>ERZ842401.217-NODE-217-length-78746-cov-31.369864_pt1 | contig 78746 bp, 92 predicted proteins | sample MGYA00521270_ERZ842401 | MGnify/ENA primary metagenome ERZ842401 (study PRJEB31892, sample SAMEA3878208) | bioreactor metagenome | biome: Moose rumen | place: Sweden | collected 2011-10 | study: EMG produced TPA metagenomics assembly of the PRJEB12797 data set...
TTGCTTGTTGTTGGTGTCAAGAATTTGTGTCGATTCAGCGAGGTTATTTAAGGCTGAATCGGAGATGATAGCTGAACGGGTCTTATCAGCGTTGAGTACTTTAAAATTCTGCGCTATTTGATCTTGCTTTGGAGATGACATAATTGTCCCAATCTGTCTGTTTGTTAATGCTATTTAGATATGTTCCATTTCCCGTTAGAAAATGAAACTTAGTTCATAGCAAATTTACACATTATTTATGGTAACGTGGAACATACCTATTTGTATTTATATTTTTTTACTGTGAATGACAACATTATCATGAGATTTTTTAATTGTTTGAATGTAAGCATAATCATCCAAAGTAAAATCATTTTTACTTATGATTTCTATTGAAAATTCTGGATCGTGAAGTTCGTCATCATATTTGTCAAGATATTCATTACACACATCAATCAAATTGCAATCGTTGTCTATATAGATAATACTCTTAATACATTTATCCTTTTCCACAGGTTTGCGATCATTGTCAAAATATTCTAAAATTCCCATTTTAGCCTTTTGCATATAAATCTGCTTTTTAATGAATTCAGCAGTTTCTTTTTCTTTGTTAATGATGTGGATAAATGAATTGTGTATGATTGTTGTTATATACGCAAATGCAGAAACAGGTTGTCCTGTTATTGCTGAGATTTTAGTATAGTCAAAATTATCGAGATAACGTAAAATTTTATAACTGGCGTCAGATTTGAAATCGTCTTGATAACTATATCCTCTGAACTGAACTTTGTTCATTATTCGGTCAATTATCATCATGACAATTTCGCCAAATTTTTCATAAGACGCCGAATCGATACACGTTTTGCTTGAACGATCTAAAATGCGGTTTTTGATCTTGTTTCTGAGTTTTTTTAATGAAACTTTAGTATCGTCACGGTTTAGCGTCGTAAGACGGTTAAGAAGATTGATCTTCTGATTAATATATGTATTGCGTTTAATATTTTCCTCAGTATTGTCGACCGCTGTTAATGTGCTTTTTAGAGTATTGTGCATTATCCGAGCATTTTTAATACGGATAATAAGACTTTTTAATTCAATTTCTGAAACATAATTCATTAGTTTTTGCCCCGTCTTTTCAGTACTCGTGTCTTGACCATTAAACAATAGTAATAAATGACATGAATATAGAATTATCATAAGATAATTTGATTATTCACATCATTTTATGACATATTTAATAGAATTTTACATTGGGAATCTGAATGATTACATTTTTAATTATGATTTCACGTTGTTCGGGTTACCCGGGGTGTCTGAGGTGTCTGGGTTGTTCAAACCGTCCAAAGTCTTGGCAACGTCCTCAACATCTTCACTGTTCATGATCATGATCTGCATCAACTGTTTCTTAAAATCATCCCGGGATGCCGCAAAATCATCTATTGTCATGTGAGGAAATAAATCTTGATTATTAGCTGACAGTAAATAAACATTGTCAGTGAACTTTGTGATCAAAGTTTCAAGTTTCTTGTTAAACTTAATAATTTTCTTTTCTGTATTAGTTGCCATAATTACCTCTTGCTGTTCACATCCTGTGATTGCCATTTATTTTACACCCAGTTACATACTATTGCAAGCAAATCATGTCACGGCTCCCAATGGGATCCCAAACACAGGGAATGTAAAAAATGCGTTAGCATTTGTTAAATATTTGTTGCCCATTAGTGAAAAATCATTATGCGTTTTCATGCCGGAAAGCATTTTAACCTGATTTTCATTAGATAATGGTTGAACATTATTACGTTGTGTATTTTGGACATTTCTAGATCGTGTTCCTGCGGTCGAATATGCATTCATAGTTCCAGAAAAACCTAATGCACGGCTGTCAGCATCTCCCGTATAAGGCATAGAGTCAAAGTCAAAATCAACATCCTGCGATATATCAGCAGAATCTGCCTTATAACGGTAATACCACACTCTGCGAGGTTTATCATAATATGGTGAAGCGTTTTTCTGCCTGAAATCAGAAAGCCAGTTCTTCCCATTCCATATACAGATATGACCATGCCGATGTTTGTTGAACTTGTCAATAACACATATATCGCCAACCTGTGGTGTGAACCCATCCAAACCACTATGAACGACACTAAACCCCATTCCTGCAAGGATACCATTAGTATGATACATATATGCAGATCGCTGACGGGTAAACTTAAATCCTGCGCCCTGTAAAGCGTTAGCAACATAACGGGCACAATAACCAATACTGTGCCCCCGGGCATGTCTGGTTGCTAATTTAACTGCGGTAAAAATTTTACTTCTGTCCTCTTTTGGTTTTTGTTGATCTGCGGGGACTGCCACTGCGGGCATACCCGGTACATTATAAGCATTTCCTCCTGTCACAGGGGCAGGGCTTGGTGAATCTGTAGCATTTGCGGGTGCCATTGGGATCTCCAAAGGTGGCTCAGTTACTGGGACTGCCACTGCGGGCATACCCGGTACATTATAAGCACTGTTTTCCTCAGAAACTGGAACAGGGGTTGGAATATCTGCTCCGGAATTTGCAGGCAAATCAGATCCACCAGTATTTATATCCGTTGAACTCGCTGAAGCAGCATTGGCTCCAGTAGAAATTGTTGGAGCAGGAGCAGGTGATGGTGCAGGCACAGACGTTTCAGCCCCGTTATTCCTGCTATTGCTTTGTGAAAGATATTTATTAAGCAACTGCACGCGACGTTTGACACGTTGTGTAATTGGCTTGCCACCATCTTTCTGATCAATAACTGTTTCAATTAATTTCTTCGCCGTTAGCAAATCACCACTGTTAAGCGCTTGACACAGTTTGGCATAATCACCGTTTTTACCAAAAATATACCCACCTGCATGATATGTTATATCTGCTATTACAGTTTTAAATCCCAGATTAAGTTTATCAAAGTTGATATGCTTTTTAACCGCATTGAGATTTTCCTTAAACCATGCAACAGAACATCTGACACTTTGATCGAAATAAGTATATGTTTTATTAGTATTCATTCTACCACATTTGTATTTATACTTCTTTTTGGGATCCATATAATGCGGCATAAATTCTTTTTTGTTATAAAAATATCTTCCTGTACTGCAATTACCCATGAAATCAGTTTTTAAGTTAAGACCTGGCTTATCAATAGTAAGCGGCATTTCTTCATTTTCATGTAAATTGCCATTAATGAGTTCCTTATAAAAGAACGGGTGCATTTCATTTTGCATAACGAAAAGAACATCAAATCCAAACGGATTTAATTTGCTCAATAAATACGCTAATCCCGAACCTTTAGGAGCATCCTGCGGTTTTAATGTGTTTTGAGCGGTTTGAGTGGATTGAGTGGTTTGACCACCTGCACTGCCCGTTGCGTTCGTATTTGTTCCTGCATTTCCAGTTATGACTGTTCCACCATCTTTTGCATTACCGGATGTTCTCGGAGATGCAGCGAACGCTGCCGCACCTGCTATCCCAGTAGGTATTGCAGAAGTTCCCTGTGTTGTTGGAGCGGACGGAGCAGGTGAGGCGGGTGAAGCAGACGGGGTGGACGGGGCAGGCGTTTCCAGATTTACAGGAACGTTTGCATCTTTAGTTACATCAACTTCATTTGATTTATCACCTTTACGTTCATCGTTATGGTGTTTACTTTCATACCAGTCTTGGTAATTTTCAAAAGCATTTCTGATAAGTTTATCAGTTGGAGATTCAACATATTCATTAGGCAGATCGACAACAATTCCCTGACTTTCCTTGTTTTTTATATACTGAGGCTTGCTGAAATACATTTCATAAGCTTCTTTGTCATTTGCATAAGGTCTTGTTATGTATTTAACACTCTCTGAGCCCTGCTGAAGCCCACAGAAAAGACGGATGTTTTCATTACGCAGTTCACGTTTGTTTGGATCGACAACTGTCGCAACGGTGCCAAATAAAAAGATATAATATGTTCCTTTAGGAAATGTCTTTCCACCCCACATAAACTGAACACGTTTAGGAGGGCAATACAAATAATTAGTATTGTGCATTGCCTTAAATTCTTTCCACATATCCATCCATGTTTTATAAACTTTTTCTATATCATAATCCATAAACCATGAAGGCATACCATCACTGACAAAAGATGGATATAGGCTTTCAAACGTTGTCTTGTTTATCTCTTGCGAAGTGTATATATCTGCTTCTTTAGCAGACATCGATTTTGTTTTCTGATATTGTGATTGCGTTTGTTCCTGTTGTATTTTTCTTAAAGTGTACTTGTCATTCTCATCAAGACCTTTATAATTTATTAACGCTTCTATCTGCTGAGTGGTAAGTTCTTTTCTTATCCTGTCAAAATCGGTTATTTTGGATGTGCCAACGCCGTTGGTTATTATCCCAGAACTTTCAAGATAACCTTGATCTTCAAGATATTCAATCTCTGCGCTCTTTGCAACATACACTGCCTCCATTGCTTTGGTAACAGCACGGCTTGCATCTGATATGCAATTAACAAGCAAATCCGGGTCTACATATTGCAAAGTTCCGCCAACAGTGCGTAAAAAATCCAGTAAAAATGGCAAACTCAATGCACCTAATTCAAATACCTTTTCAGCAATAGGAAAATCTTTTATTATTGTCTGTATAAATTGGTCATGTTTTTTATACATATCAATAAGGTTTTCCAATACTGGACAGATAAATTCGTTAATAAGAAAACCTGCAAAATTCATTAATGTGGGAGCCAAATCAAGCAAAGCAATTATCGATCCGGCTACTGGAATGTTCTCTACTCCGGCAATAGCGATTACTGCTGCTTTATCTGCATCATCAGTTTTCCGCCCTAACATATCATCAAGGTGCTGTAACTGGTATTCAACAAGGATGGCTTGTAAGCCAATGGTGAGGGCACCCAGACCTATGCCTTTGGTGACGTTCAACACCTTAATAGCAACTTTAGCGGCACTTTTACCTAAAATCTTTTTTAGAAGTTTAACTTCCTTTTTATTTTTGTTTACAGTTTGTTTGGCTTTTTCAATTGTGTCGCTGTTAAACTCAGTTGGTTTCTCTGATTTCCCTGGTTTCCCTATTTTCTCTGTTTTGTTTGGTTTTGCTTCTGCTTTTTCTACATTTTTACCTGTCTCTGTGCTTACTTTAGTGCTAGCATCAGTTGTATGCATGTGCGTTTTAGCACTGGTCGATCCTTCCGTCACAGACGGCATTGTTGGCTTTGATGTAGCAGTTTTTAATGCTGTACGGTTTTTCCCTGCCATAGCGGTCTGTGCCACATTAGAGCCAATTGCTATTGCAGTCGTAACAGGATTTGAACCACCTTGTGAACCGTCAGATTTCTCAGAACCCTCAGAACCTCCGGTGAAACCTGTAAATCCTGCAAACAATGACGCCAAAGCACCGCCTGCTAAAGCACCTAATAATCCGTTAAGGGCACTTCCGGAATTGCCAGAACCTCCGGAAATAGAATACCCTCCAGATCTAACAGGCTTAACAGTTGTTCTCTGAACCTGTCTGGATTTCTCCCGAGCGTTTTTAACTGTTAAATATGATAACTGTTTAAGTGCTCCATAAATTTTAACCTGCGTTTGATTGATATGTTTGAGTTCTCTTAATGTGTCTCTATTGGCAAATGTCTCAGAAAAACCGTCTTTAGTCTTGGGTCTGACCTGCTCAAGTATATTTTCAATAAATGCTTTTTTAGTTTTTTCACTTATATTAGAATTAGAATTTATAACATTATATACTTCATTAACAATTAAATCATTCTGCACATCTGTATGAAGAGTTATCTTCTTTAAAATCTTTTTGCAAACAATCGACTGATATTTGGTATTTGTCTTGCGATTAGATATTTTATCCTGTTTAATAGCATAGTTAATTGAATTTGACAATTGATTAAGTTGAACACGATATGTATTGGGATAATCGTGTTTTTTAATAGTTATATTGTGAGATATTTTCTGAGGTTGTTCAATACGCTTACTGTCTTTTATTCGTTTACTTATAAAATTGTTAGCGTTGCCTTTGCCGCTTTTGCTCAAAAGATTTGATATGGCATCAATAGCCATATCTGCCAAAAAACCACCAGCACCAGCGGTGCCTAATTTGGTTTTAGTGAGTTTGGATGCTTTAGGGGTTTTAGGGGTTTTAGGGGGTTTAACCTTTGGTGTGCTTGCGAATTTCGAAGCACCTCTCTGAAATAATCTAGCTATTGCTGCTACGTTTACCATATTAACCTCTTTTGGTATGTTTGTTTTCTTGTCAGAAAATCAAACTTTATAACTCATAGCAAAATTTGTGTTCGCACAAGACGTGCTAATTGTTACATAACTTATCACATCTCATAAACTAATATAGCCTGCTCTATCAACAAAAATACCTACCTAAGCACGTACTATATAGGTTTTCAATCAAAAAAATACCTGTTTAGCTTTACATATTATTTATACAATTATAACAAGTATATTTAATTATATGATCTGATCGCATCACAATCCTTTAAGTTTTTTAATTCCGTTTTTGATTCCGTAGCTTGGTGTAATGCTTCGCATAAAATCATAAGTATTATCACGGAACAACACAATTTTTTCCTCATCATTCATATGGGGGCTTCTCATATTTTGATAAAATATAAATAGTTATATACAATTTTTATCCATCAACAACGGATGACGAACCGCATGAATTTAACATCGAAATTTAATAAACTTGGTAAGTTTCTAGGAAAGCCGTTCAAAAGCATTTTAACCGTTCTTGGCGCAGAAAATTATAAAAAGAAAAACGGTTTGACTGGAACTGGCTATAGGTTGATTGCTGATAATGGATATACCGTCCGTATAAATTTTAACAAAGGTACTAAACCCATTGTCAATTTTGATATTATTAACGCCGATTCTATTGACTTATGGAATATAAACGATATTAACAAATTCAACTGTCCTACACTGAGTATCGAATTATATAAACATTCAAATGTTTTAGATATATGGGATTACATAATTAAAACTTTTATTCGCAGTAATAAAATACATGAAGATCAATGGGATATATCACAAATACCTGTAAAGAACGGTGTAAGACAGTATTATAAAAATGCAACGCTGAATAAGCGAATGACGTTTATTGACGAGCACCCGGAAATTCAACGTAAATATGTTGGTGCTAAAGTTCAGATATGGACAGATATACTGGATTCATTAAATTTAACTGACGAATGGAAACAATTTAACCAAAAACTTACTATTATCAAAACAGCAAATAAATATTGTAAAGAAGATAATACATATAATAGCAACTTTGAACAGTTTAATTATGATGTGAAATCTGATAATGCAGATGAGCATGATGTGTTCAAAAAACTTGATGTAGGTTTAGATTTATTGCTTAGATCGCCTATGCAGAGATCGATGATCATTGTCGGTGAACCGGGAACCGGAAAAACACACACAGTCTGTACATATTTGGAAAACGTCTTAGGCAGTATAGGCGATAAATGGGAATACGCAGTATTAAGCCGGATCACCGACAGACAATTATATGAATTCCTTTATGTAAACCGTAATAAAATTTTAGTGTTTGATGAAGCATCTGCATTCCTGTCCGGTAATAAAAATTCTGTTCAGGATATGCTGAAATCTACTTTACAGACGTCTAAACTTACTAATGCTGAAAAGCAGGAATTTTACGGTGAAATGGCAAAACGCAGAAAAGATAAATCAGTTTTGCCTATTAGAACATTACAGAAAGACGATCCATTTCACTCAAATCTTGTATATTATCGCACTCGTAATACTCATAAATTTATCAATCCCAATGATGAGACTGAAATCATTGAGTACTGCAAAAAACTTGATAAATTCATAGCAAGTGGTGGTATTACAGGGTATGAAGAATTTAAACACGGTGAAACCATAGCAATGGCTTTTCCGGAGAGATTTTTCTTCAATGGTAAAATTATTTTTATATCTAATGATCGATTAAAAGACGTTCATCCGGCAATCGCTGATAGATCTTATGTAGTCGATATTCAACTTTCACCAAATGATATGATACAACGGATAAGAACCGTTGCGTGTGAACTATTTGACCGTTCGGATGTAGACACCGTTTTATCTGCTATGCAATCAAGCAATAAACGCATATCATTAAGAACATTTTTTAGTGCCATCAATGCTTATGCAACTAATCCCGAGGGCGATTACTGGAAAATCGCAGCAACACTATGAATTTATTAAGTATTTTAACCGTATTTAAGTTTAAACTTCCTGCATGGTTATTATTGCTATCAGTTACCATAATGGGAGTATATATTGGTTATCTTAAATATACTGTAAAAGACCTGAAAACGGATAATGAAAAACACAAACACGACGTCTTTATTTGTCAGTTGCAAGTTAAACAACTTGATGCTGTTATTGAAAGCGAAAAACTAAACAAACAAAACGTGTCAAATGAGTTAAAACTTGTTAATTCTATGTTAAGTGAATGTTATAAAAGTTCACAGGAATTTAATGCGGGGATTACTGAAATTGATAATATTATGAATTCTCAAACAGTATGCGAACCTGTCACGTGCCAGTGTGATAATACAGTTGTTCAGCGTGAAAAAGTGGTAAGCAAAGAAACTAATAAAAAAGGTATTGAGTTTCTAAATAACCATAGTAATTTTTGAAAGCCCTATGTAGACCTGCTATAGAAAGGAACTTATCCACTACATCATAAAAAAAACGGACTCAAATGAGTCCGTTTTGTTTGTATCACTTTGGATAAAATGTGTACAGAGTTCTTACACTAAATGCTTAGCAGTTTGGCTGTTTTCGTCAGAATTGTAGATGTTTTCATACCACACAGATTGTGAAATTGCCTCGGGAAATTCTATAGTGTTTGATCCTGTGCTTTCTGTGCCGGAACCTCCGGTATTTCCAGTATCTCCGGTATTTCCTGTATCTCCGGTATCATCACCGAACCCCGGACCATCAAGAAAGCCATCTGCACCCATACCGCCACCGATTATAACCGATTCGTTGTTTCCAGTATCAGTGTTCTCACCATTGTCGGTATTTTCATTACCTAATTCAGACATATGTAAAACCTCCTAAGTTATAAATAAACCCTTATGAACCCTGCGATCCCTGTGATTCAGAACCACTTGACTCCTCTTCTTCTTCAGCAATGTCGTTGCCAAATACTCCCAGAATGTCAGTGTTCTCATCCAAACGGCTAATGGCAGCATTATCGATTGCCTGTTTTACTTGCTTAGATGTTTGATAAGTCTTTTTTATATTGTTATAAAATCTCTCAAGACCATTATTATCAAGATATTTATCGGACATTTTATTGCTCCTTGGTAAAGTTTTGAAATCGTTTATGCTGTTAAGCACCCCATCAAAAGTATTTATATTTAATTACTTTGCGATTTAATCAATTTTAATTCATGCAATAATGACACCAAGAACAAAAGCAGCACAAGAACACAAAATCACCAAAACAAAAACTGTGGTAATATCCATATCCGTTTTCATTTTTTTTGCCTCCCTAAAATACAAGCAGAACAGATAGCCTGCTTTTTTAATATTTATTTACTCATTATAAAATTATTCTTATTTGGTATTTACTACAATAAAAGGCCTTTCGATAAGAAAGGCGTTTTAGAAAAAAATTTGTTTTACCCATCGTTTGCCCCATGGGGAGGCTTATATTAGTATTTATATTTTTGTGAAAATAAATTACTCAACTGTTTATATTTTCACTTAAAACGCAGTAAAACCCTTTACTGGGAGTAAAATTATTCTCCGTTAAAATCCAAAATAATTTGTTATTAGGTTTAGTAAAATCTTTCAAGGGTTTTTTATCAAATTTACCATCAGTAAATACTATATTAAACATACTGTCAGATTTATTAATATCGTTTATCACAGCTTTAATACTTGTTCCATTGTCGCTTTTTGCCAAGCATTTAATAATATCTTTTGAATCGGTAAAATCATAAGTACCTGTTATATCAATACTAAACGTTTTCAATACGAGTTTGCTTAATTGCAAATCATCGAACATATTTTTAATTTCATTAATGAATATGGTATATTGCTTATCGGTTATCGATCCCGAGCAATCAACATAAACATTAACTTCATTGATAGTTGAATCGTCACCACATATAGACGGCAAATAAAATTCCTGACTTCTCCTGCTAGGACGGCGAAATGAGTATAACTGTTCAGTAAAACCGCTGTAAAAATTTCTTAACAGCGTTATCCAGTCTATATATTTGTTTTGTATATCCCCTATAATTTTCTTCAGCTCAGGATGGTTTACAACACCTCCATGTGGTATATTTGCTGATAAACACCGTTTAATCATCTCATCGGTGTGCTTAATGTGATCATGCTGATCATCAAAATTAGGTTTTAAATCCGCTAAACATTTGTCAATTTTAACATTGTTTTGATTAAGTAAATCATAATAGATTATTTCAGTGGTCTTGCCCTCATATTTTTTAGGCATTTTTAATGCATTTTGCGGTATATCAAACCCCGCGTTTTCCAAAGCGTCATTAACTACATAATCTGAGGCTATATTCCATACTGGAACGCAATGTTTGCCCATGCCAAGCTTAACCGCCCGGTAATTATGCTTTAGAGCGATATGAGTTGCTTCATGGGCAAAAATAAACACCGCATCGCTTTTGCTCTGGGCGTTTATAAAATCCGGATTATACCGGATAGATATACCATCCGTACAAGCCGTAGGTATTGTGCTATCCGGGATAATTTCTGTATTACATAGCAAACAACTTAAAAACGCATCTTTGAAAAATAATGCGATTTTAATGTCACTTAGATTGCTCTCGATAATGCTCAAGATCGATATTCCGGTACGTTTGAAAAAATTTTCTGGTTTCTGTGCGACGCACAGGACGCAAACCATTAAATATGATTATACCAAAGATCACAGCAAAAAAGCAAATAATACACGTCAGCACTTTTTACACCCGGGGATGTTTGTCCAAAAATTCCTTGATCCAATTATTGAGACTAACTTTCAATTCCTGGAATGAAATTCTAGGGTATTTGAAATGGAATACTATATTAGCACACTCCTCCTTTATAAACTCGTGGATGAGTATATTGCAGTACTTGGGGAACAGATGCGAGGTCATGCTAATATCATCATTAGGGTATTTTTCTATGTACTTTACAGTTTCCTTTTCTATCCATTCATCGGTAAAGAATTTGCCTCTAATCACTTCAAACATATTCTTTCCCGTGGACTCAAAAGGCTTGTCATTGACTATCTTCGCCCATGTGGTGCGTCCGTACTGATTGCGGGCACCGGAAAAGTCTTTGATGACAAACCCCTCACCGTGGGTGAAATTATCATCCAGCAAAAACCTTCCGAGTTTTACCATTGTTTCCGTCTTGCAAAATTCGGGAACATCCGCTCCTTTGGGAACCAGGATAAATGGCACTATATCTAACCCGTATTTTGATAATTCCTCAGTCACAAATCCGGGATTCCAGTACTTCCCTGTAATAGTATTCATCACATCAAAAATATAGAAGTTTTTGAAGTACTGTGGCTTAACCTTATATACATGATTTATAAGGAACTCACCGTATAGAATGACGTTAGGGTTTTTGCGGAAAAAGTTAAGGTATTTTTCTGCATTGTCGGTGACAAATTTAGCAAAACCCTGATTGTCATTGTCTACAGATATGAAACGGTTGCGGGAACCTATGATGAGTTTGTCCTCGTCGTTATTATAAGCAATAAGAGCATTAGTGCCGTCAAGTTTAGGCTGAACGTATAGGGTATCTAAACCTTTGAGATATTGCACCTCATCAGTATCCCAACGCTCAATATGCTGATATTTGTAGTCATTAAAATCCATTTGTTATCCCCTCATTAAAAACATTCCCATGTATCCGCAATCAGAGCGAAATCACTGTTATCAAGATCCACTCTGATAGACCGTAAAGGGAGGTCTAAAATTTTATCTCTGTTCTTTGAATCGTTACTGAAATAGTTTAGATTCTCCCCCTTGAGATTCTCAATTTGATAGTTGGTCAGATGCGCAATATAAGGCATCAAGTCCCTAATCTTCATTTTCACCTCGTTTGGCATTTCACCACCTCATAAAGCATTATCACCAAATACCATTTTAATGATCCTTTTAACTGTTGTTTGAAAGGTTAATTATTAGGACCATCATCTATAAAATTACGACAAAGATCATCACAACGCCTCTCTATGTCAGCCCAGGTATCACGGTCTGTCTCAAATTTTTGTAATCGGCGATTGAGGTCATCAATGACTTTCTGCTGCTCCATAATTCTATTATTCATTATTTCGAGAATTTTCTTAATCGTATCAACACTCTTATCGTCCATAATTCACCTCAATCATTAAGTTTGCATCAACTATAATTAATTTCATTCAAAAAGTCAAGCAAAAATCTGCATTCATCAAGATTTGCTGACGTGTTTTACATATAAAAAATTATACCTTACCTTTTAAAAAATTTAATTGCTCATTGATTTTAGCAACAATTTTTTTCCAATTCTTCTAAACGGGTCTCGAGGTTTGCTACTTCAGAGCGAATGGGTACAGGTTTGACGTTTTTAATGGGTATAAAATACGGTTTCCACTCTTCACTGTGATCGTTTGGACGTCTGCAAAAGACGCTACAATATCCATCTCTTGTTTCAATACATCTTAAAATACCGAGATATTCTTTTTTAAGATTTTTGAGTTCAAGCAATTCTGCAAAATACCCCATCTCCCCTATATACTGCTTGGCACATTCCACATTCACCACTGAGTAGATTTGGGTTTTATCGATAATTCTATCATCAAGTTGCATTTTTTACCTCTGGATTATAACGACAGCTCCTATTCGATGCTGGAATCGCTAATTGTCAGCGAATGACACCAAAACAAACCCACTCATTTGTCATAGGATCTTTATACTTGTAATTATGAAATAAATCTTCAAGGGAATATAAATACGTTCCTAAAAACACAAAATCGTTTTTAGCATAACCCACAGTACATGAAATTTCATTTGAATCAGCATCATTTATATCAGTTATCACAATGGTGCTGAGAAGAGGAAACTTTTTAATAAACTCTTCCATAGTGAAAGGTCTGTAATTATCGAGTATATTCTCAATGCTATTAGTTCTGTGATCTAAATTCATTTCTGTGTCCTCAAAAATTCTGTGGTCGATAAAGATGACGCAGCTCAAATAATGCTCAATGTTACAATTTTGTGACTGAAATCATTCAAGAGTTGTTTTCCATGTCAGCACGTTCGCCTGCTCTCATATTTTGGTCAACATAGTCATTCCACTTATCCTCATCCCACGGCTCACCATCGTCATAAGGTTCATCTTCTTCATCTTCTTCGTCATCTTCATTGAAATCGTCACAATCACTATTCAAATCCTCGCAATCCTCGCAATCCTCGCAATCCTCGTGCTCTTTGTTCTCCTCAAAAATATCATCATCGATTAAATCTGTTTCCTGAAAATCATTGTTGTACATAAAATGCTCCTGTTTAGGATCGTTGAAAAAAATAACTTGGATGACTCAGACAGCCAAAAACTGCTGACTTGCACATGATAGTATCACAACTTAAAACCGTTGTCAACACCAAAAAATGTGATGAGGGTCACATTTTTATATGTTAACAAAAGGTGTTATTTGGTTTCAATGCCAAAAATTTCGTATCATGCCTTGAATATTCTCTTATCAATACTATAAAACACAATAGCACCAAATACCTGTCCTGCTAGCAGATTAAGCCAGAGAGGTATGTATGGTGCTAGACACTGCATAACAGGATACATCACTATACCACTGAGTATCCATCTAAAAAGGTATATTGTGAATCTCATTCTGTGTCAGATTCCATTTCAACAAACAAGCATTGATCTTCATAATAAGCATGACAAACCTTAGAATCCATACTAATACTTGTTAATGACGGTATTTCACAAACCCTTGTGTTTAATTTGAACTCTGATGATACATAATCCGCTCCATCATATTTAATAATACACATATCTGTATTAAGTTTTTCATATTCACTGAAAACGGGTATAAATTGTTCTAAGGTCATTTTTTTTTAATCTCAGTTATCAGTTTTAACTATGTCATTATTCTCCCATTTTATACAGCGGACGCCAATTACCATTACTATCCTTGTAAACATAATGCACCAAATTAGTAAGGTAGAAAGTAGAACTACCTGTGTGAACAATGAAATATGGTGTACAGTTCTCTCTATAGCTGAAACCAGTGATAACGGTTTCTTCAATATCATCTGACTCTATATGCCTAATGGTAATACGATCTCCCATATCAAATTTCTTGCGAAATTCCTCAGGTGTCAGGGGCACTTTTACGTTTTCCATTTTTACATTATTTGCGGGTAAAAAGTACTTCCACGCTTTACCATCTGCATCAATATAGGGACAATACGCTTGTTCATCTTGGATTACTTCAGCAAGAGTACTGTAAGTACACTTATCCAGATTTTCCCAGTAAGACTCATCTGAAGCAAAAAATCCTTTCATATCTTTGGCAAGTTTGTGAGCATAAATATCAAAGGGGGTAAAAAGGTACATGAAACAATTCTACTATCATATTTCATTTTTGGTTTCTCCTGTATAGGAACTATCGATAAATAACTTATGCAAGGACAACAAGGACAAAATTTACTCTTTTTTAAAACATGCATCCCAATCATCTGGATGTACTAGAGTACAACAAACTGTAGCAGACTCTTCACCTATGTCTACAACATAATAATTTCCATACATCTTTACCAGACTATCAAAGAGTCTCTCATCATAGATAACATTCTTTTGTCTTGTTTGTTTCCGCTCTGCATCATAAAAATAAGCACAAATCTGCTTTTCTTCTAACAGAGCAGCAAAGTCACTAAACTTTAACTTAATCATTTTTTTACCTCATCTGTTGCTAATCAGTGACTCACATTTTAACACAATCAAAAACCATAAACCACTACTTACGCTACCTTCAGCTAATTTTATGACGTAGATTACTTATTGGACATGGATATATCGTCTTCGAGCCAGCTTATAAAATCATCTAGTCCATCCATATAACCGGATAAATATGATGAGACTATCCGTTTACTTTCAAGCGGTATTTCAATTGCCTGGTTAATCAAATCATTGACTAATTCAATATCATGACGAAATTGTTTTTTATTTTCAAGGTATATTTTCTTTTCACTGTTTTCACTGTTTTCGTTTTCATGGGTTTCACGGGTTTCAGTATTTTTGGTCATACAGGGATCGTGTAAAATGATTGTTGGATTTGACAATTCCGATGTTTCCAGTATCTCGGATTTGTTCGGAATGCTTGTATTGCTTGTTGCTGTATTAGGTGTGGGCAATTTTATGTCTGTGGGAAAATGATAATTGCCATATTGATCGAAATAATCTGTCCTATCTGAATAAGAAACACCTTGCTCATTTTTAGGAAGTAATTGTTTGGCATACTCATCAGGATCATATCTCATTTGTTTCTCCGGTGTATTGCAAGTAAAGAAAATCCCTAAATAGCATACGAATAAATAGACCCTCATAAGGTGGATATTTTACTTGATTTGCCATATCTTTTAACCACTGTTTGAACTCATCTATAGACTCGTCACTAGATTCTTCAGCAAATTCTAAACTATTAACTAGTTCAGTATTTCCGCCGTGGTATTCATTGTCAATTTCCTCAAGAATTCTAGTCTCAAAATCTTGTTCAGTTTGCAGCACTGTTTCCGGTGTCATTTTTCAAACCCTCATGATGTAAATCTTTCTTTTTCATTTTATTTTTAAGAGAATCTCTATACCTCTCAAGATATACCAATACAGAGGCTCTCTCCTTCATCTGATCTAGGCATATTCCATTTCCCATTAGAAAAATGAAACTTTATAAACTCATAGCAAATTTTGTGTTCACACAAGACGTGCTAATTCTTATAGGATGTGCCACATCCGCTATTCCCAGATCATTAACGATCATAGGGTGTACCTTTCTAATAATATTTAATGCTCCATTCACATCGGCATTAATAGTTTTACCGTTAGAAAGTTTAAATAAACCTCGGCGAATTCTTTTGCCTTGATATACATCATGATGTGTCATCCCTTCGTTATCAAAGAACGAACATTTAGACGTATAGGACTCCTCAGTTAAAACAACGTTTATCCCTTTTAACGCACATTTATATTTGATTTTATCTATAAATTTGTTATAAGGTATTTGAACAAAGTTTTGATTGTTTTTATTACCAAGATTTACTTGTTGTTTCCAATTGTCATTTTTACCAATTATAATGGTATTAATGCATTTGGAAAGTGCAACTTCACAAATAAATTTTGAAATTTTATGAGCGAAGTCTTCGAGTTTGTTATTACGATTTTTAGTTACCGAACACATTTTATGTGTTCGTTTAATATTGCTATTGTGTTTATCATTTTTAGACTGTAAATTTGCCATTTGCTTATTATAATGCTGATTGACTGATTTAATTTTCTTACCATCAATAATAAATGGCTTAACGTCTTTAGTATTGGTAGCACAAGTCATTACATTTGATACACCTAAATCAATTCCCATATATCTGTTATTATCGGGTTTTAATTGCACTTGTGGAACTTGATAACATATAATGACATTTATAACTTCATTATGTGCAGGAGTTATAATAACTTGTTTAATGGTATTAAAGTGTATATGACTAGGAACCTTAAATTTATAATCAATTCCTGTTAATTTAATATAGCCATTTCTAAGATGGCTTTTAGAAATAGCACCTAAAGTAAAAACTAATTTATTACGACCTTTTGTCTTGTGTTTATAATGAGGAATACTTGCTTGCTGATTATTTTTTATCTCAGCAAAGAATCCCTTAAAACCGTCATAAACCTGAATACACACCTGTTGAGCAACTGCAGCTGGAAGTGGTCTGTAATCAACTTGATTTTCATTTTGCAATGCAGAAATAAGTTTGTATTTGTCAATGACACCAGGACTGGTAGGATCTGCCCTGCGGGCAAAGAATGCCTGCCTTTCACGGTATAAACACGTGTTATACAGGTTTTTAGAATCAAACGTCATCTTATCTAACTGATTAAATAATGGATCAGATCGATGAATTTGAAACTTGCTTACCAGATATTGATCATCCATTCCTGCTTAACACCTGTTTTAGTTTTTACACATTATTTATACTACTGTGGAACATGCCCTGATCTATAGGTTCCGTTCCAGCTATATGTGCTACATGGAATTTAAATTCTAGATTATCTATAAGATCATCTAAAGGAATCAAGTCAGGTAGTTCTTCAGTGTTTTCCATTTTCTTTATCTTGATTTTCCCCTAAAAGAATATCATGCAATTCCTGAAAGTGTTTCTCTTCTAGCATCTTTTGGTATTTTATCGTATATGTTAGCAGAGAAACAGCTACATTTGGTTTGAGTGATACAATGTCAAGATCTGCTTCAAAACCTACCTTTACCGGAAGTGCTGCTTTCTTTATAGTTTCATCCAAAGGCAGGATATAGTCTTCAATTCTTTTTTCCTGAGTCATTTATCTCATTCTCCCTAATGAGCCTCTCCAGATACCACTTAGCTTTCTTTAAATCCTCTGTACCATTCTTATGCTTATACCTCCACAGGTATTTAAGCACATTACCAAGGCAGAATGCTTCAATGCCTATTGCATCATTACCATCGGTAATTTCCTTAATAACATCAATACACTCTAACTTACCATATGTGTAATGGTTTGGTTTATTTACATTGTCACTCATTTCAATCTCTTCTCCTAATGCAGATTTACACCTTTCGTAGAGTTCTCTGAAAGGACTATTCTTTAATTGTTCCTTAAACATATCATCGAATGATCCTATCTTTTCACCAGCATAATAAACATCAGCACCCATCATAGTTCTTCTACTCCGGACTTTTTAGGAACTGTCGATAAATAACTTGTGCATTCATGCAGTCAACACCACATGACTTGCAAATGATGATACTATAACTTAAAACCATTGTCAACAGTAAAAATTTCATAAAATGTGATCTATATCACATTTCATGTGTTGATAAACGGTTTTAATTAGTGTACGCTATGTTTATTATTGTTTATGCTGTTTTAATATGGGCAAACACAAACAACATAACGAAATAACAACAATAATCACCATTAAATTAGATTACGATCTAGTTTATGGAGATAGGCAACTGTTTATTAAATATAATAAGCAGTACTCAACACTTGTCCATATTTTTTATAATATATTAGTTGACGATCCTAAATTCACATATAATCAAGCAGTAGAAAAAGTTAAGAATTATAATAATCTTGAATTGATGGATTCTTATTTTATTAATTGGGCTTTACAAGATGCTAAAACACTTTATGACAGTCTTAATGAAGAAAAAACAAATCCAGTTGGTCATAAAGTTATATTTGGTGGTCGTAATAATTTCATTAAAAGGGTAAAGGGTAAATTATCCAATTCTGAATTTAAGAAATTGCGTTTAAGACCTATATTTATTAGAGGTGAAGCAAATAAATATGGTAATGGACGTTTCCATATAAGGGATAAAAACCATATTGACTTTGTTGTCGATGGTAAAGTGGTTTTCACGTTCAGAATTAAAGATAGAAGATGTAAAATCCTTAATACACTTAAACACAAACAGAATAATAGAGAGATTCCTATTACATATAGATTATCTGAAAATAAAATATGTTTAACTTATGATCGGGCATTAGTTAAACCTAAACACAATAATAAAGTATTTATTGATCGTTTAATGGCAATTGACTTAAATCCCGATTTTATTGGTATTGTTATTTTTGATATCGACCAAAACGGTCATAGACGGCTTTATAAAGCAATTGTTATTGACTGGTATGATATAACTGATAAACAGAAAAATTTACACCAACAATCAAGTTCTGAACTCAATAAGTATTATAACAATAAAAGAAAATTTGAAATTCAGCAAGGTGGTAAATATATAGTTAAACTTGCTGAACATTATCAATGCAAATTTATTGTATTAGAAGATCTTGAATTCAAATCATATAGCGGGTTTAGAATTTCTAAATGGCATAGAGGTTTAATTTACCAGTCAATATATAAGCATACAACAAATACTAATATAGCAGTGCTACAAGTTGACCCTGCTTATACCAGTTTAATTGGTAATGCACTTTGTAAACATAAAATACCCGATATGTGCCGGAGTGCTTATGAGATAGGTTATAGGGCATTAATAGGAATTAAAAACGGTAGTTTTAATGAAAACGGAGTAGATGAAACTTCGTATATTCATTCATTTGAAATTACTAAAAACTTTATTATTGAAACACTAGAAAGCGATGATAAAATTGACCAGTGTAATAATATCAAATCCTATGGTGAATTAAATAAATTCATTAAAGAAAATCATATTAATTACAGAGTGTCAATTAAAGATTGCGAGGCAAATCAAACTGTTAGCAATTTTAGAAGTGAAAAATCATTAGTTAACATTCGATCTTACAGTATAAAGACGTTCAATACGCAAGTAGTTGATCTGAAAAACTCTACGGAAGAAAACGTTTCAGATGTTGAAACTACAAGTTTATTAAACGTTAAAACAAAAAGAAATCTGAATAAGGTTAAGATTTCCTCTTAATACGTTAAACGTGATGAGATCTTTTAGGTTGGACTAGCGAGGTTTCTCATAGTCCAAATAAGCCGATAAATTTTGTGCTTGCACAAGTTATTTATCGACAGTTCCTTAAAATCATTACTTTGCATTAAAGGTGCTGTATCTTCTAATTTCATTTTTCTTCTACTCCAAACGGTTTAAAATCTTTTGTGTCATCGTCGTACCATTCGTACTCCTCAAATAGTTCTTCGAGGGTATATGGGCAAGATCCTATATAGACGTGCGTAACGCTTCTATCATCGTATTGACTCTCCCGGTAGCCCGTCAGGATAAACCACATCCATCCTCCATCACCTTTCCCCTGAATTTAATCGGCTTCCCAATAGTGATTAAATCCTTAAATTCCTCAAAGGTGTAAGGTCTGAATTTTTTAGTTTCAATTAGCCTGCTTTCAGGGAGAAAATACCTCCGACAGAGACAGCAATCGTTGCCTGCCTTAAATGGGCTAGCACTATCCTCAACTTCCGTTAAAGTGCCATAATTTTTCTTATCTAGGCAACAATAACAATCAAGATCTATTGCAAAATATCCTTTCTCGCCTATAAACTGCTTTGCTTGTTCAATATCAAAACAAGTTAAAATGTCTGATAGTGATTCAATTCTTGGATCTAGTTTCATTGTTTCACTCCAAACGGTTCCCACCAACCTAAAGTATTTTTATACTCGTATTCCTCTGCTAATTCTTTGAATGAGCACCAAGTACAACCTATGCAAACATCCATAGAGCCATTACTTTCTGCTAGATAACCTATAAAGATAAGTCTCCGATAATTGGTTTCATCTTTATGTCTAAAACTAACAGTAGTTCCCATAAAACAATCTTCACCTATAATAGTTTAACCTACCTCTTTGAGTACTTTCCATCTATTGTACATAGGGTTATTTGTACGGAAACCCTCAATGATTTTATCATCGAATACATAAGGACTATAATGACTGATAACATACTCAACCAGTTCTTTATAAGTCATACCATCGAACTTCTTATCATGAAAATTGGGTATTTCATATATTTTCCATGAAACACGATCTTTAACTTGTTTAAAATACTCAATCATGTAACTAGCTACAGCAGAACTAATGTCTTTGCCGGGAGCACCTACTACTGTTATTTCAGAAACAATTATGTCTATACTGCGCGTCTTGATTCCACCTGCTAAAACGATGTCTAGCTGGTCACTATCACAAGCATACAACTGTTTACGACCAAATCCAGTAGTTGCAGGCATATACCACTTACCATCAGCGAATATGAAATTCTCAGCATGCGTATTACCAGGAGTAATCTCATCATCAGCTAATTTGCCATCGACATAGCAAACGTAAAAGGAAAGTTCTGCTAGTAAGTTTATAATTCTTGGCTAAACTAGATTGATATCTAGCACGATCATAACAAACGCCTTTACCAATTTTACCTATACGGTCAACAGGGACTAGTTTGTAGTTTTCATCAATGAGATGTTTTATTTGTTTAGACAAATTAAATATTTCTAAAACTCTCTCTAGTTCACTTTTATCTTCTTCCATATTTAATTCCTATAAGACAATACGATTCAACCATGCAATCTGTTCTTTCAAACCTTTTTATAATCCAAAAGAAGCTACGCACTTTATGAGGTGGAGTAGTTTACATTCCTAACAAATTCGTCAGCGAGAAAGAATTTATAAAATACGTCATTTCTAGGGCTATAAATATAGGGATCGTTTTCACTGCCCACTACGCAGTCTAATGTGCCATAATAACATTTGTTTAAGTCGGCAAATGCTTCAAAATCCTGGGCAAAATATCCTTTCGTTCCCTCATAACGTCTTGATATATCGGTGTCCGTAAAGGGCGTAAAAATATCATCAACGCTGTGGATTCTTTTATCCAATTTCAATAATTGCATTTTTCTTATTCCTCATTTTCTCAATTTCATTTTCCTCATTTCCGTATCTATTTCATAATTTACCACTTTCATGATAAGCCATGCTATGGCTGTGCCCACAGCAAACGTAGCAAATATGCAAACAAGCACAAGCAATAATTCTAGCAAGATATTCATCGTTCCAAATACGATCCCCAATCAAGATACATACTGCATTCAGCGTCAAATTTTTCCATAAGATAATTAAAGCCATTGTCATCAAGAAAGCGATCCACTTTCCAATCGTACCATAAATTATTTAATCCTCTTACTATCTGATTTACTCGCTCAAAAGGAACGTGTGCTTCGTGACCCTTTTTATATAGCAACCATCTCACATAGTTAGGATTATACTTCTTGAAGGTTTTGTCCCCGATTACTAAAGTGGTATATTTTTGGGATTCTTTCCAATCGTCTTCAAATACTGTTGAAAAAGTCATCGTCATGCTCGTCATGCTTTGTATCTCCATTCCGCACAATCACAAGTAAAACCCCATCCGTTCTTGAGTAGTAATCCTCATCCTTTTCCTGCAAACGAGGAAGGACTTTCAGTACATCCCAGTCAGCAACATCATGGACATCCTGTGGATCTCCGTACTGATCGTTGATAATGTAATTTTCCCCGGCTATCACAGGGAGTAGTTCGTTTACAGTCATACCTGCTCCTTGTTCGGTTTGAAAGTGTCCAGATACAGAACATTGTCAGCGATCCAACAATGCCACACAGTGTGTTCAGCAAGATCGCTGTTATCCAAGATATCCGATAACGGATCACCGATATTGTAAATCACCTCCTTATCATTCCGGAGGTTTATACAGACGTAGTTGTTAAGTAATTTGTCAGTGCAGAATAATTTTGCGATGTCTTTGACTTTCATGATAAGCCTCAAAATTTTTCCATATTCATAAAGATCTTACCAAACTTTCCTGATTTGTCAACGGGTTTTGTCAGCGATTTTTTGAGTACTGTGATCCATGTTCAGTCAACTTAACGTTGATTGTACTAGTGGCAATTTGTTCATTATCTAATCCGTGCAAAATCAAAAATACTTTATCAACATTCATATCGTTAATAATGTCAACTCCCGTATAAACTGCATCGGTACTAAAATACTTAAACGTCTCATCCAAGAACAACACAGAAACCGAACCCAGAGTGTTAGTTATCCCTTTAAGAAACCGTAAATCAGCCTGCAATCGCTGACCTCCGGAAAGCATACAATAGTCTACGTATTTGTTATATTCCTTAACAAATAGTTTAATGTTCAAAGTCGGTTTCAATGCTCCGTTCTGCATTTCATGGACAGTTTCTACCTTTAGATTGCTGTCTACGTTAAGATATTCTGACACTTTTTGCAACAAAGAAGCAACTAAAAGACCTTTATCGCTTAAAACTTTACTATTAAATTTACTGAGTTCGTTGATCACCGTTTGCGATGCTTCAACTTTTTCATTAATAGCATTTAATTCCTCTTGGTTATGTATTATCTTGGCTTTATTGTCTAAAATACTGTTATAAATTTCATTGTTGATTTTAGCAACACCAATTTTCTGATTAGTATTGTATATATCCTGATTGATATTCTGAATGGCAATATCAAAATCAAAAATTTTCTTTTTAAGTTGCTGTATCTCGTTTTCAATGACGTCAACAGGTTTTAATTTGTTTTCGGTTATTATAATATGATTGTTATCAATTTTGTACGATACAATATCGGCAATACCACTTAATTGCAGTTTAATCGTTTGCTTAATATCATTAATACGGTTTTCGTTAAGTTGTATATTGTTTTTTATTTTTTGTACTTTATTATTATGATCGACAATTTTCTGATAATTGAAAATCTTTGCGTTTTCCTCAGATTTTTGATTATTAAGATCACTAATTTGCTGAGTTATAGTATTAACACCATTTTCTAAAACCTTGATCTTATCATCAAGATTTTCAATAACCCACGGCTGTTTGCACGTTGGACAAACATTAGGATGACTGCGTAAATCATTAAGTTTGCTGTAGCACAAACTCAGTTTAGAATTGTGCTGCAAAATTTCCTTATCCAATTTATCAACATTCGCATATATCGCTGTTATATCCGGAACGTCTAAAACGTCCTCAATGGCTTGTGACAGTTCACCATTAAGTTTTTTACAATTATCAATGTCATTGAGATTTACATTAACGCTTGCTATCGTTTTATTGATAATTTCATTTTTTGATATAGTATTAGTAATTGCGTTCTGTAAACTGACAATATTTGCATTATACTGATTTTTCTGCGACTCTAAATCATGCACTTTATTTTGTAATATATTGATATGACTGACTAGATCGTCTATATCAATATATTTTTCATGTTGCTTGTTAGCATTATTATAATCGGTTAAAGTGCTGATAATTGCTGTCAATTGAGCAATACGGTTAGTGTCCTGTGCAATCGCATTATTTTTATCTTTAATAAGATTTGCAAGATTTTCTGTCCATGTTTTAATCGTGTTAAGACCAATGAGATTGCTTAAAAACGACACTCTTCCGGTATCACTCATATCAGAGAAAATGCCTGTGGAACTTTGTTTAATGTATATCAAATTCCAAAATTTCAAAAAAGTCAATTCATCTTCAAGTTCTTTTTGCAAATCATTTTTACGATTGCTTTCAACATATTTGCCATCTTTGCGGAATTTGAGTGACGATAATGTTCGTTCAATAACATATTCACTTCCTTTATACAATAAAGTAAGTAAACCTTCAAATTTATCCTTGTAAACAGTTTGATAATCGCCTTTGTTATATCCCGGAAGTTTACCAAACAGCATAAATTCAATTAAATTGAATAGAGTGCTTTTGCCTGCTCCGATATCACCTTTAATAGTTGTCAGACCAGTATAATCAGTAAAATCAAATGACAATTGTTTAATAGATAAAAAGTTTTTACATTTTAATACCGTGAAATTCACTCTTAAATCAGGGACTTCTGACTGCACATTGTGATCGGAAATAATACTGTCTATGTCTGATATCGTTTGCGGTTTTAGATCTTCCGTAAATGACTTGATCACATTTCTTGGATCGATTGCCAAATCGGTAATCGATATGTTTTTGATTTCGTCTGTGGTTTTGACTTCCTTAACTCGGATAACAGCGTCTTGCTTGTTTTCTTGCACAGTTTGCTGTAATTCCTGTGCTTGTTGTTCAGTTTCAACGTATTTAAATTCCAGAAACATCCCTTCAGTGGAAACACGGCTATAGCGATCACAATCCAAATCATACACTATATAACCCACATCCGGGGAATCCGCAAATGAGTGCATCAGCGGAGTTCCTAATGATATGATATTACCGATTTCCTTAAAAATATGTATATGCCCGGTAAACACCTTTTTATAAGGTGAACAGTCAATAAAATGCTCACTAAAAGGGCTAAGGATCTTATGCGTATCACCATGACATACCAGATAATCCGCATCTTTGACTGGGACATCTCCGGGAACCCACGAGTGAAAATACACGGTTTTATTATTAATAGTTAACACATCATCATTGTGTATAAAGATATTCGGCAAGCTTTCAAGTAATGAAATCAGAGTATAGTTATTATAATCTGTTATTGCCGTATCATTGGTTCTTACCACGACATCGTGATTGCCTAAAATCATCCGCACAGTACAAAACTGCGAAATGTCTTTTAAAAATGTTTTGACTACTGCCATCACCTGGGGAGTGCTTTGAGCAGTTAAAAGCAAATCACCCGCAATCCAGATTTCGTAAACTTTGTGATCGGATATACTTTGTATAATCACATCTTTAAGTTTTAAAAATTGTTTAATGCGGAAATCGTCTTGATTGTAGTTACGGTAAACACCGATATGAATATCTGATAAAATAAGTACGTTGAACATTTTTACAAAACGCCTGTGATCTCTTTCATTACTTTAGGATTAGAAAGCACTATATCCTTAACATCATTATTGTAACAGCACTGCTTGGCAAATATTGTTATATATTCAGCTCCCATGCTTTTAATGAATGTCACGCATGCTATGAGTTGCTCGGAAGTCAATTCCTTTATGTTTTGAATGATATGAAACACCACCATCCATCGATCACCTATTTTCCCGGGAACATGAGCTAAACCCGCCATAATGCTCTCTATACTCGGCAGGTTTTTACGGGTCTGGGAAAATGTTATGAATTCTGTACTTACCGAACCTATAATACCGTGTAACAGTTCATCATATTCAGTTAAATCATCTACCCCGTCAATCACTTTGGAAACCATTTCCCATGTCCGAGGACACGCATACGTTGCATCGGTTTTTACAGGATTAAACGTAAACAAATTAGCGGGTTTATACTGTATATAAGATGTAACTCTGTCATCTATATTGTTATTTAGTGCCCATGCAATCCACGCATTATGATCGGCATCTAAAACAAGATTAACCAAACGGCTTCTCAATGCGGTTGACATCTGATTAACCACTGCATTGTCAGTGACGAGATTGCCTGCGGCAACAATCCGCACATTATCATGCAAATGATATGACGAAACCATCCTGTCAAGTATTAATTTATAAGATGCACACTGAACGGCTTTGTTGGCTGAGTTCAATTCGTCTAAAAACAAAATCCACCCGTGCTTTCCTGACGGGATTAGATCACCTTGTAATGGGAAAGTGTTAAAAGGCAGGAATTCTGCCCTTTCTCCACTGAGTTTAGGCAAACCGTTGAGATCGGTTATATCGCACTGACTCAATCTTAAATCAATCAGTTCGTAGTGTTTCTCTTCAGCAATTTTCTTCACAATTGCAGATTTGCCTAATCCCGGTGATCCCTGTATAAACGGCACAAGATTCTTATCAAGGCAGATTTCAATACTGCTCTTTAATTTTGTTATGTTCAAAATGTTTTTCCTTACAATTTTTGGATGTGACGATTGTAGTGGCTCTTCTGGAGGATGTCAAGGGTGATGATTTTTGGGAGGTTTTGATGGGCTTTGAAGGTGCCTTAATGAGGTTTGAACACCAAAGTTGCATTAAACTCTTTTGATTTCAGAAGAGTTTATTACCACTTTGAATTTTCCTGACCATGATGTGATCTCAAAGTTGCAATAAACTCTTGCGAAATCAAAAGAGTTTATTACCATTTTGAAATTTCCTGACTGTGTTGTGATCTCAAAGTTGCATTAAACTCTTCTAAAATCAAAAGAGTTTATTGCAACTTTGCCTTTTAAGAAAAATTTTTCTGTAAAAACAGGTGAGATTACAATGAAAAAATAATTTTTTCTGAGATAGTATTAATATAGATAGAAAGAAAAATAATTTTTTAACAGCGATTATAGGCGTTTTTGATGGAAAAATGTTTAAAAATTGATAAGAGGGGAATTTTAGACAAAAGAAAACCACCGAAACTCAATTCGGTTTTTGAATTTTTTGGATTGTTTTAACGATTAAGCAAGAGCACAGTTGATTTTTTTTGCTAGAACACCAACATGGGATTCGTGTATATCACCACCGTTTGCTACTTCCTCAAAACAATTGGCGTCTTTACAGAAAAGCATGAAAGCAGAACGCAATGTTTTGAAAAGCATACGTTTAAAATTCAGATTGCTGAACAGATCGGCAATCCTAATCATCCCTATATTGCATGAAGCAATTTTTGATGTTTTGTCATTCTCGTCAGCAATTTTTTCACTGCGTATGCGCTTTTTAAGGAGATTGCGCATGATTTCCTTTGCAACCTTGCGTTTTTTCTCAAATATTTTGCGATCAACAAGTTTGATAAACGCACTGTTAACATACGCTTTAACAGGTTTAAATGCAATTTCACTGACGGGGATCACCTGACGGACAAGTTGCATGATCTGTGCAGTTGCGTCAGAACATTCAATGTTATCATTATCAATTGCTTTTACGTTATCGTTATAGTACTTTTCAACTATTGCGTCAACTAAAGCAAGTCTGGGGTATTCCTTACGGAGGTTCCGCATGATGCACGAGTGATGAATGTTCCGGTTTTTTAACTGCAAAGACCGAATTTTCACCGCCTCAAGAAATGCTTTGTATTCACCTAAATGCCTGAATTTAATGTTCATGGTGCTTTTACCTGTTTTGCTGTATTCATTATTACTTATATTCTACTATATGAAGATTTGCTGTGTCAACACGTGCGACAACATTTTACCCATTTATCGACATTTCTTTACAAAAAAATCTCTTGACATTGCTGCCGAATCTGGTATCATACAGCAAATCAGCAACTTTGAAAAATTTTACAATGTTTGAACTTCATATAACGTGTACTAAAGATATTGATAAGATACAGATAGATTTTTCTGACGGTTCTGTCTGCACGTCCAAACGTGCTGACCGTGCGGACAGCAAAGATCTTGTTGAACCACCTAAACCATCTAAACCAGTTGAGCCAGTTGAGCCTAAGATAAATAAACCCAAAAAATCAGTTGACAAAGTGAATTCGAGGGATATAATACAAACCTATGATGATGGTGACAGCGAGGTTACAGGAGTGGTAGTCAAGCCATCGGTGCCAGATGCTCCAACGGAGCCGAAAGTCGAAGATTACTTGCAGGAACTGAATTTTTGAGGTATGATGTTTAAAGATTTTTTTAAGTGAGCGTTTTTGCTTACTGGGATGTTAACACATGATCTTTTTGAAACTTGTGTGGAATTCTTTTCATTCAAATGAGAATGTTATTTTTAGGTAAACAAAGGAAACAAAATGTTAATTCTAGGACTTGACATAGGATATGGTTCGACAAAGTGTATTTTGATGGAAGACGATCAGATCCTTCAGAAGTTTAAAATCGAATCAGTGATCGGCATAACACAGAAAAACTCGTACATTAAAGACTCCCGGATGTTTGATTATAAAGATCACTCATATTATGTAGGAGAAGATGCACTATCTCTGCCATCGGAAAATTTAATAGACATCACAGAGTATAAAAATCTTGCGTATTATGCGCCGTTGTTCATTGCTAAGGTGCTAAAGATCATCGATAATGATCTGCAAGGGAGAATGCCCGACATCCTTGTATCAGGACTGTCAAAGGCTCAAATTCAGTTTTCCGGACACTTCCGGGAGACCATCGAAAGTTTTGATGTTGATGATAAACATTATCACTTTCCTAAAATTTTCATTATCCCACAGGGTGCAGGATCGAAGCTGTGCATTGACAAATACGGTTCGGATTTCCCTAATCCTCAAAGGGAGTTCACGGGTAATGCTTCATATATAGGCGTTGACATCGGTTTCAGCACTTTGGATATGTTCCGCGTTGTTGATGGCAAGACATCAGCTTCGGTGTTTGAGGGTATTGAACACGAGGGGATCATGAAGATTGCGTCCAAAATTGCCGCACTTATTAAAGAAAAGCATAACCGGGATATTGGACTGCATGAAGCCCGGGAAGTACTTGACACGGGTGTTTACAAACTCCGCAGCAATCAGTATAATTACAAAAAAGAGATCAACGAAATTAAGAAAGATTACATCTGCAATCTTATGAAGCTTATCGAATCCAAGTACGGAAAAATTTTGGATAAGTGCGATTTTATCTTTTTGTCAGGAGGAGGTTCAGCATTTTTCAATTCAGCGAGGTATGAAGATAATGAAATAAGAGTTCCCAAAAGCAATTTTGAGTATTATAATGCATTGGGCATGGCTTTATTTGGTCTTGAAAGATCTAAATCTTGAGGTATTTTATGTTCAGTAACAACTTGACTAGTTTTTTAAGAGACATTAGCAAAATTTCAAATTCGGTGATTTTACGGACTCCGGAAACTTATGGCAAATCAGAAACTAATGATGTGCATTTCAAATTTGATGTGGTGAAAGCAGGTTGTGAAAGTGACGATTTTGGCGAAACCCAGATCGGGTTGTTCGATCTCAGTGGCTTTCTTAATGTGCTGAACCTGTTTGGTGATAATGCAGATGAGCGGGATGTAGAGCTTGCCAACAACTGTATTAACATCTCTAATGAGGATTCTAAAGCAGTGTATATTATGACAGAGCCTCAGCTTCTCGCACCTTTTGATGTCGATCCCAATCAGATCGAAAAAGTTGACGAAAAGCCTACAGTCGCTGAATTTATTATGACTGCCAGTGACATTAAGAAGCTCCGGGCGGGCGCTACGGCTTTTAAGGAACTGGATTGTATTGAATTCAAGGCAGAAGACAATGTGGAAATTTCCCTGTCATCCAGTGGAAAGTTCGCCAAGTCCTCGAATTCATATACTATTAAAAAGCCTTGCGAGCCGTCAAAGAATTTTGATATAATTGTGGCACTGGAAACTTTTATGAAATTGCCGTTGCACGATTATACAATTTATGTAAAATATAACGAGGCAAGGAATGATTATCGAATTTTGCTTAAATCCATAACTGTATCGGGATTTAAGATGCAGATTTCAGTTAAAGTGGCGTAAACCATTTTGACTGTTTTATAAACATGAAAAAGGAAATTAACAATGAGTAATATCGATTTAAACAATTTGGACTTAAATGCTTTTGATTTCAATGCGATTGAGAAAGTGACCGGCACCAACCCCTTTGAGCAGGATAAGAAGTCCTACGCTGATGAGCGGTTCTACACTTTGACCAAGGATAAGGATTCTAGAGGTCAAGCAATCATTGCTTTCATGCCGGATAAGAAGTATCACACTCTTATGCAGATGTTTAAGATCAACACAACCATTTTTAAGACCACTGTTGATCCGACCACCAAGGAAACCAAATCGCAAAAGCGGTTCCGCTCCCTGTGGTCACCTAAGAGCATCAACCTTCCCGATCCATTCCACGAGACTTATGTCAATCTGTGGAATACCGACCAGGATCTCGCTCGGAAATTCAAGCCTCAGAAGAGATTTATCGCTAATATCAAGGTAATTAAAGATCCGGCAAACTCTGACAATGAGGGCAAAATTTTCCTGTACGAGTTTTCACAGACTATGGCAAGCAAGCTGATGGAGGCATTAAACCCCTCCGACGCTGATATGCAGATGGGCGTAACCCGTAAAGAGATTTTCAACCCCATGAAGGGCTGGGTATTTATGCTCAAGTGTCAGAAAGGTGCTAACGGCATTGTCACGTATGACTCTTCGACCTTTCAGCATTTGGGCGAAGGAAAGTGTATTTACGGTGCAACTTCTGATCTTAATACCATTAAGGCAAAGTGTATTGAAGATCTCAATAAGACTTATGATTTGGATGAGTTCAAAGATCCTAAAAATTATAAGACTTATCAGGAGTTGCAGAACGATTTGTACTATGTCAGTTTTGGCGATTATGGCACACCCCCTGCCAATGCCAATAACACTGTGAGTGTTAATATTGAAAACACAACACAGCCCAAGGCAGAAGTCAAGGATGCGCAGGAAGTGCAGATTTCTGCACAGCCCGTATCTGGTGCATCTGTTGCACAGCCTGCTCAAACCACTCAGAATTCCGGTAATACCAGTCTGGACGATTTGCTTAACTCGCTTTGACACTTAACCTCCTTAGTATTGTTGTTTGGGGCGGGTTTGTCCCGCCTTTTTAGTTTTCAAAATGATGTAAAAAAAATCTTTTGATCTACTCATCAAGATCGTCTATCATAGACTTCAGTGAATGAGAAACAATCTTAACACCATGAGAGCATCATTTCGCAACACCGCTGAATTTAAACAATTTAAGAAAGCATTAACAAAACTTTCCTATCCGTCTAAAAATGCTAAAATTCAACTGAGAAACAAGATTAAAAAGTTATACAAGGAAAATTCTGACTTGATGAGTTGTGATGTTCATAATATAATAAACACGTCTAAAAACGTTAATCAGTGCCTAAACAAAGTCAAAAAATTGAAATTGAATCACACAGGCATCTGCAAATTATATCAGTACACAAAACAGTACAATACAATTCGTGACGAATACAGTCAAATGTACGATGAATTTATGACACAGTACAAGCAAAGTGTAATTAAGCTCAAATCTAAAACAGCAACAAAGTTGCAAAAACAAAAAGCATACATGATATTGTGTAAACTACATCAATTACTCAATCTTTCCGTTCCATCTTGTTTTTTGGAGATTTTTTATGAAGTGTGTTGATCACCTTGGCAACAAATTCAAAAGTCGTCGTGAAATGTGCGAGCATTATAACATAACGCCAAAAACATTGAACGCCAGGCTTGATAAAGGATTTGCTCTCTGTGATGCTCTAACGATGCCCTACAGAATGCGTGGTCGGTACGTCATTTGGGGCAACGAATTTGGATCAATAAAACAAGCATGTGAGTATTATCATGTGCCTTATGATGCAATTAGGCAAAAGGTATATAGAGGTGAAGACCTTGCAGATTTAGTTCTCCTTGCTCCGTAAGCGCATCCATATCTAATTTTTCAATAAATTCTCACTAACTTTCGAATTGTGTCAGATGACACAATTCTTATCTTTTATTTTTTTAGGTATTAACAATGTTATTTGAAGCACAATATAAAGTAGGATACGATTATTTTATCAGAGCGTTTAATCCTGATACTGGCAGATCAGAAAGTTATCAAATTCCCGGCAAGTTTGAGTATTTCAAACCTATGTCAAACGGAAGTTATACGTATCTCCTTGATAATAATATGAAACTTGCCAGGTATTTAGGAACAAGAAAAGAGGCAGAGGGTGCGTATGGTGTCAGAAGCCCTGATGAACACTATATCCGTGATCACTTTTGGCAAACCAAATCATTCAATTTAAATCCCCGGGTATGGTATCTTGATATTGAAACCCGCTCTGGACAGGTAACTGAGGGTTTCCCCGAGGCTGAATTTGCTATGGAGCAAATTACCCTTATACAAGTGTTTGATACGGTTAATAACGCCATGATTGTTATGGGATTAAGAGATTTTTCTGATCCATATAACAAACTTTCCGAATTGGAATATCCAGTCAAATATATTAAGTGCAGTGATGAGATCAATCTTTTACAAACTTTTTATAAAGTTTTCCAGGCATTAAATCCGTTGATCATATATGCGTGGAATGGCATCAGATTTGACTTTCCGTACTTATATAACCGCACTAAAAACCTCGGATTAGATCCAAATCTTCTTTCTAACTATGGAATGGTAACATGCGAGTATAAAGACGGCAAAGATGGTAAGGAAGTAAAATTCAGATCGAATGGTCACTTCTTTATTGACATGATTGATGTTTACAAAAAGATTACCATTGTTAATAAACCGAGTTATTCCTTAGAATATATTTCCCAGTACGAACTCAAACAAGGCAAGGTCGATCATTCAGAATTCATGGATTTCGATTCGTTTTATACTGGAGAAAAATATCATATTGCAGATACTCGTTATGACGATCAAGTGCGTGAGGAAATTAGGCAGTTAAAAATTAAACAAAGGGATGGCAATTTTTCTGATGAGGATAGAGATCGTCTAACCCAGTTACTGCAATTTCAATTTGTTTATTATGGTGTTAAAGATGTGTATTTGTTAAAACTTATTGATAAGAAAAAGAATCTCACCAACATTATATGCTCCAAATCATGTACTATGGGCGTCAATTTTAGTGATGCTTTAGGAACATTAAAACCTTGGGGCTGTTATTTGCTAAATGAATTTTATAAACAAAGCATTGTATGTCCTTCGGATGAAGAGAGGACGGAAAAAACTAATGTTCATGGTGGTTTTGTTCGTGATCCAATCAAAGGCAAGCATCGTTGGATTATATCTGAAGACGTCAACTCCATGTATCCTATGCTGTCAATGGCAGGATCGAACATGAGTCCGGAAACTTTTATTCCGGTTCATAAGGCACCTATGGAATTGAGGGAACTGATTTTAGCCCATTACAACGATCAAGACGAAAACAGGCTATTAAATCTCGATCAGTCAATAAAGGATAAAACCCGGGAACTTCTTGTTAAATATAACTGCTCTATGGGCATCAACGGAGCGTTATTCTCTAACGAGCACATTGGCTTGATACCTAAACTTGTCCTCGATATTTACAATGGTCGGAAAAAAGATAAGAAGACCATGTTAAAATATGATCGTGCTTATGAAAAGTTCCGTTCCTTGCTGAAAACAGCCAGCGATGTGGAATCCTCAACTGATATTAAAGATCCTTTGGAATATCTGGATAATGAACAACTATTACAAGGTTTAAGCAAATCCCAGTTGGAGAAACTTATTGATATAGCCGAGTCCAAATCAAACTTCTATAATACTGAACAATACGTTAAGAAGATCTTGATCAACTCGCTGTACGGTGCTTTAGGCAATCCCAACTTTGTTCTGTTTAACGAAAAGATTGCTCAGGCAATAACAGGCAACGGCAGATACTTCATTCAAATGACTGCCAATAACATGGAAAACTATTTGCAGGGGTTGATCAAGTCGGAAAAGCCTTATGTGATGTACGGTGATACTGATAGTTTCTATACGCAGATTGAGCCGATCATGTCCAAATATATAGGAGAAAATCCTGGCAAATCTTTGAACGATTATGTCGATTATGCTGACAAATTTGAACTTGATAATATGCAGCCGATTGTGCAAAAATCTATCGAAAAATTTGCCGAGTTGTTCAATGCGTATAATCCCACCGTAATAGGGATGAAACGCGAAAATATCATGCCTGTGGCGGTATTTGTCGCTAAAAAGAAGTACTTTGCCTCGGTGATGGATTCTGAAGGAACTCGGTATCCCGAAGATGATCCGCATATCAAAGTTATGGGTCTGGAACTTGCCCGGGCAACAACACCGAACTGGTGCAAAAAATACCTTTCTGAAGCGATGAAATTTATCTTGAACAACGATCCGGCTAAACTTTCTCAGTGGATTGATAATATAAAAAATTCGTTTACTGATGCCGATGTGCAGGATTTGGCTATGAATGGATCGGTGAAATCCGTCAACTATAAACTTGATGATAAGAGCATACCGTGGATGTCTAAAGCGGCAATCTATCACAATATGTTTGTCAAGGAAAACAAGCTGGAGGGCGAAATAAACCTGTTAAAAGGTGGTGATAAGTGTAAACTTATTATGCTCAAAACACCGAATCGTTTCAGAACTGACAGGATTGCTTATACGTCTGACGCCATTATTCCGTATGTTAAAGACTGTATAGATTATGATCAATGTTTTGAAAAAACTTTTATCAACCCGTTGCAGAACATTCTCGATGCACTTAATATCGATCTGAAAGCAAAGACGTGCGATCTTGCTGACTGGTAAACATTACCGTTAGGAACTGACGATAAATAACTTGTGCATTTCATGCAGTTAAAACTGCTAACTTGCAAATGATGATACTATAACTTAAAACCATTGTCAACAATAAAAATTTCATAAAATGTGATCTACATCACATTTTATATGTTGACAAATGGTTTTAATTAGTGTACTTAGTGTACGTTACGATTATTAATGTTTATGCTGTTTTAATATGGGTAAACGCAAACAACATAATGAAATGACAACAACGATGATGACCACCATTAAATTAGATTACGATCTAGTTTATGGAGATAGACAACTGCTTATTAAATATAATCAGCAGTACTCAACGCTTGTCCATATTTTTTATAATATATTAGTTGACGATCCTAAATTCACATATAATCAGGTAAGAGAAAAAGTTAAGAATTATAATAATCTTGAATTGATGGATTATTGTTTTGTTAGATCCGCATTACAAGACGCTCAAATACTTTATAACAGGTTCAATAAAGAAAAATCAAATCCAATTGGTCATAAAATCATATTTGGTGGTCGTAATAATTTCATTAAAAGGGTAAAGGGCAAATTATCCAACTCCGAATTTAAGAAATTGCGTTTAAGACCTATATTTTTTAGAGGTGAAGCAAACCAACTTGGTAATAGACGTCTTAGAATAAGGGATAAAAAGCATATTGACTTTGTTGTTGATCGTAAAGTGGTTTTCACGTTCAGAATTAAAGATAGAAGATGTAAAATCCTTAATGCGCTTAAACACAAACAGGATAATAAAGAGATCCCTATTACATATAGGTTATCTGAAAATAAAATATGTATAACTTATGACCGGGCATTAGTTAAACCTAAACACAATAATAAAGTGTTTAATGATCGTTTAATTGCAATTGACTTAAATCCCGATTATATTGGTATTGCCATTTTTGATATCGATCAAAACGGTCATAGACGGCTTTATAAAGCAATTGTTATTGACTGGTATGATATAACTGATAAACAGAAAAATTTACACCAACAATCAAGTTCTGAACTCAATAAGTATTATAACAATAAAAGAAAATTTGAAATTCAGCAAGGTGGTAAATATATAGTTAAACTTGCTGAACATTATCAATGCAAATTTATTGTATTAGAAGATCTTGAATTCAAATCATATAGCGGTTTTAGAATTTCTAAATGGCATAGAGGGTTAATTTATCAGTCAATATATAAACATACAACAAATACTAATATAGCAGTATTACAAGTTAATCCTGCTTATACCAGTTTAATTGGTAATGTGCTTTGTAAACATAAAATACCTGATATGTGCCGGAGTGCTTATGAAATAGGTTATAGGGCATTAATAGGAATTAAAAACGGTAGTTTTAATAAAGACGGAGTAGATAAAACTTCGCATATTCATTCATTTGAAATTACTAAAAACTTTATTATTAAAACACTACAAAGCGATGATAAAATTGAACAGTGTAATAATATCAAATCCTATGCTGAATTAAATAAATTCATTAAAGAAAATCATATTAATTACAGAGTATCAATTAAAGATTGTGAGGAAAATCAAACTGTTAGCAATTTTAGAAGTGAAAGATCATTAGTTAAGATTCGATCTTACGGTATAAAGACGTTCAGTAGACAAGTAGTTGATCTGAAAAACTCTATGGAAGAAAACGTTTCAGATGTTGAAACTACAAGTTTATTGAACGTTAAAACAAAAAGAAATCTGAATAAGGTTAAGATTTCCTCTTAATACGTATTAAACGTGATGAGATCTTTTAGGTTGGACTAGCGAGGTTTCTCATAGTTCAAATAAGCCGATAAATTTTTGTGCGTGCACAAGTTAATTATCGACAGTTCCTTACTACAAGTTGATGCCCCCTGTACTGGGTTTTTGATAGTAAATAAGGTATATTTTACTGTTTTTGGATCTTCCTCATGTTTGTTACTGTTTTTAATGCTTTGGCTTCGTCCACCAAAAAGCCTTATTCGCCTTACGGGGACAAAACCTATGATTTTACTGTTTATACATTTAATACCAAATACGAATTTTTACGGATTTTATCCCGGGCATTTGTACTTAATATATCTTTAGATGGTAATAAGGTACAAACGATTAGGAGCTTACGGCAGAAAACCCATCTGAAAAATTATTTTTTAAACACGGTTGATTATATTATTATTGATGTTGATTACATTCATAATATGGAAAGCCGTAATAAGGTGTTAGATTTTTTCAAACAGTATGACTGCATGATTTGCGAATCCCGCAGTTATAATGGTGTTGATAATTTTAATCTTAAAGGGATATTAATACTTAAACCAGTCAGTAATGAAACACTGAAATTCGTCGCGGTTCAAATCAATCAGCGATTAAGAGAATTTTGCAAATGTTCTGAGCATGAATGTGTGTTTGATTTGGCATCGTCCGCCAATGTTAAATACAATGCTCCCATTCAAAAGTTTAACATTCTTTTAGAAAGTAACGGACAGCCTTATGTTTTTGAATACGATAACTGTATTAAAACATATAAGCACACGCAAAAAGAATTTAAAGTTGTTAATCAGCAGGACTATTCTAAAGTAACGTGTATTGAAGATCTATGTTTAAAGCACTTTCAGTCTTTAGGTTTTGAAGCATTTGAAAGCAACGATGAGTGCATAAAATTCAGGCATCCTTCCGAACAGAAAACTCCAGGTGGATATTTCTGGTTCCGCACTTCACCGTATATTATGCACCATTATAATGATACTAAAAATGTCAATATCTATGAATACGTTTCCAAAATGCCGGAGGCTAAAGAGCTAATAAAGAACGCCATTAAATACGAAGATAATTATGCAAACAACGTTAATCTTATTACCGTTAATTTTAAGTTTCTGGAATTGACCAGTGAAATACGTGCGGGCATTGAAACATTTTTAAACAAACCTAATGGCGTGTTCGCAATTCGTTCCCCTATGGGGACAGGTAAAAGCACCATTATAAATGAAATCATTGTACAAGCCCTAGAGCAGGATATGCGGGTGCTTATGATAACAAACCGCGTATCCGTAGCGAGAGATTTCTCATCAAAATACAATCTAAAACTTTACAACCAAGACAAATATAATATAAACGATTCCCTTATCTGTCAGTATGACAGTTTACACAAATATAATATCAAATACTTTGATTTGATTATAATTGATGAGTTTGTTTCCGTTATACTGCATTCCCGTAATAACCTTAATAATACTGGATTAAACCTTTCAAAATTTTATGCGTGTTTTAATAAGCACATTGTCTGTGCTGATGCGTTTATGACAGGCAATGAAAGGTTTTTATTCCCTAAAGCGGATATAACAGCAATCGATAACACTTACCGGGATGATACCAAACTGTTTTTATACAGCAACTTTAACTATTTTGTTCTCACTATTCTTAAAACTGCTGAGACTAATAAAATTAGTATTTCATGTACATCTTTAACTATTATCAAAGCACTTAAAAAATTATTGAAAAAGTACAGCCTCAGAGTGATAACCTTGATGGCAGAAACACCGGAAAGCACCAAACAACTGATATATGAAAAATTTAAACTTGAGGATAATAATATATGGGATGTGTTAATTTATTCACCAACTTTAACTGTCGGCGTTTCTAATCTTAACCGGGTCAAATATCATTTTCATTATGACAGTTCATACACCTGTAATGTGGTGTCTTCATTACAGATGATTAAACGCGTCAGAAAAACATCTGAAATTCATTTATATATTAAGAACACCATTCATTATGTTAAAACCAATTTTAATGATTTGAAGGACTCATATATTCAAAATCTTGGCAAACAAACTGAGCATAATTTTTTATTCACTTATAACGATTACGGAGAAGCAAAATTATCTAAACTTGGTAAAAATGCTATTAAGACAGATATATTCAAAAACACTTTAGAATATAACCATAAACAGGCATTCTTATTTTTATCCCAATTAAATTTTAAAGAAACACCTGTATATATTAATGAAACTTTTGATACTAATATCCTTTTGCCGTATATAACAAAAGTGAAAAGTGAAACTGAACAAAACAATCTTGATATAATTGACAATTATTTTATTTTAGGAGGTTTTGACTGTAATGATGTAATTAAAATGTGCCGGGATAATAATACAACGATAATGAAGATTGAGAATATCTATACTAAAATCAAATGTGATACGCCTAAAGATATTGCTAAAGAGATTGTCACTTTAGAATTTGACAAACCGTTTTTAGATAAATGTTTAAAATTTGTTTACGCTTTTAATTATACTAATGGGATATTCACGGAGGATGATATCCGTAATAAAATTTCCGAAGCGTTAAAGTTCAATTTACCGGATTTACCTTTTTGGATGTCGTTGTTAAAACTTGATAAAAACTTTAGATTACAGACGGTGTACAGTAAAAAACAGGTGTCAAACAATGCTCAACTGAAAAAATTACTTGACGAATGTGGTTACAGGGTTTATAATAGGCATAATGAAATCATTGGACTCGATCAGTTTGAAGTGAGTGAAGAAATTTTGAGGTATAAGATATGGCTGAAGATCTAAGTTTTACTCCATCACAGCACGTGGCGTTTAGTTATCTCGATGAATTTTGCGCTACAGCACCATCCAACGATCAAAATGAAAATGAAGTCGTTTTAACGGGTTCGCCGGGGTATGGCAAGTCATTTCTTATTGAAAGGCTTCGTGAAGCCCATCCCGAAATCATTATCACGGCAACAACCAATAAGGCGGCAAGCCTTATCGATGGCGTTACAATTTACTCTCTTATAGGTCTCACGCTCAAAGACAATTATAAGACGGGGGAACAGGAAATAGACTATGATAAAGCACAGTTTATTTCCAAGGAGACTATTGTCATTGATGAGTGCTCGATGATCAATAAGGAATTGTTTATAGCAATTCACACCTATCTTAAAAAGTGCAAGATCATTTATGTTGGTGATTATTATCAGCTCCCTCCTGTAAACAACGATAACTTTTCAATGTTTTCTCTCGGTTTGAAAATGTTGGAACTCACTGAACCGTGCCGGACTGATAAACATGATATTATTCACTTAATGGACGAATTAAAGACTGGCATTGTCAATAATGTTCTTTATAAAAATTTTCGTCCTTCAGATAATATAAAAATCATTACAGATCCAACTGAACTTGATCAGTTATTAAACGATTTTGCCCCTAATCACGATAAACTTCTGTCGTACACCAATGACAATGTGGTGTCCCAGAATTTTCGTATTCGCTCTCTCACCAATAGGGGAGAAAAGTTTGATGTCAATGATTATATTGTATGTAAATCCGCTGTCCCGGCGTGTAATGGCGATCCAAGAGATTTAACTAAAATTGAAAGTGTTATGACGATCACTAAAATCATCAACCAAAGATCTGATGATTACGCTTATATAAAGTGCGATAATGGCGGCACTTATCATGTGTTTCTTAATCCATTTTCCTATTCTAAAAATATCAAAGTGCTTGCATCCAAATGCAAATCCACAGGGAAATGGAAAGAGTATTTTGATTTTAAGAATTCTGTACTGGATATACGCGATATATACGCAAGCACTGTTCACAGCGCACAGGGTTCAACATACCGCAATGTGTATATAGATTTAAGGGATTTGTGGAAGTGCTATAACCGTTCAGAACTTCAGCGTTTGCTGTATGTTGCAGTTTCCCGGGCTAAAGAAAATGTGTATTTGATTTTATTTAAAAATTGATCATAATAATTGTAGTGGATTAAATATCTACAAACAACGTTTGGTTCAAAAATATCGATGAAATTATATGTGATTTTGCGAGTATGAGAAATGATAGATCTTTATAACATTATTAGTGACAAAACTGTAGAAGAAATACAAAACAATAAAACGTATAAAGTTATATTTATATTGAACGAAATGTCATGGTGGAGTTGTCCTGGCGATTCAAACGATATGCCCGATATGGACAAAAGAAGAGAGTATTTTAATACTATAAATGAATACGCGTTAAAAAACAATATAAATATATCATGTAACGAACTTCTAAATCCAGATTACACTAATTGGATTGAGTTTCTATCTTATTTAATAAACAAGCTCGAGTGTTTATTAATAAGTGATCTTGATCACTAATTAATGAGCAAAATTTAAAGGTTTTATTAAATGAATTTTAGAGAATTCTTATCTAACAATGAAATACTGTTTGAGTGTGTATTAAATGAAGTAAAATATTCATTTTTTAAAACATATTCACACGTAGATAGGAAAAAAGTATTAATAGATTTTATCTGTCAGATGCTCAATGAACATTCTTTAGACGATAAAGGTATAGAATATGTCAAAAGAGATGTCGCGAACCCATTGAGCCTTGATGATATTAAAAATATTTTTAACAAATTGAACGAATTATCCAACGATAAAATGGGCAAAATTGCTATAAGGGTGACAGAGAACGTTACAGAAAACTCTAAAGGTTCAATATTTGTAATTACCATAAATAAAAACGACACTAAGAACCTGCTAAACATTAAATCTGATAACGGATTGTATATAAAATTCTTAATTGCTAAAATTTCTGCTCCACAAAGTAAAATCGTGAACAATATTACACTCCATGGCACAAGGGACGGCGTTTTTATCAATGATAAAAATGCAAAAAATGCAAAAAATGCAAAAAATGGGTTGACACTTGATACAAAAAATTTAAGATTGTGTTTCATTTCAGCAAAGAAAGCTGATAAAAACATGATAAAATAAATACACACAATTATTTGGTAAAAAAAAAATGCGCATACACCGAGGGATTGTTGTAGACAACAAAGATCCGGAAAAATTAGGGAGAGTCCGGGTGCAGGTTCATAATGTCACCCGGGGTTCAGATATTGAAACGTTGCACTGGGCAAATGTTGTTCAAAGCCCGTCTATAGGGCTTTTAAACGGCATTGGATTTTCCTCAGTACTACGCAAGGGGACGAATGTTTACGTTATTTTTGAAGAGGACAATCATCAATTTCCGTTAGTGATAGGAACGATAGTCGGTCATTCAGAAACGTATGACGATGAGAATTTCCGTGATCCGGATGGTGTTTACCCCAAGGAGGATTTGAAAAGCGTATCTGATCATGCCTCACAATCAGTGCCGAAAGACAGCACCGATCTAAAATCTGATTTTATCGATGGTGAATGCGGGGCAAAATCATGGGTTGAAGACACCGATCAAGGTTATCAGCACCAGCAAATCTTCCGGACAGAAGCCGGGCATCAGGTTCTGTTTGATAATCAGGAGGGCAAACATCGAATTGAAATACGGCATTCGTCTGGGAATGCGGTAATACGCATCGATCCGCAAGGCAATATTTCAATTCTTAATGACGCTCAGTGTGGCATAGCAATTAAAAGTTCTGGTGATATTATAGTTGAATCTAAACAAAATGTAAGAATTAAAGCAGATGAGAATATCGTTATGGAGTGTAAAGATTTCTCGTCTCATGTTTCTCATGATGAAAAACACATCGTTGAAAATGACAGCGTTGAGGAGGTTATTGGAGACACGATCAAATCTTATGGAGGCAACTTCTGCTCGGATATTGTTGGCAGTTGCCAGATGAATTCTAAAGGTAAAACTAATATAACTAGTTATGATGAATTTTTAGCTGGCGCAAACAATAGTAAAACCACTATAAAGGCATCAAACAATATATACCTTAATACCAGTTCAAACATATCATTAAATCCAGGTGGCAAAGCGTCCATTGATGGTGACTTAGCAGTTGAAGGCGAAGTGCGTTCAAATGGTGGATTATACACGCCAGATAAAATTCGCTCACCTGACATCCATGAAACAGGCACAGGCTCTGCATCAATGGTAAGATAAGGAATTTATGAACAAATTAGACGTTAAAAAAATCAAGGTACCCAAATTGCCCAAATCATCACAAAACAAAACTGGACGTAAACTAGGGTACAATTTTGACTATAAAAGTTTTTTAGCAAAAAACAATTTGAAAATTGACCAGGAATATGTACGGTCAATGTTTACTCCACCGGATAAAATCACTAACTTGTTTAATAACTATTATTCAATATATAGTGGGTATATGACCTATTTTTGTGAAATACACAGTTTATATAATACAATACTCGATGATACAATAGCAAATATAAAAACGTCTTCGGATGTACTGTCTGAAGATGATCAAAAAACAATAACTAAATTAGTTAAAGAAATCTTCTGTGTTCAAGTTATCATTCCATTTGTTAAAAATATCAAGATTTTGGAAAACAATGTCAAATCTATTAAACGCAATATATACGATCAAAATAATCAACTAAAAAATCAGTTATTACGATCAATCACCAAATTATTATTTGATATTGAGGAGTTTGAACTGTTTATGGAGGCTAAAGAATTTGGTCCAATTGAAATGGATATTGAAATTGCGGGAGATCAATAAACTTAATTGGACATTACTGGTCGTGATGTCCAAATAACGCCAATTAACAGTTGCTTTCAATTTGCTTATTTTGAATTGCCACCTCACATTCTTAACAAGTTTTCATAAACACTAAGCGAAAATTTCAAGTGATCTCGTAAAATCATCCCAAGAATTATTTCTTAAATATAAATAATTCAGGGCATAAACTATTAACTCCTCAACTCGTACAACTTACGCCATTACATGTAAGTAACAGGGAAATGTATTACTGAGGAGAGCTTGAGGGACATTTATGGCAAACATGAAGAACAATTATGCCGATACGATGATCATACAAAATGACGTATGGGCATGTAAAGACGGCGACAGTTACTGGGGCGGTATCACTAATCACAATTTTGAAATCCTTGCTGAACTTAACCGACGTCCTAACCTTATTATAACTTATGGCGATGTCGATGAAAACTCCATGCCTGTTAAAAGGTGGACATACTCAATTGTTGGTCCAGATGTTTTAATACAGTTACCGAGGCAGAGTGTGCCAGAAGTCGATCACTTCAAACTTATACTCAAGCAGGATGGCAACGAAATTGGAACGTATGATAACACACAGGATAAGGTGATCAATCTTGTCTCTCCTCAATATGCCCGGATTGTCTTTGAAAAGAATGGTCAGATACTGCAAACATATCAACCCAATGGGAATGATGTAACAATAACTATTCCGGATGTTCAGATTGATTCCAAAAAACTTACTTTAACATATGATAATACCACTATTTTGGGAACATTTGATAATACAGATGATATAACTATAGACATTCCGAAAACAGCGGTAAACAACCAAGTTTTGACATTTATCAAAAACAATGCTGTGGTAGGAACATTTGATAATTCACAAAACGTCAGTATTGATTTGACGCCAGAGCATCATACAGTGTCATTTGTGCAAAACAATGTTGTTTTGGGAACATTTAATAACACTCAGGACGAAACTATTGTTATTCCTGGTTTAGCTGACAATATACCATTAAATACAATAACAGTTAATTATGATGGACAGCAAATTGGGTACTATGATAATACACAAGATATTGTCATTGACATACCAAAACCTGTAATGCCACCTAATTACACTCTGACAGTCAATTATGATGATCAACTTGTAGGAACATTTGACAACTCTAAAGACGTAACTTTAGATTTGTTCTCTCCTGTGCCGTTTACTGGTGTTGATATACTAATTAAGCAGGACGATGGGACTCACGATCTAAACGGCAACAAAATTTTCAACACTGTGCAAGCATTTAATACTGCCACTGCTGGTGACATATTATCATATAATTTAACTGTTGATGTTGACGGCAACGAGTACAAATATAACCCGTTTATTGATAATGTTAAGATTGATATTAATACAGGAGCGCAAAACACTGTACAATTATCAAACATTTCAGAAAGCATCACGTTTAAGCGTCTTGATGTCAACGATCCATTTCCGCAAGGTTATCCCACTGCTCCTTACACATATTATGTCAGAGATGGAAACGGGTTTACAGCAACTGGTTCGTGGACAGTGGCATTGCCTGCCAGCGTGATTTATTTTTATGAATACGATCCGGCTCAGTCAGATCCACGGCAGCAGAAACAATTAAGTCACATTCATTTATATGAAAAAGATTATGCAACACTTGATTTAACTGACTATGCCAAGAAAACTGATTTGGCTTCAGTGACCGTAACGAAATTTTCCGATTTGACTGATGATATTGGATATATAACAGAAGTCGACGCGGACAATAAATACATACTGAAAACGGAGAAAAATGCTGTTGGTGGTGTTGCAGCATTGACTGCTGACGGACATTTGCTGTTACCCAGTGGAATTGAGATTTGGTAATTATGATACAGACACAAAAACTTGAAAACATTTATGCCGATCTGAAACAATCCCGGAAACTTCGTGAAGATTCACTGAATTTATTGAGTGAAGCATATAAAAAACTCAATGAGGAGGATGCCGGGGTCACAGGAACAATGTCTGCGGATATTGCGAACGCTGAACACTCAGTTAATGATATTTTGCTTTCATATTATATGGAGCGTGAAATACCGTCAATCCCCCGGGACGTTCTAAACATTGTCAAAATGCGCGGGCATACTAATTTACTGTTTACTATACAATCCAAACCGGATGACAGCGGAATTGAGATTGTTAAACAGCGGTTGAGTGTGTTTAATAACAGTCCTAAAAGAACGTCAGTGACATTAGAAGCGTTGCATGATATATTTTCTGTTCATGGTTTAGATGGGATAAAGTTAATTGCCAACTTTTTAAGAGACAGGGCAAACAGAGAAGAGAATATCAACTTTGTTGGGTTTTTAACCAACAATGCGGTGCAGAGACCGGATTTAACATTATCAGAACCCGCCAACGCTGAAATGGTGCATTTTGAAGTTTCCAAACGTGTTCAGCAGTATATTTACGAAATGAACACTCAGCACCAAAGAACATTTGAAGCATTTGCTATCGTCCCCTACATTCAGGGTGGTGCAATAACGGGTTTAAATTATATAAACAGTATCATAAGTGATCAAACGAAAAAACTTGATAATACACCTATAATAAGCACTTACCGGATAGCGAGGGAGATCTTAACGGATTATTATATCAATCCCGATATAACAGACAATAATGTTTATGTTGGTTTGCGGTCGCGGCTGGTGCCATCATGTTCAGCAGGTGTGTTTGGATCTTACCAAGAATCAATTAGAACTGCGGTCGCTTACGAAACTGCAGAGCAGAAGTTCTTTTTGTTTAACCGTTATGGAATTGCATTAAATCCTGCACATACTAATGATGATCCAATGATCATAAAATTCAAACTGACAAACTGGACAGCAAGCGATTCCGAAGGTGGAACGTGCGTTTGCTCATGTAAACCGGACAGTTATTCAGACAATATAGATCCAATAACAAACAATGACATTACTGATGTCATTGGTGGCAATTAAGAGGTTTTTTATGGCTCAGAAATTTTTACAGTGGCAGCAGATTGGGAAATGGTTTGAAAAGGCTCCCGATGGAACAAGTGATATTCTGACACAGAACGGTAACATGACTAATAATTCAGGTAACAACACTTCTTCCAATCCGTTTGTTCATAATGCGTATAATCATGCTGATGATCCAATTCTTATGCTGACAGCATATATATCCGCAAATAATGTTTCTGGAAGTCCGGTACCGGAATTTAAGAAAGAAGGAAACGTCATATATTTTAGAAACAACTTTACTACTTATGTCAACAATCCAAAATCAAATGGTTCTGGAGTTGGCTATTCAGGACTTAGAATAGGTATCGATCAAAACCGTTCTATTGCCAATCCGTATCCGTATTATTTGACATTTAAGGCTCGGATCAACAATCCGCATGACGTCAATGGTTCACCGTCAACATCTTATCAACCTAATCCTACACCAGATTCAACTAATGAATATGAGTCTGCTTACCATGTTATAAACATTTGTAACATAGATAAAAAGATTATAAATGGACGGTATCATTTATGCTTTAACAGTACTGGAACGCAGGGTTTAACTAGAAATACTCCTGTCAATAATGCCACTGAGATCAACTATCCTCTATCCGAAAATATTTTAGCCGGAGACTGGTTTACTGTAGAAGTTTTATGGTCCGAGTTAAAGGAAACCGTAAGAATAAATGGTTACAGCATAGGAAGTGATTCACAAACCACATCAACTTTGGGTAACATTAACACTCCTATAATTATTGCAACTGCGTATAACTGGGACTCTCACAGCCCGCATTTTGATATTGCTGATATTGAAGTTAAGAGGATCTATGAACGCAGTGTTGTTCCTCCTACTCTTAAAATCGAGAAGCAGGACAATGGTGATGGCACAGTTACCCTTACTGCACAGGGCTACACTGATATTGTTCCTGATGGTGTGAACAATTAATGTACACTTGGACACCTATTGGAAGTTATTTCGCTGCCAGTGACATACGAATACAAAATAATCCAGTGTATTCAAATCTTGCAACGTTGCAAGATGTCATTATGTATGCAGACAAAGCAAAAACGCTGAACCGTTGTGATCTAGTTAATAGCGGTTCAGTATTGTTGCATGGCAGCGATTTTTCTCATGCCTATCCATTTTTTGAAATTATCAACACTGGTGTTGACGATCCAATGATGATAACTTTCAAAATGCGAGTTGATATTGTAAAAACAGCTCTCGATAATATAGGAGGGTTTGATTACTTTTTACTTTCAAACGATTCCAATACCAGTCTTGGCGCTCTTGGTATAGGATTTTTAGATGCACAGGACAGAGAGTTAATACCATTTTTTATCGATCATAATAATAACATTAAATATCGTTTAACTGATGTTATGCAAAATAAACAATGGTTTAACTGCGAACTTTTATATTTCAGACATAAACTACAATTGAAATTAAATGATCGTATTATAAATTGTATTCAATGGAATGGAGATTTAAATACCGAATTTCAACTGAAAATCAAGGGAGATTATTTTTACTTTGATTATGCTGATATTAATATTTTAAGATCACAGTTTGTTCCCGTTGATATTGATTTTACTGCCAGTATTGCTAATTCTGATGTTTATAATGGCTCAATTGATTTAACAGGTATGTATAAAACTTCATAAATAATTCATGTGTTTTATAACAAAATGAAACTCCACACCAAATGGTGTGGAGTTGTTTTATCAATAAAATTGCGTTGTTGTATGTTATTTAATCGTTAGTGATAATTGCCGCTATATAATCCAACACTTTCACTATCAGTCAAAACAAACTGAGCAATTCTTGAATGTCTTTGAATTTTTACTGGACCACCACATACGTGCAAAACGCCGCCTATTATTCCATTGTAACCAGAATCATATAATCCAGATGTAACAAAACACCCGTTTCTTACAAATGTACTTCTTGTTATTAACCATCCACACTCTTGTTCTGCTATTTGAACATTAAACGTTGATGAAAATTCGTACACACCAGGAACAAAAAACCAAAAACCATCCTGATCACATTGAATTTTTTGACGATCTCTATGGGTTTTGTTATTACTGTTGTCAATAGTGAAAATTGTGTCATATATTTTATATGCAACATCAATATCTATGTCAACGGCATTTGGTTGAATTGACTGTTGTTGCGGAGAAGGAGAAATCGTTGACTTACAAGTGTTACCGGCAATATTTAAAAACATAATATACCATCTTAGCCATTATTTAGTGAATCATTCACCATACTTTTCCATTGGTTGAATTATCCATTGATTTTCAACACGTATTGCATAGACATCAGGCTGGATATTTCTTGGAACATTTTTATTAAAAATCACCGCAGTGGAACAGTTTGGTATCATGTGTTTGATAAACTCTAACGTTTTTCCTGAGTCTATTAAGTCATCTACAACAAGAATATGTTGATATGGTGTTAAATCACCAATAACATTCGAGTGAGATAACTCATGTTGCTGCCCATTATGATAACTTGAAACTCTTATTAAGCACAGTGGTTTATTAAATTTACGAGATATAATTTCTCCTGGTATGTATCCACCCCTCAGTATAGCAACAACACAATCAAAATCGACATTTGACAGCTTGTCAATTAATATGTCTATATATTTAAAGTATTGATCAAAATCAACAACGATCTGTTTATGATCCATTGAAAGCCCTTGCATTTCTAGCCATATATTGGAATCTTCGCCAATCGCTATCGTCAACGTCTGTATACACTACTGCAGTAGTTTCGTGAGTCTTTGAACTTTTTTGATACAAATATATTGCATCGTTTTCAACGTCTCTATACACATAAATGGTTCCATAGTCATCATTGATATAATCATCAAATGGAATGGTAACTTTTGGCAAATCACCATACATCTTTTTAGCATCTTTCGGGCTCCATCCACTCAATGTCTTTTTTCTTATCTGTTCCATATAGTACCTCCATATTGTGAAACAAGATTATCTATGTATTTAATGTTCGTCCTGATGTTACTTATATTATTGTCATCAAATGTTATGTCAAAATCAACTTCACTTTCAATTTTTCCATTTATCAGTCCAGTTTCTGATTGATCAAATAATACACCATTTATTCCATGCCAAGCTGCACTACTGGTGTCCCAACTTTGAATATATTTTGAAAATTGACATAGAAGTTTTATTTCTTTAGGTCCATCTGCCATCCCAAGACAGTGAAATCTATTGATTGCGTTTTCTGTCAATAAACCATTGTTGTTTAATTCGTTCAAAATTTGAAATCTTGATTTGTATCTTTGAAGTTTGTATTGACGAGAATTCGATACTCCATATGCGTTTTCTTGTAATCCCAATGCTGTTGGGCATCCAAGTATTGATAACCCGACAATATCAATTTTTTTGTTATTTAAACCGTATTTAACACATTCAATATATCCTTGTAAATCACCTAATCGTGATTGAGGGACAAACATTACTCCAAATCCTGCAGATTTGAATGTGTCTATATATTTTTCACATTGATCTATTGTTTTTTGATAGTCCTCTCTTGGGTAGTCTGGCAAAACAATTATGTCTGCTTTAATTTTGTTACCAAGATCAATAAGCTTATCTGGATCAAACATTGGCTTATTGAGCTTAAACATCTCAAAAGCGGAATTGTCCATTATAAACGTTGTATCTTGATGTTTAATGCTTAAATAAGCATCGACATACTTATGATTTTTTTCTACCAAATGAGCAAGAACGAGGTGCCTTTTATAGCCATCGACAATTGGTATGTAGTTAGTTGGTACAATATGACAGAATTCCATTTAAATCTCCAAAATTGCCCCATTTTCATTGTCTTCAGAAACGCTAATTTTGAGTTTTCTGTTAGGGTATTTCTGTGAAATTTTTTCGTATAAATTTTGTGCAATCATTTCGCACGATTTATTATCAAGTTCTTGCTGTACAAGAGATTGACAAAAATCGTTGAACATAATAAATTCTATTTCTCTATCATCTTCAAACACTTGTATATCTATTCTAAAATGAAATACGTGCCTGTGTCTGTACTGAAGGAAATCTACGGGTTTTAGATCTGGTCTCACTGCTGCATCAGGATAACAGTGAAACCCTTGCTTTTGGAATGTTACCCATATATATTTTATCATAATTTACCTCAAAATTTTATCGCAAAAAACTACTACTGCCCCAGAGCTTTGTGTTGTAAAATCATACACAAAGTCAAACTCATCAATTAAATCAATATACTGATCATACACTTCACTCATATCATTATACAACTCTTCTCTTTGTTGTTTCAAGTCATTAAATGATTGTATGTATTTTTGTTTATCGCGAATAATACACAAAATTTTAATATCGAACAATGCCCTTTGTTGATTTGCCTGTATTGGTGACAGCTTTGGTGTATCGTTGAAAACTGTTGAATACACTATGTTTGACACATACCCTCTATCACAAATACAGTTATCAACATCGTTCATTCGTAAGAAATTGTTAAATGATATATTATTGCCACTTGTATTTGACCTTGTTATGTGAATGTATGTCATATTAAATATACTGGCCAATTTTTTAGCTAGCGTGGTTTTACCTGTACCATCAGGACCTTCAATTAAGATGTTCATGATTTCCCCAAATACTTCAAAAACTTTAGGTACGTTCCGTAACCTGTTAAAAAATCAAACTTTATGAACCCCTATGAACCCTATGAACCCATAGCAAATTTTGTGTTTACACAAAACATACTAATTGTTATAGGATTTGTCACATGTGAAATGCACCAAACTTCATAAAACCCACACCACGTTGAGGTGTGGGTGCAAACAAATATAGATATCTTACTTCAGATAACTGAGAAACTCGCTTCTGAGGCTACTATCACTTAAAAATTTGCCAAGACAGTACAACGTCATTGTGTTTGCAGACGGATCTTCTGCTCCTCTTAATGACATGCACGTATGATTTGCGTTTATGCTTACTGCAACATCTTCAGTGTCCAACACAAACGAAAGTGTCTCTGCTATTTGTGCAGTAAGAGTTTCTTGAGTGTTTGGCCTAGCTCCCAAAAAACTAACAATCCTTGAAAGTTTTGATATCCCTACAACCTTGTTGTTTGGTATATATGCTAGTGTACATCCTGGACCAAACGCAACTGTATTGCCGTCTCCTTTAACACCAAAAAATGGCATAAAATGATGGGAACATACGCTAACAATTTTTATATCTTTTAATAGAACAAAATTTTTATAGCCTATGAACTGATTATCAATTGTGGTACATTTAGGGAAATTGGACCAATCAAGACCATAAAAAAGTTCTTTGCCATACAATTTTGCTAATCTTTTTGGTGTATCAGTAAGATTACCATCATTACTGTTAAGGCCAAGTGTTTGTATTATACTAGAAAATGATTTTTCAAGACACGACAACACATCTTGTGTTGGATGGTAATCACCACTTTCAATGTTTAATAATCCTTTAGATTTTAAATGGTGTTTAACCTTTTCGCCAAGGTCACTATTCGTTTTTTCTTTTTCTATCATTTTTGATCCTGAATAAATATGAATTTAATACAATGGAAAGCGATCCATTGTATTATTTACCATGTTACAATTTCGAGTGTTTTACACTCGTAGGGTTTTACAGACAAATAGCTTCTGATTTTGGTGTCTCCTTATACGACACACTGCAAACTTTAACATTGGTGTTATTACGATCATTGTATTGATTAATTTTACCATTAACTATATCAAATATCCATTTGGATATATTTTCAGAACTTGTTGTAAATGGAACGATAGTAAACGAGCTCAAGAATTCTTTAATATCTTCGTCGCTAACATCATCAACACATATTTGGTCACAATTCCACAATGTGGAAGTGGTAGCCATTTTAATATGATGAGCATGACAAACAACTTCAAGTACCTTTGTAAACAATGGGTCGTGTCTGCATATCAGTGTTCTGTGATCCAACACATCATCGATGAGTTTTTTGATGAATCCCATCTCATTATAGTCTATGACCATATCATCGACAAGATCATTACAACAAAGTTTGACCTTTAGTTCAAATGTATGTCCATGAAGTCTCCTGCATTTTAATACCTTACAATTGTTCTCAGTGAATTGGCTATCAACGTTTTGATTGTGAATTCTGTGTGCCAAGTCGCCAGTAAAAACCTTTTCAACAGTAAACATATTTGATCTCCCGTAAGTTAGACTTCACGTTATTTTGCCCACGAATTGCCATATAATGACACATGCAATCTAGGACTAAACACGTAACCGTATTTCAGTGCTATATCTGCAACAATTTTACAATTGGCATTGTACGTTTCCGTTGTGCCACCTTCAGGCATTACATAAACACCTGGTACATCAATTGGACAATTTTGAAGTACATCTTCAATCTCTTGTACATCATCTTCGTTACTGATTACGAATTTCAAGTAACATGTTCGTGATGTTGTGTTTGATACAAACCAGTTTATATCTTTCCACACATCATAATTGATTGCTTTGTTTTTTGGCACACCAGAACATGACAGTTTAGGAGAGATGCTGAATATTATTTTATTTTTTGATAATAAGGCGGTTTTCAATTGTTCAGTCAGTAGCATTGTTCCATTCGTTTCGAATGTTATGTAATTAAACCGATCTGAATAATCACGTAAAAATGATGCTATAAACGACTGTGTTCGAGGAAGCAACGGTTCACCACCAGTAAACACAATATCCGGCAAATTTGTCGTTTTAGGCATGATATTATTGATCATTGACATCAATTGATGTTGATCCACATCATTGCTATATTGAGCAAGTTTTGGATGCCAACTTGGATAGCTGTCACAACCAGTTTTTGCAAGAGGTAAAGATTGATAGTCTGGATAATTTTGTGGGCATGAAAGTACCTGTTTTACAATGTCATCTGCTTCTGTGCTAATTTCGCCTTTTGGCATACCAAAACCTGGACATCTGAAGTTACATCCAAAAAATCTGACGAAAATTGATGGAACGCCAACTCTTAGCCCTTCCCCCTGTAAACTATAAAATATTTCGCTTACTCTCACAGTTTTCACCTCTTTTTGTACAAATTTTATTTTGTCCATCTAAGTGCAATTTAAAAAAGTTAACACGATTATAGACAAAGACAAAACAAAGCACAACAGTGTGAATTTTATCTGTCTATTGGGGAACAACGTCATCATCGGCGTCAATACAATAGTGCAGCAAATGATACTGTGAAACGTGAGATGGACAGTATCACAGAGTTTCATAGGTTTCCAAGAGGTTTTGATGACTGTGGGGAGACTACATGCGGTCAAAGAGAGCATGTTCCATTCCTGCTTAACATGTGTTTTAGTTTTACACATTATTTACACTAATGTGGAACATGCCAGATATAAATAAGGGACATCTTAAATGTCCCTTTTAAATTTTAGTCTCCTGACTGCAAGACTAGTCGTTTAGTTCATTTTGTTCCCTAGTAATCAAGTCTTGTAATTTCCGCCCTGATTGTTCTGTTTTTAAAGAATCTAGGAACATCCTCAAACTTATCAATAATCCTTCCGTTTCTCTTAATATAATACAGTTCCACATCACCATTATAAGGGAACCTGGAAAGTTTATATGGTGAAAGCATCTCTCTTATCCAGTCAATTGTAATCTCATTGTTGAAAGTGTCTTCAAGAGACTCGAGAGCGTATTCAAAGTCTCTTTCACTGAAATCGTTAATTTCGTCACGAAGCATAAACGATAAGATTAACACATACGCCTTAAAATTGTTCTCTGCTTCGAAAGAAACAATACACGTATCACTTGGATCTTCGTAATCGTCTGTTTCGCCACTCTTGAAAAAAAATTCGTATTTATTCATTTTTTTTATCCTTAAATAATTGATTTGGTTTGGTTTGTTAACGAGATTTAACTTGTTCAGAATATACGAAACTAATGTCAGAACAACACAGCTTCAATGATTTCTTGCTTGTATGCTTCTGTAAACTTAATAAATCTCCTCTTATTTATATTCCTTTCTCTGGAAATAATATAACAAATGATACTGTAAAACATGATCTAGTTCAAACTTTTCACCGTGTGATATCATCAAATTTAAAATAATTAAAGTCATCAAAGCAATTCCGCTTTGATCCAACAACGATACTAAAGAGGTTTTATTATGGCTGATGATATTACAAGAACCGTAATTGAAGACGGCGGTGTATCCGGATCTGGTTTAGGTTTAGGTGCCGGGTTTTTAGGCGGTCTCATTATTGGCAATATGTGGAATGGCAACTGGGGCTGGGGAGGCAATGGCTGGGGCAACCGTGGTGGTTACGGTTTTGGTCCTATGGCAGGTCTTGCCGGGTATGATACAGGCATGCTTCAGGGCATTGACAATGACATTTCTCATTTAAATGATGCTGTCACTGCAAATGGCATGAGTATTGTTCAGAATGCGTCCAATCAGAATATGTTTTTGGGCAATCTGATCAACAACACTGGCGATGCGATTGCCAGTGCTGTCAACAGCAACGGTGCCGCCGCCGTTAATGCTGTTAATGCCGCTAACATCTCAAATCTGCACAATTCCTTTGAGATACAAAATGCAATCAATGACTCCAGTGCAAGAACGACCGAAGCAATAAACACATCCAACATTAACAATATGCAGAACACTTTTGGTCTGCAGAATGCTATAAACACTGCAAGTGTTAATGAGATGCAAAATTCCTTCGCCTTGCAGAGCACTGTAGCCGGAGCGGCTTCCCGGATCAATGACGCTATAGCCGCCACCAATGTTAACAATATGCAGAACACTTTTGGTCTGCAGAATGCCATTGGTGATGTAGGCAATCAGGTCTCACAGGGGTTCTGTTGCACAACTAATGCGATCAACATGGGTGTTGGAGCACTGAACAATAATATAACCACTCAAGGTTATGAAAATCAGTTGAACACTCAGCGGCTTGCCGCACAAATGCAGAATCAGTGCTGTGAACTGTCAAGGCAGATAGAGCAAGAGGGATGCAAGAACCGTGAGTTACAGCGTCAGATACAAACTGAGGCTATTACTATGGCTCTGGCAGATGCCAAAGCACAGAATGCCGCTTTGACTGCTCAGATCAACTTCCAGAACTCGCAGAATGCACAGACTGCATATCTGATTGATCAACTCAAAACTACTACGGCATAATGCGCTAATCTGCGGTAACGCAAAAAACGTAAAGTGTAAGATTTTATAATATGGGTGTATTTGGATGGTTCGGTGCAAACCGGATCATCTTTTAATGAGGTTATTATGATCATTTATACTTTCAAAATCCCTAAAAACGATGTTATGAAACCGTTGCGGGAATTTAACACCATTAACGAAATCAATTCAGATTTTGATGTTTCACATGAAACATTAGATCATGATATGTACGATGAGCACGATATGCAGGATGGCGTGATCATATCCGATTCCAAAATCATGATCACCGATATGACCAAACACGAAAAATGTTTATGTGACTCTAAATTCTGTGACTTTTACCAATGTATAGACAGTGTACATACAAATCCTCCTGATACATGGGAAAATTATACCAGAACAATTGACGATTTATTTAAGATAATCAATATGGAATTTATTGAAGTTAATACTGATTTACAGAATAAGAATTATGAAAACTGTAAAACTAATTTATGCCATCTGGCGTGTGCCTGCGGGTGTTTGTATAACCTGTTGAAATAATTTATACGCTTAAACCATTTAATCCATTTTAACTGTTTTAAGGAATTTATATGATAAACACAAACCCATATTATAATCCCTATGCTTACGGTGTTTCGTCTGGAATTGGCAATGTTAATAATTCTATGAACGGTCAAATCCCGGCACCTTTAATGACCAATGATATACAGAAAAATCAAGTTGGTTCAGATAAGAAAGCACAAACATCTTTAGGATTAAGGCAACTCAAAGATTTTGAAATGCTGACGTCGTTCCAGGATTCCAATGGTAAAGTATGGAAACTTGTAAAATCTGCTAATGATGCAAGTGTTGAGATTCCCGATCCACAGTTTGTTCAAATTACAGATTGTTGGAACCATGAATTCCCGGGAACAGAAAATAAAGTGTTTATCTACGTTGTAGAAGGTATAAAACGCCCCCGGGTGGACTCAGAAAAGCCCGTATGTGTTTTATACCAGTGGTTCAGCACCAATCAATGCCCGTCATTTAATCCCACTATGATCAGCATGAATGAATGGCACCGGGCAAATGTTTATACGTCCGCTATATCGGATTCCAGAGTGTCAAAACTCAAGGCTCTGTGCAAGTATATTGACAGCAATGATAAGGTGCAAAACCTTATCCGCCCGGATAACAACACAGTAATTGAACCCGATATTGATTTATCCCGTATAGGAGATGCCAATGTCACAGAATAATGTAGTTGAAGAAGTTGTATATGATATTGATAACATTATCAATCATATTCGAGGGAATTCTTTACAACTGATAAACGGCAATTATTCCAAACAACAACTTCTAACCAGTGGAATTATGAAAGGCAAGAACCTTTTAACGGGTAATGTGACTAAACAAAATATCGTGGATTTGAGTGCTATCGGTATCGCCTTATTATTGAAAAAGTGATCTACATCGCATAATTATTTGTTGACTTTACTTTGAAAATACTGTATAATATCAAAAACGTTTTTATCCTTCAAAGGTCTCAATTTTTGAGACCTTTTTTGTTCTTTAACAATCTGCTCTAACCTCTAACTGGAGTTAAACGCATTATATGGATATAGTGTATTTTACCGTTATCACCGATAAGCAATTTGCTCAGATCACACTGAAACACTTTGCAATGGTCAATGATTACCCATTTGTATTTTATGTCTATACTCATGACAGCGATCTGCAATTGGATAACAGATTTGTCATTAGAAACATGGCAGACTTGAAAACATCAAAATACAAATTAAACTATGACAAACCGTATATTGCGTTGTTTAAGTTCTTTGAATTCAGTAAACAATATAACGATGCTTTTGTATGCTATATTGCTGATACGGTGTTATGTATGAAGTCATTACTGCCTGTTTTGCAACAGTGTTCATTTGGTGAGAAAACCAATGCAAGGTTTTCAGATGGCACAATCTTATATGGTGTTAAAGATATACAAAATTGTGGAACAGATAATGGCTATCGTCTTTATGCCCGGAAATGCCTGTCAATCCGCAGTGAAAATTACCTCAGTTCAAGTGTTTTGATAAGCAAAGGTTTTCACATATACCGTCATGAGTTTCAAGATTTTATTGATATGTGCCCTCGTGATTTAATAAACCCGGAGATGGACTTTATCAACTGGTATTTTAAGAACAAAATAGCATTTCTTGATAATGTATGCATCAATTATACTAATTATGACTGTAAGGATTTCTATGCGTATGATTACAACACAGATATAAAACCGATTTCAATTCCTGTGGATTACATTAAATATGTGGAGTACGATGTTCTTTGTAAGATTTTAGATGATTTCAAATTTTTCAAAACTGCCTTGAGAAACTGTAACGAAACATGTTATAATAGTACCATCAAAGCAAATGAGGAGTTCATTAAAAATGTTTTGCGTGACATGACTGAAAAACAGACATTCATTAGGAGATATGTTCTAAAATGTGGTGATTAAAATTTTATTTTTATAAATACTAAAGAAGTCTTATAAATGGTTTATAAGATTGTTTTTTTTATATGAGGATTAATTTTATGAGATTCCACACACACACGAAAGAATTTAAGTTTTTTACGCGAAGGTAATAAGTCTGAGGAATTTAATGTTATTTGCGCAAAAATTAAATATTTAAGTAAGCACCTCAATATTATCAATCTCAATAATAATAAAAGTTTTGATTTGATCAACTTGTTTTCTGAATACGGACGCAGTAATTTTGATATTTTTGTATATACAACTTTTAGTGATTTTATCGAAGTAGAAGTAATAAGTACTAATGATTATAATGATGCTTCAAAACTTGTTAATTACATTTATGATTCTATTAAATATGGAGACTGCGCTCCAGGTGATCCGTGCTATCGTGATCCTGATTACAATTATATGTTCAACGCAACAGATACATCCGGAGAAGATATATTTAACGATCATCCCATAGATCTTAATGACAAGGATATTGAAGAAATTGCAAAAAGACTTAAAGGTTCTTGGCAATATATCCACTCCCTGGTTGACGATGATGAAATTTAACTATTTTTGATACTCGCCGATAATTTGCAGTTCAAAAATCTCGCCTATAGGCGAGATTTTTTTTAACAAAAACTCCAACAACTTGTTGGAGAATTAAACTCTAAGGAACTGTCCCTAAATTAGATCCAATTTTCGGGACTTATTTGACCTATGATTATTCATCATCTAGTTCAACCTAAAAGAACTCATCATGCATATGCATATTAAGTTGAAACCCTAACCTTAGTCAGATTTCTTTTTGTTTTAAGACACTGTAACAGTGAATTGTTTCTTTAAGTTAAAATGCTTTTTACGGCATTTCAACTTGACCCAAGATTATCATTCTAAGAGCATCTTTAACTTTATTATTAAGCTTATTTTCTTGAATTTTGAGAACAACATTCTTTATAAGCATATTTGAATGCTTTTCTTTATTGATCTCCTTAGTCAGTCTACGATTACCGTATGCTTCAGCTTTATTCAAGTTAAAAACCTCTTTTAAATACTTTTATTGTATGTTATACTATATATATTTATATGTCAAACATTTTTTTTATTTTTTATTGCCTTGATCCCCACACTGTAAAGGTGTGGGGTTTTTGTGGGAATATAAAAAAATTCAACACGTATAAATAAGGATAAAGACTATCAAGGATATTAAAAAATGTATCTGCACAATACTATTCGGGCATATACTTTAGCCTTATTGAATTTTTTTAACGAAATATCAATTCAGTACACTAATTCAAACGGTGATTTGCTGACAGTCAATGTTCCGATTCATTATAAAAATGTGGAAAAGGCGGCATTGATGACGATGACTGAGCAGCAGATTGTTTCCGGAAACATGAATGTCCTTCCGAGGGCGTATCTGGTTCTTAATTCTATTAATAAAGATACAGATAGGCAAACATCAAAATTTAATAAAATTTCCCGATTTCGTAATGGAGAAACACAGGAATATGCTTTTCAGTCAGTGGCGTACACATTTGATTACAGTGTAGTGATCATGTGCCGGGGAATGAGTGAGGCTTCTCAGATCATAGAGGAGGTATGTCCAAAATTCAACCCCAATATCAGCATAGATGTTTACGATAGAAAAAATCTTGATGAGCCATTTAGGGCAGTTATACAATTGACTGGTGTTGATTTTGAGGTTGAGGAATTTGAGGAACTATCGACTAATCTTGCGAGGGTGACGTTTAATCTGACCCTTGCAGGTTTTTTGCACGAGCCGATACAGAATTATGCACAGGTGCTAAAGTACAATATCAACTTGTTTACTCCGGATGCCCGAGAAACCATGCGTTTCCGGGTAGATGATGATCTTGTGCAACCTGATTACGAATTTGCCACTACGGGCAATGATTTAAACAATGGTACAGATTTAACAGGCAAGTTTAATGAAAGTGATTATGCTAAAACTATGATCTCCGATCTAAGGGTGCAGTCTCTGACCCGGACAACAATTGATGATAATAACAGTAAGATCACCGTAAGTTATACTTGCACAAATACCCCGCAAGTGGATTTTAAGATTTTAACCGCTTCAGATGATATTAAAATATCTGTTGACGATGATGATATAAATTCAGTATATGTGTTTGGAATAAAAAACACTTTGTTTACCGTACAGGCAAAACTTACCGATGGTGAATGTATAAAGTGCATACAGCAGACGTACAGATTGTAAACAAATTAAAACGATATGGGTGTTGACGATTGCTGTCCTTTGCGGTATCATTCCGGTGTTCGCAACTTTTCGAGGTGATTTATGGTAGCATTAACAGACGAAGTTCAGAAACTGACAACTGAGTACGTTCAGAGATTTGCTAATCTGGAACTTGAGGTCAAGAAGATTAAGCAAGATATGAAAGAACTTAAAACTGAGTACGATGAGCAGGGATTGCAGACGAATATGGTGATCAAGGCTTATCGTATGATGAGGAATGAGCATAAACTTAAAGCTAAACTTGATGAGCTCAATGCTTTCAAGAATTGTATTGCTGAATGTGATAACATAGTCGACCTGGTTGCTCAGTTGGACACAAAGGAACACTAGAATTTTCCTGTCGTGAGGTTTTAATGAATCGTTTAAATTATGCTCAGCACTCAAATTTTATTGCTGGGTGTTCACAGGTGTTTAATTATGAATTTTATATACAGGAAATCAATCTTCCAGGATTAAATACTAATATATATGAATCATTCAATCAAGGGACAAAACATTTATTAACTGGCGATACAATAACACATACTGAACTCAGTTTGACGGTAATGATAGACGAAGATTTTCTTGTTTATCAGGCATTTAAAGAGTGGATGGAGGGATGTGTCAATCAAACTAGTGGATCGTTCTCAGAAAGAGATTTCACGTTTTATTGCGATATACACAATAACAAAGGTAATTATCTATTTACGGTAATGTTTTACGGCTGCAAAATCCTTTCTATTGGTGATGTACAGTTAAGTGCTCAAGACGATACTGCAAGCAATAATATGTCAATAAGCATTGACTACGACTGGTTTGAATTTAAACGTTCTGGATTGCCATTACAGTGGAAGAAGGATTTTAATATTAAAGAAATACCAGCCGATGAAGATGATGATAACAGTGAAGATGATAATGACAATAATGACGATATTAAAATTAAAGATGATTGCGATTGCTTATTAGATGGCGAAAAAGTGTATGCAACACCGTGTGAGTTTGCGGAGTGCAATGAGTTCAATGGGTGTGGGTGCATAAACGATCAATGTACAAAAGTTTGTAATTGCACTACCGATTCACAATAAATTTTTTAAACACATTGGTATAACTAACGGACCTTAATGGTCCATTTTTTATTAAATTTGTGTGTCCCGTTTTATTTCGTTTGATCTCGCTTTATTTTTCGGGAGGCAATGGTCATTTTTCAAATTAGTATAAATACATGCGAACGTGCATGTTTTGTAATAACATATTGATGTGTAAAAGCTCAATAGTTAATCACATAACAATCTGTGCACTTTGTGTGATTGTAATGGAAACACAATATGCGTTTAATATCTGCAAAAACGTTTACGGAGATTTTTACAAATGTCAGTAGTATATGATAACAACAATTCAAACTATGAAAAAGGCTTTGCAATTGGTTATGAAAACATCCGTGTGATGTATCATGATAAAGGTGCAATGGAAACGATAAGATATATAGAATCTATCGATCAAACGGCTAAAAAAGATCTGGAAGATCAATATACCCGGGGTTATTTGGACGGATGTGTAAAAGCTTTTAGGCACGTTCACAACTCTTAGATAATTAGGTGTTTGTATGGCTTTGCTCGATAATGTTATAAAAGCAATTGGCGATGGAGCAAGGAGCACTAAATACGATATAGAGTTTTACCATAACGATGCTCGTATTACCAACAGTGTTCTTGGCATTTTATGTAAAACTGCCAGTGTTCCTAATCGTCAGTTAACTCCCGTAACTATTAAATATAAGGGACGGGACATTTATATTCCAGGGCAAACCAAATACACTGGAACGTATGACTGTGAATTTTACTGTCCGGAAAATCACAATATAAGAAGCTATTTTGAACGTTGGCAGCAAGGGATTGAAAGCCGTTCAAATTTAGTATTGTTCAATCCCGGCGATCAAAAAACCAGTCTGCAAGGTTTGAACGGGTTAGAGACAATAACTGTTTATCAGTCACAGTTCAATTCAAACAATTTTAAAACACACCGAACCAAAGGGTATAAATTTTATGGTGTTTATCCGATGGAAATATCTGCCATGAATTATGATTCTTCCGGTCCGGGAAATGTTTTGACTTTTACAGTAACTTTCCAGTACACTTATTATTCTGTGCTAGATGCGGTATAAACTAATTCAAAATTCATAAAATCTTATGAATTTCTTGGCATTCGCTAATTTAAGGTTTCATTGTGATATTAGTAGATTTTTCAGGTTTAATTTTTAAAAATGTGTTTGGCATTACCAAATCTATGGAACTGCCCCTAGTAGATGGGAAATATATTATTGATGATGCTATAACACCTATTAAAAATTTTATTATCAATGATATTTTTGATATTCAAAAACAATTCAATGATAATAATATAGTGATCTGTATTGATGACACTTATAAAGGTTCATGGCGTGCGCAAATATATAAACCATATAAAAGTCATAGAAAAGTTAGCAGGGATGATAATCCTATACCATTTGATATAATCTTTAATCATGTGCATGAAATAATAGATGCATTTGATAAGTTTACACCTTACAAAGTTATTAAAGTGCCAACTGCGGAAGCAGATGATTGCATTTTGACATTGTGTGAAACTATCAGAAATGAAGACATTGTAATATATTCTTCAGATAAAGATATGTTGCAAATGCAAAAATATAATAATGTCAGACAATACTCTCCGTTATTGAAAAAATACATCACATATAAAGATAAAAGCGAAACTCTCAATGAGTGGCTTGTTGAACATATTGTTTTAGGTGATAACGCTGATGAAGTGCCCAAAATTTTTAGCGAAACACAATTTACTCCTGAATTTATAAAATATCTTAATGATAATCAATTAAATTATACACCATCTTCATACCATGCACTTGCTGTAGATGATAAATTAAAAATTGAAAATAATTTTAATGGAAGTGTGTGGAAAACAAACAGAATAGGAAAGAAAACTGTCGAAAAACACATTCAACAGGGGACTTTGAAAGATCTAATAAAATCCAATGAATTATATGTTAAGAATTTTGAAAGAAATAAAAAACTTATACTTGCGGATTATATTCCTCAAAGCATTAAAGATCAATGCTTAAAACAGTACAATACTATTAAATCAGATGATATGTCTTTATTCATAAAATATCTTGAAGATAATAATATGAGATCGATACAATTTAATATCCCTAATTTTACGCCAATTGCAAAACTTGATTTGTGGTAGGTTCACGGTGGGTTAATATCAGCGAAAATCACGAGGAAATTATGGGTTCATATTTACAAAATGGTGTGTATCTCCCCGAACTTAGTGAAACCCCTTGGGGAGATCAAATGAATGAAAATCTCAGCATTTTAAGCGAGACTGATGAAAACAATAAACAACTTTTACAGCAGGAGATTGATAACAAAGTATCTGTGAATTCACACACTGAACAAACAATAAATTCAGATATTGTACTTAATGGCAATTTAAAAACAAATAACGTCATTGATGGCAGTATAAAGCATGCAATCAATGCCGATCATGCAGATAATGCTAATTTCGCTGTAAACGCAACCAATGCTGATCATGCAACTAATGCAGGGCATGCAAACAGTTGTGATACAGCCAATTATTCAAATTCTGCAAGAAATGCTGATCACGCAAGTCAGGCAGACTATGCAACTGACTCTGGGTCCGCTGTTAATGATGCCGCGGGAAATGTTATCACCGATACGTATCTGACGATTGATGCATGGCACAATGCTAATATACCATCGACTAACGATCTGTTGAGTTTGATTAACGATCACGTTGGTAATACAGGTATTCACACAACATCCAATGATAAATCCGATATTTCAACAAATTTTTCTACTGTAAACAATGATATAACAAATCTTGGTACAGATTTAACAAATCTGACAAGCCGTGTGCAAACTTTGGAAAATTACGATCACAGCGTATTTGCCAAAGGAGAAGATGTTTACACCAAAACAGACAGTGATACCAAATTTGCTAAAGTAGGTTCATCATACACGACGTCCGACAGCGATGAAAGGTATCCGCTAAAGGATGATGTTTACACCAAAACACACAGTGACAGCAAATATGTTGCGTTATCTGGCGATCAAACTATTAATGACACTAAAACATTTAATAAAACTGTAAATGCCGATATAAGCGGTAATGCTGAAACTTGTACCGTGAGGTTTGTTAATGCGGTAAATAACCGGACAGATTTGGCAACAATGAAAAGCGTTACACCACCAACGTTGCAGGATGTGTTTAATGAATGGTATCGGTTTTCACATTATGGCACGAATGGACAATTCAATGTGTCCAATGCAAGTGATAATTCTGCCGTACTAGCAGATATGCAAGGATGGGGGTATGACGAAAACGGTGGTTTTATATATAACACCAAAAATACAAATTCATATGTAGGTTTTATATCTAATAAAAAGTATAAAAATTATACTCTAAAAACACGTTTAACTGCTCATAATGGCAACACAGATAATGATATGTTATCCATCATTTGCGGTTTCATGACCGATAGTCAAGGTGTTGAACATACTTTGTCTTTAACAAGGACCGGTGGCAACGATAGTTTTATAGCAGGTGGACTTGCTCATTTTTCACTTATATATGACTTATATAATCCAACAGAAGTTGTTTTGAAACAAGGAGGGGGAAATTTAAGCACTCATGCGTGGGGAACAAATTACGCACACCTAAAAGTTGTACGGGAGGGTTCTACATTAACTTGTTATACATCTGAAGTAAATCAAGACAGTTTAACGTTTTCTTTTACATATTCTATGCCAACTGAAAGGGGTTCTCTCTCCACGGAGGCGTTTAATAATATATGCAAAATGCTTGGGGGAAAATCCCAAATTGGGTTTGGATTATTATCTCAGATAGGTGATTTTTACCTTGAAGAAACCGAAGGATTATTTGACAGCACAGACATTTATGACAGCGAAAATGATGAGATATACACTTATAATAAATCAACAGGAGAATACATTTTAACAAGCCGTAAAATGTCTGATGAAATTCCTGATAACTCTCGAATATATAATAGAACTTTAGAAAAGTATTATATCTATTGTGATGGTGAGTTGTTACAGATAAAGTGAAAATGGTATAGAGAAGTGTAAACGAATTTATATATATTTGGCATCATTAAACTCGCACGATTTTATCAACAAAATATAAATAACAAAGTAGGGTTATAATTTTTAACAAATCAAAAGGAGTGCTTTTATGCTATTCTCACAATTCATTGAATCTCAGTGCGATGAAAGCGATGAAAAATCATGCAGAGTTGATGAGGACGATCTTATTGAAGATGAAGACCTTGATGAACAGCAAGATCTACCTAGAAACAAATATAATAAAAACAAGGTAGTTAAAAATGCAGTTTGTCGAAATTTAACTAATGCCGAAAAAGCTGAAAAGGCCGAACTTCGTCGCTATCGTGGCATTCGTACACAGCGCGAGAAGGATTGGGATTACGCCAATGATTTCAGTTATGGTGACAGCTGGAACACTGTAGGTAGCAGACACGAAATGTTTGAGAACGATAAGAGACGTTCAAACAAGTTAAATGTGTCCAATAAACTGTCCAAGTATAATGAGTTTAGTAGTTGTACCATTAAGGACATGAACACCAACAAACTGGTCAATTTTGGCACATTTATGAAAATCTGTGGTTCTCATCAAGCTCGAAGAGAATTCTCGTCAGATGAATACGAATTTATGCAACGAGCTACTATATATGCTCATAAAGGTAAAAACCAGTTTGAAGATTTTCTTGAATGGTGTACTTCTGGAGAGTTTGATGTTGATTTTAAATTCACCGATAGAGGTGCAGTCGTTGACTTTATAGCTGAGGATCGTTGTCTTCGTCTCACATTGGTTGCTACTCCAGACCACGATCTTGTCAATGGTTTGTAATAGATACTTTTTAACTTTTAAGGGAGTTTTACAACTCCCTTTTAATAATTTTAAGAGATGATATGAGATATGATATTTTAAACGATCTGTTAATGGATCGTACCAATGGTGACGAGTATCGAAACCAATTAGCAGATTTGAGAGATTGTATAAACGACTTGGTGGACCAAATTGAGTCTCTGTCGCCAAAATTAAAAGCAATTTTGCCTTTTAGTGTATACGACGATATTGACACTGTGCAAACAATACTCAATGATATAGACGAAAAATTACAGCTTTAAAAATTGGTGAATGTTTGATCATTGTTTGGCAACACATCGGCCCCTCTTCGGAGGGGCTTACCTCTTCCTTAAAATCCCGTTAAATGTTCAAAAAATTAAAAATCACTTGACATTCAATCGAAGTTATTGTAAGATATACACATAAAGTTGAAAGGAGTTTGACAAATGCAACAAATGCGAAAAATGCGGGAAATGCGGGTTTGGACAGTCGAAGAAATTGGAAACCTTGTGCAGACCAACGACGTCGTTCTTTATCGCGCTTTAAGACGCATCTATGACAAGCAAACACAATACGAAAAAATCACAAGAGCAACATGCGAATCCAACGGTGTAGGATTTAATCACGCAGATACTAAGTTTATGACATCAGTGTGTGAACATCTGATAAAATGGAACACGCTGACTGATAATCAGAAGTTTTGTGCTCGGAAAAGACTTGTAAAGTATACCAAACAGTTGACGAAAATTGCAAACGAGATTGAAGCTCAGAAACACATGTAATGCGAAACGTAGAGGTGATTTCAAAAGCTATCAACTGCTTAATATGACAATATCCTTGAGGGCACTTAATTTCATCTTGAGATCGATTACAACGAATGCCATGTATATGTGATCAGAAATGGTGAACAGATTGTATCCACTACAGTCCATGATGCAGATGGTTTTTCATATCACCTTCCGTATATTGATGTCTGTGGTGATTATGATCTTCAATGTATTCTTGATGTCTGTAAACGGATTAACAATTTTATCAAGTTGAAATAGTCTACAGCCAAGCAAGATTGAAAACATCGTTTTTGGTATGTCGTGTAATTCCTAAGGGTACCACGTGAAGTTAGAAATGTTGTTCCAGTTTAACAATGAGATGTACATTGATATACAATGTGTTTTGTTGATAGTTGTTAAAAGTTTGTATAATTATTAGCGATAAGGCAATTTAAAAGGGACTTTCCATGAAACCATGGGTTCAAGCATTTGAAGACAGAAAAAGAACAGCGCTCATTGATTTTAAACTCATTAATGCAATTCATAATAAACAGGATTATAGTCATTTAATTGAAATTTTGAAAACCATAAATATGAATACCTTTAGACTTGGAAAAATTAATAAATGGAAAGCTTTATATAAATGGGTCATGCCTTTAAATGAAGAACAATTAAAAATGTATAACCCCAGTATGAACTATGAGGATATAAGCAAAGAAATTAAAGATATTTGTAAAAAGGTTGTAAAACATGAACTTTAATTTTCTAGCAAAGTTGCTACTAGTTTGTCGTAGCTAGTTATACACTATTTGGTCTAGATCTAAAATAATAATTTACGGAGGAAGATTATGAAAAAGCATGCTACTGGAATAATCTTTGAAAAAAATGATAAATTAGATAAACATGACCACATTTTTAAAATAATGTTTAAGGATTTATCAGATAGAAATTTTATGGTACGTTTTCATAAAAAACAAATTTTATCTTTGAGAAAATTGATCAAAAAACTTGATTGTAATATTTTTAAAGAAGTTGAATATATTTCTTTTTTTTCACAACATAAATTAAATAAAATATATAACCAATTCGACAAAAAATTCTTTTTTACAATTTCGTATAGTTTTTTAGATTTTAATATAACATTATCTACAGATTTTGATTTAGAAAAAACAAACAAAATAAGTAAAATTACGGTTTGCGTTAGAAGTTATGAACCATATAATTTTGTATGTTTTACAAAAAATAATGAATTTAATGTAGCCGAAATTAATAAATTTGTGCAAAACAATATAAGGATGCAAATGTGAGGGTTAAAAAATGAAATTTAATTTAATTTTTGAAAATAACAAAAATTCAGAATTATTCAATAATTACTTAGAAATTCAACAATCACTAAATAATGAAATTAGCAAATCTTTATCAACAAATTCTAAAATAAATGTTGACGCTAGAATTGTGTTGCCATCTTATGAATATATTTTGCGGAGTTTTCCCACTATAGGTAATCATGAAGAATTCAAAAAGGAACTAGAAAACAACAAAAAGATAATATTTAGTCATAATGAAATTCGTGAATATTTATCAAAAGCAATAATGTCGCAATCGGTGGATGGCATGTCGGTAAATAGGATTAATTTTCCTAAAGAAAAGGGGATCCAAGTGTATGAAACAAAAAGTGAATATGAGAATGCAATAAACGAAAAAATTTTGAAATCTTCTATATATGATACGGCTCGTAAAAATTCTTTATTTGTTGCAATGATAAAAATTTCAAGTTTTAATAGTGATATTTCAGTGGTTTATGATCCAATCAAGGAACATGACATTACAGACAAACATGGTATGAAGAAGAAACTTAGCACAAATCATATGCATTCTTTATGTATAAATATAAAAGGGTTTACACCAATTAAATGTATTGTAAATTGTGATAAATTAAATAATCAAGGACAAAGTTGTGCGCAAGCAACTACTGAATTAAGCAATAAAATCTTTAATGTTTTACACACAGCATTAACTGATGTAAATAAGCAACCTTTTAAATTAAAATTCAACCACGAATCCGGAGAACAAATTTTAGATCTGATTTATGCTGCCCTTTATAAGGGTTATATATACAAAGATAATGGCAAAGATGTATCAATATTTTTTCCCAATAAAGATGGTTGTAATTATATAATTGAACCAGTTGTTCGGGATAATTGTGAAACAGATTTTATAGTTAGGTATCGTGAACTTAATGAATCTTACACAAATACTGAAGGGTTAGATGATATTACTTATCATAAACTTTACAGGTTTTGTTAAAAATAACCAAAATCGCAAAAAAGGATTTATTTGAAGCATTTGATAAAATTTAACATCCTCTCAATTTCTGAAACATGACAAACTTACGGAGTTGCAGAAATTTGAGAGGACATTTACTGACAGAGTTCTATAGCGTCCCTGGTTAGTTCAACACCATTCATGAACAGAGCAATAATATAAAGCATCAAGCTCCAATTCACACCAAATGCCCCATTAAATGCCCTGTTTGGTAATAATTTATAAAACACAAAAAGTTTGACCTAGGTCAAACTTTTTGATCAAAATCGCGATAAAATGCACGGAAACCCTCGTGATTTTCTCAGGGTTTCCGTGCATTTTATCGCGATTTTTGCTGTTAAAAAATTGATAACCCATTGATTTTACTGGGTTTTCAATACGTGACTTTTTGAAAAACCGTGATACGCATGAAAAACGAAAAATCAAATAGGGCATTTAATGGGGCATTTAGATGTTTTAGATTTGGTTTAAGTTGATATCAAACGAAATCGATAGAGAGGTGTTTTACATAACATAATAACAGATTTCACAATTGATACAATTCAACTTGTCATAAAAAAAAACACTTAAACTCATCAAATGCATTAAACGATTTCAAAAACTCGTTTTATTGAAATATACTGTGATTAAAATATTTTTATTGAAATACTATTAATAGCATTACTATAAAAATTTTAACGAATCGATTTTACATAAAGTCAAAAAGTCTCAACTTTTTGACCAAATCAATTAGCGATATTATCAAATGCATTAAACGTTGTTTTGATTTTAAGTGTCGATCAACAAGTATTAGTCAACGAGTACCAACTCACGAGACATTTACCATTATCACCTTAAAAACGATCTCAAGTGTTATTAAGGTACATATAGATCAAATCTAAAACATCTAAATGCCCCATTAAATGCCCTGTTTCGTTTTTCGTTTTTTACGCGTATCACGGTTTTTCAAAAAGTCACGTATCAAAAACCCAGTAAAATCAACGCGTTATCAATTTTTTAACAGCAAAAATCGCGATAAAATGCACGGAAACCCTTTAAAAATCACCAGGGTTTCTGTGCATTTTATCGCGATTTTGATTAAAAAGTTTGACCTAGGTCAAACTTTTTGAGTTTTATAAATTGTTACCAAACGGGGCATTTAATGGGGCATTTGGTGTAATTTGGTTTTAATTGTTGATAATAAAAAAATCGACCACATGGCCGATTTTATAAATTACACATTATAAATTACACATTCAAACCTTATTCAAATTCCTGCGCCTTTGAACATATGACTAGGAGTGCGTTTACGATTAGATAGCCATTTATTTCTCACTTGATCAATATAACTAAACGATATCGCTCCTGTAAACATTTGTAACATCTTGTCCTTAGTTTTTGAAACGTCCCAATTACCTATGTCTTGATTAAATGATTCTGCACCTTCAAACATGCAATTCATACATTCAACTCTTGAAACGTCCCAATTACCTATGTCTTGATTAAATGATTCTGCACCTTCAAACATGCAATTCATACATTCAACTCTTGAAACGTCCCAATTACCTATGTCTTGATTAAATGATTCTGCACCTTCAAATATACTGTTCATACTATAAACTCTTGAAACGTCCCAATTACTTATATCACCATTGAAATTTTTATATTTATACGCAAACAAGAAGCTCATATCATTAATCAAAGACGTATCTATAAAATTTAGATTGCACTTATTGCCGTTCTCATCTATAGTTTGGTCAATTATCTCTTTGAGTTCGTCCTTATTTCGCGGTTTAACTGTGTATTTTTGTCTATTAGAAATTTGTTCGTTTGATATGGTTAATCATTTGTTTGAAATTCATTTTAATTTCCTTATTTTATGTTTGTAAACTGTTTGTGTGTTAGTATAGAAATTTGCCAAAATGTCCAACTGTTTTTATTGAGCAAATTTCCTACAATATATTTATCTCCACATAACCCCTATACTGCCTGATTTAGTGTGACCCACTCGCCATAATAACCCCGCTGTAGTGCTATCTGCTATTTGCGTCCAGTCTGAATAAGAATATCGTTGGGTAGCAACATATAATTTACCATTCCAGCATGCAAAGATGCAAATATCGCTTAACGGTGCATCTTGTATTTTATAGTGATCTAACATTATTTTAGGACACAGATAAGGTAAAATAACCGTTTCCCAAGTAGTAAGGTTAAACCAGTAAAGATACGCGGAGCCGTCAGAAAGACAATAGGTAAACTGAGGATTATTGAGTTGATCCATTGCCAAATCCAACTGCATTATTTTTGCAGGGGCGGTAAACACTTTAACAGCAGTATTAATGCCTTGATCTTCTCTATACAAATACACATCCGCATTATCAGCATACGCCACCCATACATGAGTGTCCTTATCCTGATTTTCCTGAGAATACACTTCTGCACCTAAAGAATAAGCAACCGTTAACGGATAGTACTTGTCTTTAGGTGCTTCAAACTGTTCAAAAGCATTTACCCGGACAAAAGGATATTGAGAATGAAAATTTATCATGGCGTGTAACGAGTTAAAGTGGTTTTAAGACACCATTGAAAATACTCCGTTGCCGTTTTCTGCAATCCTCTATTATTAGCCTTATTGTTAAGAACCAGTAAAGAACAATAGACTAATTTGTTTATGGTACTACCTAAATTATTATGAAATACAAACGCTCTTATTCTGGAATCACTTGCCTGTTTGCTATAATTAAAGCAAGGTATTGTATAACGTACTAAAGCAACGGAATCTAATGAATCCGCACTAGGATATAAAGCATATTCAGTAGGATAATTAGTGCTGTCAAATTGGCCATAACCATAATATCCCGTGCTTGTTATGAAATAAGATTTAGTAACACTATTAATAGCATTAAATGAGTAGGTATTGGTTGTATTGATTATATAACATCCGCTATTAAGTAAATTATTTGCTGTTGTATCATAAATCCATGTTGGATCAAGATAACTTAAATTTTTTATAAGACCATCTACGACTTTTGGACCAGCATCATTATAATAGAAAGTAGGCGGAATTGTTTTTTCATACCAAGTTTCCAGAGAAGAATAAAATAACTTGCTCTGCGTAACTAATGGATTGTCAAATGCCTGGTTTCGGTACTCGAGAACTGCCTGAGTATATTCATCAATATCAAAATTAGAAAAATCTGATGTAGGCTCTTCTTCTTCGGTAAGAAAATAATTAGTAGCAACGTGCCCTTTATCTACATCAGATGTATAACTTGTTTTAAATGTGGGGGCAAGAGGTGGTAAATAATTTGTATTGACCCTTTGCACATCTCCCATAAAAGTGCAGGTATATTCAAAATTCTCGGTTACAGTTTGTTTATTGCTGTTTATTCTTCTAACAACGATGTCTCCTTTAACAGGTCTGACATCTATATAAAAGTCCAGGGTGTAAGTAACATCTAATTTGTCTCCGGGTTCTAAAGATACAGTCATATTATTGTTCTGGTTATCTTTAAAATTAGCATGAGTTAATAATGCATACAGATAATTTAATTTGGCACTGGCAGATAAAGAACTTTTAAAAGAAGAGTCCTTGTAGTATTTTTCAAAATTGACTTGATAAGCAGATACGTTTGTAGTTGAATTATTTATAAATGCTAATCCCAATTCAGTAAGATTGTAAGCATTTAATTCAGGAGAAAATTCAAAAATGCAACTAGTACTGCATCTCATATGATTAGGGTGTTCATTGTTAGGAAGTTCATAATCAGAAGTATCATTAGACCATGTTCTAGTGATGCCATTAGCGGTGTGTGCTAGACACACTAAAGATGTGCTATTAAGATTTTTATCCGTAACTGCGGGAGATGCAACACCATCGCCGACAATTAAACCAAATTTCCAATCACTAAAACTACCTCCGATTGAGCCACTGCCAATAGATAGTGCATCAGGATTACCAAGAACATCATTCAAAAATAACGAAGAAAAATTATTACCAAAACACCGCATACCAAAATCAGTAATGACGTTGCACTGTTCAGGAATGACCTGCTTAACACTGCCGTCTTTACGATAAACAGTGCCATTAAACCGTCCAGCAATACTGGCACCGCCTGCATTGATAGTTACATTTTGTTTATTTTTCTTAAACCAGTTAAACATATTTTTTAACCTAAAGTTAATACCAAAAATTTAAACGTAAGAATCTCTGTCGCCGAGTAAAATATCGGTGGCGGTGATCTCACTTATTATTTTATGGGGTTCTATATTATCTCTGTGTTTTACCTTGCTTCCATCAATCCAAACGTCCATGACATTCTGAGTTGCAGAAATACTGCCGTCATTGGCATTGGCATACAGACGGACAAGAACGCCGATATAAATGTCCATTAACTGCTGACTGGATGCTATCATAGTATTATCTTTCTGAGCGTTTTTCAGTTCAGCGTAAGTTGCAAGGTAAATATCCTTCAATGATATAGATGGTGACAGTGCTTCCCGGGAGATTGTCTGAACAAAAACGGCGGCAAAAACGCTGATTGACTGTAATGATGTTACAGCCTTAACAGCGGTATCAACAATTGGTTTTAAGATATAGATTGCCGTCAGAAGTTTTGTGATCTTCTGTCCTAATAAGCCTAATAATCTGATCATGGCAATTCACCAAATGCATCAAACAAACCATCACCAATATATAAAAGTGATATTGTACTTCCTACCCTTCTAATAGGACTAATATCACCAGGACTAATAGTAACACCGCTGGCACAAGATATATAAAGTAAAGAATTTTGATCACCATTCGTTTTCCGGACAGTCAATGTACTGCCAATAAAACTCTCATCGGGTTTAGTCAGCGTCAGTGTACTTGTTGCGTTTTTGTTCATTCTAATAATAGTATTGCCGTCAAAATCACTAGGTGTTGTTGTATAATCATCTTGCTGTGTATTTATTGTATATTTACCTGATGGAATTTTAGCCTTAATTTCTGTATCGTTTATCTTTGCTATAACCGTTAAATTGTCTGACAGTGTTGCATTTTTATTTTCAACTGTTACATTGGCTTCATTAGGTTTAGCGGGCAATGAAACTTTAATATCTGTTCCGGAAACATTAGCAACTGTTACCGCAGTTCCCCATGACAAAGTGGCGTTTTTATTACTTACTGTGGTTTCATTAGGTTTAGCGGGCATTTTAATTTTGATATACTGCTTATCATTATATGAGTCCGTAACCGTACAAATAGTATTAACTGTGCCCCATTCCAAATCATCATATTCTTTATCGCTGTCAAAAGTATATGTGGTATTAGTGTCCGTTCCTCCGGAGCCAAAGGAAAGATTGGCAAATTCCTCAACCCAGTACGTTGCGGATTCATTGGGCTGGTGCCCCACGTTGCCATCAATTGTTGAGCGGTAAAACTTGTCCCGGAATGTGACGTACTCATCCCGTTCATAGTATTTGCTGGCACTCCATGTTTCTATAGCAACACCGGATAAAATATCAACAATACTTTTGAGTTCTCTTATCTCCCTTTTAAGGCGGAACAAAGGGCGATTAAACACCGTTTCATTGGGTTTATCACCGTTTCTTATTCTGAAATTGTCAAAAAAATCTTTAAGTGTTACGAACATTTTCTTTGCCTAGTTAAAAGGATTAAATAATAGGGATTGTATTGGTGTATGTTGAAGTATTATATCCTTGATAAAACGTATTGTTTCTTAAACTGCCATCAAAATAAAAATATGAATAGTTTTGTGACCATGTACCACTACTACTGAAATCAACGCTAATAGTTTGATTTTCTAATGCTTCAGACACAAATTCTATTATCACACTATATGGCAATCCAGAACCTCCAATAACATAATCACCACCGCCACCTCTGTATGCTATTGTTATTGGATCTATTGCTCTTGACTGTGTTCCATATATATGAACCTTAAAATCTTTATTGATATTATCGTTATGATATATTTTATAACCTTCGTCATCGCTTATAATTTCGTCACGAATGAATGTGCAATTAGTTATAGTCAACGTTGCTGTATATACTTCAAATAAGTCGCTCCTTCCTTTAATTTCTAACTTTATATTGTGTTTAATGTAATTAGGTGTTACCACAGGAACATAAGCAGGTGACACTTTTTTAGCCCCGGAAGGAATAATAAAATCAATATCGCTGAATTTCCTGTCTACAGAGCCTTTAAGAGTATCGTTATGATAAACATTAAAAGTCACTGGAAAGCATTTAATAATATCAATGCCCTGATACAAATGAAAATGCCGTCCCGATAAATCAACGCCGTTATTTTTAACAGGAAATACAATATTCAACGTTGTATTTGTGTGGTGATAATAATCATAATTATATCCATTAGCGATAGTAAGACTATGGGTATAACATGGATCAGCGTATAAATGAACATCAAATGTTTGTGAACTTATATCATCCTGGAATGTTTTAATAGCGTACATTCCCGTAGCCTTTTCTACTTCGTTTAATAAAGTACAGTTATCAAATTCAATGTTCTGCGTGTCAATACGCTGATAAGGTGTAAGATTGGCAAATTCCAGTCTTATGTGATCGAAGTCATTTTTACAAGTGTATTCATCTACAACATCATTAAAAATCGTCAATTCATTTTCTATATTAGTATATGAGTAAGAAGGACTTGAAGACGCAATAAAATCATCCCAGTTATATATATAAGCACTAACAGGAACACGACTTTTATTATATCCGCATACCGGGCAGAAAGGGGCAAGATCACTCCGGTAAATACATGTTTCAAAGTGCATTACGATATATGATGTAATATGAAAATTACCCGCAAATCTCCGGCTTAAAGCATATCCTGTAAGAAAAATCTCCGAGACATTTTGCGGATATGTATTCCCCGCTTGCTGATAAGATGATGTCGCCGGGCAATAACGGTTACCATCATCATCAACACAGTAACCCTCTAAATGCACATTGTATTCGTTATTATCAGCGTCAACCATTATAACATCGGCATAATTGCCCTGATTGTCGCTGTGGTAAGAAACAGTCTGACCGTACACAAGTTTTTCAAACAGGCATTTGAAAGTTACTACGGTCTCCGTGTGCGAACTTTCTGCGCTGATCACAACTGCATAATCACCTTTGGACGGCTCATCAGATTGCTCGGCATCTTGCAGATTGGTTCCTATAGTGAGATAAACCCGCCCATCAACGATATTTTTACTTGCTGTGACTAAAGGCTTGTGTTCATACTCATACATTCGGTTTATCTGCAAATCACTAATATCAAAACCGATTTCAAAATTCTCATCATACGCTAAAATTGATTTAACACCAGTGGTTAAAATGTTAGGTGATGTTTTCTTAATAACACAAACACCGTCAACATACACAGACAGAATATCATCTACCCATAGTGCCTCAAACGTAAACCACTCGCCATTTAAGATATTTTCCGGGAACGGAACAATATCAGTGGTGTCATAATTGCTGTCTGGAACAAAACACGGGCGCAAAACAGTATTAATGTCCTCAAATGCAATAAACACCCCAGGAAAAAATTCAACTGTTTTTGCCTTGCAAATATAATTATACATCCGGGCATTGAATGTGATCGAAACGGGGTGAGGATCATCGACCATTTTGCCCGGATCTAACTGATAATCAATAGTGCTTTTACCACTATTAACAATGCCCAAATGAAAATAAACCCTGTCACCTTCAGTTTTAAGGGAATTGTAAAGACCATTACAGCATAATGCGTAAGGTGTATCAGACTGATTAGTGAAATTTACACCGACTACGCCTATATCAGACGAATCAAAATACTGTCCTATGCAACGCCATCTTAATGACATTTTAAAACCTCTTCAAGATTTCAAAGTTTAGCGAGTTTCTTAATATCGCCATTTATTTTAACATGGATATGAGATGCTTTAATATCATTTAAATCAACATATTTTGCATATAAATTTTTACCGTTTTTAATTACGTTAATGGTATCATTTGTCCAAACGGAATATAACGGTATTATATATTGCTTATTATTATATTTATAAAACAGCATATCGGTAAACTCAATGAAGTCAATGTATATCAATGACTCTGCTATATATCCGTCATCATCCTCGACCTGAACAATGTAAACATCATCTGCGGTTTCTGGGGTCACTGTTATCCTGTCTGACGTTTCATCAAGCAGTGTTCTAGTCACTCCGTCATCATTGAGTTTATACCAGCGGTATTTAACAATAAAACCGTCCAAATCCGACCCAACAGCAGTCAAAGTGACAGGCTCACCAACCTCAGTTGATGCAGGATTAGCCATAACAGAAACACTAGGACGATCACCAAGACCTTCGAGTTCGATCCTTGCAGTTTCCGAGTGACCAACCTCATTCGTTACAGTAACGGTATAAACACCATTTTTGCGAATACCGATAACAGATTTAGTTGTTGCCCCAGTGCTCCACAGATAAGTGAACTGATAGTAATTTTCTGACGCAACAACAAATCCTGTTGCAGTCTGATTGATTTCATCAGTAACATCACATGATATTATCACAGGTGGCGTGAGATTATTTATATCAACTGTAATTGTTTGTGTAGTTTCCCCAGTATCCCACAAATACGATACAATACTGTTAGTAAATGGCTTGAAATTATCAATAACAATACTATCTGTAGTACTATTATACCCGTCGTCCACCGTACAATAACGGACAAGATATTCATCCACATCTGACAGATTCAATGTCACAGTTTGCGTGGTTTCCCCAGTATCCCACAAATAAGTTAAATCACGGGATTCTGTGCCCTCTTCAACAATTATTGCTGAGTCTGTAGTTTTAACGCCATATAAATCGGTTACAGTGCAATAGCAAATATCATAATCTATGATATTATCTTTGGATAATGTAAATGTCTGTCCCGTTGAACCGTCATGCCAACGATATTCAACAATTTCATTATATGGCTGTGTAAAATTATCAATAATTATTGAATCAGTAACTTTAACGCCTTGTTGATCTTCTGCGGTGCAGTAAATTGGTTGATATTGATCTACACTATCTTTATTAACTGTAATTGACTGAGTAGTTTCAGTTGTACTCCAATTATATGAAACAATTTGATTAGTAATATCCGGGAAAGCATCAACAATTATTGAATCAGTAACTTTAACGCCTTGTTGATCTTCTGCGGTGCAGTAAATTGGTTGATATTGATCTACACTATCTTTATTAACTGTAATTGACTGAGTAGTTTCAGTTGTACTCCAATTATATGAAACAATTTGATTAGTAATATCCGGGAAA
>ERZ842401.218-NODE-218-length-78681-cov-9.076514_pt1 | contig 78681 bp, 74 predicted proteins | sample MGYA00521270_ERZ842401 | MGnify/ENA primary metagenome ERZ842401 (study PRJEB31892, sample SAMEA3878208) | bioreactor metagenome | biome: Moose rumen | place: Sweden | collected 2011-10 | study: EMG produced TPA metagenomics assembly of the PRJEB12797 data set...
GTCGAGCCCGGCTTCGGCCCGATGGTAGGCTCCCCCGACTATCAGAAGTTCCTCAACGCCAAAGTGCCGATCCTGTTCCTTTTCGGCGACTATATCGAGAATGGCCCCACGGACATCCAGTCCACCGGATTCTGGCAGATGGTCCTGAACCAGTGCCGCGACTTCGCCCAGCACTACAACGCCGACGGCGGAAATGCCAAGGTTGTCTCTCTCCCCGACGAAGGCATCACCGGCAACAGCCACTTCCTCTTCCAGGAAATGAACAACGGCATCATTGCCGATTACGTTGAAAACTGGCTAAAAACGATTGGTTTATGAAAAAAAATCTGATGATTGCGGCGGCAGCGCTCCTGAGCCTCACCGCCTTCGCCCAAAACAACAAGAAAATGAATGAGAACAAGACTCTTATCGCCTGGTTCAGCTGGAGCGGCAATACGGAGGCCGTGGTGAACCACATCGCCGAAGCAACCGGCGCCGATACCTTCCGCATCGAGCGGGAAAAACCCTACCCGACCGAGTATGACCCTTGCACCAAAGACGCCAAACAGGAAGTGGACAATAACGTTTTTCCTGCCATCAAAGGCCTTCCGGAGCATTTCGATACATACGAAACTGTCATCGTGGCTGTTCCGGTGTGGTGGTATACCGCTCCGATGCCGGTACGCACCTTCCTGGAGAAGTCCGGCCTGAATTGGAAAGGAAAAACTGTGATTCCGCTGTGCACAGCCTACACGGCCGAATACAACACGCTCAAAGACATCGTCAAGGCCACTCCTGGGGCCGAACACCAGGAAGGCCTTGCCGTCATCACCACCAAGATGAACGGCGAAGACATCGACAAGAAATTCTCCCAGATCGATGCTTGGCTGAAGAAGTTGGATCTGTAATCATTATCAGAACATAATAGAAGGACGGTACCCGGGACGCGAGTATCGTCCTTTTTTGATGAATCATCAGCAGGAAGGCCGTTCGGCAGGAAAAAGACTTTTTTATTTGCGATATTGTCGGTCCAAGATATTTTCAGTAACTTGCAAAAGTTTTTCAGTACAGACAGGTTCGCATGAAAAGATTACTCTCCTCCATCCTTGTTCTGATGCTTGGCATCTCCGCTTTCGCACAGGGACCGTTCCCGATGTTCAACAACCAGACGCACACGGTTCAGGCGCAGCCTTTCGCCGACCTCTCCCAGCGAATCTGGGATCTGATGGCCGCCAAGGATGCCGATTCCCTCAGGGAGATCTTCCATCCCAACGCGATGTTCGTCCACATGGGCGGTTATTGGGATTGTGCGCAGGAGCTGGCCACCATCGGAGGCGGCTTCATCCACTACAAGCACGCCGAAGTCTATGGCGTCGACGTGAAACAGATCAACGAGGACAACTGGGCGGTTTACAGCACCATCAAACTGGACGCCGCCCTGGGAGGCAGTGACAACATCGTCACGACGCCTTTTTTTGTCACACAGACATTTACGCGTGAAAACGGGCAGTGGCGGCTGACCGCTATGGTTTTCACCACCCGGACTTCCGGTCCCGGCATCGAACCCGGAGAGAATCCGAACCATTGATTGGCTATTTTATGAAGGCAAAAACAAAAGAGTGGCTCCTGTCTTTCCTGGCAGGCTTCCTGGCGACCGTGCTGGGCATTGTTTTCACGTTCGGCACATCTGAGCTTCTGGACCGACGCGAACGGAGGACAGACCGCCGGACCTCAGCCCTGATGGTCATGGGCAGCATTGAAAGTTTTGCCCGGCAGCTGGACGCAAATATTGACGGAATGGCAAGACTGGACACGGTCATTTCATGGGTACTGAGCGTTCCTGTGGAACAGTTGGAAAAGGTTCCGAACGAAATGCTTTCCGGCACGCTGCTTTCTCTCAACCTGCCCGTGCTTTCCCACGACTCTTCGGCCGAGAACATCTTTTCCAGCAACGTAGACACCTGGAGAAATCTGGGTAATTTCCAGTTCATTGAAAATGTAGGCAGCTGCTTTACGATGATCAACGAGACGGAAACCACCTGGAATGAATGGGTGCAGGGCAATTCGCAATTCTTTTTCGAGTCCTTCCGTAGCGCCTCACTCAACTCTTCCAATCCGGTCGCATACGTAATGAAGGACCCCGAGATGCGTTCCCGCTTCTTACAGATCCACAATGGCCGGGGCTGGATGCGGTATGTAGCGTCTTATTGCCGTCACCAGAACCGCATCAACATGGCCCTGATCGGCATTTCGGATAAAGAGCTGCAGCGTTTTCTGGAGACCCGTCCCGTCAATGTGGAAGAACCGATGCCCGGAATGGCCGATTTCAATTCAACCCTGATCCCGCTTGACAGCATTGTGACCATGCATCCCTTCGAGGATGCCCTTCTTCGTGCTTCCTCAAATTCGAAATAGGCCTAAGAGAAAAACAACACCTATAGTTTTGCCGAATAGAACTGCCGGATCTTGGCCGTTATCTGATCGACATATTCCTTCACGAAATAGGTGCGGATATGGGTGGCGCCGGGGACGATGAAGAGCTGCTTGTCGGCCGTGCCACTGGCCTTTGCGAAGGCTTCTTCCGACATATAGCGGCTGTCGGCGATTTCGCCTGCGATAATCAGGAGCGGCTGGTCGATGAGGTCTGCGTGGTCCGTGGCATCCCAAGCCATCATGTCCATCAAAGAACTCTTCAGATAGGTTCCGGGAGCATTCGGTGTCTTGTGAGTAACTCCGTAGTAGAAATAGCCGTCACGATAAAGGTCAACCTTGATCTGGCGGGCCTCCTCCGGCGTCCAGTTCATGAACCCGGCCAGTTCTGGTTCTGCTCCGGCCGCTTCTTTCTGGCGGGCAAGGCTCACATCGCGCTGGCGCGCGGCAATGTCTCCCTTCTGCGTACGCATGTAGCCGTTACGGCGTACATCGCCGGTATTGAACAGGCTCAATGTGCCCACAGCTTTGATTCGCTTGTCAACCTGGGCCGTGGCAAAAGTATAGCCGCCACCGCCGCAGATGCCGAAGGCGCCGATGCGCTCCGGATCCACGCCGGGATAGTTCTGGATAAAGTCTACGGCACCCATAATGTCACCCATCCGGTTGGCGGGCTTGTCGGTGCGGCGGGGCTCGCCCCCGCTCTCTCCCTGATAACGGGCATCAAAGGCGATGGTCACAAAGCCTGCTTCTGAGAGTTTCTGGGCATAGAGTCCGGCCACCTGGTCTTTGCTGCCTCCGTTGGGATGGGCCACGACCACAGCGGCATAGCTGCCTTTTGGATCATAGCCGGCAGGTGTATAAACGTGGGCTACGACATCTATGCCGTCAATCTTGTAGTTCACCCGGTGCAGGTTCACTTTTCCGGGAACATTCTCGCTGATAGCGTCTTCGTAAACCAACCCGAAGGCGTTGGGAGTCAAAGTGGGGCCCTCGTCCCCGTAAGTCTGAGCGTTTGCCATAGTGCAAAGTGTCAATAAAGTCAGAATCAAGGTCTTTTTCATAGTGCAAATATCCGGAAAAAACGCGCTTTTCGCTTACGCTTTTTCCGGATTCTTTTACCAAAATGGCGGAATACGCTGCCTTTACTCGTAATAGTAGCCGTAGCCTGCCTTGGTGCGGATATGTTCGGCCAGGGAGCCCAGCTTGGAACGGATGTGACGGATGTTGACATCGACAACCCGTTCTCCGACTATGACATCCTTCGGCCATACAAGATCCAGCAGTTCACTGCGGGAGAACACCTTGCCGGGATTGGAAGTGAACAGGCTCAGAAGCTCGAATTCGGTACGGGTCAGATCAAGGGGTACCCCGTCGATGCTGGCCGATTTCTGGACGATGTCAATATGCAGGGAACCGGTTTCAGGGGCGCTGTCCCGCTTTCCCATCTTGGACTCGACAACATTGATGACATAGTCACCGCACTTTTCGCATTCACGGACCAGGTCGATGAAGATGGTGCCTACGGCAAAGCTGTATACGCCCTCATCCACATCTTCGGCATTCTTCGCCCGGAGCGTGTTGCGGAGGGCGTCGATGCTGTTTTCGTAGTCCTGGGAGACCTCGTAATCGCCCGTACCTTTGAGGACAGCCTCCATGCTTTCCATTGCTTTGTCCAGAAGGGCGAACATGTCGGCAATCCCCTGCTCCTGCTCTGCGGTGAAGACGGCTTTCTGCGTGCGCTTGCGATCCATGGTCCGGGAAAGGTTGTAGAGGCTGTCGCCGATACTTTCCAGTTCACTCACGGCACGGAGCAGGCTGCGGACCTTCCGCTTGGTGTCATCGCTCAGATGGGCGTTGCCGACCTGGGCCAGATAACCGCCGATTTCACTCTCCAGCCGGTCGCTCATCTCTTCCATCTCCTTGACGCGGAGGGACTTCTTCTCGAAGGCATCGGCATCGGTAATCGTGTAAAGGTCACGCACTTCGGCAAACATACTGCGCATCCTTTCGGCAAAGAGTTCCGTCTCTTTCTGGGCCTGGAAAACGGCGATTTCCGGGGTCTTCATGATACCGCTCTGGATATAGCGGAGCTTGAAGCCTTCGTCCCCTGCCTTTTGCGGAATCAACTTGCTCACAAGCTTTTCCAGCTGCGGGATGAACCAGATAAGGATGAACGTGTTGGTCACATTGAACATCGTATGGAACGTGGCCAGGACAAAGGAAAGACGCGCAGGGCTCTGGGCCGCTGCCTGCGGGTCGACATCGACCAGATGGCAGGCGGCATTCACGAAAGGATAGAAGATGGCAAGCACCCACAGCACGCCGAACACGTTGAATACCAGATGCGCAAGGGCCGCCCGCCGTGCCTGTGTATTGGCCGACAAAGCAGCGATGTTGGCCGTAACCGTCGTACCGATATTCTCACCCATCACCAGCGCAATGCCCTGATAGATGGTGAGGACGCCACTGGTACAAAGAACCATGGTAATGGCCATCAGCGCGGCCGATGACTGTGCGATGCAGGTGAGCAGTCCGCCGATGAGGATGAACAGCAGGATGGTCAGATAGCTCCCCGAATCAAAGGATGCGAAGAAATTGACCACTTCTTCATTGTGCGCCAGGTCCATCTCATGGCCGGTGGCATTGAGCGTACCCAGGGCAAAGAACATGAACGAAAGGCCGAAAAGGAAATCTCCCAGATACCTGTGCTTACGCATCTGGATCAGCACCACCGCGACCAAAAATACCGGCCAGACCAGATTGGTGATGTTGAAGGAAAATCCGGCCGACATGATCCAGGCCGACAATGTAGTGCCGATATTGGCACCCATAATCACCGAAATGGCCTGTGAAAGGGTCAGCAGGGCTGCATTCACGAAGGAAACCGTCATCACGGTAGTTGCCGCGGAAGACTGGACCGCCACGCAGACAAGCATACCGGTAAGCACACCGGTGAAACGGTTCGTGGTCATGGCACCCAGGATATGCCGGAGTCCGGGGCCGGCCATCTTTTGCAGGGCTTCGCTCATCACCTTCATGCCATACATGAGAAGGGCGATGCAGCCTAAGAGTTTCATTACAGTAAGAATCATACTGCAAATATACATTTCCGGCTGCATCTGCGCAAGACTCCGGCGGCGGTTTAATAAATTTTTAACAGCCTTTTCTCAATGCCATCAATGCGTATTCTTCTCCCAAAACTTCACGGCATCATCTATCCAGCCTTCAGCCACAGTACCGGTACCAAGGCCGAAGCCGTGCGGGAGGCCCTGGTAAGAGTGGAATTCAACAGGAATGCCGGCAGCGGCCATGGCATCGAGGCGGCGTTTCATCCCTTGCCAGGAGGCGATTCCGTCGGAAGTGCCGCAACAGGCATAGGTGGGCGGATCATTGCGGGTCCAGTTGCCGTGGCTTGTATACTGCATGACCACCGCGCCCGCCCTGGGAACTCCGTAGGCCGATGCCATGCTTCCCAGCGTCGCCGCCATCCGGGCACCTGCGCTGCCGCCCCAGAGAGAATAACCTTCCATATCGATACCCAGTTCACCGGCATGCTCAACCAAGAGAGCGATGGTCCTTGCCAAGTCTTCCATTGCAGTATCCCAACCGGGCCGATAAATCAGTGCAAATGCATTGTATCCTTTCTTGGAGAGTTCCAGCGCATGCGGGAAGCTGTCGTGCATGGCACCGACGTAAGCAAAACCGCCCCCGGCGTTACAAATGGCCGTTTTTGAGCCCTTGTCTCCCTCAAAGAAAAACAGGCCCGTATCCTTCTTGGCCGGGTCCGCAGCCTTCTCCGCATCGGTATAGATGTCAATGAAAACAGTTCTGCCGGCATCGGAGCGGGATTTGAGGGTATTCACAATTTCCACTGTCCTGTCCGGGTCGATGTAATTGTACCAGGCAAGTCTCAAATCTTCCAGCGTATGACCGCTCCAATATCCGGAGTGCACTGGGAAAAGAAGACGGCCGAAGCCTTCAAAGGAAGGATCGGCCATCACATCGTCTATGCGGGTGGAGCGGTTGTAAGTCTGCACTATTGGCACCTGTTCCGGAGGGAAGAAGAACGGGAAGGCATTGTAGATGAACTCCCACACGGCATTGAAGTCGTGCTGGCCACCTTCCTTCTGATGGTAAGAGAAGTTGGTGGAATTGAAAGTGTCCGTGAGCTTTCCCATGGCAAGTGCCTGATTATGCGTCTGGTCGATACGGACATCCCTTGTACCCACTGCGTACCATACATAGAAGTCGTCCTTATAGGAGGATGCGTTCACCAGGCCGGCCAGGAACGCTGCCGTCTCGTCCGGGTAATAAGCGCCGCCGTACATGCCCTGGCTCCAATTGTCGCCGCTCATCGGGAGGTATTTGCTGCTATACGGGAAAGCCTGCTCAAAGACATACCAGGTGGTGATGCTGCCCAGTGAGAATCCGCCGATGGCCCGGTGGCCGCGGGATGCCAGGATGCCTTCTTCATCGGCCTTCTCCAGATAAGTGGAATAATGCGTTTCCACGGCAGGAATGAGGTCGTTCACGTATTCCTTGGAGAAGACGGCCGCCTCTCGGGTACTCTCGCCCCATCCCTTGGACTGATTGTCTTTGTCCCAGGTCGGAGAAACGGCGATGAAAGGCCTGGTAAGCCCCCGCTGGATCATGTTGTCGAAAAGGTGCACCAACGGGGTTTTTCCATTTCCGTTCCGGCCCAGGAAATACTCCTGCGCCACGCCGGTCCAGCCATGGAGGAGATAGATGACATCGTACTTTTGGGAAGGATCGTACCCATAAGGCAGATAAACGTACGCAGGTTTCCTCGTCGCCGCTTCCGCATTTGAGGTGTAGTCTTTTGAATCGTACCAGAGGAGTTCCACGCTCCCCTGCTCCGAAGCGGCCCGGAGATATTCGGCGGGGATGGCCTCGGTGAAATGGATGCTGAAAGGTTCTGTCACGGGATTGTTGTTTTCAGATGCCTGGTTGCCACCGGGCATGACGGAGGAGTTGTCGTTGCCGGCCTTTCCGTCGCCGGTCACGAGGGCGTCGGGAATCTCCCCGCCCTGGCATGCGCAGGAAGAGAAGGTCATCCAGAGGGAGGCAAAAATGTAAAAAGTCCGTTTCATTTTTATATCGTTTCCTTTTTCAAATGTCTGCTGCAAAGGTCGGATTATTTCCACAAAGGGGACTTACGTTTTTTTCGGAATAAATGGTCATTAATTCCGATAGTTCCTTTTCCGATGTCTGTGCATAACGGGGAAAACTGAAGAATTGTGTTGTTTTTCCGCAAAAAACGAAAACTCAAAAAGCAGGAAAGAGCCGATATTTGCACTATGAAAAAGATAATTACCCATTTATTAGCAGGTGTCGCATTCCTTTCAGCCGCCTGCACCCAGCAGAACGGAACACCCGGTGGATCCTCTGCCGAAACCCCTTATCCGCTTAACCGGTCCGAAGTCACCGTCAACCCGAAAGAAGGCAAAACCGTCCTGATTATCGAAGCCAGCCCCAACAAAGGCGGCAATACCGATACCATGGCCGACGAATTCGCCCGCGGCGCCTCTGAAGCCGGAGGCAAGGTCGAGAAAATCTTCCTGGCCGACCTGGACATTGCACCGCTGAATGCCGAAAGCCTTTCCAACTTTGCAGACCAGAGCCTCCGTCAGCACGACGATGCCGACGAAGTCATTCGCAAGATGATTCAGGCCGATGTCATCGTCCTTTCCAGCCCTGTCTGGTTCATGAGCGTCACCTCGCAACTGAAAGTGCTCATCGACCGGTGCTTCTATGGCTATAGGGAAATGAAGGACAAGGAATTCTACTATCTCATGGCTTGTGCAGACCGGGAAATTTCGACCCCGGAATATGCTCTCTCCGGCTTCCGCGGCTTTGTAATGTGCCTTCCGAACGCAACGGAGCGCGGCATGGTGCTGGCGACCGGCATGGGAATGCCCGGAGCTGTCAAAGATTCCGAATTCCTTGCACAAGCTTACGAACTGGGCAAAACCATCAATAAGCAATAATCCAATCCTGTTGAAAACAAGATTCCTCATCATTCCGGTCCTTCTGCTTTTGAAAACACAGGGGGCGGCTCAGGTGCTTGAATTTTCCAAGCACTTGTCCAGCACGGAAGTGACTTCTTTCGCCCAATCCCCCGACGGTTACATTTGGATCGGTACCACAAAAGGGCTGAACCGCTTTAACGGGAGTACCTACACGATCTTCCATGCGTCGGGAGACGAGGGGTGCCTGCACAATGAGCAAATCCTCGACTTATGTCAGGACAGCGCCGGCAATAAACTCTGGATTGGCACCGAATGCGGCTTGTCCAAGTATGAGAACGGAGTCTTTCACCAGTTCAATTCCACTGTCTATGACCCTGTTTTCAAGATTATAGAGAAGGATTCCAGCAGCATCCTGTGCCTTGGGCGCGCAGGACTTCTTCTGATGTCAAAAGACTCCCTCAGCGCGGAAAAACGGTATTATGAGGACGGCCTTACAGGATTTATTTCACTCCAGCGGTCGGACGACGGCAATTTCGAATGCGTTTTCCAACGCAATGACAGCACTTTGCTGACGACCCTTTCGCCTGACCTGCAAAGAATCAGCCGTGTTTACCTAGGGCCCGCCAAGTCTTTTTCCCGCCCTCCCGCCCATTTCACAGACAGGGACGGAGGAAAATGGACGGCGGATGCGATCCGAGGGTATACCTATCAGCCGGACGGAAAACCCTACAGAACCCTGATACTTTCTCCTGAGGGACAGAGAATCAGTCATCTGGAGTTCGATCACGAAGGATTCCTGTGGCTCCGGATCGGAAGCCGGTTCAGTTGCATTAATCCGGAAACGGGTGATATTGTCTTCCAGGACACGGATCACCGGTGCACAGGACTTATCCTCACGAAAAAAGGGGAATTGGCCGTATTGCTCGATTACCATCAAGTCGTTTTTTATAAGCCCTTGGAAGGTCACCCGCATTTTCTGAGAAGGACGGAAAACGATTTCGACATCTATTCCCTTCACGAAGACACTTCGGGCAATATATGGGCCTCCGGAATCGCAGAACTTGTTAAAATCAATCCACTTGGGCAGAAAACAGTTGTTCCAGTTTCAACTCCGTTTACCTATCTGATGCCCTGTCTGGGAAGTGACCGTACCTTTTTGCTGGGCATATCGGATGGAATTCTGGAGATGAAAGACGGAGCTTCTGAATCTGTCTTCGGGAAAGGATTCAAAGACATCACATGCCTGCTGAGAGCCGGGGACGGAACCTTTTGGATGGGGACAACCAATGAGGGCGTCATCCATTATGACGAACTCTCCGGAACAGAGGAACATTTTGGAAAAACCGCCGGATTGATCGACACGAATATCCGGTCTATCATAGAGGATAACGAGGGGAACATCTGGTTCTCCACCATTAACAACCTAGCCCGATACAATGTAAAGAACAATTCTTTTACGTTGCTTCACGACAGCCAGTTCAACAATCAGTTCTACGACCTGGTCGCCAGTGCAAAAGATTCGTCCGGAAGGCTCTATTTTGCCGGGGCGGGAGCCATTACGGTCATCGACCCCACGGGAATCCGCACCGACAACCGCCGGATTCCTCTCAATCTGGAGTTTGTATCTGTCCGGAACCGGCCGGTTGCCATTCCGGAAAAAGCGCTGCGGCTGAAGCATGATGAAAACACCGTTTCCTTCCATTTCTCCGGAATCGATTTCGAGAGAGGCTCGTTGCTGAATTATGCATGGAAACTGGAGGACTACGAATCGGAATGGCAATTTGGCTCTCCCTCAGACTGGGTCTCCTATTCCTATCTCCCGTCAGGGAAATACACATTCCGCGTCAAAGTCCGGCAACAGGACGGAGAATGGGATAAAGCAGAACTCGCCTATCCTTTCATAGTATGCCCAGCCCCCTGGTTCAGTCCTCTTGCCATTGTTTTTTACTGCCTTGCAGGACTGCTCATGGCCGTTTTAGGGATCTATGCGCTATATCAGTACCAACGGCAGAAGAGTTCCCTGAAAGCCGCCCGCCAGCGTGACGAATTGCAGCAGCTGCATATTGAATTCATGACCAACCTTTCCCATGAATTGCGCAGTCCCCTTTCCATGATTTATGCCCCTGCAAAAGAATTGGAGAAGGAGAATCTGGGAGGGAAAAAAGATCAATACGTCTCGCTGATTGCGCGGAACGCCGAACGCCTGCGGCTCATATCCGAACAGCTTTTGTCCGAGAAAGGCGACAAACGGACAACGGAGACTTTGTCGGTCCGGCATAACGACCTTGTGTCGCTGATCCAGTCAACCGACAATTTATTCCAGTTTGCCGCAGAAGAAAAAAAACAGTCTATGGACGAAACGCTTCCCGAAAGCTGCCTATGCTGGTTCGATACGGAAATCGTATCGAAAATACTGGGCAACCTGCTCAGCAATGCGATCAAATATACGCCGGAAGGCGGGCACATCAGCGTTACGCTCACCAAGGAGGATACCCGTATTCTTCTTTCTGTCAGTGATGACGGACCGGGAATTCCGGAAGAGAAAAGGGACCGGATATTTGACAGGTATGACCGTTTGGACGCGGAAGACAGTGGAGTCGTCGGGTCGGGCATCGGCCTGCATTATTCGAAAAAACTCGCCCAGGAGCACCGGGGAGAACTCTTCTATGAAGCCGGAGTCCCGACAGGTTCCATCTTCCGTCTATCCATCCCTGCCGATGAACAATCTTTCTCGGATATCATCCGGGAGGATCGAAAAACCCAAACCTTTGAGCCGCTTCTCCAACCCGGCACTAAGAAGGCACAGACGGTCATGATTGTGGAAGACTCCTCGGAGATCCGCAATTTCCTAAGCAGTTTTTTCCAGGAAAAATACAATATTATCCTCGCTTCCCATGCACTGGAAGCGGAGGATTTGTTTAAGTTGCTGCTCCCGGACCTGGTTATCAGCGACATCATCATGCCGGATAAATCGGGCTTCCGCTTCTGTGCCGATATCAAAGCCAACCGCGACTGGCAGCATATCCCTGTCGTTCTGCTGACAGCCAGAGGGGATGCCGCCAGCAGCGTGGAAGGCATGAAATCCGGAGCAGATGCATTTATTGCCAAGCCTTTTGATCCGGACTACCTGAAGGCAACCGTAGACAGCCTGCTGCAAAACCGGCAGATTCTCCAGGAAAGAATCCGAAGCCTTACGTCAAAAGACATTCAGGAATCAGACAAAACCGAAGCTGCATTCTTATCCGATCACGACAAGGCTTTTCTGGAAAAGATCCACGCTTTTCTGGACAACAACATGGAGAGAGAGATCACAGATGTTGCGGACATAGCACGCGAATTGGGGATGAGCTACAGTACATTATACACCAGGATCAAGAATTTGTCAGGAGAAACGCCCAAATCCTATGTCACGTCCTACCGGATGAATGTTGCCAGACAACTGCTCCTGTCCGGCAACTGGAACGTAAGCGAAGTGGCAGACAGAGTAGGATCGTCGTCCTTGGTGACTTTTTCCCGGGAATTCAAGAATTACTTCGGGGTTCCGCCCAGTAAAGTCCTGAAAAAAAGTACGCCTTCCAAATAATGGAAGACGTACCGTTCAGGGGCGAAAAAGAAGCTTACGCAGCAAACCAACCACTACTGCATTACTTTCTGGAGAAAACGGTCAAAATTATCGGTCCAGACATCTTTTTCCATCCCTAATCCATATCCGTGAGGAAGCCCTTCGATGGGATACTCTTCCACATAGACGCCAGCCCTGATGGCAGTAGCGGCATTTGCGGCGAACTGAGGGGCAAATCCATCCCGGGTTCCATAATTGTAGAATGTAGGCGGAATCTTTTCTTCCCGGAGATACTCAGCATTCAGTGTCCCATGGCTGAGCCGTCCGTAGAATGAATAAATCATCCCTACGGCGCAGATATTGGCATTCACCTTGTCCAATTCATCCGGCTTGTAGTCGAAGGTCAGTTTCGTTCCGTCTACATACTCGTCAAAATTCAGACACAGGTCACCGATCAGGATCCCGCCTGCCGAAAAACCGACGGCAGCGATATTCGCGGGATCAATGCCATATTCTGCAGCATGGCTCCTTACATACCGGACGGCACGCGCCAAATCCAGCGATCCCTCTTCCATCGTATAGGGTGCAACCCTGTAATTGACGACGAAAGCCTGATAGCCGAGATCGGCAAGCCGTTTAGCCACAGGATGCCCTTCAATCGGATTGCTCCGGAACAGGAAAGCGCCTCCGGCACAGACCATGACAGCACCCTTCACCGGTTTTCCTTTCTCTACAAGATACGGAATCATATAGGGTTTGAAACCGGGATCATCCTGAAAAGAACCGTCGTTTTGGGTGTACTCGGTAATTGTCGGAATATTTCCTTCCGGCCAAAGGAAAATGGCATTTTCCGGAGGAGTTTCCCGCAAGGATGCAACATAGGCCTTCGGGTCGAATGCCTGACGGCCCTGCCCGCCCCGACCCTGGGCATGCAAGCCCAGGGGAATCAGGGTCAGCATCGAACAAATCGTAAAAGAAAACGCAATTCTCATAGCGTGCAACTATTTCGTCAGTTTTACAGCTTTCGCAAAGGCATAAAACATGTCAATCCACTCATTCCATTCCCGACCGTTATAAAGGAGCCCCCAGCCATGGGCCGCATCGTGAATAAAATGCAGCTCGGCAGGATAATGCTTCTCCTGCAGTTTTTTATACAGATTGAAATGGCCGTCCGGCGTCCCGTCAAACTCAGGAGCGCACAGGAAAACAGGAATCGACTCTGCGTCTTCCGGAAGGTTGATATCCCGGGCTCCATAAATGGGGGCAATCAGGTTGGGCTTGGACGATGCATCGTGATTGGCATAGACATCCATTACCAACATGCCGCCGGCCGAGAAGCCCATAATGCCGATTTTATCCGGATCAATTCCCCATTCCCGGGCATGTTCACGGACCATCTTGATTGCCTGACGGCCGTCATCTCCCTGGATGGTAGGTGTGACAGTGAGAGGATACTCGCGCCTAGGAGCTGCAGCCCGAGTCCGGTTTCCGTTTCCACGGACGGCATCTTCACCTTGTTCGGCAAAATAGCGTCCGCCCAGGACTTCCTGCACTCGTTTGTTGATTTCCTCGGGCGTGTTCCCCATAAAATTGGTCCTGTATTTGAGCAGGATTCCGGTTATGCCGTGCCGGGCCAGCCACTGGGCGACATTTACACCTTCGGCTTCCCATGTCAGGTACATATTGCCGCCACCGGGGGCAATGACAACGGCTGCACCGGTATTGATCTCCCTTTTGGGCTGATAAACCGTAATGGTCGGAACTGTCACGTTGTACACCAGAGGCTCACCATAGGAAGCCACCATCATAATCTCTTCATAATCGGCGTTTTCCGAGCCGGGAGCAGCACCTTCATATAAGCGGTAAGTTTCCTGGCCAGAGGCACACAGGGCCAGACCGGCGCCCAATACGATAATAGCAAGTAGTCTTTTCATTCTCCGATGATTTTAAGTTGTTTCATGTAATTGTATAACAATTCAATCCATTCATTCCACTCGTTTCCATTATCCTTCAGGCCATCGCCATGGGTTCCGCCATGAATCAGATGGAATTCGGCAGGAATACGCGAACGCATATAGTTCATATACAAATTGAAAAGACCGGTCGGGTCCGTAAAGTCGAATTCCGGCGCGCAGAAGAAGACGGGGGCCGGATCGGACGGCAACTCGTCACCCCGGATGGCGGCGCCATAAATCGGAGCCACCAGGTTGGGTTTGGAAAGTTCATCGTGGAAATAAGCGACCTGGAGGGTCACGATAGCACCGGCGGAGAATCCCATGATGCCTATCTTTTCCGGATCGATTCCCCATTCTTTTGCATGTGTCCGGACATACGACATGGCCTGAAGTCCGTCCTTTCCTTGAATGGAAGGTTCCTCTGTGAAAGGACGGGGAGCCTGCCGCTCCTGGCTGGCCCTTTCTTCATTTCCAACCCGAGAGAAAAGGTTTCTGTAGAATTCTTCCAGATTCTTCTCCACCTCTTCCTCCGTATTACCCATCTTGTCGGTACGGTATTTCAGGATGATTCCTGTAATGCCGTGGGCCTGCAGCCACTTTGCAACCTCAGTACCTTCATCATTCCATGTCAGATACCTGTTCCCGCCTCCGGGAGCGATCACGAAAGCAGCGCCTGTATTGTTCTCTTCGGATGGTCTGTATACCGTCAGAGTCGGTGCAGTCACATTCAGGACCAATTCCGATCCGCCCCGATTGACGTGCCTGACTTCCGGATAATCAGCACCTTCAGAACCCGGCGCAATGCCCTCATACAGGTTATACACCTCCGGTTCCGGCATCGGTATGGAAGAAGTCTTCCGAGAAGGAGCACACGATGCCAGCATCAGCATCGTGGCTCCGAAAGCAGTTATGATTAGTCTCACGTTCATCACCAACCAGGGTTTTGTTTCAAATTCTCGTTTTGTACAAGTTCAGACGTCGGATAAGGGAAGAGAAGGTACTTGTCGTCCCATCCACGATAGTTGGCCTGAGGTTCAGAAGTCACAGAGCAGGTGAAATGATCCCTGTCGCCCCATAAGGTATAGGTCATTTTACCTACATTGGCAAACTCTGTTTTGGCGATTCCCCACCTTACACAGTCGAACCAGCGTTCTCCTTCTCCATAGAATTCAGCGCGGCGTTCGTCCTGGACATCTTTGAGAGAATAAGTGGACAAAGCGTCCAGACCCGCACGGCGGCGGACTTCATTGATGGCGCTCAGGCCGGCCTGCGAATCGATGGTTGCTTCAGCGTAAAGAAGCAGGACATCGGAGTATCTCATGACGGGATAATTCGCCTTGCTGTAAATATCCAGCGTATTGGTGGCAGTGAACATATCGGAATGCCACATGTATATCTTGGACTGGAAATAGCCCTGGCTGCCCGTGAAATAGCCCTGGATGAAATCCTTCCAGAACAGCATGAACCCTGCCTGATAAGGGGTATATCCCTGCGAAGTATACCGGGCAAGGTTGTCACCTTCATAATTGGGATGGCCGATGTACTCATCACCCGAAAGTTCGACAAATTTGTTGGCGGCATCTTCCACGCTCCAGACAGTCCCGTACATCCGGTTCTTCCCCTTTTCGCCCCTGTCCACCATGAAATTGTAAAAATCTTCGGACGGCTGGTTGGTACTGTGTCCCTCTCCCAGACCGCACAGGTGGTCTCCGCCGGGCATCACGACATATTCACCACGCCACATGTCAGAATAGGAAATACGGGCAGCGGAAGAACGCATGGCGTCGTCATCGTCACCCACATTGTACTCCCACAGGTATTCATCATTGAAGTCACCGGCAACGGTAAACATATCGCTGTAATTCTCCATCAATTTGTATTTGCCGGAATCGATGACCCTTTTAAGCGCTTCTGCGGCCTTGGCTTTGTCGCCGGCATACAGATACGCTTTTCCCATAAAGGCATATACCGTTTCCTTTGAGATACGGGCACCGAAAGCCCGCTGGCTGCCAAGGGAAGGTTTGGAAGGGAGAAGTTCGGCCGCTTTTTCAAAGCTGCTTTGGACATAAGCCCAGAGTTCGGCCGGCTCCCCATTGCTCGGAGTCAGTTCATCTGCACCCAGGACATGATCCACGAGCGGAGGTGTCCCCCATCCACGGATCAGCTGGAAGAATGCCCAGCCTCTGAAAAAATAGGCCTCGCCGATGACTCTTTTCTTAGCCTCCGTATTGTCCGGAAGATTTTCAATGATCAGATTGCTTTTATAGTTAATCTGATAGAGCGTGGAAAGACTGAGGCCGCCGGAGAAGGTATCGTTGCTGACATCTTGGTAAGAAGAGCTGACGGCATAGTCATCGGTATAACCTTCCATGCCGGCCCGGGTTCCCCAGGCAGATGAATAAACCGACGTAATCAGTGACAGGGCCTGGTCGTCCGTTGCATTGGCATAAAAAGTATCCGAGCCCAATGCTCCCAGTTGATGTTCATCGTCAAGTATCTTTGTACATGAGAAGACCGACAGGAGAGCAGCACATGCTGCCGTAATGGATAGTATCTTTTTCATATTGCGTCCGTTGATGATTAGAAGGAGAAATTCAGACCGAACATATAGTTCTTGGTAGAAGGATAGCTGACACGGTCCAGAGCAATGTTCGCACCATATGTGCCGGCCATCGACTCAGGGTCATTGCCAGGATATTTCGTGAATGTAAAGGCGTTCTCGACAGAAGCATATACGCGCAAGCCCTTTATATTCAGCTTATTCAAGACACTTCTCGGCAAAGTGTATCCCAACTGGATCTGCTTGATCTTGAAGTAAGAAGCGTCAAATGCCCAAAAGTCGGCACCGGCATAGTCTACGGAATATCCCATGTTCGTAGTCGGCTTGGGGAAGATGGCATTGGAAGGATTTGATGCAGTCCAGCGGTTCTCATAGACAAACACGGGGACATTGGCGATCGGAAGGTCCGGACGCTGGGCGGTCAGGAATTTTTCCACACCCTGGACACCATTGGCAAAGATGGTGAGATCGAATCCCTTATAGGCAAGATTCAGGGTCAGACCATACGTGAAGTCAGGAATTCCGTCTCCCACATAGTCCCGGCCGTCATCTGTGCCCAGTTCTTCTGCAGAATAGAAAACAGCATTGCCGTTCTCGTCAAATTCCTTGACCTTGTATGCCCGGATATACCACATCGGATAGCCGCTCTCAAGATAAGCGATCGGGGTGAAGAAGTTTGCGCCATCCATATCAAAGGTAGCCCAGCTGAAAGGAGTATACCGGCCATCTCCCTGCGGAGATTCGATGACCATGTTGTGTACGGTCGAGAAATTGGCGGAAATCCCATAAGAGAAATCACCGATCGCGTCCTTCCAGCTCAGGTCGAATTCCAGACCGCTATTGTTGATTTTTCCCCGGTTTACATACGTTGTCGACGTTCCGGAAACGGCGGGCGCCGTAATGGAAGCCAGCATGTTGGTCGTATTCTTGTTGTAATAATCCACACCGATGGTCAGACGGTCCTTGAAGAAGCGGGCATCGACACCCACGTCCACTTGGCGGGATTCTTCCCAGGTAAGATCCGGATTGGCAAGAATCGTAGAAGGATTGGTGTTGGCAATCATTCCGGTATCATTGATATTGTAGTACCCGCTCATGGTCATGGAGTTGGTCCATGTGAAATCACGGAGGGAATCAATGTTTCCGTTGATACCCCAGGAAGCACGGATCTTCAGGAACGAGAACAACTCACGGCTGAATATGTTTTTGAAAAATTGTTCATTCGAGATAGTCCATCCTGCAGAAACGGACGGGAAAACGCCCCAGCGATTGTCTTTGGAAAGCTTGGCCATGCCATAGGCATCGGCACGGATACTTCCCTGGAGGTTGAAACGGTTATCATAGGTATAGGAGAGACGACCGAAGAAAGACAGGTTGCTACGACTGTAATCCATACCGCCCATAGTACGGGACAGTGCCGTAGGATCGTAATACTGAAGATACTGGAACCATTCGCTCTCATTCGTGAGGCCATTGGCCGATGCATTGAGCGTTTCGTACCGGGTGGATGCGAACTCCATACCTGCCATGGCCGCGATATCGTGTTTGCCGATGGTCTTCAGATAATTGGCAAAGTTCTCCCACTGATAGTACTGTTGATTGTTTTCCGATCCGCTTATGCTTACGTTTGTAGACTGCTGGAACGCATGTACCCAAAATCTGGGAGTATAACTTTTGCTATAACTGGAAGACAGCCGGTATCCTAGACGGGAAGTAAAACTGAATCCCTTGAAGGGAGTCAGTTCCAGATAGGTTGTCCCGTTGAGGTTGGTCCTCCAGACGGTAGAGTTCCGGATGGAGAGCATGGCCATGGGGTTGTACATGTTGGAGGTCAGCAGGAAAGACTCCGCAAAATAATGGCCGTCGGCATCTTTCATAGGATTCAGACCTGCAGCTTCCGCACCCAGATAATCAAAATTAGGATCATTGGGCAACTCGGAATTGTTCCTGTATACGACGGGAACAGTCGGGTCATAATAATAGGCCGCACCCATGATGGAACCCGTTGCGATGGAAGAATTCTCGGAAATGGTTGTACGCATGCCTCGTTCGATGGAAGCGTTGGTACCTACTTTCAGCCAGGGACGGATCTGATAACTCACATTTACCTGGGAGGTAACACGTTCATTCAAATCCTTGTCCCCGGTAATGATACCATTATTATGCAGATAAGTCGCATCCACATAGTATGAGAAACGATTGTTTCCTCCCTGCAGGCCCACCGTATGTCGCTGCTGGAAACCCGTTTCGAACATGACCTTCTGCCAGTCGGTATCGGCATTCTGGAATTGACTTTCCGTCACGCCGCCGGATTCCATCCAATACTCCTTGAACTGCGCAGCATTCAGCATCCTGATGTTTTCCATCGGATTCCTGAAAGAGAACAGGTTGTTATAAAAGACTCTGGTGTTTCCCTCGTTGCCCGATTTCGTTGTGACAAGCACAACACCATTGCCCGCCTGTGCGCCATAAATAGCAGCAGAAGCGGCATCCTTGAGAATCTCGATGGATTCGACTGATTCCGGATCCAGATAATCGATACTCCGGACCTTCAGGCCGTCGACCAGAATCAACGGGTCCGGGCTGGAATTCGTCGATGAATAACCTCTGATTCGGAAAGAGGATTCAGATCCCGGAGCACCGGAACTGCTCACAATCTGCACGCCGGCCAACTTTCCCTGAAGCGAACTGGTGACATCTTCGTTGGAACGGTTTTCAAGCGCCTCGGATTTCACTTGGGCAATGGCTCCTGTAACATTGCTCTTTTTCTGGACGCCATAGCCCACAACGATGGTTTCGTCCAGGAATTCCGAATCTTCTTCCAGGACAATCAGTGAAGGAACCTCCCTTGCAGGAAATGTCTGCGTCGAGTAACCGATGCAGCTTACCTCCACGGTTGCATTCGAAGGAACAGTAAGTTCGAAACTTCCGTCAACTCCGGTAGAAGTACCGTTGTTGGTCCCGACCTGGAGCACCGCAGCTCCCACGACAGGGCCATTGGCATCTGTCACGATACCCTTGACCGTTCTATTCTGGGCTGAGACAGAAACTGTCGCAACCGCCGACAAAAAAATGGCAATGGATGACAGCTTTTTTAAAATAGAGTGAATCATAAGGTAAAATGGTTAAAATGTTATTAATGGGTGAGGCAAATTTATTGGATTTCCGAGGGTGGATGGTATGCATTTTCTTTTGAAAACTTCGCAATTCTGAGAAATCGGTCCTTATCGTTTGATCACTTGGGTCCCGCCGTAGACTTCACTCATCGGCATGTCGGAGAGGGCCGTGTCGATAGCGGCAATATCTTCGGGAGAGATGATGATATCCGCCGCGCCGATGTTCTCCTTGAGGCGGAAGAATTTGCGGGTACCGGGAATAGGGACGATATAGGGTTTCTTGCAGAGCATCCAGGCCAGGGAAATCTGGGCGGGCGTGGCTTTGTAGGACTCTGCCAGAGAGTCGATCAGAGAGAACAGGGATTTGTTCTGAAGGAAGCTCTCTTCGCGGAACTGCGGCATGCCGGCGCGATAGTCCGAAGCCTTGTCAAAAGAGCAGCCCGCCTGATACTGCTCGCTCAGCAGGCCGTTCGCCAGCGGCGAGAAAGCCATGAAGCCGATACCCAGTTCTTCCAGCACCGGAAACAGCGCCTCGTGCCAGCGGGCCATCATGGAGTACCGGTTCTGGATGGCAGTGAGCGGAGTTACGGCATGGGCCCGGCGAATATAATCTTCAGGAGCCTCGGAGACTCCCCAGTGAAGGATTTTCCCTTCCCGGATCAGGTCTGCCATCACCTGGGCCACCGTTTCCGGATCCACCGAAGGATCGACCCTGTGCTGGAAATAGATGTCGATATGGTCGGTCTGCAGGCGGCGCAGCGACCCGTCCACGCCCTTGAAGATGGCTTCCGGAGAAGAATCGGCAATAACCGGCAGGTTCCAGCTTTTGCTTTCGTAATCGAACCGGAGGCCGAACTTGGTGGAAAGGATAATCCGGTTCCGGAAAGGTTTCAGGGCCTCTCCCATCAGCAGCTCGTTGTGATGCGGTTCCTCCCGCGTACCATATACCTCCGCAGTATCGAACAAGTCGACTCCGTTATCAACAGCAAAAGCCGTCAGGTCAATCATTTCCTGACGGGAGGCCGGAGCCCCGTATGCATGGCTCATTCCCATGCAACCGAGGCCCACGGCACCGACTTCCAGTTTTCCTAAATGATGTTTTTTCATAGGTGTACGACTATCGGAAACTGGGTACTACACTGTTTTGTTCGGACATCCGGCGTACGTTCTGGCCAGGCATCTTGAAGAACGGGTCTTCCTTATTGATGCCGCGCAGCTTCTGCATTTCGGCTTCCGTCAGTTCAAAATCGAAGATATCGATATTCTCGTCGATATGGGCAGGAGTCTTGGAGCCGGGGATGGCGGAACGGCCGTCCTGGATATGCCACCTTAGGATAACCTGCACCGGGGTCTTGCCATGCGCCCTGGCAATATCCACAATCACGGGATCGCGGAACAGGGCGCCCTGGCTCATCTGACCGCCCAGCGGGAACCAGTCTTCCAGAAGGATGCCGTACTTCTCACACTGGGCCTTGATCTCCAGTGCCTGGCGGTAAGGATGGCTTTCCAGCTGAAGGACGGCCGGCTTGATTTTCATTTCGGTGGCGAACTTGTCGATCAGCGAAGGATCCCGGTCAAAATTGCTGATACCCAGCGTACGGACCTTGCCCAGTTCCACAGCCTTCTCCATGTCCTTCCAACAAGCTTCCAGATCGCCGAAAGGCTGATGGATATAAAGCAGGTCCAGATACTCCAGGCCGAGGCGGGCAAGCATCTCATCGATATGCTCCAGCGTTTTGCCGTCGCCATAGTCGTTCATCCAGAGCTTGCTGGTCACCCAGATTTCCTCACGCGGCACGCCGCTGTCCTTGATGGCCCGACCCACCCCTTCCTCATCGCCATAGGCGTGGGCGGTGTCGATATGACGGTATCCGTGCTGCAAAGCGTACAGGACACCGGCATAAGCCTGGTCATTGGTCTGATTATAAGTGCCGATACCGAACACAGGCATTTCCAGCCCGTTGTTCAGTTTGGCGGTCGGGATGTTCTGTGCTGCGACATTTCCTGCCAGCATTAAGGTCGCGGTAAGTACAGACAGAGTAGAGATCAGTGTTTTCATATTCTTGTTTTTTATGATTCCGGGACAAAGGTAAAGTGAATCCTCCACGCCCTGCTTACCCTTTTTTCCGAAAAACAAGCGACAAAGTCGGACACCCCTGCAAAAACCGTAATAGTGTGTTTTCCAGCAGAAAAAAAGGAAAGTTTCGAGTTGTTTTATAAGAAAATGATTATCTTTGTATACCGGTCATACTGCCGGTATCTGTACCATTGTCGACTGAAATCATCATACGCGACACGCTGGAAGGCATCGGCGAAGGCGAGGTGGCCCTGCACCTTGCGCACATCCTGTGCCTGAGCGGCAGCTGCGAAATCTACTACAACGACGGAACCTTCACCGTCCGGGAAAAAGACTGCACCATCATCCGGGCCACGCAGCTGGTCGGGAAAATCGACTCTTCCGGCGATTTCCAGGTGAAGGTCATCTACATCTCCCCCAGTTTCATCGAGAAAGCCACGCCCAACAACAACTATGGCATGCGCGGGTCCCTGTCGCTGGCACAGGATCCGGTGATGCACCTCACGGACGAAGAGTTCGACCGGTGCCTGCAGGATTTCCGGGAAGTGGAACGCCGCCTGGGAATGACCTGGCACCATTTCCAGGACGACCTCATGCTCAGCGTAGTCCAGACCCTCATCCTGGATTTCTTTGACTTCCACGCCAGGATCAACGGCCCGTCGGACATCCAGTTCCAGGCTGCCTCCGTGATGCAGCGGTTCATCGGCATGCTGGAGCGGGGAGATTACCGGCAGAACCGGGAAGTTTCCTATTACGCATCGGAACTGTGCGTAGCGCCCAAGTACCTGTCCGAAATCAGCAAGACCGTCACCGGCAATTCCGCCAACTGGTGGATCAACCGTTTCACCATCCTGGACATCTCCCGCCAGTTGAGGGACCGTTCCCTGAGTTTCACGGAGATATCGGACCTGTTCAATTTCTCTTCTCCGGCCTATTTCAGCCGCTATGTGCAGCGTTACCTGGGCGAAACGCCGTCGGAGTATAGGGGATAACCGCCTGGCTTATTGCTGGAATCATGCTTTTTTCGTAAATTTGCAGGATAGTTGATAGAATTGCCGATATGACCTTACTCATCTTCTACCTGCTCCTGACCATGGGAATCTCCTTCCTGTGCTCCCTGCTGGAGTCGGTACTGATGTCCACCCCCATTTCCTATATAAGTATGAAGGAAGACGAGGGAGACAAGAATGCCGCCTTGTTCATGAAGATGAAACAGGATCCGGACCGTCCCCTGAGCGCCATCCTCTCGCTCAACACCATCGCCAATACCCTGGGCGCCGCGGCCGTCGGCCATCAGGCCACCCTCCTTACCGGGGAACATTGGTTCGGCATCATCAGCGCCCTGATGACCATCCTCATCCTGGTCTTCTCGGAAATCGTCCCCAAAACCATCGGCACATCCCATTGGAAAGACCTGCTGGGCCTGGCCAAAGTGATGCGATTCCTCACCTACCTGCTCTTCCCCATCGTCTGGATCATCGAAAAGCTGCACGACTCCATCTCGGACGACGAGCCTGACACCAGTATCTCCCGCGAAGAAGTATCGGCCATGGCCAACATCGGCGAAGAAGAGGGTGTGATCGACAATTCGGAGAACAAGGTAATCCAGAACATCATCAAGCTGGACGATATCAAGGCCTACGATGTGATGACCCCCCGGGTGGTGGCCGCCATCGCCCCGGAAAGCATGACGCTCAAACAGTTCTACAAACAGGAAGAGCTCTCGCACAACTCCCGGATTCCTGTCTATGCGGATTCTCCGGAGTTCATCACCGGCTACATCCTCCGTTACGATGTGCTGGAAAACCTGGCGGAGGACAAGTTTGACATGCGCCTCAAGACCATCAAGCGCAAAATCGCCGCCTTCCACGAAGAAACCACCGTGAGCGACATCTGGGAAAGCCTGCTCAAGACCAAAGACCAGATCGCCCTCATCATCGACGACTACGGCTGCTTCCAGGGCATCATTACGCTGGAAGACATCATGGAAACCATCCTCGGCATGGAGATTATCGACGAGAACGATACCATCACCGACATGCAGCAGTACGCCAAGGAGCGCTGGCTCAAACGGAAGAACCAGTACAAGCAGATTGTACTCCCGGAAGAGGAAGATGACTGAAAAAATCTACGAAGACCCTGAAATAGGGCCTGTCCACATTCGTAAAAATCCAAGGGCACGGCGGCTTTCCCTCCGCGTAAATGCCTCGCGCAGAGTCACCCTGACCCTGCCCTGGATAGTACCCTACCGCACCGGGCTGCAGTTTTTCCTTTCCCGCAGGGACTGGGTGCTGGAAACGCTGGGGCGGATGCCGGAAAGAGCGGCCGTACCGGCGGAAGAGATTGAACGGCTCCGCCTGCTCGCCAAAGCCACCCTGCCCGCAAGGCTCGAGGCTCTGGCCCTGCAGCACGGATTCACCTATAACAGCGTAAGGATCAAGAACAACGCCAGCAACTGGGGCAGCTGCAGCGTCCGCGGGAACATCAACCTGAATCTCCGCCTGGCATCCCTGCCGCCGCAACTGCAGGACTACGTGATGCTCCACGAACTGTGCCACCTGCGCTATCTGAATCACGGGCCGGAATTCCATGCCCTGCTGGAACAGGTCTGTCCCGGGCACCGTGCATTGGAAAAGCAGCTGCGAACCCACGCAGCATTACTCGCACGCGGATGAAAAGAGTTGCTATCATAGGGGCCGGAGCGGCCGGCTGTTTCTGCGCCATCCACCTGAAAAGGAGGATGCCGGAGGCCGACGTAACCGTTTTCGAGGCCGGAAAGAAGCCCCTGGCCAAGGTAGCCGTTACCGGTGGAGGCCGATGCAACCTGACCAACTCGTTCGAAGGAATCCGTTCGCTTTCAGAGGCTTACCCCCGCGGAGAACGGGTCATGAAACGCGCTCTGCAAACTTTCTCTCAGGAAGATACCTGCCGATGGTTCCGCTCGGAAGGCGTTCCCCTGGTCCTGCAGGAAGACCACTGCTGGTTCCCCCGCTCCCAGGATGCCATGGATATCGTCCGCTGCCTGCTCAGGGGCATGAAAGGCGTGGATCTCCGGCTGGGAAGCAAAGTGCAGCGCATAGAGACGGCCGGTCAAGCCGGCCATGACGGGAGCAGTGCCATACCCGGCCTGACCGGGTATCTGGTAGACGGCGAGCCATTCGATGCCGTTGTGGTCACTACCGGCGGGGCTCCCAGGGGCCTTCCTTTCCTTGAAGGGCTTGGCCTGGAAATCGTGCCTCCAGTCCCTTCCCTTTTCACTTTCACCGTCCGCGACGCCTCTCTGAACGCGCTGGCAGGGATTGTCACGGAAGCATCCATCGGCTTGGCGGGAACGCATTTTCGGGCCGACGGTCCCCTGCTCATCACCGACTGGGGATTCAGCGGACCGGCCGCGCTCAAACTATCGTCCTATGCCGCCAGGCATCTGGCCGATACCGGATACAAAGGCACCTTGTCCGTCAACTGGCTTTCCCGGAACGAGGCCGAAGTACGCTCGCTGCTGCAGGAAACAGGCGCCAGCAATCCACGGAAACAATTATCCTCCACTCCTTTAAGCCTCTCAGGAAGGCTCTGGGACCATCTGCTGGGAAAAGCGGGCATCCGCTCCGATATCCGCTGGGCGGAACTGGGTTCGAAGGGCCTCAACCGCCTCACGGCACTCCTCACCGGCGATCCCTATCCCCTTGAAGGAAAGAGCCGGTTCCGCGAAGAGTTCGTGACCGCCGGCGGCGTCGCCCTTTCCAATATCAACCCCGGTACCTTGGAATGCAAACAGCACCCCGGGCTTTACTTCGCCGGAGAAGTGCTCGACATCGACGCCATCACAGGGGGATTCAACCTTCAGGCAGCCTGGAGCACCGGCTACATTGTATCCCAATCCCTGGAGAGAGCCGGAAAAGCCTGAAAACGGATTTGCACTTTTACCCATTTTCCCCTATTTTTGCATTTCCATTAATCATCATCAGAAATGAAAAAACTTCTTTCTATCATTGTATGTCTTTCTCTGGCATACAGTTCCTTCGCCCAGGGTTTCATGTCCCGGGCGGCAGACAGGGACTTCGGCATCGAAATTTCAGATTACTTCACCTTCGAACCGCTCAGTTACTTCAATTTCGGTTTCAACTCCCTGACCAACGACCAAGACAATTTTGGTGAAAACACCAGTTTCTTCCGCAGCCAGGAATTTGCCTTCAACATGCTGGAACTGTCCTTCCTTCCCTATGACGGTGGCTGCATTTCCATCGGAGCGGATGTCAACTGGAACTGGTATCATCTGAACAAGGACCTGATGTGGATCCCCTATTCCGGCACATTCGGCATTCCCCAGGAAAACGGAGACCATGTCGGAGTCGTTCCGAAGGAATTGGCACCGGTTTCTGATGTAAAGCGGTCCGTCCTTTCCGTGGCCACTTTCAGTTTCCCCATCGGCTTCACCCAGAAATTCGGCCGCATCGCCCTCATGGTGGGCGTTTCCCCGGAACTGAACCTGAAAGGACGTACCGAATTCAGGGGAACGATGATGGACGGCAGCCAAATCAAAGAAACCAAGTCCGGCCTCCGGTTCTCCAATAAAATCAATACCAACCTCTTTACATACAATATTCACGCGGCCATCTCCTACGGCGGTCTCGGCCTCTATGTAAAGTACCGCCCCAAGCCTCAGTTCGCAGAAGGCTACGGTCCTCAGTTCAACACCTGGACCTTCGGCATGGTAATCGGCATCGGCATGTAATTATACGCGGATAAAAGACATTCCGCAGTTTGCGGCAAAGGCGGCGTCGGAATCGGCGTCGCCTATTGTTATGCTTTCCCGGGGAGTGATTTCCGGGAAAAGGGCGCAGGCTTCCTGGAACATGCCCACATTGGGCTTGCGGCGCGGATGGTTCTCCTCCACTTCCGTACAGACCAGGATCAGGTCGATCCTGCCGCCTGCCTCCAAGATTCGGGCCCTCATGCGGGCGTGGATGTCGGCCAGGTCGGCATCGGACATCAGTCCCCTGCCCACGCCGCGCTGATTGGTGACAAGGACGATGCGCGGGAACTTGCGGGCCCAGAGAGCCAGGGATTCCAGGATGCCGGGCATCCATTCCCACTGCTCCCAGCAGCGTACATAATCCCCTTCGATATGGCGGTTGATCACGCCGTCCCGGTCCAGGAAAAGCGTAGTGGCAGAAGAGGCCACGGCTGCATCGGAGGCCTTCAGAACCGCCTCCAGTTCAGGGAGTTCCCGCTGTGCGCGGGCATAATCGTCCGGAATGCCGATATCCAGGAAATAGCTGTCACTCACCTGTCCGGCCACCCATCCCCTGCCGGCGTTCTTTTCCAGCACTTCCTTTTCAAAGGAGAATTTCTCCGGGAGGGAGGACAGATCCAGGCGGGTGCGGTCGATGGCGTAGATGCCTCCGTTGATCAGGCCTTCCCTGCAGGGTGCCTTTTCCCGGAAACGGGTAATCCGGCTGCCGTCGAAGTCCACGGCACCGTACCGGTCGAAATGCTGCATCGGCTTCAGGGCCACAGTCACGGGGGCGGCAAAAACAAGCTGCGAAAGATCGGCATTGAAGAAGGTGTCGCCGTTCACGACCAGGACCCGGTCTTCCGTACAACGGGAAAGGGCCAGGCGGATGCCGCCGCCGGTTCCCAGGGGTGTTTCCTCCACGGCATAATCGACCCGGAAGGGCCATTCCCGGGCGTTGACATAGTCCATGATCACTTCCCGGAGATAGCCCACCGAAAAGATAACGCGCGTAACGGGAAACCGGCCCAGCCAGGCCAGCATATAGGCCAGGAAAGGCTTTCCGGCCACGGGAGCCATACATTTCGGCACTTGGGAAACCACGCTTCTGAGACGGGTCCCCAGGCCTCCGCAAAGAATTATAACTTCCATGCCACGGCGCCTTTATCGGTGAACTGGAAAGGCACCACCTTGCCCGGCAGTTTCTGCAGCGCCTCGGTCACGGCCACGCGTCTGGTGGGAGGTACCATGAGCATGATGAAACCACCGCCGCCGGCCCCCGACACCTTGCCGGAAAGGGCTCCCGCCCCCAGGGCAGCGTCGAAAGCTTCCTGGATCATGGGATTGGAGATGGCGACGGCCATCTTCTTCTTGTCTTCCCAGGCCTGCCCCAGAATTTTGGAGAAAGCTTCCATATCGCCCTGCAGAAGGGCCAGCTTCATGTCAATGGCGCTCTGCTTGATCCGGTGCATGGCTTCCACGGCCACGGTGTTGCCGGAAGAAGTGGCCTTCTGCTGCTCGCTGATGATGGCGGCCCCGTCACGGCTCCGGCCCGTAAAATACAGCAGCATCGACCCTTCCAGCTCATTCACGATCCAGTCCTTGATGCGCAGCGGGTTCACGATGACCATGTCGGAGGGAAGGAACTCCATGAAATTGAATCCGCCGAAAGCGGCCGCATACTGGTCTTGCTTGCCACCGGAGAGCAGCAGGTCTTTCCGTTCGATCTCGTAGGCCAGGCGGGCCAGCTCATAGTCGCCGAGGGGAAGGCTCATCCATTCGGCAAAGCATTTGAGAATGCAGACAACCATGGTGGACGATGTTCCGAGGCCGGAACCGGCGGGGGCATCGTTGTAGGTCGTGATGGAAAAACCGCCAGGAACGGGGCCGAAATCCCGGATAATGCGGTTGTAGACCCCATCGATGAGAAGGGCGCCCGAATTGACGGGGCCCGTGCCCATGGCGACTTCATTCATCACGCCGGCATCGGCCGCATGGACCCGGATTACCGGACGCGGCAGCTGCTCGATGGTGCAATAGGCCGACAGATTGATGGTCGCGTTGAGGACATTGCCCCCGTACAAGTCGCTGTAGGGCGAGACGTCGGTACCGCCGCCGGCCAGCCCCAGACGGAGTGGCGCTTTGCTTCTGACAATCATAACTGGCTGATTTTTTCTTCTACCTGCGTTATCCTGTAGGAGGCTTCCGGATAACCGGTCTCCTGGGCCATCCGGTAATAGAGAATGGCCTTTTCGTACATTTCGCGGGCCAGGTCCTTCACCTTTTCCTTATCCTTGCGCCGGCGCACTTCCGGAGCGCTGTCTCCCATGTTCTCGAAGTCGACGCCTGCCTGGAACAGCATCTGGGCCTGTTCCTGCACGGCGGCCTGCAGATTCTCCCGCTGGACGGAGATGGTTTCGCTCTGGGACCGGATGGCCTCGCCCTGCTCGTTGATGGTGCGGTGCTGCTCGTCAATGGTACGGTCGCGGGCTTCGATTTCGGCCTTCAGCTGCTCTATCTCCGCCTCTTTCTCGGTAATCACCTTGCGGAGGCTCAGGACGGTTTTCCGGTACTGCGCATTTTCCTTCTCCAGCTGGTTGAGCTTGTCCTTGATATTGTCGATGCTGTCCTGGATCTGCTCCACCTGGGTGAGGCGGGCGGTGCCCTGCTCCACATCGGTCCTCAGGCTCACGGTCTTCCCTGAAATTTGGGACAATTCCTGCAGGATATTGTCCACTGCAGCGGCCTGGGCGGCATATTCGGCCCTGGTGGCCTCCGCCCCTTCCTGAAGCTCCCTGTACTCTTTCAGGAGCTGGTCATATTCGGATCTGGAAACGCCTTCCCCCGTGCCGAAGTCACAGGATCCGAGCAGAAAGACCGAGCACGCAAGGGCGGCTATTTTGAGAGTTCGCATATAAATTCTTCCTTTTGAAAACGGATGGTTGTTTTCTTGATGGACGCTTTGTAACTGATGGAACCCTCCCCCAGTTCGGCCGAAGAGACAGAAGCCTGTTCCCCTACCGTAAATCCGTACAGGACGGGCCCATAAACGGTGATGCGGGCAATCTGGTACTGTCCTTCCGCAATTTCCTTGACGACGGCCGTGGAATAATGCGTCCCGTCCGAAGAAGTCTGGCGCATGGCGTAGTTGCCCTCCAGATTCTGAAGGACGGACTGGGGAACGCCTTCCGTCTCCTGCGAAGTCCGGGAATTTCCCCCGAATCCACACGAGAGCAGACCCGCGGAGAGCGTGGCGGCCAAGGTCCAACTGAGAAAGCGTCTTAACATGGTCTTAGGAGAGGATGGCGTCGGCCAGGGCTTCCAGCGGGGCCTGGTCCGACTCTTTGTAGCGGCTCCGGATGGTTACCATATCGCCCACTTCCACCACTTCTTTCATCTGGGAGAACATTTCTCTCATCACTTTGCCGGCCGACGGTGCCCAGGAGCCGTTTTCAATGAGGGCGACGCGCCTTTTCTGCCAGCCTTTCATCTGGAGGGAATGCAGGAAATCGTAGGCCGGGGTGAACAGGCCGGCATCGTAGGAACAGGCGGCCATTACCAGGGTGCCATAGCGGAAGGCATCTTCCACCGCCTCGGCCCTGTCGTCACGGGTAAGGTCGCAGAAAGCCACCTTGGGGCAGCCTTTCGCCTTGAGGATATCGGCCAGTTTCCGGGCCACTTCCATCGTTCCGCCGTGGATGGATGCACAGGCAATGAAAACGCCTTCCGTTTCCACGCCATAGGTGCTCCAGATCTGGTAGAGGTTGAGATAGTAGTCGAGGTCTTTCCGCAGGACAGGACCGTGAAGAGGGGCGATGACGGCCGGGGCCAGCGGGGCGACTTTCTTCAGAAGCGCCTGGACCTGGGCACCGTACTTGCCGCAGATGTTGAAATAGTAGCGACGGCCCTCACAGGCCCAGTCGGGATCTTCGTCACCGAAGATATGTCCGTTCAGCGCGCCGAACTTTCCGAAGGCATCGGCCGCAAAAAGTACCCTGGCCGATGTTTCCAGGCTCACCATCACTTCCGGCCAATGGACCATGGGAGCCGCGAAAAACTGCAGGGACCTTGCCCCCAGCGGCAGGGTATCCCCTTCCTTCACCGCCAGGGTGTTGAAAGTACGGCCGGGCACGAACTGGCCCAGCATCTGGATGGCTTTGGCGCTGGCAACAATCCGGACTCCGGGATACAGGTCCGCCACTTGGGCGATGAGGCCGGAGTGGTCAGGTTCCATGTGGTGCACCACCAGATAATCCGGCGAGCGGCCCTGCAGCGCTTCCTTCAGGTTCAGAAGCCACGCATCGCCTTTTCTCCGGTCTACCGTATCCATAATCGCCACCTTCTCATCTTCAATCAGATAAGAATTGTATGCCATACCTTCCGGGACCGCGTACTGACTTTCGAACAGGTCCAGGTCCCAATCGTCCGCACCTATATAACGGATGCCTTCTGCAATTTCTTTCATAGTTCTGTCAATTATTTGCAAAGATACAAATAATTGTCGGCTTGTGGAAGAACGGATTCCGGGAAAAAATGCGTAAATTGCCGCGTCAAAAAAAGAGAATGCCTATGAACACCCTTTGGGACTATGTAAAACGCTGGATCAAGGAATACATATACATTTATGACCAGATAGATACGGACAGCTGCGCGGAACGGATCAAATCGGGCATCTGGTTCCGTGGCCCCAACGTCTGGATCCTTGCCTTCTCCATCGTCATCGCCTCCGTCGGCCTCAATGTGAACTCCACGGCCGTCATCATCGGCGCCATGCTCATCTCCCCGCTGATGGGCCCTATCATCGGCACGGGCCTGGCGCTGGGTACCCACGACATGGACCTGCTCAAATCGGCCGGAAAGAACCTGCTCATCATGGTGGTCATCTCCCTGGTGGCGTCGACCCTGTTCTTTATCCTCTCTCCCCTTTCGCTGGTGAATCCTACGGAACTGGAGGCACGCACCAGTCCCACCATCTACGATGTGCTCATCGCGCTGTTCGGCGGTCTGGCGGGCATTTTCGAAAACAGCCGCAAAGAGCGGGGCACGGTGCTTTCGGGCGTGGCCATCGCTACGGCCCTGATGCCTCCGCTGTGTACCGCCGGGTACGGTCTCGCCCATTTCAATTTCCACTATTTCTTCGGGGCCATGTACCTGTTCATCATCAACGGCGTGTTCATTACGCTGGCCACTTACCTGATGGTCAAGTATCTGCGCTTCCGCACCGTGAGCAGCATGGATCCGGCCGTAGCCAAGAAACAGCGGAACATCATCACCATCATCCTGGCCATCGTGCTGGTACCCAGCATCATCTCGGCCGTGAATCTGATCCTGGACAACAATTTTGAGCGGAACGTGCAGAATTTCGTGGAAGACAACCGCCTCGTCGGCCGTTCCTACATTTACGATTACGATGTGAAAAACCGCCGGGTTGACTTCAACATCGCCGGAGAACCCCTGTCCGACAGTCTCAAAACCGCCTTCTTTTCCGAAGCCGCCCGTCACAGAATCAAAGAGAACCGGATCTCCCTCACCGAGCACACCCTGGGCATGACCCAGGAAGAGATGAACGATCTGATCAACGACATCTACAACAGGACCGATCAGGAACTGGCCGAAAAAGACGCCCGCATCAACGCCGTCCAGGCCCAGCTGGACCAGCTCGCCCTCACTGTGGAAACGCTCATGCACCAGAGCGACTCCCTGCAGCACCAGAGCGACTCCCTGCGCCAGCAGGTAGACTCCATGGCCCAGGCCGCAGCCAATGCTGCCAGAAGGAATGTCCGGAGATCGCGATAAATAATTTTTGCAGTTTCCGAATTTCGTGCTATCTTTGCATTCCCGATTTGGTACTATGGCCGAGTGGTTAGGCACAGGTCTGCAAAACCTGCTACAGCGGTTCGATTCCGCTTGGTACCTCCCCAAAAACCCTTACAGCTACCTGTAGGGGTTTTTCTTATGCCTATTCTGGGGGGGGAGCGATGGTAAGAAAGGGTATAAAAAAAGAGAGTCGGCCTGTCACAGGCGGACGCTCTTACTAACCACATAATTAATAACACTAAAACTAATAACCAATAGAATGATTCCGCGAAGAGAACCTTGCTTCCTCATTCCGGATACAAAGGTACGACTATTTTTTTGATTTGCAAATTTTTTCAAAAGATTTTTTACAAAATTTTAAACATTATTTCTTAAATCGCTGATAATCAATACAATAAAAGTTAATAAAAATTTTTCTCTTTATTCTTTAATATATTTAATAAGCAAAAGAGACGCACCAATGCCGCTTTTTCAAAATCCAATTTCCCATATTTTCGCGCAAGATTAAAAAAATGAAAGCAATTTCAAAGAAATCGCTTTCATTTTATAAGCAAACCCGGCCGGAGACCGTTTAAACAGCAAGTTTGATCTTCAGGTGAGCGAGCATGTCGCGGGTCATTTCGTCCAAGCCATAAGAGGGCTTCCAGTCCCATTCCTTGCGGGCGCAGCTATCGTCCATGCGGTCCGGCCAGGAATTGGCGATGGCCTGGCGGACAGGATCCACCTGGTAGCGGACTTTCAGGGAAGGAATGTACTCGCGGATTTTGGCGAAAAGCTGTTCCGGCTCAAAACTCATGGCGGCGATATTGAAGGCGTTCCTGTGCACCAGACGGGAAGGATCGGCCTGCATCAGGTCTATCGCGGCCTGGAGGGCATCGGGCATGTACATCATATCCATATAGGTGCCGGGAGCGATGGGACAGACGAACTCCTCCCCTTTCACGGCCGAATAATATACCTCCACCGCATAGTCCGTGGTGCCGCCTCCGGGAAGGGTCACATAGGAGATCAGGCCAGGGAAACGGACGGCGCGGGTATCCACCCCGTACTTGTGGAAGTAATAATCGCTCAGCAGCTCCGTTGCCACCTTGGTGACACCATACATGGAACGCGGACGCTGGATGGTGTCCTGCGGGGTTCCGTCGTGCGGAGTTTCGGGGCCGAAGGAGCCGATGGAAGAAGGCGTGAAAACCGCGCAGGTTTTTTCACGGGCCACTTCCAGGATATTCAGCAGGCCGTTCATCTGGATGTCCCAGGCCAACAGAGGCTTGCGTTCCGCGACGGCCGACAGGAGTGCTGCCAGATTATAGATGGTGTCGATATGATACTTGTCTACAATCTCCGCCAGGCCTTTGGCATCGCGGACATCGGCCAGGGCGGACGGACCGCTTTCCAGCAATTCACCCTTGGGTTCAGCGCCGGGGATATACCCCGCCACGACTGTGCTGCCGGGGATTTCCCGGCGGATTTTCATGGTGAGTTCGGAACCGATCTGCCCGGTGGAACCTATGATCAGTACATTTTTCATACATTTAAAGAATAGATACGCAAAATTAGAACTTTTTTATAGAAAATCCACAGAAAATCCATAAATTTGAAAGCGGAAAAACTAAAAACCACATATCATGTACGGAAAATTCCAAAAACACCTTCAGGACGAGCTGAAATTCATCGACGAAGCCGGCCTTTACAAGAGAGAAAGAAACATCGCATCGGCCCAAAGTGCAGAGATAACGCTGCAGGACGGAAGCAAGGCCCTCAATTTCTGCGCCAACAACTACCTGGGCCTGGCCGACAGCCCCCGCCTGGTGGAAGCCGCCAGGAAGACCATGGAGGAAAGAGGCTACGGCATGTCCTCCGTCCGCTTCATCTGCGGCACCCAGGATATCCACAAAGAACTGGAGAGAGCCATTGCCGATTATTTCCATACGGACGACGCCATCCTTTACGCAGCCTGCTTCGATGCCAACGGCGGCGTGTTTGAACCCCTGCTCACCGCGGAAGACGCCATCATATCGGACTCCCTCAACCACGCCTCCATCATCGACGGCGTACGCCTTTGCAAGGCCCAGCGTTTCCGCTACGCCAACGCTGACATGGCCGACCTGGAAGCCAAGCTCCAGGAAGCCCAGGCCTGCCGGTTCCGCATCATCGTCACGGACGGCGTGTTCTCCATGGACGGCAACGTGGCCCCGATGGACAAGATCTGCGACCTGGCAGAGAAATATGACGCCCTGGTGATGGTGGACGAGAGCCACAGCGCCGGTGTCGTCGGCCCTACCGGCCACGGCGTCGCCGAGCAGTTCGGCTGCTACGGCCGCATCGACATTTTCACCGGAACCCTGGGCAAGGCCTTCGGCGGTGCCGTAGGCGGCTTCACCACCGGCCGCCAGGAAATCATCGACATGCTCCGCCAGCGTTCCCGTCCCTATCTCTTCTCCAATTCCATTCCGCCGATGATCGCCGGCGCCGGCATCGAGATGTTCAAGATGCTGAAGGAGAGCAATGCCCTGCACGACCGCCTGCAGGAGAATGTCGAGTATTTCCGCGACAAGATGATGGCCGCCGGCTTTGATATCAAGCCCACCCAGAGCGCCATCTGCGCCGTCATGCTATACGATGCTCCCCTGTCCCAGAAATTCGCCGCCAAGATGGCCGAAGAAGGCATCTTCGTCACCGGTTTCTATTATCCCGTGGTGCCGAAGGGCCAGGCGCGTATCCGCGTGCAGCTTTCCGCCGCCCACAAGCGTGAGCACCTGGACAAAGCCATCGCCGCCTTCGTAAAGGTGGGAAAAGAACTGGGGGTTATCAAATAGCTGGCAGCAGCCATAATACGAATTGAGGTGCCGGGGAAGGCACCTCAATTTTATTTGGTCTTGTTGAAAATCACGAACTCGTTCATCAGGAAATTGAAAGCGCCGGAGAAACAGAGGGCCAGCAGGTTGCAGATGACAGGTTCGAACGAGGTATCCTGGAACCAGTTCTGGGAGACGAACAGGAAATGGATGCCCTGCATGGCGATGAATTTTATGCAATAGGCGCCCAGCGTGGTGGCATTATAGGCCGCGAAGTGGCGCCAGAAAGAACGCGTGGTCCGCTTGGTTACCCGGTCTTTCCAAAGAACATAATAGGCAATTATGAAGTTGGTCATGGCGGCCAGCTCGAACGAGACGGTGGGCGCGATCCAGTAACTGCCCCAATAGTTGCCCCGGAAGACGAAATTGGAAAGCAGCCAGTGAACGCCAAGGTCTACCACGGTACCCGCACTGCTGGTGAGTACGAACATGATAAAATTCCTTCCAATTTCTTTCCAGGTCTGCTTCATAATGGGGGCAAATATACAAAAAATTGGTATTGTCGCAAAATTGTAATAATTTTACATGATAAAAAACGAAAATTTAACATAAAAAGACATTTTTCTTTGATGGCCAGATGCGCGAAATAGCATTAAAACGTGTATGAAACCTATTATTCCTCCCATAGACAGAAGCATCCTCAAAGCGGAACTGAATGAGGAACGGTTGCTGAGAACAACCAACAGGGCAGGCAACGAACTCTACATCGTAGGGCCGGAAGCCACCAACGTCATCCGCGAAATCGGCCGGTTGCGCGAGATTGCCTTCCGCAACGACGGAGGTGGTACCGGGGAGCCGCTGGATATAGACAAGTTCGACACGGACCCTTCTTACGGTTACAAGCAACTGGTCCTGTGGGACCCCGAAACCGAGGAGATTATCGGCGGGTACCGGTTCTGCATCTGCGACGAGGCCGTTTTCGACCGCTTCGGCCAGCCGATCCTCACATCGACCCACATGTTCGAATTTTCCAAGAAATACCTGAAAGAGCGGTTCACCAACACGCTCGAGCTGGGAAGGTCGTTCGTTTCCGTGGAATACCAGAGCTCCAAGGCCGGAGCGAAAGGCCTGTATGCCCTGGACAACCTGTTCGACGGCATCGGTGCACTGGGCGTCCTGTACAAAGACCGGGTAAAGTATCTTTTCGGGAAAATGACCATCTACCCTTCCTATCCCGAAGAGGCCCGGAACATGGTGATGTATTTCCTGACCAAGTATTTCAGCAAGGGAAGCAAGCAGATCCGTCTCCGAAAGGGAATTACGCCCGTGAAGGTGACCAGTTCTCAACGGCGCTATGCCCAACTCTTCTCCGGGAGCAACTACAAGGAAGACTACAAGATCCTGAAGGCGGAGGTACTGAAACTGGGAGTGAACATTCCCCCGCTGGTAAACACCTATATGAACCTTTCCCCCACCATGGTCTATTACGGAACGGGGGTGAACGATGAGTTCGGCGATGTACTGGATTCCGGCATCATGATTACTTTTGCCGACATGTACCCGGAAAAACGCGAACGCCACGCCGAATCGTTCAGGAAACTCGGCTGGCGGAAAATCCGCTCCCTCCTGAAACGCTTCCAGCCGAGAAAACAAGAGGCCGATTAGGGCCTGACGGTAATATGGAAGCAGGACTGCTTCTTTTCGTATTTTACATAGCAAGCGCCTTCATCGTGCAAATCTTTCAGAACCTGGCTCAGGACGGCCCGGAGCTGCTCCGGAGGTACATCCTCGTAAGGGCGGCCTCTCAGTTCCGGCACCTTTACATAATGCCAGTAGGAAAGGTCGAAGGTAGTCCCATAACGATGCGTGGAATTCTCCGAGGCATTGGTATTCCTCTTGCGCAGGCGGGCCACATCCTCCTCCGTCCTCAGGACCGACGTCACCACCAGCTTGTTGGGATTGAGGCCTTTGCAGGAAAGTGAGTCCAGAAAATTGGCGCCGATCCTGTCCAGCAAATCCTTGGCTTCCGGGATGAGGAAAGGGATGGAGTGGGTCAGTTCATCAATCACATAACTCTCCGTATCGGTGAGTTCCACCAGGCCTTGCTTCAGGTCCTCGGCAGCATCCCTGTCCGCCACAGGCTTCACACCGATGGTTTGTGCCACCTTCAACTGGATATCGTTCATGTCGTTGAATTCCTTGGCAAAACGGACGTCGTAGACGCGAACAGGATGGTTTTCGATGGGGCCGAGAGAGAGCCAGCGGCGCTCCTCGACACAACTGCGGACAGAAAAAAAGGCCCAGAGAAAAAGGCCGATGCCAGTAGCTGAACCGGCAAGGATGAGCGCTCTTTTGAGATTCATTCTGCTAATATACGAATTTCTGCCAAAAAAGGATCCCGGACCTCGCATTTTCACGCCAAAATAAAGAAAATGCGGAAAATAATTGTTACTTTTGTATACTTAAACATTACTGAATGGAAGAAGATAAAAAACAGGCGCAAAGAATCCAGACTTCTTTGCTCAACGGTATAGAAAGGAAAGTGCTGATCTGGCTCGCCGAAAGGATGCCGGCTTGGGTAACCTCCGACATGCTTACTTTCACCGGCTTTCTGGGTGCGCTGATCATGGCCCTGGGATACTGCCTTTCCAACCTGAACCTGAACTGGTTATGGCTTTCCTGCTTCGGCCTGTTCGTGAACTGGTTCGGAGATTCCCTGGACGGAAGCCTGGCCCGCGTCCGCAATGCCCAGCGCAAAACCTACGGTTTTTTCATCGACCATAACGTAGACGTCATCAACGAGACCATCATGTTCGTGGGTGTCGGCTGCAGTCCGCTGGTGAACATGAGCTTTGCCATGCTGGCCCTCGTCGCCTATTTCATGCTCAGCGTCTATGTCTACATCGACTGCCACCTGAAAGGCGAGATGCGGCTCACCTATGGCGGTCTCGGGCCCACCGAGTTCCGTCTCATGCTGATTATCGTGAACATCCTGTTCATGTACATTCCCTGGCTCAGTGAATGGAAACGCCCCATGACGCTGTTCCACAACGAGTTCATGATCGGCCTGTTCGACTACATCGCAGTTGCGGCGGCCCTTCTTATCATGATTTTCTATCTGGTCGGATTCTTCAGGGACGCCCGTTATTTTGCCAAGATCGACCCGCCCAAGAAACCGGAAAAGAAATGATCATCACAGCGGAAGAAGCCACCCGCCTTTCCCCTGTTTTCGAAGGCCGGAAAGGAAGGATTCTGTTCAATCTGGCCATGAAATTCACGGGCATCGACCATGCCAACGAAACCCATGACCGGGTGGAGAAGTCCGGTGTAGAATTCGGCCCTGCCTTCGCCAAGGGAATCCTGGACGATATTGAGGTCGATTTTCTTATCGGCAACTCGGAACGCCTTTCTACGCTTCCCGAAGGTCCTTTCATCACCATTTCCAACCATATTTACGGGCATATCGACGGAATCTGCCTAGTAGACATCATCGGCCATCAGAGACCCAAGGCAAAGGTAATGGTGAATGAGTTCCTCCTGTGGATCAAAGGGCTTGCTCCCAGTTTCATTGCGGTGAATCCTACGCTCACCGCCAGAACCGGCGCGACAGCCACCAGCATCAACGGCGTAAAGAATGCCCTGCTGCAAATCCGCAGCGGAGAACCACTCTGCCTGTTCCCTTCCGGCGCCGTAGCGGACCTGAAACCCCGGGAACACTGGACCCTGAGCGAAAGAGAGTGGCAGGATGCCGCCATCAAACTGATCCGGAAAGCGCGCGTGCCCGTGATTCCCATCCGCTTCTTCGACCACAATTCCGCTTTCTACTATGCCCTGGGGCTCATCGACTACCGGGTCCGCTTCACCCGCCTCTTCCATGAGATGTACAACAAGCGTGGGACCCATCCCCGATTAGGAGTCGGAGAAATCATAACTGTCGGGCAGCAGGACGCCGTTCCGGAAGATGAGTTCAAGGCCTTTCTCCGGAAGAGCGTCTACGACATGCCTCTTCCGGACCACTTTATCAAACGATCTGAATTATGGAAGTAAAAGTTGCCCTTGTCACCGGCGGCAGCAGCGGAATCGGAGCCGCCACCGCCCGGAAACTTGCCGAAGCCGGCATCAAAGTCTACGCCGGCTCCAGGCGCGGGACCTTCGACAACCCCTCTGAAGGTATCGTACCGGTGCACCTGGACGTGAATGACGCTGCCGCCCTGAAAGCGCAGGTCGATGAAATCGTCCGGAAAGAAGGGCGCCTGGACGCCGTCGTCTGCAATGCTGGAAACGGCTGCTACGGTCCTGTAGAAGGAACGCTGGAAGAAGAAGCGCGCTTCCAGTTCGAGACCAATTTCTTCGGCGCCTTGAAAACCATCCAGGCTTGTCTGCCCGTTTTCCGGAAACAAGGGTTTGGCCGCATCATCACCGTCACTTCCGTCATGGCTGTGCTTCAACTCCCCTTCCAAGGCTTCTATTCCTCCGTTAAGGCCGCCCTGCTGTCCCTTTCCGAATCGCTCTCCCTGGAACTCAAAGGAACTGGCATCGAATGCTGCAGCGTCCTTCCGGGGGATGTTTCCACCGGGTTCACATCGGCCCGGAAATTAAACAAGGCCGCCCAGGATCCGGCTTCGCCTTACAAAGAATGGATGGACCGGAATCTGAAAAAGATTGAGAAGGACGAACTGGGCGGAATGTCCCCGGACGTGATCGCCCGTGCCGTAGTGCGGCAGCTCCGGAGAAAGCACATGAAAGTGCGTGTGATTCCGCGTATCGACTACAAGGCCGTAGGTTTTCTGACAAGGGTCGTTCCCGAGCGGGCCAAACTGGCACTGATTCGTCTCCTTTATTGATAAATCCGTTTTTTCTTTGTACATTTGGCACCTGAAACAACGCATTCAGGTGTATTTTATTGTGAAATTTGCGGATTGAGATTGTGAGAAGAAAGCACATTATCCTCCTGTTTGTCTTTGTGGCAGCCGCCCTTCAGGCTGCCGCCCAGACCACTCGCGTCCGCGGCAAGGTGACTGATTTTGACACAGGGGAACCCATTCCCTTCGCCAGTGTCTATTTCGACGGCACTACCATCGGCATTTCCACCGACATGGAAGGGCAGTTCAGCCTGGAAACCCGTTCCAAGGATGCCAAGGTCCTCACCGCCCACATCGTTGGCTACGAAAGCCTGTCTTTCCCTGTCACGCAAGGTTCTTTCAATGAATTCAACTTCCGGCTCAGGACAGACCCCGATTTTCTGGACGCGGCCGTCGTAAAACCGGACGACCGCTACATCAAATCCATTCTCCGCAAGATAGACCAGGCCCGCGAAAGGAACAATCCGGACAATGCCGATTCATGGAAAAGCAGCCTGTATTCCAAGATTGAGATGGATGCCACCAATATGGAGGATGTGATGTCTCTGGGCATCCTGAACCGTAATTTCAGTTTTGTCCAGGAGTATACCGATACGTCCGCCATCACCGGCAAGCCGTTCATCCCTATCATGATCTCCGAGAACCTGTCGGACCTTTACCATTCCAAGGACCCTTCCTTCGACCGGGAAATCATGAAGGCGAACCGCATCTCCGGTCTGGAAGACGACAACTTCATCAGGCAGTTCACCGGCAGTTACCTGCTGAGAACCAATTTCTACGAGCGAAACATCAGCGTCTTCAACCTGGCCATCCCTTCTCCCACCGCAGCATCGTCCCACATCTTCTACAATTATTTCCTGGTGGACAGCCTGCAGGTGGACGGCCGGAAAACCTACACGCTGCGTTTCCATCCCAAGAAACTGGTCACTTCGCCCGTCTTCGACGGTGAGATGCAGATCGATGCGGAAGATTTCGGCATCCGTTCCGCCCATGTCGCTCTTGCTTCCGTATCCAATGTGAACTGGATCCGCCATATTAACATCGACGTGGAGAACCGCCGCCTGGACGACGGAAAATGGTTTTACGGCGAGGAGAACCTGTTTGCCGATTTCTCCATCGCCGTCAGCGACTCCTCCAGGATCGTCTCCTTCCTGGGCCGCCGGCATCAGGTCTATGGCCCGCCTGTTTTCGGCCCGGTCGACAACCCCGATGTCCTGGCGACGGAAGACAGGGTGATCATGAGCAAAGTACAGCCCCTGGACGACAAGTCCTGGGAAGAAATACGCCCCTATGAACTGAGTGAACGGGAGAAAGGAATCTACCAGATGGTGGACCAAGTCAAGGAGACGACCCTGTTCAAATGGGTATACAGCCTGGCCAACAGCATGATAACGGGCTATTACGAAGTTCCGGAAATAGGCATGGGTTTTGGCCGATGGGCACGCTCGGTCGTATACAACGAGGTGGAGGGGCTCCGCCTCCAGGCCGGCTTCCGCACCATGCGGGACCTCTCGGAAAAAGTGCGCCTGCAAGGCACGCTGGCCTATGGCTTCCGTGACAAAACCCCCAAGTGGAGCCTGAAGGCGGAATTCATGTTCAACCGGGAGAAGACCCGGATGCTCACGGTCTCCGCAAAAAAGGATTTCGTACAACTGGGAAGCGGCGACGGGCCCATCACCGCCCAGAATATGTTCACGTCCATCTTCGCCCGTTCTCATATGGACCGGCAGAGCATGATCCGGGAATTCCTGGTGCTGTACGACCACGAATGGAGTCCGAACGTGAACCAGGCCCTTCAATGGCGCACATCCCGTGTATGGGGCAACCCGCTGGTCCCCCTCCAGCGCAGGGACGGCACCTTCCAGGACAGCTATTCGCTCAACGAACTGAGCACTTCCCTCCGCTTTTCCTGGGATGAGCGAGTGAACCGGGGCTTCTTCCGGAAATACTACCTGTTCACCCGTTATCCGGTGCTTACGCTGAACCTCATCCACGGCTTCAGCGGCATCACGCCGGACAGTTACAATTACTGGCGGGAAGAACTCACCTTCCAGTGGAACATCCCTTCCACCGCCATCGGTTTCGGAAAACTTTTCATGAACGGCGGCGCTATCCAGGGCTCGGTTCCCTACACCCTCCTCAAAGTGCACGAAGGAAACCAGACCTTCTTCATGGACAGGAGCGCCTTTTCCTGCATGAACTACTATGAGTATGTGTCGGACCGGTGGCTCACGGGTTATTACGAGCACAACTTCAACGGACTGGTGCTCGGTATGATTCCGCTGGTGAAAAAACTGGACCTCCGTGAAGTTGCCACCGTCCGGTTCGCCTGGGGCACGCTCTCCCGGCAAAACCGGGAACGGGGTCCTTTCCTGCTCCCCGCCGATACCCAGACTCTGGAAATCCCCTATGTCGAGGCAGGCATCGGCATTTCAAACATCTTCCGCATCCTTCGGGTCGATGCCATCTGGCGCCTCACCCACCGCTTTGAGGAAGGGCGGAAGAATTTCACCATCAACATCGGCTTTGACGTAGAATTCTGATACTATGAAACCTAACTTCACCCTCCGCCCTCTCAAGAAAGATGGTTTGATCGAACCTCATCAGGTCAAGCCCTACACCTTCCCCCATTTTCTACTCCTGTATCTGGTAGAAGGTGAGGTGCTTCTGGAAGTGAACGGAAAAGCCCACCTTTGCGGTCCCGCCCAGCTGATGCTGGTTCCGGACAATGCTACCGTGGTGATCAAGCACTTGAACGAATGCCGGGGATTCGAAGGAAGCTTCCCCCTCAGTTTCGTCAAAGATGCCTCCTACCCCGCCCTCCATTCCAAAGAACCGATCCTTCAAAGTTTCTGGTTCGATGACGCCGTTTTTATGGGCGCCCTTATGAAAAGGCTCCTTGCCGCATCGTCCGATAAAGACAAAACCTTCCTGCAGAGCGGCCTGGACCTCATCCTCAGCCAACTGCGCACAGGCGGGCAGGTGGCGGCCGTGCCGGAGAGCTTCCTGCAGATGGTCTTCAAGAAGGAATACGCCACCCTTTCGGTGTCGGATTACGCTAAAAAACTGAATGTTACGCCCAATTACCTGAACAAGACCGTCAAATCGCACACCCATAGGACCGCCATTGACTGGATAGAGATTTCCAGGCTGAACCTTGCCAAGATGCTGCTCAAAGACAAGAGCCTGGCCATCATCGACGTAGCCCGGATTTCCGGTTTGGAAGACCAGTCTTATTTCTCCAGGTTCTTCAAGAAAAAAACGGGGCTCACCCCGTCGCAGTACAGAAACAGCCTCTAACCGGAGGCTGTTTTTTTATAACCGGTCACATAGACGGTCCCTTCTTCTACCCGGAAACAGACATCGGCTCCGTCGAAGGGCATGGCGTACACCCGGTCCGGAGTGTCCTGATAGGCCGGCCGGGGGTCCAGGGACAGAATCTGCGTCAAGGCCGTCCGCTGCTCCTCATTGAAAGGCAGATGCTCCGGGATCACCACCCGCAACTTGCGTTCCGGCGGTGCAGAGGCAAAACCGCATGCCGCATCCGGGAAACTGTCAGCGTAGGCAATGTAGGGTTTGATATCGTAGATGGGCGTTCCATCCATCAAATCGGCCCCCCTGACAAGAATCTCCATTCCTTCAACCGCTTCCACCTGCACGCAGGAGAGCCCCAGGGGATTGGGCCGATAGGGGGAACGGGTTGCCCAGACCCCCATTGAAGTATTGCCGCCCAGGCGCGGAGGACGGACAGTAGGCTGCCACTCCCCTTTCGCCGGCCGGTTGGCGGAGAATCCCCAGATGAGCCAGACCCTGTCAAAACCCTCCAGCCCGCGCAGAGCTTCCCGGTTCCGGTAGCGCTCCGTGAAAACAATCCGGCCTTTAATATCGGCCAGACTGCTTTGCCTGGGAATGCCGAATTTGGAGCCGAACGGCCCTTTATAATAGGCAACCGGCTCTATTTCAAGGGTATGGGTCATATCAGGAGAGGTATTTACCATGACAGCGGCAATAGCGGAGACCGCTTCCGCAGGGGCAGGGGTCATCGGGGGCGACATGCGGAACGGCAAACCCCATCGGAAAGCCGCTCACCTGCTCATAACCGTCCGAGACGGTGGGTTCCGGCATCTGCCAGTGAGGGTATTCCTCCCCTGTTTCCGGAACAGTCTCACGCACAGGATCTTCCGGAACATTGTCCCATGAAGCGGCATCCAGGGCCAACTGGCCGGCCTCTTTGGCTGAAACGCCGTTCAAGGCCCATTTGGGGACGCTGTCGGCGTAATCGGCCACGATGCGGCAGCAGGCTTTCCAGCTTTCCTCGTCCATGTGCTGCCCCAGCGGGCTGTCCATGAGAGGATGGAACAGCGCCTCGTTGTATTCTGAGGTATACTGGGCCTCTATCCAGGTGTCGTGTTCCGCCTTCACCAGTTCAAAACCTTCATAGCCGAGGCGGCGGTAGAGTTGCTCCAGGGCCATTCCCTCGGGCGTACGCATTCCTACCGTGAAATAGGGAGCGCCTGCACCTGCTTCCCGGGCCTGGTCCTCCGTAAAAGCGGCATGACCCGTCTGCCTGACCTGTTCCCTCAGGCTGTAGATCTCGTCCACGTCCGAAATGCAGGGAGAACAGACATAATCGCCCCACTTGTCCGTATAGCGGCAAAGCTTGACCAGCGGGCTCTGGTGCAGCATCCGGGACAATTCGTGGAAATCACCGCCTCCGTGCGCTTCAAAATAGGTCATCAGAAGGTCGATGAACATATCAGTAGGCAGAATGCCGTAGAGGTTCAGATATCCCAGGCCGATACGCTCCAGGGCGTATTGGCCGCTCTTTTCCCCTTTCTTCAGGACCTTCTCTACAAAAGGCGAAACGATATCGTACATTTCGCGGCTGATCCACACCTTGTGGGACTGCTCGTCGCTGTCGTCATGTTCCACCAGGCCGCTCACCTCCACCAGGGCGGGATAAACGGCATAATCCAAATTCTGGACTTTCTCCGGACCGGCATGTACCAGATCCCGCAGCAGGCGGACGTCCCGCTCCATCAGATGGGACATCCACCGGCCGGGGTCGGCCCGCAGATAAAGGTCCAGTTCCTCCACGAGCTGGGATTTCCTGAGACGCGGAGAAAGCTCGCGTCCCAGGAGGTTTCCCAGATCTTGGAGTTCGGGTTTCTGGAACCCGTTCAAGATGGTATGGAGATCATTCTCTTTCACCACTCGAATTTAAGGATAGGATTTCTGGCTGCCGCGGTTTCGTCCGGACGGCCGATGGGGGCATTGTGCGGGGCCTGGCGCAGGATTTCGGGATCCTCCGCCGCCTCGGCTGCAATTTTCCGCATCACTTCGATGAATGAGTCGATGGTCTCCTTGGATTCGGTTTCCGTAGGCTCGATCATCAGCGCCTGATGGAACAGGAGCGGGAAATAGATGGTGGGAGCATGGAAGCCATAATCCAGCAGACGCTTGGCCACATCCAGCGTGGTGGCGCCGGGGACACCCTCGCGGGAGCCGTCATTGATGAGCCCGTCGAACACAAATTCGTGCTTGCATACGCCTTCAATGGGGAGTTTGTAAACGTCCTTGAGGCTTTCCTTGATGTAGTTGGCGCTGAGGACGGAATACTGGCCCACCTTCCTGAGGTGCTGCTTTCCGAGCGAGAGGATATAGGCATAGGCCCTGAGAATGACGCCGAAGTTGCCGTGGAATCCGGAAACGCGGATATCCGGCAGGCAGTCTTCCAGATGCTGCGCCACACCCACGGGACCGGAACCGGGACCGCCGCCGCCGTGAGGCGTAGAGAAGGTCTTGTGCAGGTTCAGGTGCATGATGTCGAATCCCATGTCCCCGGGGCGGACAACGCCCATGAGCGGGTTCATGTTGGCACCGTCGTAGTAGAGCAGGCCGCCTGCCTCATGCACGAGTCCGGCAATGGTCTTGATCTCCGTCTCGAACAGGCCAAGCGTATTGGGATTGGTCATCATGATACCGGCGATGGTATTGTCCAGCAGCGGTTTCAGGGCCTCAACGTCAATCCGGCCGTTCTCCAGGGATTTCACTTCCACCACCTCCAGACCGCAGACGGCGGCCGACGCAGGATTGGTGCCGTGGGCGCTGTCCGGGACGATTACCTTGGTGCGGGCGAAGTCTCCCCTGTTCATGTGATACTGGCGCATGATCATGAGGCCGGTAAGCTCACCGTGGGCGCCGGCGCAAGGGTCGAAGGTGAAGGCGTACATGCCGGTAATGGCGGCAAGGGCCTTGTTCATTTCCTGATAGACCTTGAGCGCCCCCTTGGTGAGCTCGGCGTGCATGAGCGGATGCAGGCCGGCGAAGCCCGGAAGGGCGGCCATCTCCTCATTGATCTTGGGATTGTACTTCATGGTGCAGGAGCCGAGCGGATAGAAGCCGGTATCCACACCGAAGTTCATCTGGGAAAGATTGGTGTAATGGCGGACAACGTCCGGCTCGCTCACCTGCGGAAGCCGGAGCGCATGCTCCCTGCGAAGCTCAACCGGAAGTTCAGGTGCCTGAGGGAACTTATTGACAGGAAGGGAATAACCGGTACGGCCTTCCTTCGAGAGTTCAAAAACGAGTTTGTCGTAGTATTTCATAGCCTATCCCTCCTTCACCGTTTTGACCAGCAGGTCGATTTCTTCTTTGGTGCGCTTCTCCGTGACGCAGAAGCTCACATAGCCTTCTTCCGTATCCAGGGCGGCGAAGAACCCGGCCTTCTCCAGGCGCTGCTGCATGAGGCCCGGGAAATGCTTGGGCTTGAGCACGAATTCCTTGAGGAACGGCTTGCCGGGGAAGACTTCCTCGAACTGGCCGGTCTTCAGGAGCTCACCGTACAGATAGTGGGCGCCGTCGGAGCTGATCCGGTTCACTTCCCGCAGGCCTTCGGGGCCCATCAGGGAAAGGTACACCGTGACCCAGAGGGCCATCAGGCTCTCGTTGGAGCAAATGTTGGAAGTAGCCTTCTCGCGCTTGATGTGCTGCTCGCGGGCCTGGAGCGTAAGGACGAAGGAACGACGCCCCTCTTTGTCCTGGGTCTGGCCGACGATTCGGCCGGGCATCTTGCGCATGTGCTCCTTCTTCACCGTCATGAAGCCCACATAAGGGCCGCCATAGCAGAGCGGAAGTCCCAGGGACTGGCCGTCACCCACGGCAATATCGGCCCCCCACTCGCCGGGCGTCTTCACCACGGCGAGGGTGGAAGGATCACAGTATTCCACCAGCAGGCCCTTTTCTGCATGGATGGCTTCGGCAAAACCGGTGTGGTCTTCCACAATACCGTAGCGGTTTACGGACGGGACGATGACCCCGGCCACATCGTCCTTGGCCAGTTCGGCTTTCAGGGCCTCGAGGGAGGTCTGGCCGTCCGGTGCAGGCACATAGCCGATTTGCACGCCATGGAACTTGGCATAGGTTTCCACCACCTTGATCACATGGGGCAGCAGGGCGCAGGAAAGCAGGACGCGGTTCTTCTTGCGGGCGCAGGCCACGGCCATCTTCATGGCCTCGGCAGCGGCGGTGGGGCCGTCGTACATGGAGGCGTTGGAGACATCCAGGCCGGTGAGCTCGCACATGAGCGTCTGATATTCAAAGATATAACGGAGCGTACCCTGCGAAATTTCGCACTGATACGGCGTATAGGCGGTAAGGAATTCCGAACGGGAAGTGATGTAGGGAATCACGGCCGGCGTGTAATGGTCGTACGCACCGGCGCCCACGAACACCTTCAGATGGGCGTTCATGGCTTCCAGAGAAGCGAAATAATCGCGGATTTCCTGCTCTGAGAGGGCATCCGGAAGGGCATAGGCACCCTTCTTCAGAAATTCGGAGGGAACGTCGCTGTAGAGGTCTTCCAGCTTCTTCACCCCGATTTTCTCCAGCATGGCCCGGATATCCTCTTCGGTATGCGGAAGATACGGGAGATTTGCCATCTTATTCGCCGATTAAAGCCTTGTATGCGGCAGCGTCCAGCAGGGCATCCAGCTCCGACGGATCCGACATCTTCACCTTGATAATCCAGTTGCCGAAGGCGTCTTCGTTCACCTTTTCGGGAGCGTCTTCCAAGTCGGCGTTCACTTCCACCACAGTGCCGGAAACCGGGGAAATAAGGTCGGAGGAGGCCTTCACGCTCTCCAGGGCACCGAATTCTTCACCGGCGGTCACCTCATCGTCTGCCTCGGGCAGATCTACATAGGTGATATCACCCATTTCCTTCTGAGCGAAATCGGACACGCCTACTACTGCGATGTCACCTTCTACTTTTACCCACTCGTGCGACTCGGAATACTTGAGTCCTTCAAGAATCTTAGACATAAGTTTAAAATTTAGATATGATTGATTGGTTGTTATTTCTTGTAATTGGTCTGATAGAAACGCTTCTTGACCACCTTGCCGGGGAAAGTCTTCTTGCGGATGCGGATCCAGAGCGGCGTATCCAGGGCGCTGCAGTCCTTGTTGACCAGGGCGAAGCAGATGCTCTTGTCCAGGGAGATGGAATGATAGCCGGTGGTGACTACGCCCACTTCGGTGCCGTCTTCCAGCTCTACAGGATACCCCGCGCGAGGGATGGCCTTGTCTTCTATCTCGATGCCCACCAGTTTCTTTGCCACATTTCCGGCCTTCTGGTCCAGCAGGGCTTCCTTGCCGATGAAATCCTTGTCGTACTTGCAGAACATGCCCAGACCTGCCATCACCGGGGAAATGTCGGCGCTCAGTTCGTCGCCGTACAACGGCAGGCCGGCCTCGAAGCGGAGGGTGTCGCGGCACCCCAGTCCGCAGGGCTCCACGCCGGCAGCGAGCAGCCGCTTCCAGATTTCGACGGTATTCTCCGGTGTGGTGTAAAGTTCGAAACCGTCTTCTCCGGTATAGCCGGTGCGGCTGAGAATGAGACGGGCTCCCTTGTATGTTACATTGCAGTACTCGTAGAAGCCCAGACCGGCGGCTTCCTTATAGCCAAGGACCTCCATGACGGTCTTTTCCGCCTCCGGTCCCTGTACGGCAATCTGGCCCCAGTCCGGAGATTCATTGCGCACGGTGCAGTCGAACCCTTTCACCTTTTCCTGGATCCAGGCGAAGTCTTTGTCGATGTTGGCGGCATTCACCACCAGCAGGAAATGCTCCGGCTCAAATTCACGGTAGACCAGAAGATCATCGACGACGCCGCCTTCCGGGTAGCACATCATTCCGTAGAGGACCTTTCCGCTCTGGAAGCCGCGGATCTCATTGGTAAAGATCCAGTTCACGAACTCCTCGGCCTGCGGGCCTTCGACGAAGATCTCTCCCATATGGGAAACGTCGAACATGCCCACTTTCTGCCGTACGGCCAGATGCTCCTGGGTGATGGTGCTGTACTGGATGGGCATCATGAAACCGGCAAAAGGGCTCATCTTGGCGCCCAGGGCCAGGTGCTCCCGGTAAAGGCAGGTCTGCTGCAAAGCCTGTGTAATCTCTTCCGACATAGTTTTAGTTTTTCTTTAAGTAGTTAGTTATAAATTTATATAAATCAATATTCGTATCTTTGTTAATCCGCAAGTCTTCCGGCGAGGCGCCCTGGCTTGAGGATATTTCTCCGCAGATATCCAGCGCCACCAGCTGCATGCTGCCTGCAAGTTGTTCCAGCATTCCCTTCACCTGCGCCGGCGTATGCATTCCCTGCGTCCAGTCCGTCCGGGCATAGTCACGGGAGAGGATGTCCTTGTCCAGCGAAACATAGACCCGTTCTCCCCTTCTGCCTTCCAGCCACCCTGCGGGAATGGCATCCGGACATCCTTCCGGGCCGATGGTAAGGATATCCCGCACCATCGGATTTTCTTCCCGCATGGCCTTTACCCAGCTGCCGCAGCTCAGCACCCCTTCAAAGGCCGGGTCCTGGTTGTCCGGGTGGTGATCCAGGAGGACCAGATGAAAGGGTTCGGCCTGCCTTGAAGCCAGGAGGTGACTCATGTAATGATAGTCGCCGCTGTCTATCCAGCGTATCGCAGGCAACTCCCCTTCCATTGTCTTCCGCAGCAGCTGTGCAGCATCGGAATCGCAGTAGCAATGCGTGCCTTCGATGCCTTCGCAATCCACCCATTCCACTCCATCCGGCTGCTCCAGGACAAACTCCCGGAAACCCTGCTCTCCATACGTCCCGCTGAAACTGAAAACGGCTACTTTCATGTTTCAAAGTTAGCAATTATTATTGGATTTTGCAGGTGTGCTTTGCACTTTTATACAATATACTGAAAATTAGTGTGTATAACAATATTGTTATGCACACTAACAAATTTGTTAATATCGACATTCAATAACACAAGTCGGAGGTTGTTCATGAAAACCCCTGGCAAAAACAGGGAAGATGACCGTTCTACAGCAGTGCTGCGGTCCTGGCCGCCAGACGTGCATTGTTCAGGACCAGCTGGATGTTGGAATCAAGCGAATCGCCGCCGGTCAAGTCTTTGATGCGGGCCAGCAGAAAAGGCGTCGTCTCCTTCCCCTTGATGCCCCTTTCGTTACCTTCGGCAACGGCCTGGTCGATGGCGGCGTTGATTCTTCCCGGGTCCATGGAGTACGCTTCCGGGATGGGGTTGGTCACCAGCATGCCGCCCCGGAGTCCCATTTCCAGTTTGGCCCGGAAGGCCGATGCCAGTTCCTCCGGGGTATCAATCCGGTAATCCACCTTGAAGCCGCTCTTCCGGGTGTAGAAAGCGGGCAGTTCCTCCGTTCCGTAGCCGATGAGGGGCACGCCCTTGGTCTCCAGATATTCCAGGGTAAGCCCCAGATCCAGGATACTCTTGGCGCCGGCGCAGATCACCATCACGGGGGTCATGGCCAGTTCTTCCAGATCGGCCGATATGTCCATCGTGGTTTCAGCCCCACGATGCACCCCGCCGATGCCGCCCGTCGCGAATACCTTGATACCGGCCAAATGGGCAATAATCATGGTGGTGGTGACGGTGGTGGCCCCATCGGCCCCCCGGGCCACCAGAACGGGCAGGTCACGCCGGGAAGCCTTGGCCACTGCCCTGCCCTTCTTACCCAGGTATTCGATCTCTTCCGGAGTGAGACCCGCCTTCAGACGACCGCCGATAATGGCGATCGTGGCCGGGACGGCTCCGTTTTCCCGGATGGTCTGTTCCACTTTGAGCGCCGTCTCCACGTTCTGCGGATAAGGCATCCCATGGGAAATGATGGTAGATTCCAGTGCAACAACAGGCTTTCCCTCAGCAAGGGCTTCGGCCACTTCGGGCGAAAGGTCCAGGTACTTGTTCATATCTTCAGATTCTTCATTTCACTGCTTACGGCATGCAGACTCTCCACGGAACAGAAACGTATAATGAGGGTCTGTCCGCCATGTGGCAGAGCGGACAAAATTACAAAAAATATTGCAGTTTCACGAACTAACTCAGCCCGGAAAGCAGCCCCCGCTTCATCATTTCCGTAGCGAAGGCTGCGGCCGAATGCACATCAAACTTGGCATAGAGCCGCTTGCGGTACCACAGCACGGTATTCACCCCAAGACAGACGGCGTCGGCAATCTCCTTGGTGCTTTTTCCTTCCACCAGCAGCTTCGCAATGGTTTCTTCGCGCTCCGTGAGGCCGATAGACGCCTCCTGGGCGGTCGGCCGCAGTTCCTCAATGGTCTCCTCCAGCACGGCCGATGTCTCCGTGAGTTCCTGCCGGGTCTTCTTGAACCGACGGACAACAGTGAGGGCGGCGATCACCAGCATCAGCAGCAGAACGGCCCCGATGGCCAGCGTCCGGGCGCTCAGGTAGAGTTGCCGGTGGGCATCGTTCATCACACCCAGCGTATCTTTCAGACGGACAGATTCTTCCAGTGAATGGGCCTCGAAATAGGAGTATGCCCCCGCCAGTTCCTTCAATGCCCGGGAGGTCTTGCCGACCGACTGATAATAACGGCCCAGGCCATACTGCGCCTGTGCGGCCAGCAGGGAGTCGCCTGCCTCGCGTGCGAGCATCCCTGCGCGCTCGTATTCTGCCCGGGCCTGCGCTGAGTGTCCGGCGTCCATATGGATTTCCCCCAGATTGAAATGCAGGACCGACGAACTCTCCGTCCAGCCGTTGCGGACGAAGATGCTGTCGGCCATGGCATAGTACCGGAAAGCCTGGTTCAGGGAATCCTGCATCGCATAGAGGTTTCCCAGGCTGCCATAGAGCCGGGACCGGTCGTTGTCAAGGGACCGGGCCTCCGCCCCACCGGCCTCCTTCATGGCGATTCCCTCAGCCGCTTTGCCATAGTAGTAAACGGCGCTGTCGTACTGCTCTTTAAGAAAAAAGTACTGCCCCACATTGAGGGCACCGCGATAGACGGCATTGCCCCCGTTAAAACGCTCGCCCAGCCGCATCTGCAGCAGACCATAGTAGCGGGAACGCTCCGGATCCAGATTGGCGTATGCAGTGGACAGTTTCGATACAAGGATCACATATTCATTCACCTCCTCCTTATCGGCCTTTTCCACCCGGGACCACGACCATTTTGCGGCCTCCCGTTCCAGCGAATCCGGATTCCACCCCCGATGGTCTTCGTAGGCGTGGCAGACCATCGGCAGGAGGAGTAATAATGCCAAAGTCAACAGTCTATTCATCACTAATGAACAATTTTCCGGATTGAAGGTCAGAAAGGATTCTACCGGTGACCGGTATTAGATCAGGTATATTGCCTTTAACCGTATTGAAGATGCCTTCCGCATCTACATCGCCGTATTCATGAGAAAGAAAACTACGCATGCCCGGAATGCTGTAAGGCCGGACAGGTCAGTGACGAAATCGTCCGGGGACTGGATACCGGCAGACATTTTCTCCAGAAGAGCCATCTCTTCCAGTGCTTGTTCCAGCAGCGAAATCACCCGCTCCTTCTTAGCGTACATAGACTACCTCCTTTTCCAGATTGCTGCGGAACCTGTCTTTGAATAGGGACTTTGCAGAGACCAAATCGACCTTGCGGCCCAAAACGGTCTCAAGTTGACGCGAAATCGCTGAATAAGTGAACAAGTCCGGCTTCTCCAGTGAAATAATGATGTCAACATCGCTGTCCGGGCGGGCTTCATTCCTGGCGAAACTGCCGAAAAGGCCAAGTTTCTCAATGCCGAATTTCTCCTTGTTGCATAAATAGTAAACTTTCAACAAAGAGAGAACCCGGTCCCGGTCCGGCGTATTACCGTCCCGGATATCTTCCAGCTGCACGACAACCCGATACCCCAGGGCGGCAAGGACACGTTCGTAAGTCTCTGGACTGCCTAGTTCTCCTTTTTCCATCCTGGAAATCTGTGACTTGCTCATTCCGGCAAGTATCCCCACCTGTTCCTGGGTCATCTTCCTGCCCTTTCGAATGGCTTTTATGTCTATATACTTCTGCATACCCTTCTTTTTCGCAAAGATAGAAAAAGTTTAATAAATATGCAACTATTCATAATTCATTTACATTTTTCCAGCCGCTTTGAGCATTGCCCGAAGGCATCCGATCACCTCCGGTTCCAGCTCTCTCACTTCCGAACTGTGCGTGATCGGGGTCATGGTACCGAGCCACTGGGTAATCGTGCGGTCCACGTACTGCTTGCCGGAAGGTTCGCCGTTCTCAAACACGTCGCAAGAATACTGTGTCAACTTCTGGGCATAGGCTCTGACACTGAGCGCCATGGTCAACAATATGAATATCTTCTTCATTTTCTTGGCTCATTTAGCTTCCCGACTACTTGATTATTTCCTGATATAGAGGTCGGGCCGAATCTGGATGTCCCAGTCGTGGTAGTCCAGGTCGAAGCGCGTGACGATGAAGCCGCCGCCCCCCTCGGCTTCCTGGCGCAGGACCAGGCCGGTCTCCTGATCAACCCAGATCACGAAGCCGCCGTAGCCGAAGAGATTGGTGCCGCGGATGTCAAACACCCAGCATGTCTGGCCACAGACGGTTTCGTCTCCCCGGTAGAACTTCTTCAGGTGATGCTGGCTGCCTCCAATCATCCGGATGCGCTGCATGATGGTACCGGACTGGAGCGTGTCGTCCTCGCCCGGGTCGCGCCCGAAACCGGCCGGCTCGATACCGTAAAGCGCCATGGCCAGGGAACGGGGCGCATAGGACTCGAAATGCGAGATGCCGTCATGCTTGTTTTCCGGCACGATCTCATTCCCGTCACCGTAGTACATCACGTAATAGCCATCCGGGTGCAGGCCGCCGCTGTATCCCAGTTTGGTCCGGAAATCAAACATGCTGATCAGGTCTTCCATCCCGTTGTAGCCGTCCTCGGATTCGAAGCATTCCGAGCGGACAAAGGTCTCGCCGATGCAGGAATACGTTTCCATGCCGTCCCAACTCCAGTCTTGCCGGAACGAGTGGTAGATAATGCTGTAGTTGGTCGCAGGCAGCCGGAGTTCGTAGTGCCCGGTCCACTCGGGCGGGTCAGCGGGCTTCTCCGTCTTTCCGGGCCGGCGGGCCGGAGAGCCCAGTAGCACGTGGACGAGCAGTTTGGAAGACTGGCCTCCGCGCAGCGAAAGGCGGATCGTGGCGTCTCCCCTCTTCAGGCCCTTCAGCGTGAGCTTGAGACCGTCCTGGGAGACCTGTACGAATTCCTGTCCGTCCTCGATGGAGAATCCGGTCAGGTGCGTCCCGGACGCACAATAGGAGAAGGTCTGGCCGACCAGCAGGTCGATCTCGCTGACCGGCTGCGCCACCAGCGACAGTGTGGAGGCCAGCATGGCCCATAACAGAATGATCTTTTTCATGTCACTTTTTGATAAATTCAACTCTTCTGTTCTTGGCACGGCCTTCGTCGGTGCTGTTGTCGGCAATGGGTTCGTGAGAGCCTTTGCCCACAGCGGTGAGGCGGTCGGCCGATATGCCCTTGGCTTCAAGGGCAGCCACAATGGCCTCGGCACGCATCTGGGACAGTGGGTCGTTGACCTTATCGCTGCCGGTGTTGTCGCAGTGGCCCTGGACCTCGAACTTGATGGAGGGATCGTCCTGCATGATCTTGGTGATGCGGTTGATCTCGCCGGTGGATTCGGGTTTGATGGTCGCTTTGCCGGTGTCAAAGGTGATGGCGTAGGTCACGATCTTGCCGTCACTGGCCAGGCGGTCATAGAGCGGCACGGCACCCTTGGCGATGCGGACGTTCTTGACGAAGTACATCTGCTTATAATTGCTCGATTTAAGCACCAGGAATGCTGGGGCAGCCGCATTGGGAATGCTGGTGACACGCTGCTCATCAAAATAGATTTTGTAAGCCCGCTTGTTGAAGGAAATGGCAATGTGATGCCACGCCGGACGCTGGACGTTTTCCACCACGAATTTCCCTTCCCGACGGTCTCCGGCAGGACTGTGCCATTGATAGGAGATCTCATTATAATTATCTTCGGCCTGGGGAATCCGGAAAAACAAAGCGCTGCCGCCTCTGTCCACATCCTTGATTTTGTCACCGTAGCCCAGACAAACTTCGTAATAGATGCCGCCATACTGCCGTGTCCGGTCCTTGATGGCAAAATCCCAAAGATAAATATCGAATTCAATGGTGCATTCTTCTGTCAGATAAGGTTTTCCGTCATTGAAAAGCGGCGTGATATCGGCATCCTGGTAGTTGATGGCCTTCACTCCGTCCATCTCCACAATTTGCGCCGTGCCTCTGAAGGCATCCCATTGGGACGGAAACTCTCCCAGCTGCTCGCCCTCCATCGTGTCCTCGAAGATGATCTCGTCGCCGGAGACGAAGTCGTAATTGTTCCACTTGATGGCAGCCGCGTTGCCGTCCGGCCGGGATGCCGCCTGGTCGGAGCCGGATATGTTGCTTGCGTCACCGCCGGCCTCAGCCTTGGCGTCACTACCGGCTTGACCGGCAGTCTTTTCTTTCTTGGAGACCTTTCCATCCAGGATGTCATTGACCCCCTGTTCAATCTTTCTGCCGACGTTGTTCTCTGCAGCGTTCTTGGCACGACGGCCCAGGCGTTCCAGAATACTCTGGGCGTCCGCACTCGCGCACGCGAGCACGATTGCGGTAAGGAGTAATACGATTTTTTTCATATATGACGTGTTTTGGTGTTAATCGATAAGGTGAAGCTCCCCTGCCCTATGCACAAGTTCCGCCATGTTATGAACATCGAACTTATCGTGAAGCCGTTTGCGGTACCACATCACAGTGGACGATTTCAGGCCCAGCGTATTGGCAATCTTGTTGGTGGATTGACCGGCAGCGATCAGCCGGAGAATGGCGGCTTCCTGATCCGTCAGGAAAATTTGAATGGTGGCTTTATCGTGTTCCATAAGGCGCATTTTAAAATAACCACCACAAAAATATACATAAAAAGGCCGAAAAACACCACACGTTTATGTGGAATTTCCTTTAATACAACTAAAAAAGCCGCCATCTCCCGATAAGAGACGGCAGCTTTCCTTATAGCGCCGAAGCGAAGTTCAAATAATATTTGTTCTAAATGTTTACTAATACGGACTGGGATCTTTCACCATCGGTCCTTCCCACGTCACGGTTACTTCCTTTCCATCATCATCTTTACCGGTAGCCTTCAGTTTGCAATAGTCATCAGTGACTGTCAGCTCCAAGGTGCCCTGTTCTATGGTGGATGAACCTCCTTCATCCTGGATAAACACACTGCCCCAAGTATATCCACCGTCCAGGATATGCTCGTTGGCAAACGTTGTGATAACGTAAGTTCCCGTGCTGAATTCTGCGGCAAAGTTGAATTCTGCAGATACTTTCCGATAAGGATATTCCCGAACCTCAATCGACTTGCGGTAGTTTCCCCAATAGCATTTTGACACTTTGGCCGATTGATCGCCCCGGACTATCAAGCCGCTGCCTTTTCCATTTCCGCAGGATTGGTTGTCTTCTTTTTGGCGTTATTGCCGCAAGAGAACAGCACCAGTGACACAGTAATGGCTGATACTAGCAATGTTTTCACTATTGCGTGAAATACAATTATTTAATTATAAACTGTTTACACAATAGTGTCTATGCTGTTTCACATAGACACATTTTAGCAATCAACTGATAGTGAGTTACTTCTATTTCATGGCTCTCGTTTCACGAATTCAACTCTTCTGTTCTTGGCGCGGCCTTCGTCGCTGCTGTTGTCGGCAATCGGCTCGTGAGAGCCTTTGCCCACGGCGGTGAGGCGATCGGCACTGATGCCCAGTTCTACCAGGCGGGCGACGATGGCCTCGGCACGCTTCTGGCTCAGCGGATCGTTGACGGCATCGGAGCCGGTGTTGTCGCAGTGGCCCTGGACTTCGAACTTCAGGGAAGGATCCTGGTCCATGATGCCCTTGATACGGCCTATTTCCACATCGGCCTCCGGCTTGAGGGTTGCTTTACCGGTGTCGAAGGTGATGGCATAGGTGACAATCTTGCCGTCGCTAGCCAAGCGGTCATAAAGCGGTACAGCGCCTTGGCAAATGCGGAAGTTGGTCAGGTACGTCGTTCCGCTGCCGTCCAGGCCCACGCGGAACCACCCCGGAACAACGGCCACGTTGGGCACATTGGCCTGACGCTCACCGTTCAGGTACCACTTCAGGGCGCGTTTGTTGAATGAAATGGACACGTGGTTCCACACCCCAAGCGGATACGCCACGGTCTCTTTCTCTCCGCTCCGCTTTCCGTCTTGCGTGCGCCACGCCCAATTCAATCCGGTATCTTTCGAATATGAACTATAGTGGGTTTTCAGGGAGAAACAGGCATCCCGGGTGGCATCAGCCGGATAGAAATCCAGAATCAACATATGACTTCCGCCAAATTCCTTGTCCTCCTTCAGGACATCGAACTCTACGGTGAAAACATCGCCCAGAAAGTTTCTGGCCTCCTTCATAAGGGGTGCGACGGCATCACCGTGCTTATTCAAGGCAAAGCATTTTTTCCCGTCAATCTCAAGCACTTCCGCTTCGCCGTCCAGCAAGTCCCACATCGAAGGGAATTCTCCCAGCTGTTCCCCGTCCATCGGGTCGTCGAAAATCACAACATCTCCGGGGACAAAATCGGTCTTGGCATAGGCGGTCTGGACCTGTTTCTGCTGCGGAGCATTCTGTGTCGGCTGTTCCGTCTCCTGTTTCTGGTCCTTCTGATCCTTCTTGTCTTTCTTCTTTCCCAGTTTTCCGTTCAGGAGATCGTTCACGCCCTCCTCTACCTTGTTGCCTACGTTGTTCTCTGCAGCGTTCTTGGCACGCTGGCCCAGCCTTTCCAGAAGGCTCTGTGCGTTCGCGTTCGCGCATGTGAGCGCGATAGCTGTAAGGAGTAATGCGATTTTTTTCATTTTCGTGTGTGGTTTGTGTTTGTCGTGTTTAATCTACAAAAGCCCTTGTTCCATGGCCATCTTCACAATTTGCGCCATGGTCTTGGCCTGGAATTTCTCCTTAATCCGTTTCCGGTACCATTTGACCGTCGGGTACGATAATTCCATATCTGCGGCAATCTGCTCGCAGCTCATTCCCTCTGCAGTCCGCTTCAGGACTTCATACTCTTTCCGTGTCAGGACAATCGTGGAGTCGTCGTCAATCCGTATATCCATTTTTGCTCTATTTTACTGTTACAAAGTTCGTTATAATCTTCGTCAAAAACACCATCCCTGGGGATAGCGGATACCATCCTTTCGGATAGAAATGCATGATTTTTCAGTTATTTCGGAGGATTTTCCGTACCTTAGTAACATGAAAAGACTGTCACTGATCCTCCTTCTCCTGATCCTTGGATATCTCGTCTCCAGGGCTCAGTACTCCGACCATCGCGACTGGAACATCGACTCCCTGGAAAACATCGTCCTCACCTGGACGCCGGAGCGGCTGGCAGCGGCCCCCTTTGAGACCAAGTCCGCCGTTGGAGTGGCTTTTTCCCATCTGATGTTTGCCTATGAGCGCATCAACCCCGAACGCTCCATGTACTGCGCCCGGCGTTCATTCGCCATCACCGATGAGTTGGGTTCCCTGTATCGGCCTTACCTCGCAGCCAAATGTATCGGCAAGGCCCATTACCAGAACGGGCAGTACGACAGTACCATCGTTTATTACAAGACAGCCCTTTCCTATCTGGACCGGATGGCAGCAGGCGAAGCGGGGCCGGACAAGCCGGAAGGTTATCCGCAGGAGACCATCGATGACGCCCGTTCCAGTCTGTACGGCAACATGGGAAACCTGTATTATTCCCTCGACTCCCTGAACTTGGCACTGGACTACTTCGCCAAGGCCGGAGAAATCTTCGAGCAGCACGACTGGAAATCAAGCAGCGCCGTCCTATGGTACAATATGGGTGAGATCTCTCTGGAAACGGGAGATTTCGGGAAGGCCCGGCAGTATTATGAGAAATCCCTGAGCTACGGCATGGCCGCCGGAGACTCCCTTTGGATAGCTACACCGAAACTTGGAATCGGCACCGTCTATATGAAGCAGGGCAAGACCACCAAGGCGCTGGAATATCTGCAACAGGCCGACGAGTACTTTTCCAAGCACGAGGACCAGGAATTCACCGACCGCATAGCCACCCTCGATGTGATGGGACAGGCGTTGTCGGCCCAAAAACGGCAACTGAAAAGCATCATCGGCGCCGGTGTCCTGATTATCCTTCTCCTTGCAACCCTCGTTGTCATCCTCCTTCGGGAACGGCGCCTCCGCAAAGAAAAAGAAGCGGCTGATGCCGTCATCAACGAAGCCATCAGTGAGCTGGTTCCCAAGCATATAGAAGCTACCCTTTCGGAGGAAGAGCAAGAAGAACAATTGCCTGCCGGAAAGAAGAAAATTGTAATTGTGGAGGACGAGAAATCCATCCTCAGCGACCGCGAGACAGACATCCTTCCACTCATCGCACAGGGGCTCACCAGCCAGCAGATCGCCGACCGGCTCTTCCTCTCCCTTCCCACCATCAAGTGGTACCGCAGACGCCTGCTGATGAAGTTCGATGCCAAGAACACCGCTGAAATGCTCTCCAAGGCCCGCGAAGCCGGGATGCTGTAATCTCCGTGAAAGGGGCCTTCTTCTTTTACCAGACCTACAAGTAAAGGAATAAATATAAGCAAAAAAGTCTGGAAAAGGAACTCTCATTGGCCCGGGAATCAAAAAGAATCGCTACCTTTGTAGTATTATGGCGGAAAGTAACTTCATAGACTACGTACGCATCTTCTGCGCCAGCGGGCACGGAGGAGCGGGGAGCGCCCATCTGCACCGGGCCAAGTATGTTCCCAAGGGTGGGCCTGACGGCGGAGACGGCGGCCGGGGCGGGCACATCATCCTGAAGGTGAATCCCCAGCTCTGGACGCTGATCCATCTGCGCTACCGCAAGGTGGTGCGGGCCGAGAACGGAACCGGCGGCGCCGAAGCCCTCAAAAAAGGCAAGAACGGCGAAGATATCGTCCTGGAGGTGCCTCAGGGCGTGGTAGTCAAAGACGCGGAGACCGAAGAAGTGATCACCGAACTGGTGGAAAAGGATCAGGAATTCATCCTTTGTCAGGGCGGCCGCGGCGGCTGGGGCAACAATCATTTCAAGAGCCCCACCAACCAGACGCCCCGCTACGCCCAGCCCGGCGAAGAAGGCCAGGAAGGCTGGTTCATCCTGGAACTGAAAGTCCTGGCCGACGTCGGTCTGGTGGGCTTCCCGAACGCCGGCAAGAGCACCCTCCTGGCAGCCATCACATCGGCCAAACCCAAGATTGCCAATTACGCCTTCACCACGCTGGAGCCCAACCTGGGCATCGTCCGCTACTACGACGACCGTTCCTTCGTGATGGCCGATATCCCCGGCATCATCGAGGGTGCCCACGAGGGAAAAGGCATCGGCATGCGCTTCCTGCGCCATATCGAGCGGAATTCCGTCCTGCTTTTCATGGTGGCGGCCGATGAACCCGACGTGGCCAAAGGCTACAAAGTGCTGTTGAACGAGCTGGAAGAATACAACCCGGAGCTGCTGGTGAAAGACCGCGTGCTGGCCGTCACCAAGACAGACCTCATCGACGATAAAGAGAAAAAGAAAATCGAGAAAAAACTGCCGGCCGACATTCCCCATGTCTTCATCTCCTCGGTAGCAGGAACCGGGCTGAATGAACTGAAGGAGGAACTCTGGAAAGCCCTCACCCGATGAACCTTGACGGTATTATTCAGATAGACCAGCAAATCACGCTCTGGCTCAATCATTTCCACACGCCGGAAACGGATTCTTTCTGGATGCTGTTCTCGGATGTGAAGGTGTGGTATCCGGCCTATCTCGCCGTTGCGGCCGTCCTAGTTTACAGGCTGGGCTGGAAAAAAGGCCTTGCCGTGGTCCTGGCCCTGGCGCTTACCGTCGCGCTCGTAGACCAGTCATCGGCCCATATCAAAGACACGCTGGGACGGCTCCGTCCCTGCTACACCACCTGGATGCTGGACAACGGACTGCACTGGCCGATGAACCGCTATAACTTTTTCGGATTCTTCTCCGGCCATGCCAGCAATACTTTCGCCGTTGCGGTGGTGTCTTACCTGGGATTCCGCACAGATGCTTCCCGCACCTACAGGACGTACGGGATCTGTGTCTTCCTCTGGGCGGCCCTGGTCTCCCTGAGCCGCATCATGATGGGCATGCACTATTTCGGAGACGTGTGCGTGGGCATCCTCTACGGCCTGGCCATGGGGATGGTTATCGGGACGCTTCTGAGGGGAATCCTCTCTAAAGTGCGGGGATAGTCTTCTCCATCTGCGTGCTGTGGGAGCCTTTCACCAGCACCGTACAGCCTTCCAGGGGATGTTCCGTGAGATAGGCGGTCAGTTCCGCCGAAGTGCCGAATGTCCTGACAGGGCAGGCAGCCTTCACCTGAGCAGCCGCCTTGGCGAACTCCTCCCCTACCAAAAATGCAGCGTCAAGCCCTTCCAGGCGCGAAACCACGGCAAGGTGCTCGGCGGCGGAATCAGCCCCCAGCTCGCGCATGTCGCCCAGCAGAGCCACTTTTCGGCCTTCCACGAGGGAGAGGTTGTCCAGCGCCACCTTCATGGATGAAGGGTTGGCGTTGTAGGCGTCCACGATTACGGAATTCCGCTCAGTCTTAAGCAGTTGCGAACGGTTGTTGGAGGGGATGTAAGCCTCGATGGCAGCGACGGCTCCGTCCGCGGGGACATCGAAATACCGGCCGATTCTGAGCGCCGCCAGCACATTGGCCGCATTGTAGGCGCCCACCAGGTGCGTCCGGATCAGCCTTCCGTCCAATTCCATCCTGAGGAAAGGCTCCCGGGGAGAAGAAGGCAGGATCTTCACCCCTTCCAGTGACACGCCATATCCTACCGCCTTGAGGTCCCTCTCCTTGAGCATGTCTTTGAGAACCGGGTCATCGGCATTGACGAAGGCCGTTCCGGCGTGCTCTTTCAGATAATCGTACAGCCGTCCTTTCGCGTGTTTTACGCCATCGAAGCTGCCGAATCCCTCCAGATGGGCCTTTCCCACATTGGTGATGAGGCCGTGCGAAGGCTGGGCCACCGCCAGGAGCGGGCGCAGGTCTTCCGGATGGCTGGCCCCCATTTCTATGATGCCGATTTCCGTTTCCGGGCCGAATTTAAGTACCGAAAGCGGTACGCCGATCTCGTTGTTGAGGTTTCCCTCCGTGGCCACCACCTTATACTTGGCGGCAAGGACGGTGCGGATCAGTTCTTTGGTGGTAGTCTTTCCGTTGGTGCCGGTAAGGCCGATGACAGGGAGGCGACGGCCTTCGCCCAGGCACACATTCCTGTGCAGGGCGGCCAGGTCTTTCAGCGCCTGCAGGGTATCATCGACCTTGATGAGCCTGGGGTCCTCGTCCGGAACGGTCCGGTTTACCACCGCGAAGGAAGCACCCGCTTCCAGCGCCTTCATGGCAAAGGCATTGCCGTCGAAGTTCTCCCCTTTCAGGGCCACATACATCTGTCCCGGCTGCAAGGTCCGGGTATCCGTATTCACGCCGGCGGACTGCCGGAAGCGCGCATAAATCTCTTCTATCTTCATGGTCGTCAATTATTTACCAGTACTTCCAAAACCGCCCGCACCTCGTTCTGTCTCGTCCAGGGCGTCGGTTTCCTCCCACTCCACCTGCTCGTGACGGGCAATCACCATCTGGGCGATGCGCTCTCCCGGGCAAACCTCGAACGGCTGATCCGAAAGGTTCACCAGGATGGTACGGAGTTCTCCCCTGTAATCGGCATCCACCGTTCCCGGGCTGTTGAGCACAGTAATGCCATGCTTGATGGCCAGTCCGCTGCGGGGCCTTACCTGAGCCTCGTAACCCGGAGGCAGCGCGATGTAAAGACCGGTCGGAATCAGCGCCCGCTGCAGGGGCTGGAGCACTACGGGGGCTTCCAGGTTGGCCCTCAGGTCCACCCCGGCCGACTGCGGCGTAGCATAGGCGGGGCAAGGATACGGAGAATGGTTTACAATCTTGACTTTCATTTATTTGGGAGCTCTGATATACAAGACGGCGGCGATGACGGCATACAGGTAGTTGGGCAGCCAGATGGCGATGCTGGCCGGAAGCGTGTCCGTGACCACGAACATCTCACTGAACTGCATGAACAGGATGTAGGAGAACCCCAGGGCTGTGCCTGCCGCCAGGTTCCAGCCCATGCCTCCCCTCTTTTTCTTGGTGGACAGCGCCACGCCGATAATCGTGAGGATGACGGCGGAGAAGGGCAGTGCGAAACGGTTGTTCTTCTCCACGAGCGCTTCGCTGACGGAAGCGTCACCACGCATGATCTGCGTATCGATCAGCCGGTCCAGTTCTCCTTCATCCAACCGCTGGATGGTATATTTGTTACGGAAGAAATCGTCCTTGGTAAGGCTCAGGAGCGTGTCCAGCGTCCGGCCGGAGCGGATATGGTCTTCCAGTCCCTCGGAATAATCCCGGATAAACCAGTTGCGCAGCCTCCAGACGCCGGTAAGGGTATCGTACTGGGCCGATTCGGCCGACAGCTTGGAATGGAGCTGACCGCCGGAGATATCCTCCAGCGTGAAATTGTAGGCCGTATTATTGTAGCCGCTGAACGATTCGATGTAGACGTAGTGGTCGTTTTCCAGCTTGTAGTGCATGTCCCTTCCCGAATGGGCTTTGGTCCTGGAGACATACTTCTGCTGGAAATCCACCCGCGGGCCGTTCGCCTTCGGGATGACCCAAAGCCCCAGGCCCAGCGAAAGCAGGCCGATGAACGTGGCCGAGACGATGAACGGAACCACCATCCTGTGGAAACTGATGCCGCTGGAAAGGATGGCGATCACCTCCGAGTCCTGCGTCATCTTGGACGTGAAGAAAATCACCGTAAGGAACACGAACATTGGCGAATACATGTTCATGAAATACGGGATGAAGTTCAGGTAATAGTCGATGATGATGGCACGAAGCGGGGCTTCTTTCCGGACAAAGTCTTCGATATGCTCGCTGATGTCGAAGATGATGACGATCCCGACGATCAGCAGCAAGGAAGCAAAGAACGTTACGATGAACTTGCGGATGATGTACCAGTCCAGTTTTTGGAGTCCTTTCATAGCCGCTGCATCAGTTTGGGTAACACCGCATTTTTCCAGGAGGTGAAATCCCCCGCCTCAATATGGACGCGCGCCTGGCGGGTGAGGTCCAGATAGAAGGCAAGGTTGTGCTCCGTGGCCACCATCGCCCCGAACATTTCCTTCGCGATGAACAGATGATGAAGATAGGCCTTCGTGTAATAGGTGTCCACGAAAGAGGCTCCGCAGGGATCCAGCGGGGAAAAATCGTCCGTCCATCTGGCGTTTCGCATGTTCAAGATGCCGTTCCAGGTGAACAGCATGCCGTTGCGGCCGTTGCGGGTAGGCATCACGCAGTCGAACATGTCGATGCCCCTGGCAATGCCTTCCAGGATATTGGCGGGGGTTCCCACTCCCATCAGATACCGGGGTTTGTCCCCGGGAAGGAGCGGGCAGGTGATTTCCAGCATCTCGTACATTTTCTCCGTAGGCTCCCCTACCGCCAGACCGCCCACTGCGTATCCGCCGCGGTTGTCGTTGTCCAGGCTCAGGGCATGCTCCACGGCCTGTTTCCTGAGGTCGGGATAAACGCAGCCCTGGATGATGGGGAACATCACCTGCGGGTAGCCGTACAGCGGCTGGGTCTCGTCGAAACGGCGGGCGAACCGTTCCAGCCATCCCTGCGTAAGTTTCAGGGACTTGGCAGCATAGCGCTCGTCGGCGTCTCCCGGGCAGCATTCGTCCAGGGCCATCATAATATCGGCCCCGATGATACGCTGGGTGTCCACGTTGTTCTCGGGAGTGAAGGTGTGACGGCTGCCGTCAATGTGGGAGGCAAAACGGCACCCCTCCGGGGTCAGTTTCCGGATGGGGGCCAGCGAGAAAATCTGGAATCCGCCGCTGTCCGTGAGGATGGGGCCGTCCCAATGCTCGAACTTGTGCAGGCCGCCTGCCTTGTACAGGGTGTCAAGGCCAGGACGGAGATACAGGTGATAGGTATTGCCCAGGATGATCTGGGCGCCGATATCGTCTTTGAGGTCTCTGTGGTACACGCCCTTGACGGAACCGACCGTACCCACCGGCATGAAAACGGGGGTACGGATATCTCCGTGGCCGGTGGAAAGCACGCCGGCTCTGGCAGCAGACTGGGAATCCCGGGCAGTACGTATAAATTTGAACATCGAATTCTGTTTGGTACGGCAAAAATACGGAAAATTTCGTACATTTGTACGATAAATATACTACAATAACCAAACCACCATGCAGATTAAAATCAAACCCATTACGCTGAAGCTCATTCTCATGAACTTCCTCCAGTACGGCGCCTGGGGCGCATACCTTACCTCCCTCGGCCGCTATCTGGGCAATATCGGACTGGGTTCCGAGATCAAGTGGTTCTTTGCCATGCAGGGAATCGTCTCCATTTTCATGCCCACCCTGATGGGCATCGTAGCGGACCGGAAGGTGCCCGCCCAGAAGACGCTCTCCCTGTGCCACGGGCTGGCCGGCCTGTTCATGCTGGGTGCCGGTCTGTACTGCATGCAGGCAGGCAGCGCCATCCAGTTCGCCCCCCTGTTCGTGCTCTACAGCCTCAGCGTCGCCTTCTACATGCCCACCATCGCCATCTCCAACTCCGTGGCGTACAACGCCCTGTCCAAGGAAGGCATGGACACCGTAAAGGACTTCCCGCCCATCCGCGTTTTCGGCACCGTGGGTTTCATCTGCAGCATGCTCCTCACCAACTTCCTCAAAATTGACGGAACGGCCATGCAGGATTCCTATACCCAGCTCATTTCCTCCGGTATCATCTCCCTGATCCTGTGCGGCTATGCGCTCACCCTCCCGGCCTGCGACATCAACAAGGGAAAGGGACAGAGCCTTGCCGAAGCTTTCGGCCTGAAGGCCTTCTCCCTGTTCAAGGACAGCCAGTTCGCGATTTTCTTCATCTTCTCCATGTTGCTGGGGGCATCCCTCCAGATTACCAACGGCTATGCCAACACCTTCCTGGGCTCTTTTGCCGCAGACGAGGCCCTGGCCGATACCTTCGCCGTCAAGAACTCCAATGCCCTCATCTCCATCTCGCAGGCATCGGAAACCCTTTGCATCCTGCTGATTCCCTTCTTCATGAAGCGGTTCGGCATCAAGAAGGTGATGCTCATCTCCATGTTCGCCTGGGTACTCAGGTTCGGCCTCTTCGGCCTTGGCAGTCCGGCCGTGCCGGGAGTCCTGCTGTTCGTGCTCAGCTGCATCGTCTACGGCATGGCGTTTGACTTCTTCAACATTTCAGGGTCGCTTTATGTAGACCAGAACACCTCCAAAGACATCCGCTCCAGTGCACAGGGCCTTTTCATGATGATGACCAACGGCTTCGGCGCCACCATCGGCACCCTGGCCGCAGGCGCTGTAGTAGACGCCTGCGACGTCTTCAACACCCCGTCCAACTGGCCCAACGCCTGGTACATCTTCGCCGGATATGCCTTCGTGGTAGCCATCCTCTTCTGGATTCTGTTCAAAGACCCCCAGAAAAAGACTGCCTAATCGGCCTTTCTTTCCCATAGAGCCGCCCCTTCCTCCGTCGTATCGTCCCGGTCTTTCAACAGGCTGGTGATGTGCAAGATCCGGGAAGGGGTGGCTTCGTATGTGATGTCATAGCAACTGTAGGTGTTCCGGATGCCTATTTTATGGTAGGATGTCACATAATCGTAGTTGTACCCCAGCTGCTTCAGGCTTCTCCGCTCGATGGAAGTCACCCCCATGTTCACGAGATGTTCCAGGATTTCATGGTTGTTTTCCAGAATTTTTCCCACTTTCTCCTGATAGCGGTGCCAGGAAACGGCTTTCTTCCTATTGTGGTACCGGTTCTTGCAGCCCGGACTGCAGAACTTCCGGTCCAGGCGTCCGGAACCATATTCAATGATGTCACCGCATTCCAGACACTGAGTGTAACTGAGGTGTTCGAGACTCGATTTCATAGCCCTTTTTCTGACAAAAGTGGGCATGGAAAACGATATTTCCAAGCATCGTAAAAAAGATACTGCAAATTTTTCCGTTTCTTAATATCGGTCGAAAAACCGCATCGGTGGAAAGATTTCAACCGATGCGGTTTGTTTTTTACGATTCCGGTTGCAAAACAGGGAAAATGATGCTGAAACAGAAATAAAAACAGCCTTGCAGCCATCCCCATTAGGGTTTTGAACAAAGACGCCCTTACTTTGCATGCGGTTCCGGAACGCTCGCCGAGCCCCGGGCCGGACATGTTAAACCCTAATTATGCAGAAACATGGAATTCTTAAACCACATCGAGTTGCGAGGCGTCGTGGGACGGGCGGAAATCAACACCTTCAACGAATCCCGCGTATGCAATTTTTCAGTAGTGACGGAGTACAGCATCCGGGACAAGGAAGGAAACCCTGCCATTGATACCGCCTGGTTCAACGTAGCGGCCTGGGAGGGCCGCGACATGCCGGACCTGTACGAAATACAGAAAGGGGCGTGGGTGCAGGTGCACGGACGGGTCCGCATCCGGAAATACACCACCCAGGACAATGAAGAGCGAACGGCCATGGACGTCCTGGCCAGCAGCGTGAACATGATTCCCCGGGAGAGCACCCGTCCCCAACCTCAACGCGACTGGTAGCCATGAAACGGAGTATCCTGCATCTTTTCTGCATCCTGACCCTGGCCGGATGCGCCCCGCTCTCCCATGTCCGGCAGTTGAGGGAGGGGCAGGTGACGGCGCAGCTGGTCCTCAGTCAGGAGCAGGATCTGCCCGAACTGGAGATGGGGCCGGAAATTCACCGTGATACGCTGCTGGTGAAGGACCCCGAAGGAAACCAGGTGCTGATCATGAAGGCGGTCAAGGACGACAATGGGGAAATGGTTGCGACAGATGTCCTGGAAGCCGCCCGGGTGACGGCCCGGTTCCGGAATGTCGCCGAAAGACATGGCCGGATCGACCTGCGGTTCGACGTCGTGGTCCCGGAAAAGATGCAGGACTCCAAATGGCAGCTACGGTTTTATCCTGACATGTACATCATGGAAGATTCCCTGCGGCTGGAAAGCGTCTACATTACCGGAAAAGAGTACCGGCGGCAACAGTTGAGGGGCTACGAGCAGTACGACAGGTTCATCCAGTCCATCATTACCGACACCACGAGGTTCATCAACCTGAGAGACCTGGAAGTCTTCCTTCAGCGCAACATCCCCCAGCTGTACCAGTTCAAGGAGGATACCACGTTTGTTTCCGACGAACAGTTCCGCTCCCGTTTCGGCGTTACGGAGCAGCAGGCCATCGACCATTACACAGATATGTTCGCCTGGCGAAGGAACGAAATCCGGAAATCGAAGGCCGGCAAAATGTACGAGAAATACATAAAAGTACCCATCGAACGCGAGGGACTCAGGCTGGATACGGTGATGCAGAACGTCGACGGAGACTTTGTCTATCAATACACCCAATCCATTCTCACCAGACCCAGGCTCCGCAAGGTGGATATCGTCCTCTCGGGAGATGTCTTTGAAAGCGACCGGAAAATCTACGGCATGAAACGCTCCGATCCCCTTACCTTCTATATCAGTTCCCTGTCGGCCTTCACGGACGAAACGGAGCGGTATCTCACCACTGTCCACGAGCGCAGGGCGGCGGCCAATACGGCCTGCTATGTAGACTTTGCACAAGGAAAGTCGGATATCGACCTGTCGCTCGGGAACAACCGAAGCGAAATGGGCCGGATTCGGGGAAACATCACCGAACTGCTGGAGAACCGCCAGTTCGACCTGGATTCCATCATCATCGCAGCATCGGCCTCCCCGGAAGGGGCCCTGGCCACCAATATTTCCCTCTCGGAGAAAAGAGCCGCTTCGGTGGCCGACTATTTCGACCGGTATATCCGGCACTACCGCGATTCGCTGAGGCGGACTACTTTCTCCATGAGCCTGGGAGCGGACGGGGAGGAGCATTTCGCACGGGGAGGCAGCCAGGGAGCCGAAATCCGCTTCCGCGCGCATTCCAACGGAGAAAACTGGGAAATGCTGTCCCTGCTGGTCGATGAAGACACGCTGCTCTCCCCTTCCGCCCGGCAGTCATACCTGAAGCATCTGGGAATCAAGGATGTGGACCAGCGGGAATCGGCCCTGAAAGGAGAGCCCTACTACTCTTATCTCAGGGAGAAACTATATCCGAAACTGCGGACCGTCAAATTCGACTTCTATCTGCACAGGAAAGGCATGATCCGAGATACGGTACATACTACTGAGCTGGATACCGTATACATGAAAGGCGTCGCTGCGCTGAAGGACAGGGACTACAGGCAGGCGCTCGAGTATCTGCGTCCCTACAAGGATTACAACACCGCCATCGCCTTCGTTTCGCTGGACTACAATGCATCGGCCATGGCCATCCTGCAGGAACTGGAGCCTACTCCGCAAGTGGAGTACATGCTGGCCGTGCTGCACGCCAGGAACGGTGACGACCAGGCTGCCGTACAGAACTACATGGATGCCTGCCATGCCGACCGTTCCTTCGTCTTCCGGGGGAACCTGGACCCGGAGATCTTCGCCCTTATCCAGCGATATGGCCTGAACCAGGAAGACCGTACCGAAGAAAACTGATATCGACAATCCTTTAATAAATCAAATTCTTATGAAAAAAATCCATTTCATGTTCCTCTCGGCGGCCCTTGCCGTGGCTGCCGTCTCCTGCGAGAAAAACTTTGTTCCCTCCTCTGCACCGGTCAGTTCCGAGCCAGTGGAAGAAGTCGCCCAAACCGGCACCATGCATGTTTCCATAGGCACGGAGACAAAGGCCGGCCAGAACGGACTGGACGAAAAAGAAGTGCACTCGCTGCAGGTGTTCGTCTTCAACGCCTCCACCGGCAAGCGTGAGACAGACAAATTCGTCATGGGCAATTCCCTGCTGATCACGGCTCCGGTCGGCACCAAGCATGTCTGGGCCGTTGTGAATCACACCCGGTTCGATGACGTCCGGACCGAATCGGAACTGAAGGATATTGTCTGCGACCTGACCGACAACTATGCCTACGGTTCCATCTACCTGGTAATGGCCGGCAAGAAAGATGTGACTGTAACCCAGGAAGACCTGCCCGTACAGATCGATGTGACGCGGCTCGTTTCCCGCATCGCCCTGCAGAATGTCACGCTCAACTTCGCTGACACTTACCTCAAGAACTGCACGTTCGAAATCAAGGAGATCTACCTGAAGAATGTAGCCGGCAACACCAATTTATCGCTGGATAAGAATGGAAACGGAGACTGGACGCTCAGGGACCCGGACGTATGGTATAACAAAATGAGGGACGAGAACACCGCCAGCGTCAATCCCCTGATCAGCGACCACGGACTGAACATCACATGTGCGGAAGGACAGCAGAAACAGATCGACAAGGTCTGGTATGCCTGCCCCAACCCCACCTCTGTCGACAACAACAACCCTTCATGGAGCGCCCGGAGAACCCGGCTGGTTGTCCATGCCGAGGTAGGCGGCTACGGCAGCAGCGCCATCCAGTCGTACTACACCTTCACCCTTCCGGTCCTGAAAAGGAACTGCTCTTATGAGATCTCCAACATTACGTTCACCATGCTGGGCAAAGAAAACGACAACGACGACACCGTCACCGACACCGGAATCGCGTCCATCACGCTGAATGTACTGAACTGGGATACTCCCACTCCTATCAACTACAACATGTAAGTAACTGATATCCACCCACATGCAACACTTGAACAAAATCATGGCAATTGCTTTCGTGCCTGCCGCCATCTGCGCCTGCCAGTCCCTCATCCGAGAAGACCGGAGCGACTGTCCCGCCACCTTGCTGTTCGAATTCACGGACGACCAGGGACTCGGGGACGCCGAACTGATGTACCTGGAAGCCTTCCCGGTACTGGGGCCGGAGACAAAGGTGACGGACACCACCACGGTAGGAGCCATGGCCGGAAAGTCCTACACCCTGCAGGTACGCAGGAGCGATGCCGTATCCATTTACGGACTCGCCTGTTTCGGACGCAGCCATATTGTCCGGGAGGGCAGATGGGTGGTGGACCCGGGTCAGGACGGAGACCGTCTGTACCGATTCGGAGCTCAGGTGTCCGGCATGGAGGAATCGGCCATAGTTCCGGTGGAACTGACCAAGGAGCACAGCTATATCCGGGTGAAATTCAAGCAGTACGACATGCAGAAAGAGCAGGGCCGGTTCCCGTTCACCGTGGTGGTGGCGGCCAATACCTGCGGCATCGACCTGTACAGCGGAGCCCCCGTTCCGGGCACCTTCCAGTTCTTTCCGGAGGAAAAGCTGGCCGGAGAATTCGAGTTCACCGTGCCCCGGCAGGCCGATCAGTCCCTGACCCTGGAGCTGTGGGACAAATCCGGCGGAGAAGCCCCTTTGGACAGCATCGTCCTCTGGACGCTGCTGAAGCAGGTGGAAGGGTTCAGCTGGGACATGAAGAACCTGCCCGACCTGTATGTAGAAATCGACTATGTCCGTTCGGAAGTCACCCTGTCCATCAGCGACTGGCAGACAGTCACTTCCATCCATTACGCCATCTGAGATGGCCATGCCCGCAGCGATGCGCGCCCTGTTTCCTACCAATCTGTTTCAATCAGTCCTGGCGGACCTGACCGTCTTCCAGGGCTCCGGACCAAAAAGAAGCATTATGAAATCACATCGACATTTGTTACTGAACCTGGCCTTCATGACGCTGCTGTACACACTGGCCTGCCGGAAAGAGGCAGGCAGTCCGGACAGCCGGGATGACACGCTCCCTTACGAGGCCGCAGCTACAGCTACCGTCACATTCAATCTGGGCGCTCCGTTCGTTTCCACCAAACTGGTCAGTCCCTCCGAAGAATCGGAGAAGCAGTGCAACCGATGGGCGCTGTGGCTTTTTGACGCCGACGGAGACAGCGCAGTCTACGGCACCGGACTCTCCGGTGAAGCCATCAGGAAAACGGTACTGGTCGGCACTTACACCGCCGTCGCCGTCGTCAATTACCCCGCCTCCCTTGTTCCGGAAAACATCCGGAAAAAGACAGACATCACTGAGTGGATCACCTCGCTCTCGGACAACGCTCCCGGCTCCTTCCTCATGTACGGGGAAAAAACGCTCACGCTGGAGAAGGACAAGACCCTGTCCAATACGGTGGACGTCAGGCGCCTGGTTTCCAAAATCGGCGTGAAAAAGATCTCCGTGAACTTCGAAAATCCCTACCTGGCATCCAAGAACGCCACCCTGGAAGCCATTTACCTTACCAACCTGTACCGGACAAGCCGGTTAAAGGCCGATTATGGTGCGGAGGAACTGTCAGGGGCATCCCGGGATTGGTACAATCCCATGGGATGGCATCTTTCCGGAGAAACAGACGCGGCCACCGACGCGCTGACCGGAGAACTGAACATTCAGGCCGTCCTGACACCGGCTTCCCCCCATACTACCGCCCACTATTTCTACGCCTATCCCAATGCATTTGAGGCTGCCGGCGACACCCACGACGCCACCTGGAGCAAAAGGTCGTCCCGGCTTGTCCTTCAGGTAAGCATCGGCGGCAAAACCTATTATTACCAGATCCAGATTCCCGCCATGGAGAGAAACAAGGTATATGTAGCGGAAGAAGTCATTTTGAAGAAGCTGGGGTCGATGGACCCCGAGCAGGATATTCCCGGTTCACTGGATGTTGTTTTCTCCGCCTTCGGAAATGACTGGGATGAAAATGTGTCAATTTATGAAAATTCCTAAATAACATATGATTACAACATCTTATTTGAAGCATCTCTCCATTACTGCTTTCTGCCTTTCGCTTTTTTGCGCAGCCCTTTCCTGCCAGAAATCGGCATGCCCTGAACCCGCTCCGGTGGCCGGCCGGTTCTCCCTCGTCCTGGAAGAAGCGGACGGAAACAGGGAGACCAGATCGATCCTGCAGTCGGCGGACATCGAAACCAGGATTACGTCCGTCACGCTGGGGCTTTACATCGGCGGAGTCCTTGCCGAGAAAGAATACTACGCCTCGGGATTTGACGAAATGACTTTTCCGCTGGAAGACGGCACCTACATAGCATATGCCCTGGTAAACATGGGAGACATGCGGAGTGCGCTGCCGGTGAATGAGTCGGACATCGCTTCCGTCACCTACTCCATTCCGGGCTATCTGGACAACGGAACAGGCATCGAATTCCGCGGTATTCCCATGGCAGGCAAACTTCCTTATACAGTAGGCATTACGCAGAGCGGGGCCATCCCGGTCAGACGGCTCATGGCCAAAGTCACCGCCGTAATGAACTGCAACTGGAGCGGAAAAATCTCAGCAGTAAAAGTTTACAACCTGAACCGCACCCTGAAGCCTTTCGGTTCCAGCGCGGCGGCATCCACGGCCGACATCCTTCCTGTCCAGGAATTCCAGGCCGGCTCGGGAAGCCCTTCCGGCTCTTTCGTCTTCTATGTCCCGGAAAACATGCAGGGAAGTATCTCCGGCATCGAAGGAAGCACGGACAAAAGCCCGGAGGGAAATACGACAGTCAACCACAAGAAAGACCTTCTCACCTATCTGGAGACACTGGTGGAAGGGACGGGTGACGTCGAAGGGAGCATTACTTACAGGAGTTATCTGGGAGACAACGCCACCACCAACTTCGACATCTGCAGGAACTGGCGATATACCTGGAACCTGACATTCCTGCCCGACGGACGGCTGAACAATGACTGGAAGCATGAAAACCATCTTGCCTGGTCGGAATACAGGTACGACATAAACCAGACCGCCCTGTACCTGTACAAAGGAGAGAGGGTCAATTTGACCGTCTGGAGATACGAAGACCGTTATATTGAGGGGGTCAAAAAGGCCGGAGCCGGAACCAATTCCCTGTTTACCAACCGGTTCCAGTGGTCTTCCGACCAACCGGACATAGCCTCGGCAGAGCTCGCGGGAACGCTCCTGTATGTGGAAGGAAAAGGAAACGGCACCTGCAGGATAACGGCCACCGGCCCGGACGGATCGGCCGATGCAACCCTGTACTGCGACGTCACTGCCATGAATTACAAAAGACAACTCTTCCTGCTCTCCGATCCGGGTCCCCGCAGCGTAGTCGGAGAAACCGTCTATTTGAAAGCACTGGTATATACAACTCAAAACGGGACCGTCACCGGTCCGCAGGATGTAACGGGACAAATATTCGATTGCAGTATTTTCCGGGCCAGCTATGACGGGAGCAGCAATCCGGTGTATGTTCCTTCTCAGGGTGTTGTGAAGGCTACTGCGGCAGGGTCCGAGCGGTTCAGCGCCAGCTATTCCCATGTAATAGACCACAAAACCATCCATGCCAACGGCCTGTACATAGATTTTGAGACGGCCAAGACCGGAGAGCTGTCCATTACCGGAACAACCACGGCCCATGTGGGGCAGTCCGTTCCGATGACGGCCGTATTCACGCCCTACAGCGGAGGCGTTGCACAGCCCGGCTCTGCCGTGACGGCCAGATGGAACATCCAGGACGGCGGGCCGAAGTATCATGTAACCGACTTTGGCGTCGTAACGGCGGACGAACCGGGCGCCACGGTCGTGCAAGCCACGTACTCCAGCAACGGGTTGACGTACCGCGCCCAGGTGGTGGTCCTCTTCAACAGCTGACGGGTCCGGTTTGCATCCTGCCATTTTTTGCATATATTTGCAGGATGAACTTTAACAAGCAGGCATATTTTCTGGCAGCAACGATCCTTCTCACGGCAGGCTGCGGAACTACCCGGAAAGCGGTATCACCCACCGTTGCACCGGAAGCTCCTGTCATCCTTCCGTTGGAAGACCCGCTGGAAATTGAACGCTCCCGGCAGCGCGCCCAGGAAGTGATGGATTCCATCGACCGGGTAAGAAAGGCCGGGGAGAAGCCGGAGGAGAATGCCCCGAAAGAAGCTCCCCGGCAACAGGCCCCCGCACAGGAAGTAACTGAGCCCGAACCTGTTTCATTGCCCGATCAGGTAATCGCCTACGCCCGCACTTTCCTGGGAACGCCCTATAAACTCGGCGCTTCCGGCCCCTCCAAATTCGACTGCTCCGGATTCACCCGCTATGTTTTCAAAAAATTCGGATACAATCTCACGCAGTACTCCGGCGCCCAGTTCCGGGAAGGACGCGAAGTGGCCGGCTACCGGGACCTTCAGAAAGGAGACCTCGTGTTCTTCGGGAAGAGAGGCAGCGTCCGCAACATCGGCCATGTGGGGATTGTGGTGTCGATTGACGAGGAAACCGGAGATTTCACCTTCATCCATGCCTCCGTCTCCAACGGAGTCGTCGAGCAGACCTCCAGCCACCCGTATTTCATGATGCGCTACATAGGTGCCCGCCGCGTCCTCCCGGACGAACCCCGCTGAGCCACAAGATAGAATCATCGGCCTGGAACAGAACTTCTTCCAGGCCGATGTCTTTGTAGAAGTGAGCGGACTCGGATTATGGGGCATTTTCGTCCCTCTCACGCAGTATTCCGTACATTTGCAGTCTATTATAAAAATAGGCTCAAGGCTGCATGGACAAGAGACAACTCGTGGATGGCTGCAAGCGTGGGGACTCCGCTTCCGTGGAGGCCCTCTACCGCAGTTATTCCGGGAAGCTCATGGGGATATGCCGGCACTATGTGGACTCCCAAGAAGTGGCGGAAGATCTGCTGCACGATGCTTTCATCGTCATTTTGTCCTCAATCGGCCAGCTCAGGAATCCCGACAAGCTGGATGCCTGGATGAGTGTCATCGTGAAGAATATGGCCATCGACTATCTCAAGGAGAGCCGGCATTTCACGCATCCGCAGGAGGATTTGGACCTGGAGGATGTCCCGGATGAACCGCTGTATCCCGTGCCTCCTTATGAGGATTTGATGGCGCTGATTGACCGCCTGCCGGAGCAGTATGGGAAGGTGTTCCGCCTGTCCGTGCTGGAGGGACTATCGCATAAGGAAATCGGGGCGCTGCTGCATATCGGAGAGAAATCCTCTTCCTCCAATCTTTTCCGTGCCCGCCAGGTGCTGCAGAAGGAATTGCAGCAGTATTGGCTGGCGCTTTTGGCGCTGATTGCATTGATTGTCACGCCACTGCTGCTACATAAAGAGACGGAGCCGACGCCTGGTCCTGTGGTGGAGAATAATGGTGTGGACAGCGCCGAAGTTGTGATTCCTGCCGATTCATTGACTATGCCAGAAACGCCCACCAGAGTTAATCGTATCCGGATAGCGGAAACCAGTCCCCTTGATACAACTCCGGAGCCCGCCGATACTGTAGCGTTAAGGCGAAGATTGATGCCGATCGATATCAGTCCTATGCCTCTACCATCCGTCATCCTCCAGGCATCCGCGCCAAACATTTCCATCAGAAAGCCGGATTACCCCACCTTCAACCATCCGCTGCTGGCCGATGCAAAGGGCTCCAAAAAGAAGAATCTCCTTGGCCTTCTGCCGTCCATATCGGCCCTCCCGAGCACGATTGCAGGTGTCAGTCCTATTGTCATGGGCTCCGGCATTCTGGCCGATGCCTCTTCCTTCGTTATGGAACCGGATACAAAGGTGACAGACTGGGGCGATTTCCTAATGGCAGTGCAATCAATGGAAGGCCATTACTGCACCGGCGATTCCCTTGCTTACTATCATTCACTGCTGGGAATTGCAGAAAGGTTAGCTGTACCCGATGTTATGGACCCGAACCCGAAGCCCGTGGAAGAGAAAGCCGAATATGAAAGACCCTTCACGCTGGGGCTCAGCGCCAGCATCGGCCTGAATGACCGCTGGAGCATCCTGACAGGGCTGGAATACACACGGCTGCGCAGTTCGCACACCATCGGCCTGGATACGCTCTATATCAAGAACCGGCAGACCATCCATTATGTGGGAGTACCGCTCGGCCTTTCCTATACGGTCTGGTTCAAGGGGAATCTGCACTTGAACGCATCGGCCTTTGGCAAGATGGAGATTCCGCTTGCCGGAATCCAAAGCAGCGAGCATCGTAGCGGTGTGGCGAACACGTATCAGAATACGCTGAAGTTTAGGGCTCCTGTGCAGTGGTCTGCCGGTGTCGGTATCGGCCTCCAGTACAACTTGACGCCCTGGATGGGCCTGTATGTGGAACCGCAGGTGCGCTACTACTTCGACACTGGAGGCGGCATCCAGACCATCCGCCAGGCACAGTCCGTTGAGTTTGCCGTTCCCCTCGGCGTGCGGCTGACATTCTGAGGCACGCAGTATTTGCCCGTCCATTCAGTCATATAGAAAAACGGAACGGATGGGAAACAGATACCAGGACAGGCATCAATACTTTGATGAGTTAGTGGAGACCTCGACAGCCTTCTATGTCGATTATATCCGCCGGTTCATCCCCATTGCCGAGGGAACCCGTATCCTGGAAGTGGGATGTGGCGAAGGCGGGAATCTCCTGCCCTTTGCGCTGATTGGCTGCGATGTAACAGGAGTGGATTTCTCCGCGAAGAAGATTGAAAATGCCCGGAACTATTTCTGGCTCAATGGTGCTGAAGGGGCATTCTTCTGGGCCGATTTCTTCGATTTCCCGCTGCAGGACAAGCCCTTTGATGTAGTCCTGGTGCATGATGTGATGGAGCATATCGTCCCGGAAGACAAAGGCCGGTTCCTGGATCGGATTCGCGCATTTCTGGCACCTGGCGGGGTGGCATTCCTCGCTTTCCCGGCCTGGCAAATGCCCTTTGGCGGCCATCAGCAGACCTGTTCCCGGAAGGTGCTCCGTTTCCTGCCGTGGATACATCTGATGCCGAAACCCCTGTATCGGGGAATACTGCGCTTGTTCAGGGAGCCCGAGCAGCATACAGAGGAACTGATGGACATCCGCCGTTCTCGAATGACCGTAGAAAAGTTTGAGAAACTTTGCCTGGCGGAAGGCAGCAAGGTACTGGACCGGACGCTATGGCTCATCAATCCCCACTACAAAGCCAAGTTCGGGCTGCGTCCTGTCAAACTGAGGCTGGGCATGGACAGGATCCCTTATCTGAGGAACTGGTTTTCTACAAGTTGCTGGCATGTAATAACTTTTAGATAATATGAGAGCAAGAATTCCAATGAAATGGATGGGAAGTATGGCTGTGGCCGTCAATCTGTTTATGGTCGTTTTCTCCGGCGGGAAGATAGAGGAAAAAATGGATGAACCAGACAAAAAAGTGAAATGCAGGCATACATCTCTACATGGAGATTTGGACTCCGATAAAGAAATAATTGACAATTTGGGTCAGTGATTATGACAATTGTGGTTGGTGACGGTCGCCGTCCAGCCACGTCGGTCATGAAATCGGCCCTGGAGTGCCCTGCAGTTGTCAACGCGGCAAGGTTTTGGGTCGATAGGGCCCGTTTCGTTGCCGCGTTGACACGAAATCGGCC
>ERZ842401.220-NODE-220-length-78590-cov-7.630178_pt1 | contig 78590 bp, 65 predicted proteins | sample MGYA00521270_ERZ842401 | MGnify/ENA primary metagenome ERZ842401 (study PRJEB31892, sample SAMEA3878208) | bioreactor metagenome | biome: Moose rumen | place: Sweden | collected 2011-10 | study: EMG produced TPA metagenomics assembly of the PRJEB12797 data set...
ATGGAATTGCTTCCTTCAAGACAATGGAACGCCGCATAAATGCAATCAAGGCAAAGGTCACAGATGCACAGATTGAAGTATTTACTGGCTTAGGTCACGGATTCGGGCTTGGACAGGGTACGGTGGCGGAAGGCTGGATAGACAATGCGGTAAAGTTTTGGGAAAAACAGAATGAGTAGCTGAAATGTGTGAGCCCTGAAATAAATCCGCTCTCCAAAAGGGGAAGCGCTAATCAAATCGAATTTGGCGTTGTATTCCTGCAAAACAAAATACAGGTCTTCGTGAAGAATGTTAATACGATGATTCTAACAGTTTTCGATAAAAAAAACTTGTTGAATTTCAATTTGCAAAATTGATAGAATGATAAAAAAGATTTAGCGGGGGCGACAAATTGAACATTCTTCAAAAAATCAGTAATTTCGTTGGAAAATTCATGGGAATTATCGTTCTCATCCTTGCATCTCTGGCTCTTTTCATTCCCAAAACAGGCCTATGGATTTCTTTGAGCTGGGTCAATTACCTTTTGATGATTGTCATGTTCGGAATGGGGCTTACCCTTCGCATTGAAGATTTCAAGCTGGTTTTTACCCGGCCAAAAGACATTCTTATCGGCTGTCTGGCACAGTTTATCATCATGCCGTCACTTGCTTTTCTTTTGAGCAAAATCTTCGGCCTCGATGCAGGGCTTATGGCTGGCGTTATTCTTGTTGGAACCTGTCCTGGCGGGACTGCAAGCAATGTAATCACATATCTTTCCAAAGGTGACCTTGCCCTTTCTGTGGGAATGACAAGTGTAAACACCCTGCTAGCGCCTCTTCTTACTCCTGCAATCACTTATCTTCTTTTAAGAACTACTGTTCATGTGGATGCGCTTGCCATGTTCCTTTCAATCGTAAAAGTCGTAATCATTCCGATTGGACTGGGTTTCCTCATCAATAAATTCTTTGGAAAATTCATTCAAAAACTCGTTGAAATCCTGCCACTCGTCTCTGTAACTGCAATCTGCCTGATTCTTATGACCATCATTGCCAATAACTCAGCAAAAATTCTTTCAACCGGTGCTATCGTTTTTGTGGTTGTAATTTTGCACAATATTCTTGGCTTTGGCTGCGGTTTTGGACTCGGAAAGATTTTACGCCTCACCCCGCCAAAAATAAAGGCTCTCTCAATCGAAATCGGAATGCAGAATTCAGGTCTGGCGACAAGCCTTGCGGCAACGGCTTTTCCCAGCCTTGCCATGGCAACAGTTCCCGGGGCAATTTTTTCTGTCTGGCACAATATTTCCGGAGCAATTCTGGCCAGTGTATACCAGCGATGGGGTGTGGAAAAACAAGCAGAGTAGATTACTTATCCAGCGAAAGCAGCAAGTCCATTTTCCAATTCTGAAAAATAAATCTTCCGGCATGTCTCATGCAAATCGTAGCCGTTCACATTGAAACGGACAGGAGGCAACCATGAATAATCAAACAGGATTCATGCTGTCTGTTCTCAAGGAACGCATGGCAGAAAATCTTAATGTCTTTGATTTTACCCTCACTGCCGAAGAGATGGCAAAAATTACTACTCTCGATACTGCAACAAGTTCTTTCTTCAGTCATCAGGATCCTGCAATGGTGGAATGGTTCGTGAAGATGGTTGAAGAGCGGAAGAAGCAGCAGAATTCTTCAAAAGAAAAGAAGACATGGTAGAAAAGCGAAGAAATCAGTTATGATGCTCCCCGTGATGGACGCACTTAGCTTCAAAGTTTGGCTTGAGCTGGCCTTTTACAAAAAAATATGGCGGGATGGCATGATGTCCGTTCCCGCCGTTATCAATCACTTCTTAAGCAATTTTTCCACTTGCCTTGAGCCATTCAATTTCATCATGCATAGTTTCGCGGTAACTTCTTGTTGTGTAGCCCAGTTCCTTGCGGGCCTTGCTTGAATCAAAATTGTTGTTGCGGGCAAGATTGTATACGGCAAAAGTTGTCATAAGAGGGCGTTTTCCTTTTTTCTTAGCCTGCTTTTCCATGAGCTTTGCAATAAAGTTTGCAAGTTTTACGGGGATAAAGGTCTTCATTTTTTTACAGCCGGACTCTTCGCTTAAAAGGCGGGCAAAATCGCGGAAAGAAACCTCATCATTTCCAAGAATGTAACACTGACCCCTCTGACCTTTATCTGCAGCAAGAATTGCACCATGAGCAAGATCGCGAACATCACAAAGATTAAAGGAACCGTCAATTCCGGCAGGCATTTCGCCATTAATAATCTGAATCAGAACCTTAGTTGTTTCGCCAACTGCAAAATCTTCCGGGCCAAGAATTCCACTCGGATGAATTATACAGGCATTAAGGCCTTCTTCTGCAGCATCCAGAACCGCCTGAGTTGCAAGAGCCTTTGACTGACTGTAGCAGCCCAAAACCTTGTCAGCATCAAAATGATTTACTTCGCCAATTTTATTTCCCTTTGGAAGTTCTGGGATTGCCCCTGTACTTGAACAGTAAACAAGTTTCTTACATTCAGTATGTTTTTTGCAAAGCTCAATTATGTTTTTTGTTCCGCCAACATTTACATCCATAACCTTCTGATTGTAATCAGGATTAACGGTAACAATGCTTGCAATGTGCATTACTACGCTTTCATAACCCGCTGGTATTGTAAAAAGCTTTTCAAGTGAAGACATATCGGTAAGGTCTCCTCGAACAATTTCTGCTTCTCCTGGAATGTATTTTTCTGCCGGGTCATTTGGAAGAACAAAGGCTCTAACCTTGTTCCCGCGTTCAATAAGCTGACGGCAGATTGTTCCGCCTAAAAATCCTGCAGCTCCAGTTACCAGATAAATTGTTTTGTTCATTGTCTTTTCCATCTCATTACTCCTTGCACTTATTTTGTGCCTGTCTGTCATAATTTATGATTTGAATATAAGCCCCCCATATTTCTGAAATGTTTACGAATTGTTTCTGAAATATTAAAAATTCGAATTTTTACACGGTTTCTGATTCATTTTTATTGCGGAAGCATGTTATAATTCTTTTATGATTAAGATTCTGGTTGTTGAAGATGATGCGGACTTGAATATGACCGTTTGCGCTTTTTTAAGGAAAAATGGTTATGATGTCACCAGCTGCATGCATGCAAATGATGCCTATAACGCAATGTACAACACTCTCTTTGATTTAATAATTTCGGATGTGATGATGCCTCAGATTGATGGCTTCGAATTTGCCGAAACTGTAAGAAAAATCAATCAGACAATCCCAATTATTTTTATGACTGCCCGTGATGATTTTACTTCCAAGCAGAAAGGCTTTGCCGCTGGCATAGATGATTATCTTGTTAAGCCTGTTGATTTAGATGAGCTCCTTCTTCGTATTTCAGCTATTTTAAGAAGGGCAAAAATTTCTCAAAGCAAAAAAGTGACAGTCGGCTCGTTGACGCTGGATGCAGATGCAGTTTCAGCTATTTCTGATGGAAAGGAAATCCAGCTTACAGCCCGAGAGTTTAATCTGATTTATAAACTTCTTTCTTACCCAAATAAAACTTTTACCAGAGTTCAACTTATGGATGAATTTTGGGATGCAGATTCCAATGCAACTCCCCGTGCAGTGGATGTTTATATTACAAAAATTCGAGAAAAGCTTTCTGAAGCCGGCTGCTCTGGTTTTGAAATTGCTACAGTGCATGGACTTGGTTATAAGGCGGTTGTAAAATGAAGGAAGAATCAGAAAGAAAAAGCCGTTTCCCAATAGGTCTATATTGGATAGTTCTTGGAATGCTACTTGGAACGACCGGTATAAATATTGCCATCATCCTTTTGGGACTTAAATACAAGTGGGACAGCATCTTTTTTGTTCATTTAGTTATTTTTTATTGGATTCTTGTTTCAGCACTAATTGTTCTATACATAAAGCATAAAATTCACAAAACCTACGAGATTCCCCTTCAGGAAATTTCAAAGGCTACAGAAAAAGTTTCAAAGGGAGATTTTTCAGTTTCGGTTCCAACTGTAAATCCTCCCGAAAAATATGATTATCTTGATTATATGATTTTAGATTTAAACAAGATGATTGAAGATTTAAATGGCATCGAAACTCTTCGTACTGATTTTATTTCTAATGTTTCTCATGAACTAAAAACTCCTCTGGCAGTAATGCAAAACTATGCAAGGCTTCTTCAAACTCCTGATTTGACGGAAGAAAACCGTCAGGAATACGCCAGGGCAATTTTTCATAATTCCCAGCAGCTTACATCACTTATAACAAATATCCTCAAATTGAATAAACTTGAAAATCAACAGATTTATCCAAAAGTTCCTCCTTATGATTTAGGAGAAGAGCTTCGGGAATGCCTGCTCACTTTTGAAGATTCCTGGACCGCAAAAAATCTGGAGCTGGATGTCGAAATTGAAGACGGAATAATGACCACTACCGACAGTCAGCTTTTAAGCCTCATCTGGAATAATTTTATTTCAAACGCAATTAAGTTCACTCCCGAAAATGGAAAAATTACCCTGCGCCTTCGAAAAATCGGGGAAGTGATACAGGTGAGCGTTCAGGATTCTGGCTGCGGTATGGATGAAAAAACACTCAGCCACATTTTTGAAAAGTTCTACCAGGGCGACACGAGTCACGCAACAAAAGGAAACGGGCTTGGCCTTGCCTTAGCCGCAAGAGTCGCAGATATCTGCAGGGGAAAAATCCGTGTAGAAAGCAGCCCGGGAAAAGGTTCAGTTTTTTACTTTGAATTTTAGATGAAGGTCGTTCCCGCCTGCCTTAGTTTTCCTTACTTTCGTCCTTTTAAAAAAATCACTGCAAAAACGAATGATATTACGTCGCTGATTAAAGAAGCCCAGAGCATGGTGACGATGTTGTGACTGGTAAGAGCCAGAATAATTGAAGAAGGTACAAAAACGATTACGTCGCGGAGCAGGGCGAGCAGGGTGGATTTTCCGCTTTTACCCAGGGACTGGAGCATGATGGCGGCGGACTTTATAAAGCAGGTAAGGATGATGCCGCTTAAAAAGATTCGGACGCAGAGACGGGCATATTCGGTGTATTCAGGACTCTTGCTTTTTCCAAAAAGTGAAATTACAAAATCCGGAGCAAGTTCAAAAATCAGAAAGAAGACTGTGCCGATTGCAAGGACAATTTTTGTAATCGTTCTTATAGTCTCGTTTACACGCTCCACATTTCCAGCTCCCATGTTAAAGCCGATGATTGGCTGGCCTCCAAGACTTATTCCAATCACAATGGAAACAACAATTCCAAAAACCTTCATAACGATTCCCACAACCGCAATAGGAATAACCGAGCCGAATGCCACTCCTGTACTTGCAAATGTTTCATAACCGTATTTTGAAAGCAGATTATTGTTTACTGCAATAATTACCACAATTGAAAGCTGAACGATGAGGGATGCCATGCCAATTGAGATAATCCTTGAAAGAATTGAAGTTTCCAGACGAATTGATTTTTTGCTGATTTTAAAATTCTTCGCGCGGAAAAGATAAGCAATGCTCATGACAAAAGTAAGTGCCTGTCCGATAACAGTTGCAATAGCCGCTCCTTTTACTCCCATATTAAAGGCAAAAATAAAAAGCGGGTCTAAGATAAGATTTGCGATTGCTCCTGCAAGGGTACAGGCCATTGCATATTTTGGAGAGCCGTCAGCACGGATTGAAGCATTCATTCCCTGCCCAATCATATAGAATGGCAGGCCGACGCAGATTACTGTGAAATACTGGACGGCAAAATCATAACAAGTTTTTTCTTCCGGATTTGCTCCGAAGATTTTCAGGATTTGTGATTTAAAAATAAAGCCGATGATGCAGAGAAGAATTGAGAAAATCACAAGAAGTAAAAAGCCGTTTCCTACAGATTTGTCAGAGCGGTCCTTGTTATTTCTTCCACATTCAAGACTGAAATTTGCAGCTGCTCCGTCTCCTACTAAAAGTGAAAGTCCCAGAGCCAGAACTGTAAAAGGATAGACGATATTTGTAGCGGCATTTCCAAAAGCACCAGCCTGACTCCATCCTATAAAAATCTGGTCTACAATATTGTAGAGAGCTGCAACCAGCATACTGATAACACATGGAACCGAAAAATGCCTTACAAGCTGACCGATTTTTTCTGTACCCAAATCATAATTTTTCATAAAAACCTCACATATTTGTTAGTTAAAACAAAAAGCAGCGATTGCGTTTCCAAAAACTGGACTTACGCTCATCGCTGCTCGTTTATGTGAAGGAAGAATCGAATCTGCTTTGTTGTTATGGTATTTTATCAGATTTTTGATCTTGATGTAAGAAAGGTTTTTAATATTTTTTTGCTTCTTAATGTTTCTTGCAAAAAAAATGGATTTTTCATTTTACTCTTACCCAGATTCCATCCCGTTTTTTTATAATTGTTATCACCATTCATAGTCCAGCTGCCACTGATTCCATAAACTTTTGTCGTGAGTGTATGGGTAACTTTCATCTGTGCCGTGTTACAAAGCAGGCGGCAGAGTCTCGTCCTCTGAAAGGAATAAATAGTAAAGATATAAGGGGTAAGATTGATGTCTCACAAAGAAGTGTGTATAGGTTTTACATCACGACTCATCCTTTCCTTTATAAATTCAATAACTTCATCAGTAGTAAAATAATCTTCATGTTTGATTCCGTGGAATATCTTGTATTCAGAATCTGAATAACAGGCAGCCAGTTTTTTTTGAAGTTTAGCACTTAGAGTTTTGTCGGAATCGGAAGCTATAACTGTTACAGGGCAGGTTGTATTTTTTGCATATTTATCTACGCGGATATTATTCTTTATAAAAACTTTGTTTGGTCCCCAGAAAACAGGAATTATTTTGTTGTATAAATCGGCATTTGTTCTGTAGCCGGATGCCAGAAAAAGATGTTTGCAATCCCTAACACTTGCAAGATAGGCAGCCATTCCACATCCATAACTGTGCCCCATTATATAAATGTCTTTTTCAGGATATTTTGTTTTTGCGTAATCATAAAGTTCTTCTGCAGATTTTTGCATTGTCTTAAGATTCATTTTTCCTTTACTATTTTGAGTTCCGTAATAATCAACAGAAAGAAAGGGACAGTCAAAAAGTCCAGCATACATTCCCACTGTGTTATAAGCCACATACATGGAACCGCCAAAACACAAAATAACTTTGTCTGATTCCGCCTGCAAATTATAGCCGTATCCGAATAAGGAATCATTTATTTGAATTTCCTGCGGGATATAGTTGACTTGGTTCAGTTCACGATCTCCTTTGTAAAAAGAATAGGAGATTGTCTGCATTACAGTATCTGCTGAAAAAAGCGAAAGGCAATATATGCCAAGGATTTTTAAGATTGTTAGAATCATAGTCTTCATAGAATTAAAACTTCTTAGAATTAGAAATAAAAAATCTCTTCAAATTTTTTATCCAGCGCAACACATAAAATTAAAGCGAGTTTTGCAGTAGGGCAGAATTGACCAGTCTCAATAGAGCTGATTATATACTTTCCCAATCAGAATTACAAGAGATGTTCCGACTGGAATATGATAAGGGAAAGTGTTCTTTTTCCCATATAACTTTTTTTGCATCCGTGCTATACTCCACATATCCGCATTAAAAGGAGAAATATTATGCCTCATATAACGATTCAGATGTATCCGGGAAGGGATGAGCAGACAAAGAAAAGGGTTGCCAAGGCTGTGCTTGAGGCTGCAGCAAAAGAGCTTGCTCGGGGAGAAGAGCATTTTTCGGTGAGCGTGGAAGATGTTCCTCAGGACGAATGGAAGTCCAAAGTATACGACAGAGTTCGCGCCGACGCCAATACGATTATTCAGCCAGGTTATTCAATGTAAACTTCTGCCGGAGGGCTACTGAGAGAGGCCTTTCTTACCGGACTGGAAACGATACCAGCCCTTGCCTAAAGTTTTGCCTTTTGCTATAGTTCCCTCATGATTACAAAGCATGTTTTTGGGTCGCCTGTTAAGACGGGTGCGGTTGTGGAAGAAATTGCGGTTTCTGGCGCGAAAGTTCCCTTTGGATCTGTAAGGACTTCTTTTCCCTTTGAGTGGGAATACGAAATGGATCTGCATGACATTGTATACGGTCTTGGCGAAACTGTTAGGGGCATGAACAAGAGGGGCTTTAAGTACACAAGCTGGTGCTTTGATCAGTCTGCTCAAAACGAAAGTTCACCCTACATGTACGGAGCTCATAATTTTTTTATTGTTTTTGGTAAGGAAACATTTGGTCTTTTCTTTGACACTCCCTCAAGAATTTCTTTTGACATTGGCTGGACAAAAAGCGACATAATCAGCGTAAAGACGGAAGATACTGGACTTGAACTTTACACTATTACTGCACAGGAAGGAAAGCCAGAACTTGAAAGCATTGTTTGTCAGTTTAGAAAACTGATTGGCCAAAGTTACATTCCTCCAAAGTGGGCTTTTGGTTTTCAACAGAGCAGGTGGGGCTACAGGAATGAAGCGGATGTTCGCCGTGTGGTTCAGAAATACGAAGAGGCAAAAATTCCCCTTAGTGCCGTTTGCCTTGACATAGACTACATGGAAGAATACGAGGACTTTACCGTAGACAAAAAAAAGTTCCCAAACATGAAGGCTCTTTCTGAAGAACTAAAGCAGAAGGGAATCCGCCTTGTTCCCATTATTGATGCCGGGGTAAAGCAGAAGAAGGGATATTCCGTCTATGAAGAAGGAATTAAAAATGGATTTTTCTGTACGGAAGAAAATGGAAAGCCCTATGTTGCTGGAGTGTGGCCAGGAAAAAGTCATTTTACTGATTTTTTAAATGCTGATGCCGCAGAATGGTTTGGCCGTCACTACAAGGTTCTTACCGATTTAGGCATAGAAGGTTTTTGGAACGACATGAACGAGCCTGCCATGTTTTATTCAGAAGAAAGCCTTAAAGAAGTTTTTGCTCACATCAAAAAGCTAAAGGGAAAAAATCTTGATATAGATTCTTTCTTTGAGTTTACTCCCCTTTCAAACAGCACATTCAATCGTGACGATGACTACAGGCGCTTTTATCACAATGTTACTCAGCCCGATGGAAGCACTGTGAGAATGAGGCACGATAAGGTGCACAACATTTATGGCTCAAGTATGACAAAGGCTGCTTCCTGCGCCCTTAAGAAAATTGTTCCCCAAAAAAGAATTCTGCTTTATTCTCGTGCGTCTTCAATTGGCGCTCACCGGTATGGCGGAATCTGGACGGGAGACTGCTGCTCTTGGTGGAGTCATCTTGAAATGCAGATAAAGATGCTTCCTGCCTTAAATATGTGTGGCTTCCTTTATGTGGGTTCAGACATAGGCGGATTTGGTGCCGACACTTCTAGAGATTTGGTTCTGCGCTGGACTGCATTCAGTGCGTTTACTCCTCTAATGAGAAATCATTCCGCATGGAACACCCGTGATCAGGAATGCTATGCTTTTGAAAAACCAGAAGACTTTAGAAATATTCTGCGCCTCCGCTACGCCCTTATTCCCTATTTGTACAGCGAATACATGAAGGCCGCCCTTTCTGGCAGCATGATGTTCCGCCCTCTTTCATTTGTGTGGCAGGATGATTCGCTTGCTCGGGAGACGGAAGACCAGCTTTTGTTGGGTGACGAAATAATGCTTGCCCCCGTTTACAAGCAGAACGCAACTGGCCGCTATGTCTACCTTCCAGAAGACATGACTCAGGTAACATGGCAGAACGAAACTGCAAAGGAAGAGCGTCTTTCAAAGGGAATACATTTTGTTTCCATGCCCCTTGATGCACTTGTGTTTTTTGTACGGAGCGGAAAGGTTGTACCCCTTGCTCTTGAAGATGGCGGTAAGATGCAGTTTGTTGGCGATGGTTCTTCATATGTCCTCTACTCTGACGACGGAGAAAGTAGAGAGGTTGCGCTTGAGCCAAACCTGCGCGAGGTAAGACGCTAGTGCGAAAAAAGAATACAGAAAAATGTTGACGACTGGCGAAAAATTTCTTATCTTTAAAGCGTACCACATAATTTATTTTACTCAATGGAGACCGAAGTGAAAAAAGAACTTATTTCAGCTTTCACAACAGAATGCGGCCATGCAAAAGAACTGCTTGACCTCCTTAATAACTTCCCCGATTCAGCGGAAACTTACTTTACTCATGTGAGCAATGCCGACATGGAAACCACAATTCGCACCATACGCTCTATCTACCTTATGGTAAGAAAGGACAGCCAGTAGGGTTTTGTTACGGATATATTCCATGTGGTAAGTTTTTACATTTCGTGCTATACTTTTACCATGGAAGCTATAGAAACAAAAATCACCCTAGATGATTTGGATTTGCTTACAACTGTTTTGGACGGCTTTTCCCAAAGCCTTGACGAATCCGATGAAGACCGCCCTGCCATAGAAGCGCTGCTGGAAAACCTTGCAGACTTTACAGACAAAATTTGCTCACTTAGCGAATACCGCACTGGTAGCGACTGGCCCGGAGAAGTGGAGCTTACCATTTCATGCCCCACCGACAGCATAGGAAAGACACATTAGGGAGAAAACTCATGGTAACCAACGACAAAGGCATTGTTTCGTTCAAGCACAAAATTATGGAAGAAGTTTGCCGCCTTGCGTGGGAAGGTAGACTTAACGACACCGAAAAGGAAAAACTTGTTTACTCCATGGTGCCGGGTCCTAAGTCCAACTACTGTTGCATCTACAAGGAAAGGGAAATTGTAAAGCAGAGGATTCATCTTGCCTGCGCTGAATGCCCTACCGACAGAGAGCCTACAGACTGCGTAGTTCAGGTGATTAACGCTGCCTGCGACGACTGTCCTATTTCTGCATATTCGGTAACTGACAGCTGTCGCTTCTGCATGGGGCGTCCCTGTCAGAATTCTTGCCGCTTTGGTGCCATTGCCCCTGGTGAGTTCCGCATGCACATAGAGGCCGACAAGTGTAAGGAATGCGGCATGTGTGCAAAGGCCTGCCCTTACGGTGCAATCGTTCATCTGGAGCGTCCTTGCAAAAAGGCCTGTCCCGTTGGTGCAATTACTTACGACGAATACGGTTTCTGCCGCATAAACGAGGAGCGGTGCGTTCAGTGCGGACACTGCATACACAGTTGCCCCTTTGGCGCAATCGGTTCAAAGACATATCTGGTCAACATCATAAACGACATTCGTGCAGGAAAAGAAGTTATTGCTATGTGTGCCCCTGCAACGGAAGGTCAGTTTGGCGACAACATTGGCATGGCTTCGGTAAGGGCTGCCCTTAAAAAACTTGGCTTTGCCGACATGGTGGAAGTTGGTCTTGGTGGAGACATGACTGCCGCATACGAATCTTTGGAATGGGCCGACGCCTATGTAGAAGGAAGAAAGATGACGACTTCATGCTGCCCTGCCTTCATCAACATGTTGCAGAAGCACTTTCCTGATGTATTTGAAAACAACAAGTCTTCAACGGTTTCTCCCATGTGTGCAATTTCGCGCTACCTAAAGCTTACTCATCCGAACTGTGTAACTGTCTTTGTTGGGCCATGCATTGCAAAAAAGGCCGAGGCAAATGACGAATCAATTCCCAACAATGCAGACTATGTTGTAACTTACGGTGAACTTCGTGCCCTCATGCGGTCAAAAGACATAGACTTTGAGCCTGTGGAAGAAAACTATCAAGAGGCTTCCGTTTGGGGAAAGCGCTTTGCTACAAGTGGCGGTGTTGCTGATGCCGTTATGGAATGCATGGAAGAACAGGGCATAGATACTTCAGAAATAAAGCTTCTTCGCTGTGCAGGCGGAATGGAATGCAAGAAGGCTGTTGCCCAAATAAAACTTGGAACTTTGCAAGAAGATTTTGTAGAAGGAATGATTTGTCCCGGCGGATGTGTGGGCGGTCCTTCCAAACACAAGACCGAAACTGAAATTTCTCGTGCTAGGGAAACGCTTTTAAACAAGGCCGACAAGCGCAAGGTGCTGGAAAACCTTAAGCAGTATCCCATGGAAAAATTCTCCATGTACCGCGACGGACACCTTACGCCCGACACCAAGTTCTAGTTCTTGTTTTCGTATTCAACCAGATGCTCCTTTCCGTACATTTTGCGGAGGAGGGGCTTTTCAATTTTTCCGGTTGCATTACGGGGAACTTTTGCAAAGATGACTTTTCTTGGCCTCTTGTAGCGAGGCAGATCCATGCAGAACTCGTTAAATTCTTCTTCGGTGCAGGTCATGCCTTCCTTTATGTCAACAATGGCTCCGGCAATTTCTCCCTGACGCTTGTCTGGAAGCCCTATGACGGCCACATCATTTACTTTGTCAAACTTGCGGATGAAGTTTTCTATTTCTACTGGGTAAAGGTTTTCTCCGCCCGAAACAATAACATCCTTCTTTCGGTCAACTAGGAAGATAAATCCGTCTTCGTCCTGTCGAGCAACATCTCCTGTGTAGAGCCATCCGTCCTTAAGCACTTCTGCAGTTGCCTCTGGATTGTTGTAATAGCACTCCATAACACCGGGACCTTTTACGCAAAGTTCTCCTGCTTCGCCCTTTTTAACAGGCGTGTCATCTGCAGAAACAATTTTGCATTCCCATCCCCAGCCTGGAATTCCTATTGCACCAACCTTGCTGATGTTTTCCACTCCCAAGTGAACGCATCCCGGACCAATGGATTCTGAAAGGCCATAGTTTGTGTCGTACTGATGATTTGGAAAATAGTCTCGCCAGTGCTTTATAAGGCTTGGGGGTACAGGCTGAGCGCCAATGTGCATTAGACGCCACTGGCTAAGGTTAAAGTCTCTAAGTTTAAGTTCGCCAGAATCCAATGCGTTAAGAATGTCTTGAGCCCACGGAACCAGTAGCCAGACAATGGTGCAGTGTTCACGGGAAACGGCGTCAAAAATGTACTGAGGTTTTGTTCCCCTTAGCAGTACGGCTCGGCTTCCTGCAACAAGGCTTCCCATCCAGTGCATTTTTGCTCCAGTATGGTAGAGGGGCGGTATGCAGAGAAAGCAGTCGTCCCTTCCTGTGGAGTGATGCTTTTGTTCTACTTTTGCGGCATGCATAAGGCTTCTGTGTCTGTGAAGGATTGCCTTTGGAAATCCCGTGGTGCCAGAAGAAAAATAAATTGCGGCATAATCGTCGTCGGTAAGGGGTATGTTTGGAGTAACGCTTGAGCAGTCGGCAACAAGTTCCCTGTAGCTTTCTGCAAAAGTGGGACAGTTTTCGCCTACATAAATTAAAAGTCTGTGTTCTCCAAGTTTTTCTGCAATGGCTTCTATACGACCAATAAATTCAGGACCAAACAAGATCATGTCCACCTGAGCCAGATCAGCACAGTAAAGAATTTCGTCGGAGGTGTAGCGGAAGTTAAAGGGTACGGCTATTGCACCTGTCTTTAGAATTCCAAAGTAAATGGGCAGCCATTCCAGACAGTTCATCATCAGTATGGCAACCTTGTCGCCCTTTTTTATTCCCCTGCTAAGGAGCATGTTTGCAAGCCGATTTGCCTTTTCGTTAAAGACATGCCATGTTATTTCCCTGCGGTAGGGTTCATCGCCTGTGGGCTGAATGAGGGAGTATTCTTTCCATGTCATGCGTCTGGTGTCTTTTTGTTCGGGATTCAGTTCAATAAGAGCCGTCTCTTCTCCGTATAGTTTTGCGTTTCTTTCAAGATATTCTGTTACTGGCATAAATACAGTATACGGCAAGATACATAACTTTGCAAGTTTCCTTTTCAAGTTGATAAAATCCAAATAGTGGTGTAAAATAAAAGAATCAAACCAATTTAACACGAGGTGTATTTATGGCAAAGAAAAACAATCTGCCCCTCATCTACTGTCTGGGTATGGCTCTTGCAGTAGTTGGATTCTGCGTTCCTATGTTCAAGGCTAGCTTTGGATTCTTAGGTTCTTCTTATGCAAACGGTTTCAATTTCATCAACTTTGACCGCTCATCATTTGTAACAATTGGTGCGCTGTTCATATTTATTGGTGCAGTTGCTGGTGTTGTGCTTTCATTCCTTAGCGTAAAGAACGGTGATCTTCTTCGCCTTCTTGCTGTTGTTGTAAGCATTGTTGGCGGAATCATCCTTATAATCGGATTTACACAGAACAAGGCGTATGCCACAATCGGAAAAGGATTCCTTAAGCATGCATTTGTAGGATTCTACCTTGTAGTTGTAGGTTGGGTTCTCGCTCTTGTAGGCTGGGTAACAAAGAAATAAACCTTCTGCTTCTGATTAACGGGGATGTCTAAGAGTAATTACACTTGTAGACATCCCCTTATTTTATTTTAAGAGCAAATGAAAACAGTTCCCGTCAAATTAAAAAAACAGCTTCTACTTCTTGCAGACAAATACGAAACAAAAGAATTTCTTGCAGATGATCCTTCGCAGTTTATGCACCGTTACAGTAAAGGACGCGATCAAGAAGTTATTGCATTTATTGCGGCAAATCTTGCATTTGGCAGGCGGGATCAGATTCTTTCCCATGTGGAAGCAATATGTTCTTCAATAAGACAGGACGCAGAAAATTCTCCTGCAGAATGGATAGAAAATTCCGCATACAAAAAACTTTTTACCTTAGGCGGCAGTTCCTTTTACCGCATGATGAGTCACGACACAATGCTTCTGCTATGCGACAGGCTAAGGGAACTTCTGCGTGAGCATAACAGTTTTGGCAGTGCGGTAAAGTTTGCATGGCTGCAGAGGGAGGAAGGGGTTCTGTTTTTACACGAAACCATTGCTTCCCTTTTTCCAAAAGAATGTTCCATCATCTCGCACGGAAGGAATTCTTCTTCCAAGCGGTTGCAAATGTTCTTGCGCTGGATGGTTAGGAACTCTTCCCCTGTAGATTTGGGGCTTTGGTCTTCCTGGTACGACAGAAAAAATCTTCTTATGCCTTTGGACACTCATGTAATGCAGGAGGCTGTGCGTTTTGGTCTTTTGGAAAAAACTTCCTCCGGTAAAATTCCTTCTCCCTCGCTAAAAGTTGCCGTAAGTCTTACACAAACTCTTGCTCAGGTTTTTCCTGATGATCCTGTTCGTGCAGACTATGCCCTGTTTGGTCTTGGCGTTGATGCTTGATATAGCCTGTAACTTTTTATTCTATCAATTTTTTTCTATACAGAGGACAATGCTATTATGAATAAAATTTCATGTTCAGCCATGGCTTTTATGGCGGCCGCATTATTCGGCTCATGTTCTACCATGGGAACTGACGGTTCCAATGAAGTAACTGACACTCCGAGAGATACTTCTTTTTATGTGGAGTCAGTGTTTCCCCAGGGAGAACTTTCTTCTAGCGTAAGTTTTCCTTCCATTCAGATTCAGTTTTCTGAACCAGTTGTGGCTCTAAAAAAATTAGGAGAGCCTTCTTCTACAAGTGATGTGGTTACAATCAGCCCAAGCGTAAACGGCGTGTTTAGATGGTACGGCACAAGCCTTTTAAGTTTTGACTGTTCCGATGCACTCATTCCCCAGAAGGAATATACAATCACCATAAACAAAAATGCAAGAAGCATAACAGGTACTCCTGTTAGCGGAGATTTAGTTTACACATTCCGCACTGAAGAACTTGCCCTTCGCAGCATAGAGCCGGGCTACACCGCACGCAAAGAAAAAAAGATTTACCTTAACTCTCAAGACATTCTGCCAGAATATGCCAAGGACATAGCAGTTTCTTTTGGCAACAAGGTAAACGGCAAGGTTGTGTCAAAATATATTTTGGTCTCTGATGAAAAAAGCAAAAAGGATTATCCTTTTACATTCGAGCAGATTGATGACAAAACCCTTCTTCTTCATGTTAAGGATTCTTTTCCTAGGGACACAGAGCTAAAGGTTGTGCTAAAGGAAGGCGCTATTCCCGATGAAGACTGTATTGCAACTTCAAAAGAGCAGGCAAGAACATTCCACACTTTGCGTCCGTTTAAACATGAGCATACGGCAGGAACTTCTACCCTTACCATTTCATTTAACCACCGCATAAAAGAAGGACAGGAAAAGTCGATTTACAGGGCGCTGCATTTTTCTTCTACAATGGAAATAGGTGAAGAGTCTGTAGAAATTTACGGCAACACGATTTTTATAAAGGACATTCCCGTTACCTACGGCGACGAGTATTCAGTAAGGCTTGAACCTTCGACAGTATGTGACATTTACGATCAGATTTGCAAAGAGGAAGTTTCCTATTCCGTAACGGTTCCCGATGCAGACAGTTACGCTTCCTACAAGGACGGTTCCTTTGTAATTCTTGAAAGTCAGTTTGAACCCAACCGAGCCTTTGAGTTTCAGAATGTTCTTGAAGACTCTACATATACTCTTACAGCCATAAGCGGAGTAACTGATTCCTACAAGGCTGGAAAGAAAAAGACATTTGCACTGGAGGCAACAGAAGAAAACAAAAACCGCAGAGTAATTCAGGCTGTTCCTCTTTCTGACTTTTTGGAAAAGACAGGCGGAAGTTATCGTGGTGCGGTTAAGTTTGAAAGCAATGCATTTTATCTTCCCTACTACGAGGCAAAAAAGCGTGAGGCCTTTACCACAAGTTCCTACATTCAGGTTACCGACCTAGGAGTAACAGTAAGGACAGCGTGGAACAAGACAGATGTAATGGTAAGCCACATGTCTGACGGTTCAGCGGTAAAGAATGCAAGCGTTACCATTAGACAAGTTAGCAGGAACAATAACGAAAGTCACGATGACATAAACGAGAAAATGCTTCTGTCTAAGGGAAGAGAGTTGTGCAGCGGAAAAACATCTGATGACGGACTTGCAGTTTTATATTTTAACGATGAGGACTCCTATTCAACAAGCAAATATATAGAAGTAAAGACAGAAGATGACCGCGTGGTAATTCCACTGTCAACATGGCGCACATTTTACTACGGTACGGACATTTCTAATGGAGATGTAATTGTTCCTGTTTCAAGCCAGACTAGGGGCGAGACTCAGATTTTTTCTGACAGGATGCTTTATCGTCCCGGCGAAACCGCAGAAGTAAAAGTAATAGACCGAATCCGCACACCAGGTGGAGTTTACCAGACATATACTGGACCTTACGAAATAAATTTTGTAGACAACACATGGAATTCCAAGCGCAAGGTTTACGGCTCGTCTTCTGGTAATACAGGCGCACAGGGAACGGCAAGCGCACAGTGGAAACTTCCCGAAGACCTTGTGCCTGGTTCTTATTATGTGGAATACAGACGCACCGACGGTTCAAACTACAAATCAGTTACAAGCCTGATGGTGCAGTTTTTTGAGCGTGTAAGGTTTCAGGCAAATGCAGAGGTTACTCCCGTGGTTTACATTAGGGGAGATGCAATAACTGCAACCGTAAACGCAAGTTATCTTGGCGGAGGTTCTCTTGCAGGCGGAAGCGTTCATGCAGACTGGACGCGCAGCATAAGTTCCTTTGCACCTGCTGGCGAAAAGTTTGAAGGCTTTACATTTGGACCTTTGGGTTACGACTGGTACTGGAGGAACGATGCTGACGAAGAAGAAAGTTTTTATGCCCAAGAAGATGCATCCCTTTCTGCAGACGGAAGTGCCCGACTTTCATGCCAGACAGGAAGCGGACAAAAAGCAGGCTCTCCTTACTACTACAGTCTTGAAGCACAAGTAATAGATGCCGGTAACCAGATGATTGCAGCTCGTACTGGAACAATTGTGCATCCGGCTAAGTTCTACATTGGCTTAAGCGGCATACAAAACATAAAGGGCTTTGCAAAAAAAGGACAGGAACTAGAGTTTGAATATCTCTTTGCAACTCCAGAAGGAAGTGTTCCCTCGCTGACGGAATTTTCTTTCGCAAAAAAAGTTGAATGGGAACTTAGGCGAAAGGAATGGGAAGAAGTTCCCTACACCGACGACTACGGATATGAGCAGACAAGGTGGGAAGAAAAGACTGTTGTAGAACAGAAGGGAAGCTTTGCCGTAAAGAATGCGGAAAAAATAGAAAAACTTCTGCTTACTCCTAAAGAAGGCGGAAGGTATCTTCTTGTAATGCAGACGGAAGACTCTAAAGGAAATGTTGTAAAGACCGAGCGTTCCTTTTATGTAACAAGTTCAGACTCTTACTGGTGGCGTAACAGTGAAGACGCTCACGAAATAACTCTTGAGGCTGACAAGGGAGAGTACGAAGCAGGAGAAACAGCAACAGTTCTTCTGAACAGCACTCTTAACAGGGGGCGCTACCTTGTAACCGTTGAACGGGAAGGAATCTTGAGCGAAGAAGTGCTTGAACTTACTCAGCCCACAGCAACCATTACGGTTCCCATAAAGGAAAACTATGTTCCTCAGGTTTATGTAAATGTGACCACATTTGCACAGCGTAGTAAAGAAGCTCCGGCAGACTACGATAGCAGTGACGAAGGAAAGCCTAAGTCGGTATATGGTTCGGTGAGTCTTGCAGTAAGCAGAAAGTCAAAGATATTTGACATAAGCGTAGAGCAGGATAAAAAAACATACAGGCCTGGAAGCGATGCAAACATTACCCTTACCGCAACAAAAGACGGAAAGCCCGTTGCAAATGCGGAACTTACTCTTATGGTAGTTGACAGGGGCGTTCTTGATTTAATTGGATATCATGTTGAAAATCCGGTTGAGCATTTTTATAACAGCGGACTCTTTGGCTCTGGTGGAATAAATGTAGACTCCTTTAACATGCTTGTTGATCCCGTAACATACGGAACATATACTCTGCCTGCAAAGGAAAGAATTCTTTATGCATTCAACCGCATGTATAAGACCATGGCAACTGCATCCGCCGCAGATGATTCTGTCATGATGATGGACATGGCAATGGGATCCAATATGGTATACCGAGAAGAAGCGGCTGTAGAAGAAAGTCTTGAGGCAGAAGCAGATTCAGGAAGCGGCTCTTTGCAAGTAAGAAAAGACTTTAGGGCGACAGCGGTATTCCTTCCTTCCCTTACTACAGATTCAAACGGAAAGGTAACTGCATCATTTAAACTGCCAGACTCTCTTACCGAATATGTGGTGACAGTCGTAGGCGTAAAGGAACAAACATACGCTTATGCGGAAGAAGCTCTTGTTGTTGCAAATCCAATTTCTGTACGGGATGTGGAAACACGGATTCTTCGACCGGGAGATGAAGGTGAAGCCGGTGTGGTAATTACAAACATTGGCGACAGTGACGAAAATGTAACAATTAACTTTGCAGTTTACAGTGGACTGGAAAAGACAGACTATAAACCCGAAGAAGGAGACCTTATCCGTCTTGAAGGAAAAGCTTTTGTAGCAGGCGAGTCTAAAAAAGCTGTTACTGTAAAATCTGGCGAAACGCAAACCATCATGTTCCGCACCAAGGCTGAATCTCAGGGTTGGATAACTCTTGCTTTTACAGTTTCTTCAAATGAAGTGAACGAGGTAATTTACAAGCCACTGGAAATAGAAAAGCCCTATGTGTACGAAACGGTAACTACAGTTGGTCAGATTGATCAGGAAGAATCCAGTGCAGAGGAACGCATTGTCTTCCCCTCTGGAACTGACAACGGAAAAGGATCCTTCTACATTCAACTTGACTCCTCCCGTTTGGGAAGCCTTTCTTCGGCAGTCAACTATGTCTTCCACTATCCCTACGGATGTCTTGAGCAGCGTTCCAGTGCCGTGCTTCCTCTGGTTGCCTTTGGAGACTACATTAGCGTGTTTAACCTGAACAGCGAAGTTGTAGATGCTGATGCAGTTGTAACAAAGGAACTCAAGGAATGGGCAAAGGTTCAGCGCAAAGACGGAGGATTCCCCTATTGGCCCGACGGTGACGAAAGTTCTCTTGCGGTAAGTCTTCGCATTGCCGAAGTAATTTCTATTGCAAAAGAACACGGAATAAAAATTCCTCTTGGACTAAATACAGACAAACTTGCTTCATACATTCAGAACGAGATAAAAGACCTTAAGGAAGAAAAATATGCATGGCGTTATCCTGAAGCATATGCATATTATGTCCTTACTCGGCTGGGTAAAAAAGTTTCTGCATCAGACATAGAGGCGGTTGTTTCTTCTGATACTGGCGCAAGCGAGTATGCCTTTGCAGGACTTGCCGCATTAAGCATGGGTAACAGAAAACTTGCTGACACTGCAGCTCTTAAAATAAAAAACATGATGTCACTTACTGTACGGGGTGCTTCGTTCCAACAGAATTCTCCCTGGTACGGATGGTACTTCTACAACGGAAACTCAGAACGGTATGCCCTTGCGCTTCATCTGTTTACAAAACTAAATGCGGAAGATATTTACAACGGACATCTTGTTTACGAAATACTCCAGCTGCAAAAGGCGGGTAACGGATGGTGGCAGTCTACGGCAACTACAAGCCGTGTACTGATTGCGCTTGAAGCCTACATAAAGACAAACAACCTTGAAAAGACAAACCTTACTGCAGAAGTTCTTTTGGGCGGAGCTTCTGTCTTAAGCGGAAAGTTTGTTGGCGTTGGTGCACAGCCTGTTGACCGCACCATGGATTTTGCCTTACTGAATGAAAAGGGCGTTTCCTTTGACAGCGAGATTCCTCTTGAGGTAACAAAAAACGGAAAGGGCCAACTTTTTTACACTGCAAGCCTAACCTATGCACTTCCTGCACAGGAGCAGAAGGCACGGGACGAAGGTTTGTGTGTCTATGTTGAAATAACCGATGCACGCACTGGAGAAAAAGTGGAAGCTGGAAAGTTAAAGAGCGGAGTAATCTACCGGGAGAAAGTATATGTTACGACGACAAAAGAAAGGACATTTGTTGCCCTTCGTGCCCCCGTTCCAGCTGGCGCACAGATTCTGAACGGAGCCTTTGTTACAACTGCGACAGTTCCCGCTTTGGAAAAAAATACTGCGGATCGTAATTCTTACTGGTGGAGGAGCCGCATGAGCCACCAGGATGTGTACGATGCAGAGATACGCTGCTTCTGGAACTACATGGGAATAGGAAACCAAAGTTTTGAATTCCTATTCCGTGCAGAAAGGAGCGGTACTTACCAGACGCCTGCAACCCTTGCCGAATGCATGTACGAACCAGAGGTGTTTGGACGAAGCGATGGTGCTGTCTGGACAATTGAGTAGGATGAATAAAGGGACTGTCATAATGAAATGTACTTCATAAGGCAGTCTCTTTTTTTTATTCCGTGCGTTTTATGTTGTAGGTGTATATGGATGAACCTGTGCCATTAGAATTTGTTACGGTTATGTAGACTTTGTTTATTCCTATTGTAAAGCCTGTACTTCCATTAATTTTCCACTTCGTCAAATCAGTTGTGTCTCGAGTTGCAGTGCATGTTATCTCGTTTCCATCTGCATCTTCTCCAGTTGCCGTAATGTTCTGGTCGCTTGAGAAAGTTGTTAAATCAATACTCCAGCCCGTAGCATAATCACCAGTAATATTATCGGATTCATATTCGTATGTGCCGGGAGTTGTTTCTCCTGCATCATCTAGAGTAGCGAGTTCTGTGCCTGCGTATAGAAGTCTGAAAATGTATTTTCTTTCAAGAGTATTGTCTTTTGAAACAATGCTTATTGTATATGCAATCGAATTGCTAAAGAATTCACCAGAAGAAAGAGAGCCGTTTACATCAGCAGTAAAAGTTATGCTTCCTGTTCCTGTCTTTTTTGTTACAAATCCAGAGCCGTCTTCCCAAATTTGCAATTTAACTGTTGAACTTGAATTTAGCGCCGTTGCCGTTATGGTTGGAAGTGAATCCGTTGTCGTTACAAGGTAGTTGAAGTTGCCTGAGTCAGGCCATGTTACGGAAGCCCCAGAAACTTTTGCAATGTTTCTGTAAATGTCCTCATCAAATACCTGTTCCGTTCTGCCTGCAAGAGTATTTAAATTTGTAATGGTCTCCCACTTTGTTGCACTGCTCACTGTAAGAGATTCAAGCCTAGACTCTGAGTCGCAGTCCTTGGTAACAGTTACCGTATACACCTTGTCTACTGCACTTGGTGATGTGTTGCTTACAGTTATGGTAAGCACGGTTGTACCTTCGGGAATCATTGTTGTTGCATCGCCCAAAGTTATTACCCAGTCTGTAGGATATGTCGAGTCCCGTGTTGCTGTTACCGGAATTGCTCCCGTGGGATAGTTGTTTGCAACTTCTGTTGACGCTGCGCTTACGGTAATGGTTGCTGTCTTGCTCTTTGTTACGGCTTTAAAGCCTATGGTCTTTGTGTTGTCCGTAGACTTGAGTGAAACTTTTAGCGCATTATTTAAATTTAGCGAACTAGAATTTACATCTGTTTGGCTTTGAAGTTTAAGGGAATCAAGTTCCGTATTTGTTGAGTCAGGCTTTGACAGGGTAAATACGGTTGGCGTTCCGTTTACATAAAGCGTAATTGTTGAGTTGCCTATGTATTTGTCATCAGTTAAACCTGTAAGTGTAAATGCCTTGTATGTCTTTTCGTCAAATGCGGAGTTGTCTTCATATGTTTCTTCTGTTGTAGTTCCCGTCGTTTTTGTTCCACCAGGTTCAGTAAGTTCGTATGTTACGGCAGCGTGTTTGTTTGCCGTGCGTACATAGAATGTAAGTTTGTCCGTGTATACATTGATGTTGGTGTCGTCGTTGTTTAGAAGTCTTGCGTTTGAGTCCAAATTGGCGGCATCTGCAAAGGCATTGCTCTTTCCTTTTTCAAGAGTCTGCTTTGTCGTGTTAGTTTTTGTTTCCTTTGCGGTAATGTAAACTGTTTCAATGACAGTGTTTCCTGCATCGGGTTTTTTTGCGGTAAGGGTGTAGTATTTTATTGTTGTGCCGTCTTCTGCAGTTACCTTTATCCACAACTTTTTTACAAGTTCCGTGCTATCTGTGTCTTCTGCGTTAAAGTCAACCTGCATTCCTGCTGTCTTGTCGTAGGCCTGCCATCCGCTAGAAGGAGTCGGTGCTGAATCTGATGATGTGGTTGTCCATGTAACGGTAGCCCTCTTGTGGAAGGGAACAATGTAGTATGTAAGTTGGGTAATGTCGCGAACATAGTCTGCACTAAGCTGAACTGAACCGTAATCTTTTTCAGGCGTAACAGCTCTGTCGCTTGCGCTTAGCAGTTTGTAATATGTTCCCCAGTCGCCGTATTTTATGTCATTAGGAGCATCATCTGAATCTACAACGGAAGTTCCTATTGGTGAACCGGAAAGGGTCTTTAATCCGGCGTTTGTTTTTTCAATAGTGCCTGTAATGGATTCTCCCGTAATCTTGTATCCGAACTTGCGCAAAGAGGTGTCTGAGCTCTGAGGCTTTTTAATGTTAATTTTGTAAGTGCGTTCAATTTGTGCGCTGTCCTTTGTGGTAATGCATAAGGGACGATTTCCTCCTGCAGATTCAAAGACATAGGTTTTTTCTGTCTTTACCGTACGGATTGTTCCGTCTGCAAGAGATTTGTGAATGTCTTCCTCCGCTCCTGGTGCGTACTCTATGGAAACTAAAGTTACTCCGCTGGGAATGTCTAAGTTAATCTGAATGTCTCCAACATCTTCGTTTACCCAGTAGAGTTTGCTGTCTGCGGTATAGTCATCTGTCTTAGGGTCAAAAACAATATCCTGATAAACTTCTGGTTCTGCTTCCATGCCATCGGGTAGTTCGTCTGCGCTTAGGGGAAGGGCTGTAAAGGACAGGTTGCGGATTTGTGCTATGGTTCCAGTTCCTGCGTCTGCGTCATAGACAAAGGGTTTTGAAATTGTAACGCTGTACTGCCTTGAATAGTGGGGGTCGTCTGCGATGATTGTTGCGGTAACTTTTGTTTTTCCGTAGGGCAGAATTGCACTTGCATAAGTGGTATCTGACTTTGGACTTATGCTTACTGTCTTTGGAGTGCATTCTGTGTATGTTGCGCCCGCCTCAGAGGTTGCCTGTTCTGTGCTTGAAATCTGTTCCGCCTTCCATGTTACATTTGCCCATTTGTCCTGAGTAAAGCATCTGAATTCTACGCTGTCGTCTGCGCTTACAAAGGAATTGGCGATTGTATATTCTTCTGTATCTGGGTCAAAGTCTGCAATCTGGTTTGCAGAAGGTGCGGTTGCCTTTATTACTACAAGTCCTTCCGTTAAAATTGATGATGTGTCGCTGGAAGATGGTGAGAGTATGCTGTCGTTGCCAGTCTTTTGAGAGTTGTCGTTATTATAAATGTTCGTCAGTACATTGGAGCATCCAACGAGGAGTGCCGAGAGAAAAACTGTTACTGCAAGTGTAAGTAATTTTTTCATGCTTCCTCCTATTTCTGTATTATAATCTCTATTTGAGTTTTTAGGCTAGATGAAGAAAGAATTTTTACTGATTCCGCAGAGGCTCCTCGGGAAAGGGCTTCCTGCCAGACCTGCTGAGCTTCCTGTGTGGTCTCTGCATAGACTGTAACCGATGCTTTTGCATTTTGTCCAAGGCTTTTTGCAAGGGCATTAAATGTTTCATCTCTGTCTTCTTCTGGCAGATTAAGGTAAATGTGGAAAAGTGAATCTGACTCTTTGTTCTGGACGATTCCCGTAGTAACTTTTGTCTGTGTTCCAATCATCTGCTGACCGTTTCTTGTTCTGTCTTCTTCTTGAGGCACAAGCATAAAGCGTATGGTGTAGTTCTGCATGGAGATAAGGGGAATGCCACCGTCTGTGCTTCCGTCCCATGTAATTTTTCCAGGAACAGAGCCGCTTCCTTCCCAGGACTTGCAGACGCTTCCATCTTCGTCCAAAACTTCAACCTGCCAGCGATCGCTTTTGTATTCAAGATATTCGTAGGAAAGAGCAATTTCCAGTCCGCCGTTCTTTGCGCTTGAGGGAACAAACTGCGTCTTTGGAGAAACGGAAACATTTGCAACCGCCGGTCCCCATGTGCCTATGCTCTTCTTGTAACGGGAAGCTCCCCCTTCCTGTATGGAACGAACAATGCTTCCAGGGTAAATCCTAACTCCTGCATATGCCCTTGGAAACGAAACAAAAGAAATGCCTGCAAGGGAATCAAGGAAGACAGTGTAGTCTGCCCCAATGTAGGGAATAATCCAGTCCCTGCCAAACCAGAGTGAAATTTCAAAAGACATTTTTGCTACAAGGGCAAGTCCTTCTGGGTCAGGGAATTCTATTTTTGAAATTAGATCGTCATCTTTTGCCCTTGTTGAAGTGTAGAACGAAGCGTTTACAAAATTTACTCCTACGCCAAGTCCGGGAACAAATTCTAGCCAGCGTGGAAGAAAATTCCATGTCGCTTTGTTAAGCACTTTCTGAACCCTTAGCATAAGGATGTTGTTGTTAAAGGTTACTAGCAGATTGTTTTGGTCCGCAGACTCCTGCCACATGTCACGAGTAACTTCCAGACCAAACATCCATCCGCCAAAGTTAAGACCCATTCCAGCAGAAAAATTTGCTCCGTAAGTCATAAGGTCGTAGCGCTTGAATTCGGTGCTAAAAAATCCCAAAGGGAAGGAAATGCCGCCGTTGCTTTCTATGTAAAAGTGATTTTCCTGCACCACATTATCACCCTCTGCAAAAATCGGAGGTGCAAAAAGCGTGAGAAATAAAACTGATGTAACAGCAAAAAAGCGACACTTCATCCCTTCCAATATCGGCAAATTCTCGCTATAATATAAGACAGATTTTTGTATAGGGTACATGTATGATAAGTAAAATTCTTCTACTGATTATCTTCTTTGCTGTATTCGTCTGCGTGGGAATTCTCTGCAGGAAGCAGAGTACCGATGTAAACGGATTTGTTCTTGGAGGACGCTCTGTTGGTCCTTGGCTTACTGCCTTTGCGTACGGAACTTCGTATTTTTCTGCCGTTATTTTTGTAGGTTACGCAGGTCAGTTTGGATGGAGTTTTGGTCTTGCTTCCACATGGATTGGTTTGGGTAACGCATTCATTGGTTCTCTTTTGCCTTGGGCAATTCTTGGACGACGCACCAGAATCATGACTCAGCATCTAAACTCAAAGACAATGCCTGACTTTTTTGGTCAGCGTTACGACTCTAAAGGATTAAAGATTGCCGCTTCTGCAATTACCTTTTTGTTTTTAATTCCATACACGGCTTCCCTCTTTAACGGACTTTCTCGTCTCTTCCGCATGGCATTCAACATTGACTACGCAGTTTGCGTTGTGGTAATGGCTGTGCTTACTGCTGTCTATGTTATTGTAGGCGGATACATGGCAACTGCCGTAAACGATTTTATTCAGGGCATAGTAATGCTTGTGGGAATTGTTGCGGTAATTCTTGCGGTACTTTCCAAGCACGGCGGATTCATGCAGTCTGTAATAGAGATGTCCAAAATAGACAGCGGAGAACTTCAGGGCGGATTTGTTTCCTTCTTTGGACCTCAGCCTCTGTATCTGCTGGTGGTAGTTCTGCTTACTTCTTTGGGAACATGGGGTCTTCCTCAGATGGTAGGAAAATTCTATGCCATTAAAAATGAAGAGTCCATTAAGATAGGTACGCTAATTTCTACAGTGTTTGCAATCATTGTTGCTGGAGGATGCTACTTCCTTGGAGGATTTGGCCGTCTCTTTACCACACAGGAAGCGGTAAGTGCGGAAGGTTTTGACAGTATTGTTCCAACCATGCTTTCTGGTCTTTCGGACATTCTTATTGGTGTTGTGCTCATCCTTGTCCTTTCTGCCTCCATGTCTACTCTTTCTTCTCTGGTGCTTACTTCCAGTTCAACTTTAACTTTGGACTTCCTTGGCTCATTCAAAAAGAAAAAGGCTGAAGAAAAAAGCAACATGCTTACCATGCGCATTTTTGTTGCAGTGTTCATAATAATTTCTGCAGTGATTGCGATTGTTCAGGCAAAGAGTAGGGTAACATTTATTGCCCAGCTTATGGGAATTTCTTGGGGTGCGCTTTCTGGTTCATTCCTTGCTCCATTCCTTTACGGTCTTTACTGGAAAAAGACAAGCCGTGCAAGTGTTGTGGCATCTTTTGTGTTTGGAACGGTTGTCATGATTGTTCAGCTCTGCATTTCCTTGGGATGGATTCATGTGGGAGGAACCTTCCTTACATTCATCTTTAAGAACTCCCTGTATTCTGGCGTCTTCTGCATGCTAGCTTCAATTGTAATTGTTCCGCTGGTAAGCCTTGTTTCGCAAAAGACAAAACCAGCTGGCGTGGAGCAGATGTTTGCCTGCTACGATACAAAAGTTCAGGCGAGTGCAAAGGAAGTTCTTTCGGAATAGGATGAGCTTTTCAAAGTCTTCTTTGCAAACTGTAGCGCTTTATGGTACACTGACTGCATGGACGCAAAAAAAATTATTGTCGTTGGCGCCGGCATTTCGGGGCTTACTGCAGCAGTGTACTTGCAGCGCTCAGGCTGTGATGTTACCGTTTTAGAAAAGCATGTAATTCCAGGCGGACTTTCTACCAGCTGGACTCGCAAGGGTTTTTTCTTTGAAGGTGGAATGCACTGGCTTACTGGCTCTTCGCCCAAACTTCTTCTTAACCGGGTGTGGCATGAATCAGGTGCCCTTAAAGAAAACAATCCCATTACAAACCGAGACCCCATTTACACTCTTGTTGACGGAGACAAAAGCATAAACCTTTGGCGTGATGTAAAGAAACTAAAGGCCGACCTTCTTGCTTATGCCCCCGAAGACAAAAAGGCCATAAACAGACTTTGCCGTGATGTAAAAATTATGAGCGCCGTTCATCTTCCCATAATGGATTTGCCAGGACTAAAGACAAGCCGTCACTGTAACGAACCTCTTTGGAACCTTATAAAAATGGCTCCTGCTGGTCTTCGCTACGGAAGTCTTGCCAAACAGACTTATGAAGAATATGTAAATAAGTTTACAAATAAAAATGTTCGTCACCTTCTGATGAGCATAATCGGCTACAGGTACAATGCCCTTTCTCTTGTGTATACCATTGCGGCCTTTGCAAGCGGCGACTGCGGATTCCCTGAAGGCGGTTCCCTTAGAATGGCACAAAATCTTGCCGACACATTTACAAAACTTGGCGGAAAAATTCAGTACAACACCACTGTAGAAAAAGTTGTTGTAGAAAATGCAAAGACAAAAGGCGTTATGGTAAAGGGCAGCCTTCTTCCTTCCGATGCAGTTCTTGTTGCCTTTGACACCCGTACTGCTGTAGATACAATGTTTATACCTCCCCTTGAAGAAAAATGGGTTTACGCAATGCGCAAGAAAGTTGTTTCGGAGCAGAACATGTTTTTTGGTCTTGGCATAAAGGCCAATCTGTCCAAGTATCCCTTTGGCATGGTAATTCCCTTTGACACTCCCTTTGAGGCCGGAGGAAATACCTTTAACGAAATAAGGATTAACAACTATGCAGGAAAGCCGGGCTATGCTCCCGACGGATGTTCTACCGTAACATGTCTTCTCTTATGCGGATGTTATGACTGGTGGAAGGCAAAAAAGGCAGACGGAACTTATAAAGATGAAAAGGAAAAACTTCTTGACCGCTTTATTGCAATGCTAGAAAGATACATTCCCGAAGTAAAGGGAAATGTAATTGCACGGGATCTTGCAACTCCATGCACTTACGAACGCTACACTGCAAGTTTTGAAGGCTCATGGATGAGTGTATGGCGGCCGGGGGATTCTTCCTTTGTGTTCCCGTCAAAGTCAAAGTCTGTCAAAGGACTTTATTTTGCAAGCGAGCGTAACCAGATGCCGGGAGGACTTCCTATCTGTGCGTGGGCGGGTCGTAAGGCTGCGCAAACAGTCTGCCGTGACTGGAAACTTACCTTTATGTGCGAGGACAAACAGAAGCATGAATAAAGAGCAGAACCGTGAGGCAGTAATAGTAAGGACAAGCGTTGTTGGAATTGTTGCAAATGTTTTCCTTGCGGCCTTTAAGGCGGCTGTTGGAATTCTTTCTTCTTCAATAGCGGTTGTGCTTGATGCCGTAAACAATGTAAGCGATGCCCTTTCTTCGGTAATTACGATTATTGGTACAAAACTTGCAGGTAAGGCTCCAGATAAAAAACATCCCTACGGATACGGACGCATAGAATATCTTACCGCTTTGGTAATAGCAGTCATTGTCCTTTATGCAGGTCTAACTTCCCTTGTGGAATCTGTAAAGAAAATTTTTAATCCTACAGAGCCTGACTATTCTACAATTGCCCTTGTAATAATTGCGGTTGCAGTTGTCGTAAAAATTGCGCTGGGACTTTTTGTAAGAGACAGGGGAAAAAAAGTAAATTCTGACTCTTTAATCGCTTCGGGAACGGATGCACTTATGGACTCCATTATTTCTGCTTCCACTCTTGTTGCGGCTTTTGTTTTCATAGTCTTTCACATTTCGTTGGAGTCTTACCTTGGAGTAATCATTTCTATACTGATTATAAAGTCAGGAATAGAAATACTTAAGGACACACTTAGCGAAATTTTAGGCGAGCGTATAGAGGCTGATTTTTCTCATTCAATAAAGCAGACAATAAAAAATTGTTCCCCCGACATTCAGGGCGTGTTCGATTTAGATTTGCACAACTATGGTCCCGACCGTCTGCTTGGTTCAGTTCATGTGGAAGTTCCCGATGGATGGACTTCTGATAAAATTGATTTTCTTTCCAGAAAGATTCAGGAAGAAGTTTACGCAAAGCACGGAGTACTAATTTCTGCGGTAGGAGTGTATTCTGTAAACACTAGGGATGAAGAAGTCATTTTAATGCGCAACAAAGTTCATGACATGGCATTTTCCCACAAGCATGTAATGCAGATTCACGGCTTTCATGTTGACAGGGAACATAAGCGCATGAGCTTTGATGTCATATTCAGCTTTGACTGTCCCAACTCCAAAGAGGAATATGCTGCCTTGTGCAGTGAAGTTGGCATGGCCTTTCCAGATTATAAAATTCAAATCAACATGGATTACGATATTTCGGACTAGAAAATGCTTTACATAATGCGACACGGAAAAACAGACTGGAACGAAAAAAGAAAACTCCAGGGACGAACAGACATTCCTCTTAACGAAGAAGGAATTGGCATGGCAAAAAAGGCGGCGGAAGAATGCAAAAACATTCACTTTGACATTTGCTACTGCTCTCCGCTGATTAGGGCAAGAACTACTGCGCAAATTGTCCTTGAGGGAAGAAATGTTCCCATAGTCACTGACGACAGACTTGTGGAAATGGGCTTTGGAGAATACGAAGGCATAGAGCATTCATTTGAAATTCCTGACTGTCCCATAAACGAACTTTTTTATCATCCCGAAAACTACAAGGGGATTGGCGGTGCCGAAACATTTGAAGAACTCTTTGCACGGACGGGTAGCTTTTTGCAGGAAGTTGTAAATCCTCTTCTTAAGCAGGGAAAGGACATTCTTATTGTAGGACACGGCGCAATGAACTGCAGCATAATCTGCCAGGTAAAGAACATTCCCCTAAAGGACTTTTGGAAAATCGGCATAGAAAACTGTAGGCTTTTTAAACTTTCTTAATCTTAAGCGAAACTGTATGTACAAAGGGTCGCTGTTTGGGGTAGAATAAGACCATGGATGCGAAACTTATCAATGCTTTTTTAACAGAAGGAATGAACACCTTTGAGTCAATGTTTGGAATTAAAGCGACCAACAAGGAACCTCATATCCTTAATGTAACAAGCGGCCACCCCTGGGAAATTTCAGGATTGTTGGGCATAACGGGAAAGAGTAAGGGCGTTGTTGCCTTTAGACTTCATAAAACTCTGGCCAATAAAATGCTGGAACTCTCTGGACTGGAATGTACAAAAGAAAACTACGAAGAAATGTCCATAAGCCTTGTAAGCGAATTTACAAATGTCATAGCAGGTCATGCAGTTAGCGTGGTTCAGGACATGGATTTGGATATTTCGCCGCCATTCTGCGTCATGGGTCACAATCACGAAATTGCTTGGCCTAAAAACTATCCTGTAATTGCAATTCCCTTTGTAACCCAGCAGGGCCCCTTTGAGGTAGATGTCTGCTTCAAGTAGTAAGCAGAAAACTCGCCGGGGCAAAGATGTGCTCTAGCTGTTCTTTTTGCGCTGTTGAACGGTGTGCACTATGCCTGCAAGCATGGTTACTATTGCGATTGACATGATTACATAAAGTATCCAGTGTGTTTCTATGTGTTCTTTGCTGAGCAGGGCTACGCTGTTAAGCAGCATTCCCACAGAAAGCAAGGGAGACACCTGTCGTGACTGGTCTTCCTTTATGCCAGTCTTGCGCTCCTTTAGTTCCCTGATGATGTTTTTTGTGCGGACTATCATCCGTATGAATACAAATGCAAAGGCAAGGGCAACGCAGGCAAAGGCGGCAAACTCTATGCGATGCACGATTATTGCGGCAGACAAAAGATATGTGGCGCATAAAAGTTCTATGGCACCCACAATCTTAAACATCAGCAGGATTTTCTTATAGTTTCCAATTTGGGAATCTACATCAGAGTAGAGGACAAATTCTCCTTCGGCAGCGCGCTTTCTTAGAATGACCCAGAAGCCCCACACCTGAACAACTTCTATGCCGGCTTCTTCCATGAAGCTTCTGTAATCCTTAGAAACCGAACCAAGGCGTGAGCTAAAGTCCACCTGATAGACAAACTCGCCCTTTTCGCAGGGAGTAAATGTGTAAAATCCCATGAAGAAGTGTTTGAGAGTCCATCCTTCCTGTGCCATTTTGTTAAGCCACAGTATTTCTTTGTCCTTGTCAAAATAAAGCCTGAATTTAGTCATTTTTTTACTCCTTAATCAGCTGAATTCATTAGTTTTCCGTTTTCCAAAAGTTCGCCCAGTCGGGTAACTTCCTTTGCAAACGCCTCTTTTCCAAGAGGAGTAATAAGATATTCCTTCTTTTTGCGTGAGGAATCGTCCTCGCTGTAGATTTTAATCCATGAGCGCTTTTCCAGAGTCTGCAGGGCACCGTATAAAGTTCCAGCTCCCAGTTGAACCCTGCCCTTGGTAAGCCCTTCAACCTCCTGAATTATTCCGTAGCCGTGATTAGGCTTTCGCAGAGCAAGCAGGATGTAGTAAAAGGCTTCCGTAAGCGGAATGTCAGTATTCATCAGAACCTCCTATCAGTTTACGATGTATCGATTACCGATATATCATATAATCAATATATCACCAGTCGATATATCTGTCAATAGTTTTTTTAATTTTTTGTGTTTTTTTCTTCATTATGGTCTATACTGTATGTGTTATGGAAAAAAGAATAAAAATCGGTTTTGCCGTATTTGGTTCTGTTGCGGCTTTGGTAACGGTTTTGGCCATGGTGTATGCCTTTGCACTGGATCCCTTTCGCGGAGTGGAAAGAAATTTTGTTCCCTCAGAAAGTTTAGAAGCGGTCTTTACGAGGGAGCAGGCTCTTGAGGATTTGAACTTTATGATGGGTATGCTTCATACCCGTCACCCTGCTTGGCTAGAAAGGGACAATGAGCGAGTAAAAAATGTAGAGGCTCAGTATCAGAAAGAAATAGCTTTTCTGCCCGACACTCTTACCACTGTGCAAATATGGCAGACGGCCGGACGAATCCTTCATCAGTTGTACGACGGACACACTTCTGTGTATGCAAAGTTTGCCCAGCCTCTTTACATAAATGATTTTAGTCAACTGGAGGAATACGGACTTCCCCTTTACATAGACGGTCTTCTCTGCTCAAAAGTGTTGGAAGACTTTTCTGCTGTGTTCCAGTACGAACTTGACTCCTATGCAAAGAAGATGTTTAGCTCTAGCATAATCATAAACAGGGGATACCTTGCTTGGGCCGGAGTGGATGTTTCTGACGGAGTAACATACACATTCTCTACTGCCGACGGAGAAAAGGATTTTCATTATGATTTTGTTCCCTTTGGCGAAGTAAAAAGAATTCAGACTGCGGATGCCGATGAGGAAGACTGGGTTTACTACGAAATAGACAAAGAAAGCAATGCTGGCATTTTTACACTTACCTCATGTTCCTTTAATGACCACTACAGGGAAGTTCTTAGAGAATTTTTTGAAGCCGTAAATAAAAACGCCTTGAACAATGTAATCGTGGACTTACGGGACAACGGCGGAGGAAACTCTCTTGTGGCGAATGAATTTCTTAAGTACATTGATGTAGACGGCTACTATGAATGGGGATGCAAAATCCGCTTTGGAAACTTTCTGTACACAGGAAAAAGAGCATGGAATAAAAACAAAAGAAAGGAGCCTGTCTTTGCTGGAAACCTCTATGTCCTTACAAGCACAAAAACTTTCAGTTCTGCTATGGACTTTGCAATGCTTGTAGGCGACAACCGCATAGGAACCCTTGTAGGCGAACCCTGCGGAAACTTACCCGACGCCTACGGAGATGTCCTTAACTTTGTACTGCCCAACACAAAACTTTCTCTTGGCGTATCATTTAAAAGATGGTTCCGTATAGACGAAGCTAAAACTGGTCAGCCCCTTAACCCCGACATCTATTGCTCAGAAGAAGAAGCCTTGGATAAGGCGCTGGAACTTTGTAGCAGGAGCGGTCGGTAGAATCGGTTGCCCAATCAGTTAGTTTCTGCTTACATATACTCCTAACGGAAAGTTCAGTTTTAAAGACTTGAGCAATAACGAAAAGATGAGGCAGATCTTTACATGATTTTATGCTACCTTGGTCAAGCAATTTTTGGCACTGCTTTTTTTGGTGTAGGGCATTCATATATTTAAGTGGTAACAAAAAGCCTAAACAGAATGTTTGCTTAGAAACCAAAGATAAGGGATTTTACTAGGAGAACAGAAATGGAAAAGAAACATCACATAGAAAAAAACACTGTGCAGGAAACGCTCATAATTCCCCTGTACGGAAGAAAAGTCTGCTCAGAAAAATTTCCTAACCTCTTTAAGGATTCAGAGGCGGAGCGGATATGTAGCATGCTGGACTACGACTTTGAAGAAAAGGGAAGAAAGATGGAGCGTGGTGCGGGGCTTTTTGGTGCACTTGAAGTTGCTCAGAGGCAGTATGACCTTGGTTGGGAAATTAAGGATTACCTTACCTCTCATCCCAATGCCGCTGTGGTAAATCTTGGCTGCGGATTGGACGACACATTCAGCAAGTGCGACAACGGAAGTTGCAGAGGCTACAACATAGATATGCCAGATGTTATTGCGGTGCGGAACGAAATACTGCCGCCTACAGAACGGGAAGCAAACATTGCCTCAGATCTTAATGACTACGGTTGGATGGAAAAAATTGACGCAAAGGAAGGAGCTGTTTTTTATGCCTCAGGTGTGTTCTATTATTTTAAAAAAGAGGATGTCAAAAAACTTTTCCTTGAAATGCAAAAACATTTTCCCGGTAGCGTAATTGTGTTTGACTCGTGCAACCGCCGAGGTGCTAAAATGCTGACAAAGACATGGCTTAAGGAAGCGGGAATAAAAGATGTGGGAGCCTTCTTTTCGATGGAAGACGAAAGCGAGATTGCAGGATGGAGTAAAAATTTTGTTGTAACAGCTAGAAGTTATATGCGCGGCTACAGGGATATATACAAAAATGTGAGCGTTTTTTTTAAACTGATGATAAAATTCTGCGATTGTTTCGTGAATGCGAAAATTGTAAGGGTAGAATTAAAATAGGCAGATTTCCCCCTTGTTGTTTTTGTTTGATTAGTCTATACTAACTATGTTAGAATTAACTAACATAATGGAGGTCAAAATGACAGAAGGAAGTAAAAAATTTCTGTGGGGTGTAGTTGCAGGTCTTGCTGCTGCTGCATTCATTAAGACAGACACTTTTAAAAAGGGCGCTGCAAAAATAATTGCAGGAGGTCTCCAGCTTAAAGACGATGCAAAAGAGTATTTTGAAACAATCAAAGAAGATGCCGAGGATGTAAAAGCCGAAAATGATGCAAAGGCAAAGGCTTAACTTTCGGGGCGCAATATGAATTTTACAGTAAAGCATTCTCTGCCAGGGCGGATTCGGATCCGTTATGATAAGAAAAAACTTTCCAAGCGGCAGGCAGCCTTGGCATACAGTCTGCTTTCTGTACAGGAGGGGATGAGTAGCGTAAGCGTAAACTATACTACTGGTTCCTTCCTGATTTATTACGATGTAAAAAAACTTTCAGAAAAACACATAAGGGCCTATTTTCTTGCGCTAAACGAAAAATACCTTAACAACAGGGAAATGCTTGAACAGGTGGAAGAACCTAAGGAACAGGAAAGCCTTCTTTTTGATCTAGCACTAATGACAGCCAGCCACTACCTTAAAATGATTTTACCCCTACCCGTCAGGTTTGTGCTAAGGGCAGTTTCTCTTGCGCCAAGAATTCTTAACGGAATTGAACATGTTGTAAGGGGAGAAGTTTTTCATTCCGAGGTACTGGATGCGACTGCAATTTCCATGGCTCTCATTACGGGAGACGCGCGTACTGCAAGCAATATAAACTTTCTGCTTAACATTGGCGACACCATAGAAGAATTTACAAAGAAAAAATCCTATAGCGATCTTGCCGAAAAACTAATTTCACAAAATGACCAGATTCAGCTTGTAGAAAAATCTGCCGATGGAAAGACAATAGAAAAAACAGTTCCCCTTTATGTCGTAAAAAAAGGCGACACGGTTGCGGTTCGTACTGGAAGCGTAATTCCTGTAGACGGAACTGTGCTTAGCGGCGAGGCTCTTGTTAATCAGGCTACGATTACTGGAGAACCACTTGCCGTAGAAAAGCGCACAGGGGCTTCAGTGTTTGCAGGAACGGTCGTACAGGAAGGTGAGATTTTTGTTCAAGTTCGTGCAACAGGGAATCAGACTAAGGTTCAGAACATCCTACATATGATAGACAACTCCCAGAGCCTTAAGGTGTCTTCCCAAGTGCGTTCAGAAAATCTTGCCAATCAGCTTGTAAAATATAATTTTCTGCTTTCTCTTGCAACATTCCTTTTTACAGGAAACATGACAAAGGTAATGGCAACCCTTATGGTGGACTATTCCTGTGCAATGAAGCTCTCTTCTCCTATAGCTGTTTTAAGCGCCATGAAGGAAGCGACTGAGCACGGAATAATTGTAAAAGGCGGAAAGTTTTTGGAAAATGCTTCCCTTGCAGACACTGTTGTTTTTGACAAGACGGGAACTTTGACGCACGCTTCTCCAAAACTTGCGAAAACTTATGCATTTGAAGGACGCTCCGAAAACGAAGTTCTTTCCATTGCAGCGTGTCTTGAAGAACATTTTGCCCATCCCATTGCAAGCGCAATTGTTAAGGCTGCTGAAGAAAGAAAGATTATTCATCCCGAAGAACATGCAAAGGTTGAATACATTGTGGCTCACGGAATTGCAACTACCTTGTACGGGAAAAAGCTTGTAATAGGAAGCAGGCACTTTGTTTTTGATGATGAAAAATGTGAGACTCCAAAGGAATTAGAAAAAATTCAGAGCGATGCTTTGGAAAGGGGAGAGTCTCTTTTGTATCTGGCGGAAGAAAAAAAATTAATCGGAGTTTTTGCAATAAATGACCCGGTGCGAAAAAATGCCGCAAGGGTAATTGAAGCCCTGCATAAGTCTGGAATTAAAAACTGCGTCATGATTACAGGCGATGACGAGGGTGCCGCAAAGACGGCTGCAAAAATTACAAAGGTTGACCATTACATTTCCCGTGCACTCCCCGAGGACAAGGTAGGCTACATAGAGCAAGAGCAGAAACTTGGCCACAAGGTTATAATGATTGGCGACGGAATAAACGATGCGCCTGCTCTTGCTAAGGCGGACACTGGTATTGCAATGGGCGACTGTGCAGACATTACCGGTGAAACTGCAGATATTGTCCTTTCATGCGAAGACGGACTGTTGGGATTGTACAAGACCCGAGTGCTTGGTTCGCTCCTTATGGAAAAAATTGACAGTAGTAACCGTAGCATTGTAGGAGTAAATACAGCCCTCATGCTTCTGGGACTGTTCGGAATAATTTCACCATCTCTTGCCGCTGTCCTGCACAACGCAAGCACCATTGCATTCAGCGTAAGGTCAATGCAGCGCCTTCTTCCTGAGGTGGAGGAATAGGTTTTGGAATACCGATACTTTCCAGGCAGGCTAAGATTCCGCGACCATGTCTTACGGGATTTGGAAATTCGCCAGGCCGCAGTTGCCGTGATAAAGAAAATCTGTCCAGAGGCACAAATAACCTATACTGAAAAAACTTCTAGCATACTTGCGGTTTATCCCGAGAATTCCATAAATCTGGAAAGTCTAAGGCCTCTTCTTCCCCTTCTGCTAGAACTAGAACCTAAAATCAGGTTCTATAATTCTTCAAAAAAGAAAGACATACTTGACGGAATAAAAAAAATTGAAGCACAAATAAAAAACACCCTGCCAAACTGACAGGGTGCACTTCAAAACTATTTGCAGTGGAGCAGTTTTTTAAGCTGCAACTGTCTCCGAAAAAAAATTATCTTAGCAGATTACGACAGAGTTGTCGGTGTGAGAGAAGGGAGCAGGAATGTATTTGTCTGCGGCCCAGTCGTTTTCCCAGTGCTTTCCGTCAAGAAGATAGCGGAACTGATATTCCTTTCCAGCGTCCAACTTGATTTTTGTAGAGAATGTACCGCTCTTGTCCTTTGTAAGAGGAGTGTCGGTGCTGCTCCAGTTGTTAAAGTCTCCAGCAATAGTAACATGTTCTGCACCGTGTGCTGCTTCTTTGGAAACGCTGAAAGTTACAGTGCATGTTTTCTTGTCTTTTGAATAAGTCTTCTTTAATGCCATAGTGTGCCCCCGAATAACGATATTAAATTGAAATATGGTAGTTGAAAAACTACATATAAAGTTATACAATGTTCTAGCAGTTTTGTGAAGTGGATTTATGAAAAAAATCAACTAAAATGCTGAAATTTTTACGGTTTAAGACTGTTTTAAACCAAAGGAGTCGAACATGTCGGCAAAAAAGTATCTTTTTACATCAGAATCTGTCGGGGAAGGTCATCCTGACAAACTGTGCGACCAGATAAGCGACGGTATTCTTGACGAGTGCCTTAGGCAGGATGCAGAAAGCCATGTTGCGTGCGAGACATTTGCTTCTCAGGCTGCCGTTATCGTTGGCGGAGAAATAAATACCGAGGCCTATGTAAATGTTCAGGAAGTTGCAAAGAGAGTTGCGGAACGCATTGGCTATTCAAATCCAGCTTACGGTTTGGACTTTAAGTCTATGGCTGTATTTAACATGATTCACGAACAGTCTGCCGACATAAATCAGGGGGTTGTGGGAAAGGGTCTTTCTGAATTTAAAGGCCAGCAGGGTGCAGGAGACCAAGGCATGATGTTTGGATTTGCATGCAAGGAAACTCCCGAACTTATGCCTGCTCCAATCATGTATTCCCACAAGCTTATGCGTAAGTCTGCGGAACTGCGCAAGAACGGAACTTTCCCCTGGTTTAGGCCTGATTCTAAAGGTCAGGTAACTATTGAATACGAAGACCATAGGCCTGTACGCATTGACACTGTTGTTGTAAGCCAGCAGCATGATCCAGAAATCTCTTACGAAGAAATAAAGGACACAATCATCAACAGTCTGATTAAGCCCGTGCTTGAGCCTACTGGACTTTTAGACTCGAATACAAAGTACTTTGTAAACCCCACAGGTCAGTTTTGCATTGGCGGTCCTGTAGGAGACACTGGTCTTACCGGAAGAAAAATCATTGTTGACACATATGGCGGAATGGGTCGTCACGGAGGCGGATGCTTTAGCGGAAAAGACCCTAGCAAGGTTGACCGTTCGGCTGCATACATGGCGCGCTACATTGCAAAGAACATTGTTGCCGCTGATTTGGCGGAGCGTGCAGAAGTTCAGCTGGCCTATGCAATCGGTGTTCCCTTCCCTGTAAGCATTATGGTGGATACCTTCGGTACTTCTTCTATAGAGGAGTCTGCAATCGTTAATGCTGTAAAGCAAGTGTTTGACTGCACTCCTTCGGGAATTATAAAGACCCTAGACTTGAAGCGCCCCATTTACGAGGCTACTGCTGCCTACGGTCACTTTGGAAGAAGCGAATTCCCCTGGGAAAAAACCGACAAGACAGACGCGCTTAAAAAATCCATAAAGTAAACATGGCACTGCTTACTAAAAAACAGCTGGTAACTGTATTTGAACGGTTCAAGGAGAACAATCCCAATCCTCAGACTGAACTTCTTGCACCTAATCCCTACTGTCTTTTGGTAAGCGTAGTTCTCTCTGCTCAGGCCACAGACAAAAGTGTAAACGCTGCAACAAAAGAGCTTTACAAAAAAGTAAGAACTCCCCAGCAAATGCTTTCTCTTGGAAAACAGAAACTGATTGGCTACATAAAATCCATTGGGCTTTTTAATTCAAAGGCTGAGCATGTAATGGAACTGAGCAGACTGCTTATAGAAAACTTTGACGGCAAAGTTCCTGCTACACGAGAAGAACTTATGTCGCTCCCCGGAGTGGGAAGAAAAACAGCAAATGTAATCCTCAATGTTGTTTACGGTGAGCCCACAATGCCAGTAGACACTCACCTTATGAGAATATGTCCCAAGATAGGTCTTGCAACGGGAACCACCCCCGAAGAAGTTGAGGCTTCTCTTGTAAAAAGAATTCCTGCGGAGTACATGATGCACGCCCACCACTGGCTTATTCTGCACGGTCGCTATACATGCACGGCAAGAAATCCCAAATGTGAAGAATGCATCATAAGCGATATATGCAAAAAGAATTTTTAGCAAAAGGAGAAATTTAATGAACGAAGAAGTTGTAGAAGAAACCGCAACCTTAATAGAAAATCCCCTTGATGCGGTAGGCTCAGAAGTTGTTCAGCAGACTCAGGAATTTTTTCATCTTGAAGACTTAAAGAATCTGTTTACACTGGCAAATGCGGCTAAACTTGGAGTTGCAGTTATTACCATTCTTGTCCTGTTTGGAGTTTATAAATTCCTTAAACGACTAGTCAATAAAAAATTTGCAACAAAACTTCAGGCGCATACAAAGCTTCTGCTTAACAAGGCCATAACTTATGTGTTTTATATTCTTGTAGGCATGTATATTTTAAGCTGCTTTGGAGTAAACCTTAGTGCGGTGTGGGGTGCTGCAGGTGTTGCCGGTCTTGCCATAGGTTTTGCGGCCCAGACAAGTGTAAGCAACATTATAAGCGGACTTTTTGTCTTAAGCGAAAAGGCTCTTCGTGTAGGAGACTACATAGAAGTTGACGGAGTAAGCGGCGTTGTTGATTCAATTGATTTGCTTAGCGTAATGGTTCACACCCTTGACAACCAGATGATTCGCATTCCCAACAGTACAATCATCAACGACACTTTTAAAAACTACAACCACTTTAACACAAGGCGCATTATGTTTGACATTCCCATAAGCTATGATTCCGACATGGAAAAAGCTCTGGAGGCCATAAGGCGTGTTCCCGGTGACTGCAAGACTGTTTTGGAAACTCCAGCACCCGTTGTCTATTATGACAGTTTTGGAAATGCAATTAACATGAAGCTTGGCGTATGGATAAAAAATAGTGACTTTCTTGCCTGCAAAACTGAAGTTCTTATTGCAATTAAAAAGGAACTCTGCAAGGACGGCATAGAAATTCCCTTTACTCGCTACGATATTAGGCTTGTTGACGGAAACAGGGAATAAATTTTCTTATTTTGATGCACAAGTGTAAAATCCGCTTATATATTTAAAGTATGAAGCAGATGATTATTTTTTTTACGGCCCTTACACTTTTGTTAACTTCTTGTGCCTTCTGTACCGAGGAAGAACTGAGCGTAAGTTTGCCCTCTGTGGAAGGCGCAAAGGAAGCACTTGTCCTATGGACGGACGGTGCAAACTGTGAACACGAGAAACACATTGATCTTTGTGCAGGTGGCGGACAGGTTCTTTCTGTTACCGTAAGCAAAAATGCGTGCACTCCTGTTCTGGTTTACTACTATGCCTCTCTTGCAGAAAAACTTTCTTCTCCCTACGGCTTGATTTATCCCCATACGACAGAACTAAGTCAGAGGGACGGTTTTGCCGCAGAGATTCTTCGTTCTTTGTATGCAGGTTCCCGTGCCTCTGAGCCTGTAGCAGTGCAGGACTATCTTGCCAGATTTAATTGGATGCGATTTATGGAACTATGCAGAACTTATGAAGACCCGTGGATTCTTAACAGGGAAATGATTCTTGAAGGAATTGCCTCAGGTACATTTAAAAAGAGCAGCATGCAGCCCTTAGAAAAACAGATAGAATAAAAATGTGATAAGGTATATTATGTAGGCATGAAGCGGTTTTTATGCCTTCTTATACTTGCACTTTTTCTCTGCTCCTGTTCGTCAAAAAAAAGCAGGCAGGCTGTACCCATTCAGACTATTTCGGAGGGAGAAAAAAATCATTCCTGGTATTACTTTACCAGTACGGGATTTTTAGGGGTAGATAAACCGCAGAATGTTCCTTCAGTTTACGAAAGACCTTGGACTGAATCCGTGCGCATTTCTTCCGCAAGAACGATGCCTGGTACAAAAAACGCCTATGCCGTGGTAAACAGATTGGGCATGCTTGAGTTTACCGCTAGCGAAATAAAACTGTATTCGGAAAATTCCCTCTTTGCAGAAAATACGGCTGATTCAATTGTGTTTTCTGACGGAACGCCTGTATTTTATTTGTACAAGAGCACTTTTTTTAATCAGGACATGCTTTCCAGTTCTGTGGCTTCTGGCGGTTCGGAAACTTTGGTGCAGTACCCAGATTTGGCCCGTCCCTTTCTGATAGAATTTAACACTCAGTCAAAGTCAATGTATCCCCTTGTTTCCTATGCAAACATAAACCTTACTAACAAAGACCAAATAACGGGAATCTTTTGGAACGGAAAAACATGGGCCTGTTCTGCAAAGAGAATGGAAGGTTCTGGCGTAGAGTTTACATATTTCAAATGGGAACCACTTGTACCCCTTACTGAACTTTCGCCAGCACTTAGTAAAGAAGTCTTTGTGTTTACAGAATCCAATGCGGCGGAATACAGGGCTATAAATACTCCTGCACTGTTTAAGGACGCTCCTCAGGAAATTCAAAAACTTCTCCAGAGTCTTCCTTTATCATATTCCTTTTACATAACTGTTTCTGACGGAAGCGGTACAAGTCCCAAAAGTTATTTTCATGAAGGAAACGGAGAGGAAACATCCAATGCCTTTGCCGCAACAAAAGATAACTGCGGATTTACAGTTGCGCTTTTTCCTGATGGAACAACATACATTGCCTACCAGAAGGACGAAAAAGATGCAGTGGGTGCGTTTAGGCTGCCACTTCTTCCTGCAGGATTTCAATACGGAGAATTTGCAGTAGCAGGAAACACCATGTACATTGCATGGGAAGAAAGCACTTTCTATAAGACGGGGCGCTCAGGTTTTCTTACAGTAGATCTGAAAAAAATCCTCAACCTAGACGACATTGGGTAAGTTTAATGTCTTTTTCTTAATGTAAAGAAATTTAAGGGGATGAATGTCTAATGCATTTAAAGTCCATCCGCCTATAATTTCCAAATCAAGTGCATGTAGCGAAACAGGATGTGCAATGGGAATAATCATTCCCTCATCAAGTAAAAACTGTTCGGCTTTTGAAAGCAGTTTGTATCGTTCTTCCGCAGTGTCTGTCTTTTGTGCTTCAAGAAGCAGGCTGTCAAATTTTTCGTCAGAGTAACCAGCAACATTCAGAGAAGAACCTGTTTTAAAAAGTTCAAGGAAGGCAAGGGGGTCTGCAAAATCTCCAACCCAAGAGTAAGAAAACAGATCGGCGTTCCAACCCTCTATGGAATTGTAATAGCGGCTTACCGGCGTAACCTGAACAGAAAGCTCTACACCCAAAGGTTCCCATGCGTCATGAAGAAGCTTCGCCTGACTCTTCATTAGGGGAGTGTCGTTTATTGCAAACACCAAAGGAATAATTTCGTCCTGAGCTATGCCCAACCTTTCCCTTGCGTCTTCCATAAGAGACTTTGCATCTTCCAAATCGTAGTCGTCAATTCCGTTTACGGTGGGATATCCTGACAGCGGATAGATGAGAGTCTTTGCCGCAATGTAATGTTCCGCTCGCAAAGTGTCGTAGGGAATGGCTTCAAGCAGTGCGTTCCTCATGTCGGGATCGTTCCAAGGTTCGTTTTCTGTTTTAAAGAAAAGGAAAGAGGTTGCAAACTGTGCGCCCAAATGCAAGGTGTCAAGATTAAGAATGTTGAGCGAATAAAAGTCTGAGTCAGAAAGAAGCCAGTCTGCCTTTCCTGTGTTAAGCATGTATGTGTTTTCTTCTGGGTCATCACTCTGAATGAATACAATTTGGGGAATCATTACGCTGTCTGCATCGTAATAGTATTCATTTTTAGACATGACCAAAGTATTGTTTTTGTAGAAGTCAAGTTTGTATGCACCGGAATACACATTGTCTTTCCCTGTTACGGCAAATGAATGATGACATAAAATGCTTGCAAGATGTGCGGCCGGCTCTACAAGGTGAAGTACAAGCGTTGTGTCGTTACGAACTTCTATGCGAACGGCTTCTGCTTTTCCGTTTCCTTCCCTAAATTCCTTTGCTCCTGCAACACAGTCAAGCATGGAAGCATAAGGTGCATAAGGAGTGGAAAGAAGCTTCATCCAAGACTCCTTTACATCATTGGCTGTTATGGGGCTCCCATCAGAAAATTTTGCATCGCTCCTAAGGGTGAATGTCCACCTTTTTTTGTCTCGGGAAATCTTATAGCCAGTACACAGGGCTGCAGTTGGAACATATGTAAGTGGGTCGTAGGAAAAAAGGCCTTCGTACAGTCCGTTTAAAACCTGTGCGTCGTAGGTGTAGCTTGCCGTATGAGGATTTAAGTCGTATTCGTGAACTGAATCAACAAGAGTTATGGGACGCTGTTCTGCCACTTGTGCAAAGACTGAGGCAAAAAATACAAATGTTAGGACAAAAAGGATGGCGCTTTTCTTCATGCTATTCTTCCGATATACCAAGTTTTTTCATCTGGGCTTTTTCTTCTACATAAGAGGAGTAGTCGGCCCTCTGCTGGTTTGCCTTTTGCAGAATGTTCTTTACCATAGAAAGTTCCATCTTGATTCCCTTAATTTTACTTCGGATTGCCTTGTCAACATTGTTCTTAAAGTATTCGTCCAATGCGGTAAGCAGTGCCATTACCTTGTTGTTTTCGGTGAGCTGCTTGCTTACAAAATCAAAGACAACTTCATCAGACTGGGAATTTATTTTTGCATAGCCGGGAGAATTTTTTGTTGCCATTGCGGCGTAATATGCTGTGCGTTTTCCAAGCTCTGAAATGAACTTGTTAAAGTGGATTACTTCCTTTCGCTTTGCATTTGTAGTCGAATCAACGAGGGTAACTTCATAATCAACGGGAACATCTTCCATGTTGAACATTTTGCGGAAGAGTCTTACCAACTTGTCAAAGAAGGAATTTTTTCCGCTTTCCATTACTTCGTGATTTTCTTTTTCCTTTGCAATAATGGGTTCGTACTGTTCGCACAAGGTTCCCAAAGTTCTTACGGCATCCATAATCATTGAGTGGGTGTCGACTTCCTGCTTCTTCTTTTTCTTTACATCTGCAACTACGCGCATGGAAGAAAGAAGTTTTGCACGCAGAGCCGCCTTGTCTGATCCAATTTCTTCTTGAATAAGTTCGTTAATCAGTTCCGCAGAGTAAGGAATCTTTTGCATTTGTGAAGGGAAGAGCCTTCGTATTTCTGCCTGCATCTGGTTTGGTGACTGTAATGCTGCCGAATTAAAATTTGAACAGAGCAGAACTTTCTTTCTTACATCAGCCTTGTATGATTCTTTCCTAAAAGAGATGACTGTCTTTAGTCCTTCTTCTATGTCTCCGCTTGTCTGAGCCGCAATGCCTATGTTTTCGTTTATGAGGCTTACCGTAAGTTGGGGTGCGCCAGTTTTTGCCATGTTTGTAAGGGCTGCAAGATTACGCGTGTTTGCCTTGGGACATGTGGGCGTAAAAGAATTCCACAGAATGGTGCGGTTTAGAGTAAGCAGTTTTGAAAGAGTGTCTATTTTCATGTCGGAAGAAAATTTTACATAAGTGCACACAAAGTCAACCATGGCCTCGTAGTCGTTAAGTCGGGAGCCAAGGACAGACGCTCGGTCGCTCTCTGGAAAGTCTGTTCCTTCTGGTGCAACAATGGAACTTATCTTTTTGTCGTTTTTGTAAGGGTCAGGAACAATGAGAGATTTTTTTTCGAGTACCTGAAAAAGATTTGTTATGCAGGTAAGATGCATGTGATAGTTTTCGTCAAGTTTTGGGAGGACAGTGGAGTTTATCCACTTTTCCCTTTCTTCTAGCGCTGCAAATAACTGTTGATTAAAATCTGCTTCCTGCTCCATTCTTACATTATGCCCCTATACATAAAAAGATTCTACCTTTTACAGTATCGGCACAAACGCAATAGTTCTACACATGTTTTTAGTATTTCGCTGTACAAAAAAAATCAAAGGCGGTAGAATGCTCCTGTTTGGAATTGCATGATGAATGGGATTGTCAATTTTATAAAGAAGGAAATTGTTTTTTGCATTGCGTTTCTGTGCGCCCTTGTTTCTTGCTTTTTTGTTCCGCCGTCAAAGCAGTATGTTTCCTACATTGACTGGAACACTCTTTTTATTCTGTTTTCGCTGATGGCCGTAGTGCAGGGGCTTTCAAGTTCGGGGCTTTTTCATGCCTTAGGTAACGGCCTGTGCCACCGACTGCATTCTTTGCGCGCCCTTTGTGCGGCTCTTGTTACCCTGTGCTTTTTTACCAGCATGCTCATTACAAATGATGTTGCTCTTATTACATTTGTACCCTTTGCATTAATCCTGCTTGGAGAAAATGCATCGCCCCTTGTGGTAACGCTTGTGGTAATTATGCAGACAATTGCGGCAAACACAGGCAGTATGCTTACTCCCCTCGGTAATCCGCAGAATTTATTTTTGTTCCAACAGACTGGCATGAGCATAAAGGAATTTTTTCTTACGCTAATTCCATACACAGCGCTAAGTGGAATACTTCTTGCCCTCATGCTTTTTTTTATTCCGGGAAAAGGCATGGTAAGCCCTAAAGAGTCTTCGCAAGAAAGTCATCAGATAAAAAATGACATACCCTATCTGCTGCTTTTTCTTCTTTGCCTGCTTTCTGTTCTGCATCTGGTGCCAAAGTGGATTACAGCGGCCCTAGTGCTTGTCGTCCTCCTTGTAATAAAGCCTTCCGTTCTGCTTAAGGTGGACTACATGCTACTGCTTACCTTTGCGGCCTTTTTTATTTTTACGGGAAACATTTCACACATACCGTCAGTGTCGCAAAAACTTGGTGAAATTGTGGGCGGTTCTGAATTTTTTTCTGCTATAGTTTCCAGTCAGATAATAAGCAATGTTCCGGCCACGCTATTGCTTTATCCGTTCAGTACAGACTCTAGAGAACTCTTGCTTGGTGTAAATGCAGGCGGTTTGGGAACCCTAATTGCTTCTCTTGCAAGTCTTATTTCCTTTAAGCTGTATTCGGCTTCTCCTAAGCAAAAAAGAAAAAGTTCCGCAGTTTACCTTTTGCTTTTTACGCTGGCAAATGTGGTGTTTTTGGCCCTTCTTATCCTGCTCCATGCCGCTTTAATCTGCAAATTCTCACAGTAAAAGAGTTCAAATTTTTATGGTTTTTTTATGGCAAAAACTGCTCCATAATGTATGAGAGAATAAAAGGAGTGTAAATTGCCAAAGATTGAAAACAAACTTAGCGGCAAAGAACTGGTGACAAACATCATTTACTATGTACTTCGTATAGTAATTGTACTTTATGTTGTCCTTCTGTTTTTGCCTGGTGTAAATCCTGCGCGTATCACTGAAAAAATAAACCGCAACCTTTCTCTGTTCACGGCGGGATTTTTCTACAAAAGTCTTACCGACGGTCTTGGTCGCATGATGACTAAAGGATGGATTCCAAAAAGCACAATGGTTACTCTTAACCTTACCAGCATGCTTGCCTGTCTTGGTGCGCTTGCCGCAGGTGTTGGCGGATGCTTTTCTATAGGCAACAACAAATGCCGAAGAATAGGAAACATCTGTACGCTTGCAGGAGGTGTTGTAGGACTCCTTGGCGTTCTGGGAATTAGGCTTGCAAGGAATCAGCTCTATGCCCTTGTTGAGGCAAACCCCAGCTTTGCAAAAAATACGGCTCCCATGAGTCCCAAAGGAATAACGCTTTATTTGGTAATGTCCGTTGTAATAATTACTCTTTCTGTAGCCACATTTATTCTTGCGCAGAAGCCTGAAAAGGGAGAGGTTCTTCACATGGAACCAAAGTACAAACTCTTCCTTATGTTCATGCCCTTTGCCCTGCTCATACTGGTGTTCAGCTATCTTCCTTTGTGGGGATGGCGCTATGCCTTCTTTGACTACAAGGCTGGAGACACCCTTACCATGGATAAGTGGAGAGGGCTCTTCTGGTTTACATATCTCTTCCAGAATCCTGCCACAAGTAAGCACATTCTGCAGGTTATGATAAACACACTTGCCATGTCAGGATTGGGAATTGCATTTAGCTTCTTGCCAATGATTTTTGCAATCTTCCTGAGCGAAATTAAAAACTCAAAGATGCGCGGACTCATTCAGACATTTACAACAATTCCTAACTTTATTTCATGGGTTTTGGTGTATGCAATTGCACTGTGTATATTCAGCACAGACGGATTCATTTCAAGTTTCATGGTGCAGAACGGATTCTGGGAATCTGGAAAGAACATGCTCATGTCAAGCAAGCACACCTGGCTAAAGATGTGGGCCTGGGGAACATGGAAAGGCTTGGGATGGAGTGCAATCATCTACATTTCAGCAATCAGCGGAATTGACCAGCAGCTTTATGAGGCGGCAACTGTTGACGGCGCAGGACGCTTCCAGAAGATGTGGCACATTACCCTTCCAGAACTTATTCCTACATACTGCGTTCTTCTTACGCTTTCAATCGCAGGCATTTTGAGCAACGGTCTTGATCAGTACCTCGTGTTTGAAAACGCACAGAATACTCAGGCAATAGAAGTTCTTGATCTGTATGTTTACAAAATCGGTATTAACGGCGGACTGATTCCTCTGTCTACTGTTGTAGGCATGTTCAAGTCAATCATAAGCGTTGTGCTGCTCTTCTTGGCAAACAACATTTCAAAGCTTGTACGCGGACAGTCTGTAGTCTGATTGAAAGGAGAATTGACATGCAATCTAAAGAAATACAAAGTTCCTGGCGAACTCAGAGAATTAAGACGGCAGCAGCTGATGCAATTTTTAACTTCTTCAACTATCTGTTCTTCATCTGCTTTACGCTCTTGTGCATCTTTCCGTTTTACTACCTCTTCATAAACACAATTTCTAATAACGAACTTGTGCAAAGGGGACTTATAAATTTCTATCCACGAGGAATTCATTTTCAGAATTACCTTGCTCTTCGTTCCGTTGCAGATTTGGGAACGGCCTTCATTGTAACGGTAAGCCGAACCATAATAGGAACTGCAATCATGGTTGCGGCTAGCGGTTTCGTAGGCTACATAATGACCAAGCAGGAAATGTGGGCAAGAAAATTCTGGTACCGCTTTATGGTAATAACAATGTACTTTAATGCGGGAATCATTCCTATGTTCATGACCATGCAAATGCTGGGTCTTAACAACAACTATCTGGTCTACATTATTCCAGGAATTGTTTCGCCCTACAACATCATTCTGGTAAAGACATACATAGAATCAATTCCGGCGGAACTGGAAGAGTCTGCTCAGGTTGACGGTGCGTCTTACTGGACGATTTTTAGCAAAATTATCTGGCCACTTTCAAAACCCATTCTTGCAACTATTGCAATTTTTGGTGCTGTAGGACACTGGAACAGCCTTCAGGACTCGCTTATTTACATGCAGGCTCAGCCAAAGTTTTTTACACTGCAGCATGTTCTGTGGAACTACCTTAACCGCACTACAAACCTTGGTTCTCTTATGTCCAGTGGCGGTCAGATTACCGAAGCAATGCGTGCATCACTGTTTAATCAGAAGGTAATCAAGTACACCATTTCCATGGTTACTGCAATTCCCATTCTGATTGTCTATCCATTCCTTCAAAAGTATTTCCAGAAGGGAATCATGCTTGGAGCGGTAAAGGGCTAATTTTTATATATTTTTGGTCAAATAGTTACGGTTTTGCATGGTAAAAACAAAGGTTATAATTAGATAATTCAACAGGAGGAATTATGAAGAAAATTACAAAAGTTGCAGGCTGCGCAGTTCTCGCTCTCGCAGCAGCAGGTCTTATGTCATGCGGTGGCAACAAAAAGAATGCTTCAGCAGGCAATTATGTTGTAGACGCAAGCATTGTTCCAAAAGAGACGGTTACACTTCAGGTTTATGATCAGTTGGCAAACTTCTCTGGTGAACAGGTTGGTTGGTTCGGAAAAGTTTTGTTGGACAACTTCAATGTTAAAATCAACATTATCCCTGAATCAGGAAACACCTACACGACACGCATGGAAAGCAAAAACCTTGGCGACATTGTTATTTGGGGCGACGACTCTGACGACTATGTAGCGGCTGCAGAAGGCGGACTCCTCTTTGACTGGGAAGACGAGGATTTGCTGGATACATACGGACCTTACATCAAGGCACACATGCATCAGGCTCTTGAAAAGAACCGCGGAATTACCAAAACAGGAAAAGTCTACGGATTCGGACACGGAGTTTCAACTTCTCAGACTGACCGCCAGGGCTTCTTCTATACATGGGACCTTCGCTATGATTTGTACGAAAAAATCGGCAAGCCAGAAATTAAAAACTATGACGATTTGTTCAACGCTCTTAAGGCAATGAAGGAAATCTGCCCAACAGACGATAAAGGAAATCCGACTTACGGTGTTTCTCTCTTCCCTGACTGGGACGGCAACATGGTTATGTTCGTAAAATCTCTTGGAACCGCTTATGTTGGTTGGGATGAATTTAACTTTGGTTACTACGAACCCGCAACAGGTAAGTATCATCCATGTCTTGAAGAAAACGGACCTTACCTTGAGGCTCTTAAATTCCTTAACCGCCTGTACCGCGCAGGACTCCTTGATCCCGACAGCCAGACTCAGAACTATGATGCAATGAGCGAAGACTATCAGAACGGAACTGCATTCTTCAACATCTTTAACTGGATGGGAAGCGGTGCATACAACACTGAAACACACATTTCTGCTGGAAAGGCAATGTACCCTGTAAAACCTACAGAAGCTGCACCTGGAGTTTATGGACAGTCTGTATTTGGCGGAAACCGCATTTGGTCTATTGGTGCTTCAACAGAGTATCCTGAACTCTGCATGGCAATCATCAACTGGCTTTCTACTCCAGAAGGATTCATGACATCCCTCTACGGACCTAAGGGAGTAACTTGGGATTACGATGCAAACGGAAAGACTTACTTTACTGAACTTGGTAAGAAGACAAACACAGATGTTAACACACCCATGCCTGCTCCTTACACAGGAACATTCAAGGACGGTTCTTTCCAGATGAACAACATTACTTGGGCAGAAGATGCAACCAACCCCGACTCAAACGGCGAAACATACAACGATGTTAACTGGGCAAGCGAGGCAACTCCCGCAAAGTCAGCAATTGAGCAGAGCTGGCGCGACTGGTCACAGAGCACTTCTGTAGAAGACTATCTTGGAAAGGGCAAGTATACACTCATCCCTGGTTCAACATATTCAGCAAGTGGCATGAGCGATGAACTTTCTGCACAGTGGAATCAGGTTGCAAACACAATCAAGACCGGAACATGGCGCGCAATGTATGCAAAAGACGATGCAGAATTCAACCGCCTAGTTGCCGCAATGACTGCAGAAGCAAAGAGCTTCGGTTACGACAACTGCAATGCCTATGCAGAGAAGGAAGCAGCCCGCCGCAAGGCAGCAGAAGAAGCCGCAGCAAAATAAGCTGACCGCCTCTGACTTTTTTTAGGCACGACCGCCTGCGGTAAGAAATTACTGTGGGCGGTTTTTGTTTTGCGCCCGTGTACAAAAAATAAAAAAAGGTATACCATAACTTCATGTCCATTTTTAGCACAGAAAGCAAATTATACAAGGCATTGGTTCTGCTTACAAACATTGCTACGGTAAATTTCTGCTGGCTTATATGCAGCATTCCGCTGGTAACTGTTGGCGCTTCTACTGTTGCCGCCTATACGGTGATTTTTAAAATTCTTGACGGAACGGAAGGCTATGTTTTTAAGGATTTTTTTAAGGCCTTTGCACAGAACTGGAAGCAGGGTACTGTCCTTTGGCTAATAACAGCCCTTGCCGTCTATGCACTTTATCTTGACATTCAGATTCTTTCCGCTACGGAAGACCCTTCCATTGCTTTGATTGTAGTAAGCATACTTTCTTTTGTAGCAATTTTCTTTGCCCTGCTTTATGCTTTTCCCCTTAGTGCAAAATATGAAAACAAATTCTACATGCACATAAAAAATTCCTTTCTGCTTTCGTTTCAGTATTTTGGACGAACCCTTCTTCTGCTGATTGTACTTGCTGTAGAAGTTGCCATCGGACTCTGGAACTGGGTAACACTTATTGTGGTGGTCATTGTGGGGCCGGCGATTTTCATGTTTACTGTTGCTGGTACTGCAAAAAAAATCTTTCAGGAAAACGCAAAGCACAACGCTGAACGGGGCATAGAAGAGTCCGACTCCTAGCGTACCGTGTAGGAAATGCTTGCTTCTTCTCCTGCACATCTTACAGTAAGTGTGTGTGTTCCTCGGGTAAGGGGAACATTCCAAGAAAACAGGTCTGTTGCGGTAGAAACAAATTTTCCGTCTGCAAAAAGTGTGGCTTCTGAAGAGTGACCACCTGTAACTTCAACGCGAAGAACTTGCGCACTCTGAGGAATACTTGCATCATAAATAAACTGGGCCTTGTTCCGCGGATACAGAAAATTCAGTTCGCTACCATCGGGCAGACTTTCTCCTGCAAAGTTTCCTGAAGAAGCCCAATGCTGATATTCCGAAGGATACCTTATAACAATTTTTCCGTCGCGCCTTTCATGCCAGGTGCATGTTTGAAGTCCCTGTATTTTACTCTGACTAATGTATTCCCTTGTTATGGAAGGACAGTTGTCTCCAGCCTTCATACCAGAAAGTGTACAGATGTTCTGTTCCACATAGGAGTCGGGCTTTGCAAATTCCTTAGCACCATAAGTCTTTGTAAGTTCATCAAGAATTGAACGGACTACGGTTGCCGGAATGCTACTGCCAGTTTGCCCCACAACAGTTGCGCCTTCAAAGTTTCCCATCCAGACTCCTGCTGTAATGGAAGAAGTTGCACCTAATGCAATTATATTCTGATACTGATTTGATGTTCCTGTCTTGAACATGCTGGGATAAGTGGTGTCAAAAACTTTTGCGTAACCAAATCCCAGTGAGCGTGCATTTTTGTCGCTTAGCATGTCGCATAAGACTCGTGCCGTATCATGGTCAAACACTTTGCGGCCTTCTTGTTTTTTAGAAGGGACAACTTTTAGTTCCGTGGGAACAAAACCATCTCTGGGAAAAACAGAAAATGCTGTTACCATTTCCTTAAGTGTTACTTCGCTACTTCCCAGTGCAATGGAAAGACCTGTTGAATCCCTTGTGCCGTCCAAAGAATAAAATCCCAGTTTGCTAAGGGTCTTCATGTATTCGTCAACGCTTACGCTGTAAAGAACATACACCGCTGGAATGTTCAGGCTAGAGGCAAGGGCAATCCGTATTCTTACTGGACCGTTGTACCTGTTGTTAAAGTTGAGTGGAACATAAACTTGTTCACCGCCAAAGTCAAGAGGAATGTCAGGTAGAACTGTTGAAGGCGAAAATCCTCGCTCAAGAGAAAGGGCATACAGAAAGGGCTTCATGGAACTGCCTGGCTGGTTTGCAACAAGAACTCCGTCAATTTCTCCGCCGTGAGTCTTATCATCAAAACTTGCGTTTCCGCACCAAATTAAAACTTCGCCTGTTGCATTGTCTATGACCAAAGCAGCACCGTTATGGATTCGCGCATCTTGGTATTCTGTAATTTTTTGCTGCAGGATATGCTCGGTCATTTCGTTCCATTGGGCGTTTATGGAAAGTGTAAGTTCGTTGGGAATGATTCTGTTTTCTTTTGCGTAAGAGTCAATTACATATTGGATGAAGTGAGGACAGCGTGTGGCATAGTCGTACTGCTTGTCTGGTGCGTTGTCGCTTGGTCTTCTGGGAATGCGTGAAAGAATTTCTATCTGTTCTTGAGTAAGTCTGTCGGGTGTTACGCAAAAAAAACTTCTGCTTGCACTGCCCACTCCTTCTATTTGTTTTCCGAAGGGAACGCAATTAAGGTAAAGTTCTAGAATCTGTTTTTTGGTAAGTTTGATTTCAAGATAGAAGGAATAAAAAACTTCTTTTATTTTTACTCCGGCATTTACCTTTCCATTTTTACGGGGATAGATGATTCGAGCAAGCTGCATGGTGATTGTTGAAGCACCGCTTACAATGCGACCTGCCTCTTTGTTTTGTGAAGCCGCCCTAAAGATTGCACTTGGATCAACGCCTAAGTGATGGTAGAAATTTTTATCTTCTTCCCTAATGAATGTGTCTATTAAGTTTTGGGGAAGGGAGTCTAAACTGTACCACTCTCGGCGAAGACCGTCTTCAAGTGCAAGCACGCTCAGCAGCTCTCCGTTTCTGTCGTAGAAGCGAGTGCTGTTTTGTCGTGTCATGAATCTGTTTAGCGTAGGGTTGGGCAGAAACTTAAGGAGCAGATATGCTACCAAAAGGACTGCCGCCGCTACAGCTAAAACAATAGTCCGTCGCTTAAATCGCCTTACGGATTTCATTCAATAGTCCATACCTTGCCGTTGGAGCGACCAAAGATTTCACTCTGGTACATGCATTCCGCTGTGCTAGAAGGTGTGTTGTATGTTCCCTTGCGTGTCGCACGGAAGAGGAATTCAACCTGCTGGTTTCCTGCTGGGAAGTAGTTCCAGAAGTACTGAACTTCGCTGTCGTAAATGGCCTGGTTTGAAAGTCCCCAGTTGTAGTTTCTGTACCAGCTTTCCCAGTCGTCTTCATCCTCGTCAGTTTCTGCAGGAGGCAAGCTTCCCGTGGTTACGAATGCAGCGTTAAGTACTTCGCATCCTGCAGGAATTGTGGCACGAACAGCAACAAATTCCCTTAGGCGTGTAGAAGAAACATAAACCTTCTGACGGTAAATGTTTCCTGCCACAAGTTTGTCGCCTGTAACAACTTCGCCAGTCTTTACATCAATTATTTCTGTAAAGATACAAATGCCTTCATCCCGTGCAGTCTGTTCTGCAGGAGGAATTGCATACTTCATTGAAACAGTGTAGAAGAGCTTTCCGTCACCCTTTGCATTGAATGTAAGAGGAAGTTCTGTTCCGCGCTTCTGTTCTTTTACAGGCGATTCATTAAAGTCAACGGTTTTTTCGACCGGGTCAGCCGCAACGCCTTTGAATGTGCCAGACACGAAATCCTTTTTGTTAAGAAGGGCTTCGGCCGTAAAGTTGGTGTTTTCAAGGCCTTCCTGCTTGATGTAGGAATTGATTGCAATAAGAACTCTTGCAGTCTGGGCTGTGCTTGTCCAGTAACCGTGAGACATCTTTTGAATTTCGAGCAGCTCGTAAACCAAATGCTGGTTGATGTCAGACTCTGGCTCAAGTTCAGAGAAGAACTGAAGCAGAAGGGCATAGTCTTCAGACTTACCGTTAAGGAATGACCAGTAAGAATTTATGCTGTCCGTAAGGTCTATTCCCCGTGTGGAATACTTTGTGTACCTTCGGATTTTCTTTCCTACTTCCTGAGCTTTTGACTTGTTTCCGCACTTAAGGTAGGCAAGTCCGCAGTATGCAAGAGCATTCAGGTTTTCAGAAGATTCTGCAATTTCTGCAAGTTTTGAATTAAAGTCATCCTTGCCATCAGAAAGACATTCCGCAATGTAAATTGCTTGGGCTGTGTTGTACCAGTATGCACCGTCTTTTCCGCTTCCTGTTGCCAGATTCTTTATGTATCTGTGCAGGGCGTCAACATCAATGCCTTTTGTGCTTATTCCGTTTTTCTGTGCAAGGGCTACAATTTCTCCAATGCGCATGGAAACATAATTGTTGCTTTCACGACCACTGGGCCAGTAGGGGAATCCCCCGTCGGATTTCTGAACCTTTTTCCATGAAGCAATTTCTTTTTCTGCAACCCGTTTGGGATTCTTTACTTCGGAATTAAGACCGAACACCTTGATGTATTCTCCAAATGCAACAAGAGGAAGCACTGCCGCAGATCTTTGCTCCATGCATCCGTAGGGATAGTGGAATACATAGGTTACGGCTTCGGTAAGAGTGCCAAGACGAGTTGGGTCAAGCTGAACATAAAGGCTTCCTAGTCCGTCTTCTGTATTTGCAGGAATAACAATCTGTTCGGAGGTAGAAGAGCCTTCCTTTGTTACGCCAAGTTCGCCTACGGTGGTTACCGTTTCGAAAATGTAGGGCTTTTCTATTTCCAGAGGAAGCAAAATGCGTTCGTTTACAAGGCTACTCTTTACAACATATTCAACAGTAATCCATCCTTGGGAAACTGCTTCTACACTAAACATGAGTGACTGGGTGCTTGACGAGGGAACAGAAATTGTCTTTGTGTTCTGACCGTTTACAAGGGCGTGTCCAGGAAGTTTCTGAACATCATCTTCGTCCTGTGCAAGGCCAGTTTTTTCTATGCCGTCGTATACATTTACGGTTACGCTTACATTCTGTGCAGAGGCGTCAAGGTTTGAAATTGTTACGCCAACTTCGCCCTTGTCGTTTACACGGAGTTTTCTCGGAAGAACCTGACGGACAGAAATTGGTTCAGCAACATCCATCTGTGTTTCGGTAATGCCGAATGTGTCGTTGTTTACGCCAACAGCAGTTACCCGGTAAGCGGTAAGGGTGTCTGGCAGTGTGAACGAGTAGGTTGCTTTTCCGTTAGAATCAGTTACGATGCTTGGAACAAACACAGCAGTTGGTTCAAAGTTTTTGCGTTCGTTAAGTTTTGCATCACCTTCATCAGCGTCGCCGCCTACAAGATTTTTAATTTCGTAGGTAACTGGATCCATGAGCAGTGAACGAGAATCTCCTCCGCGCACACAGTCTGGGAAGAGGTAGCGCGAATAGAAATGCTCTATTGGATTTGCAACATGGTAGTTAATCAAATCGATAACGCCACGGTCAACAGCCATAAGAGTAATTTCTGCATTGGAAACAGGCTTTCCGTTTTTAGAAGCATAAATGGTTATGGTTGCCTTTTCGCCCGGACGGTAAGAAGGCTTGTCTTGTTCAACCTTTATGTCAAAGCTCTTGAATGCAGGATCAACACAGAGGGCTGCAAGTCCAAAGTAACCTTTTGGTTTTGCAACATCAGGAGTGTCGTAGTCGTTGTGGGGATTTTCTGTTCTTACTGAGTAAGAAGAAAGTGTTACATACATTACGGGAACATAGCTTTCTTCTATCTTTACATCAAGAACGGTTGTGGGAACATCAATGTCGATAACGCGTTCAGAAACAATTCCTTCACGCTCAATGGTCATAAGGTACTTGCCCTTTTCAAGAGGACTCTGCATAAGGATGTGGGCAGTGTCGCCTACGGCATAAAGTTCTCTGTCAGGAGTCATTGTAATTTCTTCAGCATTGTCGCGGTTAAACCAGTACCAGTCGCTGCTTGTAACATAGAAGCTTCGTTCGGTAATGATTTCGTTTTCCCTTGCATCCTGTGTTGAAACGCGCAGAATGTACTGGCCGCCCTTTGGAGGAACAACTGTAAATGATGAAGGTGTTGCGGTTCCGGAAAGATCCAGTGTCTTTTCGTCTTCCGTAATCATTTCCCTTTCGTACCTTGTGTTAATCTGTCCGTTCCAGCTTACCTGCTGAATCTGCTTCCATTCGTAACGCAAAAGTTCAACCTTGAGTTTTTTCTTTGCACCAGTAGGCAGGTCTTTTGCAAGAGGAGCGGTTTCATCAGGAGTAAGGCAGACATAGTCAAATGTAATGGTGTCGCCTTTTTTTGCAAAGCCGTTTACATTTTTTGGACTGCTTAATCCTATGTAGAATTTTGACGGATGTACTGTCGCCTTTGTTGAAGTGCTTATGGCCTGATTTCCGCTGTCGGTAACGGTTGCTTCAAAGCGGTAGGAGTAGGCCATGCCCTTAAGTTTTTCGCCTCCAGTCTGCTGCTGTTCGGTTGCAGAACCTTCGCCGTTCAGATATCCGTCGGCATAGTTGATGGAAGTTCTTCCGTCGTAACCCTGCTTTGGTCCGAAGGTATAGTTTGAATAAGTGTTGCCCTTTGCATAGAATCCCACAGGTTCCCTTGTCCAGTAACCTGAGTAGTGGGCGTTACCCATGCTTCCGCCGCCAAGATACTGTGCCTTGACTTCTGCATTTAAAGTGTCGCCTGAATAATATGTAATGTCGGCAAATGAAGCGTTTGCCTCAAACCTAAGCCTTTCAAAGAACTGAACCTGTATGTTGCATGTTTCTCTGTCGTAACGGTCAGCTCCTGCGCGGTAGTATTCAATGGAATATGTACCTGGTTCCAAATCTTCGGGCAGTTTGAATGTGCCCCAGAATCCTCCGTTTACACTTGTTGTGCCGGTAAGGGTTGCGTATGTTTCGCCATACCAGGAACCGTTAGTAAGTTTGACTGTATAGGAACTGTTTGCGTAAGATGAATAGTTTCCCGTCTTAAGGGTTTTGTCTATTCCTCGGAATGTTACAGTCTCTCCAGGTTTGTACAGGCCTCTGTCTGTAAAGATAAAGGTTACCTGCTTTTGTTCTTCTGCATTTCCTGGCGAATCAGTGCTTATTACTGCCGTGCGCCACATGTCGTAAATGTCAGGCTGGAAAAGTGCACGGTCATCTTTTGTTTTTGCTTCCACATACAAATAACCGTTGGTGCGGTCTGACAGCATGTTCTTTGGAACAGAAATAACGGCAAATCCGTTTGCGTCAGTTTTTGCCTTGCAGGCTGGAGTACCTTCTGTTGCTTCAAAGACTCCCCGATAGGTTGAGCTGTTAATCATATAGGCATTTACTTCTGCATTTGCAACAGGCTTTCCGCTTGAAAGGCTTGTAACAAGAACAAGAATCTTATTGTAGCCGTAGCGAACTGTCATGCCCAAGTCCGTTACCTGAATGTACTGGGTGTTTTCTGAGGTTGAGCTTCTTGTTTCAACTTCTTCGGTGTACCAGTTTGTGTAACGGTATTCGTATTTCATATTTGCATTGAATGCTACAGTACCGCGGTAACCAGAAGAAGTTTTTTGCAGTGCTGGAGTTAAATCAACGGCTTCTATAATGCGCTTGTTCTGGGGAATGTTTTCTGGATTAAGTTCCACCTTAATGGCTTCGCCTTCATAGGAAAGGGTGCCGTTTGCCAGTGCTATGGGAACAAGACTGTAGGCTGAGCCGCTCTTTATATTCTGATGCTCAAAGACAAGTTTTGGGGCAAACTGAGATTCAAGCATTTTAAATCCGTAGTCTTTATATGACGCATAACTTCTTGCCTGGGGAACTGTAACGCTATGTTCGTCCCCTGTGCCAAGTTTTCTTCCGTAAATATCGTGGGCTTCTCCAGAAAGTTTTATCTTGTACTCCGAACCAAATGTAACTGGCAGACTGTGCACGATGATGTTTGTACCGTTTACATAAATGTTGTCCGCTGTAACAGGCATTGCGGGAGTTGTAGAAATCCACTTTGCAACTTCTGCCTCGCTGCCCTGCTTAATCTGATGGCTCATTATAAAGGCGACAGGGTTTGCGTACTTGCTGTCAAGATAAAGATATTCAGTGCGGAATCGTTCTACAGAAAATGGCCTTAGCGTCATGAAGGACCGAGTTTGTTCTTCACTTGTAGGGTAGCAATCCTTGTCTGCAGAAGAACCCTTGGGAAGAGTAATGTATAAAGTTGTATATTCCGGCGGAGTTTCCTTTAGCTTAAGTCGCACACAGTTTTCGCTTTCCTGGGTTGCGGTGAATGTGAATGCCTCTAGAGTACCAGATTTCTCTACCGTAAGTTCCTTTGCAACAAAAGAAGCGTTAACTGGCGAGTTAAAGAATACGGCAATGTCACGGGCAAGTTCAACGGGAACATCTTCGCTGTCTACATAGTTTCCTTTCTTTACTTCTTCGTAACCTGGAACTACGGATGTTATTGTAAGTTCTTCGGAGTGGAATTTGTATTCTGTCTGACCAGATATTTTTGTTCCATCGGTGGAAGTAAGTTTTGGATTTATCTTTATGGTATATTCTTTTTGGGGAATTACGCTTTCTGAGGACTCAAAACTTAAAAGGCTTGTTCCGTACCATCTGAACACACCTGCAATGGGCGGCTCAATGGTAAATACATCAGACTTGTCTGAGGGTTCGCCCAGTTTTTGAAGAGCCACAACAGGTTTTGAAAACTGAACCTGAATTGAGGGGAACTTAACTGATGCAGGAAGTTCATCCTCAGGTGTAAACGAAATTACGGTAAACTCCGTGTTTTCATCGCTGTAGGAAGATGCTGACTGTGCCGCTGTTCCGGCAGACTTTTTCTTGCATCCAACAAACAAAATGCCCATACATGCAATAAGTGCAATTAAAAATAGGGCGGCCTTAGAAAATAATTTACGCATGCTTTAAGCATAGCACTTTACCTTGTTTTTTGCTATAGTTTTCGCTATGGAAACAAAACTTCTAATCTTTGGAATTCTCTTTATAGTTGTGGGAATTCTCTTTATAACAGTGTCTGTCATACTCAGAGTAAGAGAAGGAAATCCGCATAAAAAAGTGATGGGTGTTTTTCCGTCAGCATTTTTAATTATGGGATGCATAACCGTTACCCTGGGCGGTCTTACAATTGTGTTCCGAAACGAACTGACTAAAAAAGTTGCGGCGGTTGGAGCCATAGTGTATCTTATCATGCTAATCATAATGCAGGTGATACTTGTTACGCAGGCAAAGACGGATTCTTCAAAATGAACGCTCCCATTCATCATGTAAAGGCAAGCACCCAGTACAAGCGGGAGCACAAGGCTGACTACGGTAAGGAAAAAATAGAAGTGCTCTATCAGGATGATGATGTTGCTGTAATCTGCAAACCTACAGGACTTCTTTCTGTTCCTTATCCTGGAAGCAAGTCACGGACGGCACTAGAACTTGTGGAAAAGCTTACCAGAAAAAAGGCATACACTGTGCATCGTCTTGACCGGGACACAAGCGGAGTTATGGTTTTTGCACTAACTGAATCCGCACAAAAAAAACTGATGGCTACATGGCATAAGGCAGTAACTGAACGACGCTATCATGCTGTTGCGGAAAATCCCCGTGACAAAAAAAAGCAGCTTCCCGACGAAGGAATTATTGATGACCCTCTTGCACAGAATGCTTACCATGTGGGTTATGTTCCCCATGACGAAAACGACAGGGCAAAAACTGTTGCCGCAAAAACTCATTACAAAATTCTTGTGCGCGGGAAAACTCATTCCCTGTTTGAACTGGAACTTGATACCGGTAAGAAAAATCAAATAAGGGCGCATCTTGCTTCAAAGGGATATCCTCTTGGTGGAGACGAAAACTACAGGGCACATACCGATCCCTTTCACAGGCTAATGCTTCATGCAAGAACGCTTGCCTTTAAGCATCCTGCTACGGGAAAAATCCTGCGCTTTGAAGTTCCTGAACCTAAGGAGTGGGAAGCCTATGTAAGGCAGGGTGACGAAAATCCTTTAACACCTATCTGGTTTAATAAAGTTTCCCATGCAGACGGACGCGGACAGAAGGCACCTTTGCCAAAAGAAAAAATTCGGCTTTCTGCAAAACAGAAGAGTCACATGGATTTTATTTCTCAGGGTAAGTTTCGCTCAGGGCGCTGACGGCATCAATCAACTTGAAAGGCGTAAGAGAATAGTCAGGCTGTACAAGACGGGAGGCAAGAGCGTGGGCAAGGGACGCATTTTTTGCAGCGGTAAGGGCTTCCTGCTTTTGTGCAAGGAGAGCCGCTGTAAGTCCGGTAAGGACATCTCCGCTTCCTGCTTTGCCTAGTGAAGGCGAACCTTTGTCGTTTACAAAAATAAGGATGTCACCTTTTTCTTTTTTGCATGCAACAAGAACATTTGCACCCTTAAGCACAAGTACCACATTTGGAAACTCGCTACAGAATTTTCTTACTAGGTCAAAGCGCTGTTGGGCAACTTCATTTACAGAGTAGTCTCCCAGTCCGCAGACAGAAAGCAGTGCTGAAAATTCTTTGGGATGGGGAGTGATGACGGTTCCTCCTGCTGACGAAATCCGACTGTGCAGAAAACGGGAAGTAAGTTTTGTGTAGCATATGTCCGCATCAAGTACGCAAGAAAGTTCAGGCCTTGCTTCAAGAAACGCATAAATTTTTTTTATTCTGTCTTCATCATGCCCCAGTCCCATGCCCAGTGCAATCGTGCTCGTGTTTTGTGGAAATTCACCAGACTGCATTATTTCGTAAGGAACTGAATTTATATTTCCCTGTTCAGAAGGAGAAACAATCGTAACAAGTCCTGCTCCAAACTGCAAAGCGGCACTGGCGGCAATTACTGCTGCCCCAGGCTTTTCTCCTGCAAGACATGCCACATGGCCAAAACTTCCCTTGTTTACATTCTGCATTTTTCTGTGGGGAAGTGACAGGTCTTTTTCTTCCAGCAAAAGGGCATCTGGTTTTTGGGAACAGGTTTCAAAAAGAGTGCGGCTTACACCCAGGTCTTTTACGGTAAGCCTTCCAGCAAAATCTTTTGCCGCATCAGAAAAAAGACATGTCTTAAGGGAACCCATGCAGACCGTTGTATCTGAGCGGAATGTTTCTCCGTTTATGCTTCCGTCAAGGGCAAGTCCTGAAGGAACATCGCAAGCAATTTTGTAGGCCCTGCATTTATTCAGCATGCGGACAAGGGCTGCACACTCCTCATCAAGAGAACCGTGGAATCCCGTTCCAAAGATGCAGTCTACAAAAATGCATTCTTCGTTTTTGGGTAAGGCGCTCTCTTTAAACTCCTTAAGGCTTAGGGCTGGGACTTTGCATTTTTTTGCCCGCTCACACTGGAGTCTGCAAAGTTCGCTTTTGGGAGTGGCCACAGTTATGGTTCTTACCTCTCGCAGACAAGAAAGTCTTCGTGCCAGAGCGTAACCGTCAGCACCGTTGTTGCCTCCTCCGCAGAAAATAAAAACATGGTGACAGTCTTTTTGCAGGACGGCTTCTTCCAAACCAACGGCAGCGTTTTCCATCATGCACTCTTCTGAAAGCGAGTAGTTTGTTCGGCATTCCGAATCCAGAATGCGTGTGTCGTAAAAAATGTTCTGCATTAGGAAAATGATAATTGTCTTTACAGCAAAATTCAAGTATATTATCTGTATGCTATTTAGGAAAAGGAAGACTGCAAAAAAACATCTCTTTGTAAATGTACTAATGAGTGCGCTTTTTTTGGCATGCATTGCCGTTGTAATTGGAGCAAGCGTCTTTTTGTTTTCCCATACAACTCCAGTTCTTGGAATAATTCTTTCTTCCGTGCTAAGCGCTTTTTTTATGATACCGGCAGTGCTGTATCTTATTCCATTTTTCAGGTCTATGCATGAAGAAGCAGAAACGGCAAAGGACTTAAAGATTGCACAGCAGCAACAGGAAATAGAACAGTTTGCCAGCCGCGAAGAAGCATATAGGCATAAGCTTAAACTTTTGCAAAATCTTACATTCAACATGGAAACATATAAGGATGTTTTTAAAATCTGCTTTAGGGACTATCAGCAGACAAGTACAATCAAGCAGAGAGAAAAATTTAACGAGGCCGATTACACCAATTCATTAAAAAAACTTTTGGGGCAGGAATCAAAAAATTACGATGAAATTCTTTCAATTATGGACTGCCTCATAAGCTATCAGCGTGGCGTAGATTTGCAAAGCATAAAAATTGCAAAGATAAATGACGACACTGTTGTGGTCTCTGGAATTACACCTGAGTATACCACCGCTCCCCGTTTTGAATACAGAGAATTTTTTAGCGAGTATCGTCATGTTAAGTTGGACAAAAACGGCGACACAAGGCACATTACTGTAGAAACCGATGGAGATTCGGCACGGACTCTTGCTTCCAAACAAAATGAATACAAGGCTATGTTTGAAGATTCGTTTATGAGCGGACACGAGCAGGATTCTGATGCAGAAGAAATAATAAAACGCGCTCAGGATTTTATAAAGATAATTCTCCAGTCCATTTACAAACATGTAGAATTTGATGATGCACAACTTGCACAAAATGCTGTTCCGCTTTTAGACTATCTGCATAATGAAACTGCACTGTACACAAAACGCCTTAATGCCATTCAGCAGGAAAACAAAGAGGAAGACAAAAGTGAGCAGTGAGCCATTTTACAAGGACGGACTTTGCTTTTCTTGCACCCAGTGCTCCCACTGCTGCAAGGATGAGCCAGGAGTAGTCCTTCTTTCCAAAGATGATTTAAAACTTCTTGCGGACTGGGCAGATCTTACTCCTGAACAGTTTGAACTTGTCTACTGCCGCTGGGTGGAATTTGAAGACGGAAACGAATATCTTTCGCTTAGGGAAAAAAGCAACTACGACTGCATCTTTTGGGAAAACGGCGGATGTTTGGCATACAGTGCTCGACCTGTTCAGTGCAGAACATATCCCTTCTGGACTCATGTGCTTAAAGATGAGGAAACCTGGAACAAAAGGGGAAAAGAATGTCCCGGAATAAATCACGGTGCGCATCACACAAAAGAAGAAATAGAAGAACAGCTGAATCAATATAAAAAAAGAAACGCAATACACCGCGTGTGGAGGATAAGATGAAAGAAGAAATTCCTGTATGGAATCTTGATACCTTGTTTAAAGACATAAAACGCTCGGAATATAAAAAGGCACTGGAAGATTATGAGTCATGTATGAATGGAATTGACAGTCTTCTTTCTGCGGCGCAAAAACTTTCTGAACAAGTTGGCGAACAGTTTGACTTTGAAAAATGGTTGGACTCCTTTCTTACGGAATATAACAGGGAAATGCATTTTGCAAAAACACTTGGCGCCTATGCATACATAATTTATTCAACTGATACGATAAATCCCGACTTTCTTAACAACATGACTGCAGTAGACAAAATGAGCATACGGGTAAGTCAGCAGCAGATAGCATTCAGCCGGCTTCTTGCTCTGCATAAAGACAAACTGGAATCATTTTATAAAAATAATCCTCAGTATGAAGAATATAAATTTCTACTGAATGAAATTATTGAAGATACAAAACATCAGATGTCACCAGAAGAAGAAAAACTTGCATCAGACATGAATCAGACAGGTGGTTCTGCATGGGGCATGCTTCAGGAGCAGATAATTTCAAATCTTCAGAATAAAAACGGAAAGACATTCAACGAAATACGAAACGATGCATACGATGCAAATCCGGCGGTAAGAAAAGAAGCATGGCAGACAGAGCTTGAACTTCTTTCGCAAAACAGAATTGCAATTGCGGCGGCCCTTAACAACCTTAAGGGACAGACTCTGCTTCTTAACAGGCGGCGCAACTGGAACACAGCTTTAGACCGAGCGCTTTTTGCAAGCCGATTAAGCAGGGCTTCCTTGGATTCTCTTATTGGTGCAATAGAAGATTCACTTCCCATGTGGAGGACATATTTTACAGCAAAGGCTTCCTATTTGAGAAAGACAGGTGCTACAAAAAGTGAAACTGCTGGAACAAAAGAAAATCCTGGAATTGCATTTTACGATTTGTTTGCACCTCTTGGAACAATGCAGAAGGAATGGACTTTTTCTGAAGCAAGGGAATATATTCTAAAGGAGTACTATTCCTTTTCAAAGGATATGGGCGACTTTGCAGAAAAAGCCTTTGCCAGCGGATGGATTGATGCAAAAGTTCGGACTGGAAAAGTGGGTGGCGCTTACGATGAAGATTTTCCCATGGGGCATCAGAGTAGAATTCTTTCAAACTTTACGGGTGCATTCAGCGACATAATAACACTTGCTCACGAACTGGGACATGCTTATCATTTTTCATGCATGAAGGAAAAGCCAGCACTATTTTTTGATTACCCCATGACGCTTGCAGAAACAGCTAGCACTTTTGCAGAGACAATCGTAAAGCAAGACATGATTGCAAATTCTTCTGCCTCAGACAAACTCCAGATTTTAGATTTGGATCTTCAGGATGCTTCTCAGGTTTTGGTGGACATACTGTGCAGATTTTATTTTGAACGCAGCGTGTTTGAAGAAAGAAACGAAACTGAACTTACCGCAGATGACTTCTGTCGCCTAATGAAAGATGCTCAGGAAAAATCATACGGCTCAGGATTAAACAGCGAAAGACACGAATACATGTGGGCGGTAAAGTCTCACTATTACAGTACTGATTTAGACTTCTACAACTTTCCATATGCTTTTGGCCAGCTGTTTGCAGCATCACTTTACATGCAGAGCAGAAAGGAAGGTGCCTCTTTTGCAAAGACATACAGCACGCTACTGTCTCACACAGGTAGCATGAGTTGTGAAGACCTGTGCCGTCTTGCAGGATTTGACATTAGCAAAAAAGAATTCTGGAAGAAGGGAATAGACATGTATGCAAAAGAAATTGAAACATTTTGCGAGGTAACAAAGTGATAACCCTGCTTCTTGCCGTAATCTATCTTGCATTCATAAGTCTTGGACTTCCCGACTCTCTGCTTGGTTCTGCATGGCCAGTTATGTATGGTGCGTTTGAAGTACCAGTTGCCTATGCAGGAATTGTAAGCATGATTATTTCTGGTGGAACAATTATTTCAAGTCTGTTCAGCAGTAAGGTCATCAATAAATTTAGTACGGGGCCTGTCACTTTTGTTTCTGTAGCAATGACTGCACTTGCTCTTTTTGGATTTTCTTTTTCAATTCAGTTCTGGCAAATCTGCCTGTGGGGAATTCCCTACGGACTTGGAGCGGGTAGTGTTGATGCGGCCCTTAATAATTATGTTGCCCTTCACTTTAAATCTAGACACATGAGTTTTCTTCACTGCTTTTGGGGAATAGGTGCGACGGTTGGACCTGCCATTATGGGACTTTGCCTTACCCATAATTTTTCTTGGAACACTGGCTACAGAACAATAGGAATGATTCAGGTTGTGCTTACGGTTTTTATTGCCCTTTCACTTCCCCTTTGGAAAAAGGTAAAGCCAGTTGCGTCAGTTGGTTCAAATGATGCGGAAATAAAATCTGTGGGCATGGTGACGGCTTTAAGGCACAAGGGTGTAATTGCAGCGCTCATAACTTTTTTCTGCTACTGTTCTTTAGAAAGCACTACAGGTCTATGGGCATCAAGTTATCTTGTTTTAAAGCGAGGAGTTGATGCACAGACGGCGGCACATTTTGCTTCTCTTTTTTATCTTGGAATTACATTGGGACGGGGACTGTCTGGATTTGTTTCTGAAAAACTTGGAGACAATAAAATGGTATGGATTGGAGTTGGAATTATTTTTGCAGGACTTGCTGTTTTGATTGCACCCCTTCCTACACCCTTTGCCCTTGCGGCTCTAGTTACAGTCGGATTTGGATGCGCTCCAATTTATCCCAGCCTGATTCACGCTACACCTTTTTTATTTGGTGCAGAATACTCGCAGACTGTAATTGGAATGCAGATGGCCTGTGCCTATACTGGAACCACATTCATACCGCCTTTGTTCGGACTAATTTCTCTCAGTTTGGGAATAAGCGTTTATCCGTTCTTCCTGCTTGTGTTTGCGGTGCTTCTTTTGTCAATGCGGATTTTTACGCTGCGGCCATTCGGTGAAGCTCAACGGCAAGAGAAGATGTAAGTTCCTCAATGACGATAGCCTTAGATGCAACAGTTCTGTGAACAACTTCGTTTCCGTCTACAACTATTGTGTAGTCGTTTGGTTCCAAATGAATGTCGTCCTGTATTCTGATTTTGGGTAGTGTCGTACCAGTTTCGTTTTCTATTTCTTTGCGGATGGTTTTTATTCGTTCAAGTATTCCGTCGCTTGATGAGACTATAAAAAACGGAACAAGGCCGAATCCAACAATAAGCTTTACGCGGTCAACGGGATTTTCATCCCCTACATTCTGTTCGCCCATATTGTTTCCTCCCACATGCATATAGTAACAGAAAAAAAAAGAGTATGCAAGCAAATTAATTGCAGTAAATTTTTGCCAGTGATATAATGCTTGTGGCTGGTAGAATATGATTGGACTTGGAACAATAATAAACAGTGCGGCAATAATAGGCGGCGGTTTGGTTGGTCTGATTGCAGGACGGTTTTTAAAGGAAAGTATTCAGAAAATTATAATTATTGCAATCGGACTTAGTGTCGTGGCAATGAATAATCTTTCTCTCGTAGGTTCAGTCCTGATTTTGTGCGTAGGTGTTAACATCATTGCAGATGGCAAATTCAAAATAAAAGTTGCAAACCTTCTTCCCTCACTGATTTTTGTCGTTACCGCCGCCTTTATTCCCCTAAGCCTTTTCCAAGGGTGACTCCAGTTCTGCAACCAAAAGGGTGGCCTTTGAATCTTCTAGGGAAATTGAAATAAAAATCTTTTACGGCTTCTGTCGTAAGACAATTATAACACAGTTCACCCTATAGTGCAAAGTTTTCCCCTAAGCACATATCCTATCTTCTCGTAGCAGGCGTTAGAGGCTGTGTAGTCGGCATCAGTGTAGAGCATGGGCAGGTAGCCAGACTGGGTGACGGTTTTTGTTACTTGATAGACTAGGTTTTCGGCATAGTGATGACGGCGGTGTTCAGGGCGGGTAAAGACCAAGCCTATGTCTGCAAGGTTTTCGTTGGGGCTAAAGTTGCAACTGGCTACATTTTTCCCTTGTGCGTTTTTCCAGAAGTATGTATCTCTGTTTTTGATTGCCCTTTCTGCATCCTCAAGATATTCCTTTCGTTCTTTCTGGTCAAAGCCTATTTCTTGCTTCATCAATTCCATGAACTCTGCAAGTTCTTCTTTTTCTTCTGGTGTACACAGGGCAAATGTTCCGTCTGTAGGTGTAGGGGAATCTATAAGTTTGGGACAGTCGTAGGCAAACATGTTTGTTAAGATGGAGATTTTCTTTTCTTCCAACTTGGCGCGCTTAATAAAATAATCTGCCAGTTCATATTTTAAATTGATGCGGTGCTTTCCGTCTAAGAATCCGGTTTCTTTTGCAAGACTGTATGCTCTTTCCATTTCGTCAGAGTCAGCATTGTCGGCTGTCCAAATCCATGCGGGAAAGGGATTTCCAGAAAAGCAGATTATGAGCCGCTTGTGGTCAGTCAAAATCAGTTGGCATTCGCCTTTTAGTATTCGACTTAAAATAAAAAAAGTGTATCTGTTGTTTTGTAAAAGTGCAAAGTCGCGTTCGTCTGCAAATGAATCCATGATAAGCCTCCTGCTCTGTTTAAAACAAAAAAGGCAAGTCTTATTGCTAAGATTTGCCTCTTGGTTGAATATAGCTGGGGTTGGACTTGAACCAACGGCCTCCGGGTTATGAGCCCGACGAGCTGCCAACTGCTCTACCCAGCGTCGTGTTGTTTTGATATAATAGAGAAAAAAAGCGGAAGTGTCAAGTCTTCGCTTTTAAGGGGGCGGTGTGGAAACTGCGTTGTATTTGATTCCTGTTACTCTTGGTGGCTCCGATGTTAAGGCTGTTCTTCCAGACAGTAATCACGACATCATCATGGGGATTAAATTTTTTATTGTCGAAAACATTCGTTCTGCAAGAAGATTTTTAAAACTGGTTGATAAATCCGTTGACATAGATTCTCTTACATTTTATGAACTGAACGAACATACCGATCCTCGCGACATTACCGAATATCTTAATCCGCTTAAGGAAGGAAATTCTATGGGGATTATTTCTGAAGCCGGATGTCCTGCAATTGCCGACCCAGGTTCACTGGTTGTTGCAATGGCGCAAAAGAAAAACCTTAGGGTCATTCCTCTTGTTGGACCTTCATCAATCATTCTGTCTCTTATGGCAAGTGGATTCAACGGACAGAATTTTGCATTCAACGGTTATCTTTCTGCAAAACCTGCTGAACGAAAGACAAAACTGCATCAACTTGAAAACAAAATCTGGAAGGAAAATCAGACTCAGATTTTTATTGAAGCACCCTACCGCAACATGCAGATGATGGAAAGTATTCTTTCTACATGCAGAGGCGACACGAAACTTTGCATTGCAACCGCACTTACATGCCCCGACGAATACATTCATACTCACACAGTAAGCGAATGGAAAAAAATTTCCCACAGGGACATTCAGAAAATTCCGACAATTTTTTTACTTTACAAATGAGGACAAAATGAATTCAATAATACTTATGGGAATAAAACATTGCGGTAAGTCAACTCAGGGAAAACTTCTTGCAAAAGAATTTGCAGTGCCGTTTTATGACACTGATGACATTATTACGGAAGTTACAAGTCTTTCTCCTAGGGAACTGTATGCTTCACAGGGCGAACGGGAATTTATGGCGGCGGAACTTGAGGCATGCCGTTATCTTTGCAAAAAACTTTCCGAAAAAAAAGAGTGGGCGGTTATTGCAACTGGTGGTGGCATCTGTAAAAATACAGAGGCTCTTTCTGTTCTACATGCGATGGGAACTTTTGTCTTTTTACAGGCTGACGAAGAAATTGCTGCGGCAAGAATTATTCGCGAGGCCAGAGTTAATGCTGACGGTGGGCTGGAAAATCTTCCTGCTTACATTGCAAAAAAAAATCCGCACAGTTTGGATGAAGTGCGGACAATGTTTCATGATTTTTATGTTGAACGAAGCAAACAGTACAGGTCTGTTGCAGATGTGTGTGTGGTTATGCAGAATGCGCCAAAAGCCGTTAACCTAAAGCGCATTTCTGATGCCGTTAAGAAATTCACTGCCTCTTAATTGCAGCCACATCCTCCGCCGCAGGAACAATCGCCTCCGCAGTCACCGCCGCATTCTCCTCCGCAGCCTCCACAAGAGCATCCGCCGCCAAGTCCGTTAGCAAGTTCTTTTTCTGTTGCGTCACGAACATCAAGTACTTCTATTTCAAAATGAAGGTTCTTTCCTGCAAGGTCATGGTTTGCGTCAATGGTAATGGTGTCGTTGACAATGTCCTTTACGGTTACAATCTGTGGTCCCTGATTAGTCATTGCGTGAAACTTCATTCCCTTTTCTATGGGCATGTCGGTTTCAAAGTTTTCTCTGGGGACGGTAATGATTAGTTTTTCATCGTATTCGCCATAGCCGTCTTTTGCGCTTAAGTCGGCGGTAAAGGTGTCGCCTGTAGTTTTTCCTTCAAGCATTTCTTCCAGTTTGGGAAGAAGGTAATTGTCTCCATGAATGTACTGCAACGGAGCAGTTTCTCTGGAATCGTCTATGACCTGATTGTCATCGCCACGAAGAACATAGTGAATTGTTACTACCTTGTTTTTTTCTATCTTCATTTTTTCTCTCTTAGTAAAAGAAATCCTGCTGGGTAAAATCTTCGGCATTGTCCTGAACAACTTCAGAAACTTCGGGACAAACTTCCTTAAGGTAACGCTCAAGGCCCATCTTTAAAGTCATTGTTGCCATGGAACATCCGCCGCATGCACCAGTCAGATTTATGTGCACTTTGTTTTCTTCGTCAACCTGAATAAATTCCATGTCGCCACCGTCTGCATTAAGCTGTGGACGGAAAACTTCAAGGGCTTCTTTTATTTTTGCAAGTGTGTTATCGTCTACCATACAAACCTCCGTTATAGGATATTCAATTTTCTATTGTTGCGCAAGTGATTCCGCTTTACGCTGCCGTTCAACAGATTTTGTCCTTATAAAATGTTCAACCGTAAATTTTTCTATTACTCCAATGGGATGATTTTCTGCGTCAACGATTGGAATTGATTCTGTGTCTAGAAGGTCAAACTGCTGGTACACATCGGGAAGGGACATGTCAGGTCTGCAGAAGTATTTTGCATCCTGCATTATATCCATTACAAGAACTGATTCCGCAACATCACCTAAGAGAAGTGCCTCGCGTAGTTCTTCAAGAGTTACCATACCTACAAGCTTTCCGTCTGCACCGCTGATTGCAAATGCCTGATTGTGGTGGGAGCCAAAGTTGTCAAAGAGCTGAGCCACTGTAGAAGTTTCACTTACCACTGCCGGATTGTTTGCAGAGCAGATTGGAGTGCCACTCCAGGTTACATCCTTTACGAGTGAAACTTTTAGTATGTCTTCTGGCGTAACATTGAGTCCTACTTCTCCAGCCTTTTCTACACCGCGTTTTACGCAAACAGGACCAATCAACTGTACGATAAATGTGGTTGCGGTTATGATTAGGATTATTTCTGGCCCAACTGAATCGGGGAAGTCGTTGCTTGCCGCAATGCTCAATCCTATGGCAACACCGGCCTGGCTTAAAAGGCAGAGTGGAAGATATTTTCTTACCGTCTCTGGAGCATGGGTAATGCGAGAACCAAGTCTTGCACCAATTGCCTTTCCTATTGTTCTGCCAAGTACATAGACGACTGCAATGACCGCAAGAAGACCTGATACTTTCCAGATGTTCAGTTTTGCACCAACGAGTACAAAGAAGAGCACATAGATTGGAGGAGTAAATTTGTCTACAAGTTTGAAGACATTACGGGTTTTTGCAGGAGCAAAGTTTACCAGAAAAAATCCCACAGACATGGAGGCAAGAATGTTGTCAAGGTTAAGCCACTGGCATAATCCTGTGGAAAGTAGAAGTCCGCCTAGCGCAAAAGACAGAACCCTTCCTTCGTCTGTCATAAGATTTTTTATGACCATGCTTATTATAAATCCGAATGCGGCTCCTATTCCGATTGAACCGAATACATCAATAGCAATGTCCAAAAGTTGTCTGCCAAAAGAAATTTCTGCTCCGCCTAAAAGAGGAGAAGCGATAGAGGCGGCTATTGCATACAGAATAAGGGCTACTGCATCATCCATTGCAACTATGCCAAAAGTCATTGTGGTAAGGGGACCTCTTGTTCTGTATTCCTTAAGGACATCTGTTGTTGCGGCTGGAGCAGTTGCTGAACAGATTGCACCCAACAGAAGACCCAGTGCAATGGAGCGGGGCATGTTACGGGTGAACAGGAAAGAAACTAGGGTAACCGCTATTCCTACTATAAAAAATGGAGTAATGGATTCGCCAAGGAGAATACCGATGAACTGTTTGCCGTATTTTTTTATTACATCAATTTTTAATTCCGCACCTACAAGAAAACCTATTAGGGCAAGGGCAATGCTGTTTACCGGATCAAGGGCTGCAATTGTTTCAGGCCTTAGGATTTGAAAACCTGATGAGCCTATTATGATTCCGATTACGATGTAACCTACAACCTGAGGAATCTTAAGCTTCTGAAAAAGTCTTCCGCCAATAGCGCCAAAGAACATGACTATGCCAAGCAGCAGGACAAGTTGAGTTCCATGCAGCTGTGAAAAATGAAAAGCCTGCGGAAGAAGTTCCGCCAATGGATCAGTTCCGTTCATAATGTTTATACCAGTAGAAAGGAGTATATCAGATTTGCATAATCTGTTCTACAACATTGTTTATGCTTATTCCGTCGTAGAGCCATGCATATAGTGGGGCGGCTGCAGTTATTTTTCTTCCGTATTCTCTGGTTTCTGCATAGGGCAGGGCTTCCAGAAAAATGTCGTTAGCAAGTGAGTCTGTTCCAAATTCCAAGGCGGCGCTTTTTATCCATGAGCGTACTCGTGTTATTCCGCCGTTATATGAAAAGAACGAATTTATATAGGCTCCATTCAACCTTGACTGAAGTTCTGCAAGATAGAATGTTCCGAACATGATGTTTGTTTTTGGGTCTTCCAGATTGTAGTCGTTTATGCGCAACTTTCTTGCAACATCGGCGGCGGTTGATTCCATAAGTTGGGTAAGCCCCACTGCACTTGCGTAACTTGTTACCTTGGGTGCAAAAAAACTTTCACTTCTGATAAGAGCGTACATCAGATAGTCGGGTGTTTCAAATTTTGCCGCTGCTTCTTCTACATACTGACTAAAGTCTTTTGGATAGGCAAGAGAGAGAAGTGTTTTTGTCAAAGTTCCTTCGGGATAGTTTACCCGTCTTGATGCCATGCGTATGCTTTGTTCGTAATATGAATTAAGGCTGCCGTTTGCATTGTCGGCACAGTCTTTTAAAAATCCAGAAAGGCGTTCTACACAGGCTGAGCCAATCAGGCTGTCAAACCGCTGCCATTCGGAATAGATGTAGTTTGAAAGCCCAAAGTCAGCGTAGCCGTTCATGAGCTTTTCGCAGTCAGGGTCGATTTTGTATTCGGTTTTTATTCCATAAGAAAGAAGAAGCTTTTCTATTTCGTCTTCTGGAAGTTTAAGTGCATGTGCGGCAAGAATCCTGTAGTAAAAATCTGAACCGCTAGAAAGACATCTTGTTAAAAGAACCTGCACAATGGGTTCGGAAGGTTCGTTAAATTTTAAGTAGCCACTCTGAATAAATCTTGCAGACATGTAGCTGTATTTTGCAACGGTTTCGTCGCTTGCGTATCCGTCTATTAAAGTTGCTGTTCTGTAGTATTCCTTCCACAGGTGTTCAGAAATAAGGCGGAGTGAAAGTGTGTCAAAAAAATCATCGTAGTAGTAGGGGTCGTGCCACTTAGCGCGGAATTCAGAAACTTCATCAACTGCTTCCTGAGGCGAAGATTTTAGGGCAGCGCTTAAATAGTACCAGCATGCGTTATCAAAAAGACTGTCGCTTGCGGATTCGTCCATGGCTTTTTTGTAGCGATCTTTTATTCTTGTAAAGGAAGAGCCTGCCTTTTCGTAAAGTCGTCCTGCATAAAAGTGCATGTAAAAAACGCAATCCTTGTTAACCTGGGTAGCTGCATTGTCGCATAGGGCCGCGTTTTCCGCATACCGTGTTGAGCCGTATAAAAGACATTTTCCTATGTCGCTTGCAAGCTGCGGAGTTATGGAGTGTGGTTCGGAGAGGAGTTGCTTTGCAAAGGCCAAAGCCTCTTCATATTTTTTGTCGTAGACTGACGCTCTAAATTGCACTAGTGGCAGAGGACTTTCTATTTGCGAATATATTTTGTAATGGAAGGAACTAAAGGGTCTTGAAGTGCACCATTCCAGAAATGAGTCTGAAAATTTAGAATCTGATTTTTTTAGCATTGCAAGAAAGCGGTAATAGGCAATTTCGTTGTCGCAAGAAGCAAGGTCTATTCCTGCAGTGTGTTTTATTATAGAAGCGTATTCATTGTCGGCTGTAAGTTCTCGGCACAATGCCAGCAGTGAAGTTTCGTCGGAATAGGTTTTGTAAAGTTTTTCCAGAGTTTCTATCCGTTCGCCTACGGAACCTAACTTACCCAATTCTTCACTGGCACGACGCGCTACAAAGGGGGAACCTTTTTTTGCGGCCTGAGAAAAAAGTCTTGTGGCAGTTTCTGTGTCTCTGGAGTCTAGGGCACGCAGAGCCATGTAGTAGTCTGCATCGCTTCCATATTCTGATTGCGGTGTTTCGGCTTTAGTGCATGCGACGGGAAAAACTAAAAGCAGGAGCAGGACAAATACTGATGCTCTGTGAGAAGCCATTCATTACTCCGCAGGAATTAAAATCCATGTACCCGAAATAATATAATCGGGATTTTTGATTCCGTTGTAGCGAGCAATGTTTTTATACTTCCAAGGATTCTTGTAGTAGGCGTCTGCAATGTCCCAAAGAGTGTCGCCCCACTTTATCTTGTAGCGGATGTCTTCTGCTTTTTCTACAGAGGCAACAGGCTTGTCTGGAACAACTGTCTCGGGATTTTCTGCAACAACAATTACATCTTCCTGAGGAACGATTACTTCTTGAACAGGTGTGACTATTTCTACAGGCTCAGGAGGAAGAATTTCTTCTTCTGGCTCAGTGTCTGCAGGTTCGGGAAGTTCTGCAAGGGCTGCTTCAATTTGTGCTCGTGCGTCTTCTGACTTCTTTTTGTATGAGTCGCGGGTAAGGAGATTTATTCGTGACGGTATTACAAAGAGTACAAGAATTGCCGCAATAATACAGATGATTGCACAGATGATGCAGATGAGTACAGGAACCTTTGTCTTTTTCTTTACGGTTTCTGCAACTTCATCATCGTTGTAGCTTGAATCACCTTCAAGAGTTTCCTTGTCGTAGAGTCCGTTAAAGTCAAGTCCTCCAGTGGGAGCAAATGTGGTTTCTGGTTCGTCTACGCTGTTTGTGTCTCCAAAGTCGGGCATGGAAAAATCGTCATCAGTTGCAGCCGCTCTTGAAACTGCCGCTGCTTCTGAAAAGTCGTTCATGTCTGAATCGCCTGTAGTCATGTCTATGTCGCCAAAGTCTGGCAAATCAAAGTCGTCGGAAGAAGAGCTTTCCTCTGTCATGTCGGAACTTCCTGTCGCATCTAGATTATCAAAGTCTGGCAGGTCAAAGTCAGAACTGCTTTCTGTAGAAGAGGATTCCTCTGCAGAAAAGTCCGGCATGTCAAAGTCGGAACTTTCTGTATTTGATTCTTCAAGTGCTGAAAAGTCTGGCAGATCAAAGTCCGTGTCTTGTGAACTTGCTTCTTCGGGTGCACTTTCTTCTACGGATTCAGATGAAAAATCATTCAGCGTGTCGGAAATGCTGTTCATGGTGTCGGTAAGTTTGTCTTCTGCTTTTGACATGGCTTCTGTAATGGAGTCTGTGGTCTGGTCTAGTTCGGAAGAAAATGCGCTTGCGGCTTCCTTTACATCTTGTGCAAAGTTGTCTGCCGCTTCCTTTACGGACGAGGCAAATGCTTCGGAGGCGTTGTCTATGGATTTAGTTACGCTTTCGCCTGATTCCGCAGAGACAGCCGGAACTTCAGAGTCTTCAAAAGTGAATGTTTCGTCGTTTACAGAAGGACCTATCATACTTTCCTCTATTTGTGTATCGGAAGAAATTTCTTCTTCCTCAAGCGAAAGTTTTGTATTTTGACCAAGTTGTGCCAGTTCGTCCAGGTTGAGTGTAGAAGAACCGTCGTCGCCTTCGCCAAAAGAAAGCTCGTTTATGGCTTTCATGTCCCTGTCAAAGGTGTCTTCTGCAGGGGGTACGGGAGGAAAATCGTCTTCTTCCAGAGCCTTCATGTCTTCTGCAAATGTGTCCTTTACTTTGGGAGCGGCAGTTTCGTCGTCAGTGTTAAACTGAGTTTCGCTAGTGTTGCGTTCAGAAACCGCCTTTGAAATTACAATCTGAGTCTGGCTAGATTTCCCTGTCTCGGGGTCAAGAATCTGTGCGTGAAGGTTGTCTTTTTCGTCAAGGCTTACTTCAAGTTGTAGATCGGGTTCTCCATTGGGATGAGGTTCAAGCTGACGAATTTCCAAAGTGTCTACATATTCAGCACCTTCCATAGTGCCTGTATCTGAGCCGTACAAATCAATTTGCACAGTTGTCTGATTGTCTTTTACCGTGGTAAGGTCCAGAGTCTTTTTTGCCTGAGTTCCTTTCTGTAAAATCGGATAAAACGAACCGTCTGCAAGTTTGATTCCTATGTACTTCATCAGATAACTTTCTCCTACAGCTGAATGCCGGTTGCAATTTTTTCGTTAAAGCGTTGGAGCTTCTTTTCTGTAAGCGGATTTTCTTTTCCGTCTAGAACTGCCCGCAGTGCTTCCATTTCTTCGCCTGTAAAGGATACTGCCCTGTTCATGTCGTTTTCAAAAGATGCTGTTGCAAGGGGGCAAACTTTTCTTACCATATCAAGAATTACTTTTGCATACTCACGGATTTCGTACTGTGCATGGCTGTCAAGGCGCAGCTTTAGGAAGTGGAAGAGATTGTGCAAATCCATCTGCCAGTAAAATTCAGTGTAAAGTGAAAGGGGCAGATTTATGCGAGCAATTTCTCGTGCAATTCCGTCGTCTACCATTTTTGAGTATGTTTCGTAAACATGAGCCTGTCCTTCTTCAAAGTCTTTTCTTACTTTTTCCGCTTCGTCTTTTGGAAGAGGTTCTGATTCACGGCCCTGCTTGTTGTCCTTTGCCTGCTTTGCAATGCAGGCTGCCTCGGGAACATAGCATTCGTCCTTCATTATGCTGTAGCGCCCGCTTACTTCGTTCATTCTTCCCATGCGGTGGCGAACCCACTGTCGGGCGACAAAGATGGGCATTTTTACATGGAAAGTAAAGACAACCTGTTCAAAGGGAGATGTGTGCTGATGGCGCAGAAGGTAGTCTATAAGTCCTGCATCCTGATTTACAGTTTTTGTTCCTGCCCCGTAAGAAACTCTTGCCGCCTGAACTATGCGCTGGTCTGAACCGTAGTAGTCAACAAGGCGGACAAAACCCTTGTCCAGTACGGGAAACTCTTTATCCAGAATTGCTTCTGCTTCGGGAACTATGCAATGTGCCATAAATTACTCCTCTTCCACCGCTGCATCTTTAATTGAATCAGGTTCTACGACAAACACTCTGTTTCGGAATGAATAGACTGCAAACGCAATTCCGCAGAGTATAAGTGCTATTCCGAACACGCGGATTATGATGATTCCAAAATTTGCCGGCAGCATAAAAAGAATTACCGCAACGATTATGGAAACCACCGCCTCGCCGGAAAACATTTTTGTTGCCACACCTATTTCGTGCAGTTTGGATACAAGGAAAAATTCTGCAAAGGCAGAAAGAACAAGGTACACGCCAAAAATATAGAGCATGACCCGTATGACTGTTTCGGCAGCAGAAAAAAACACCATGGGGATTATGCAGGCAAGAAGACCCACAACTATGCTTACCGCACCCCTGATGACCGCCGTCATTTTAAACTGACTGTCGTCCGAGAGACTGCGAACCCTTACGAGGTTGAAGATGCCGTTTATAACAGCACCCATACCCAGAAGGATGATGACTATTTTGATGCTTGTCTGTGGCGCTGCAACAAGAACTATTCCTGCGGCCGTAAGAAGAATGCCAAGGATTATGTTTTTAACTGTTGTTTTTGTCATACCGTACTCCTTTTTTCCTATTATACAGCGTCAACCTTATGGTTTCAAGAGTACTTGACATAAATGGCCGTTTTGGGTAGTATACCACTTACATTTATTTGGAGCGATGGCAGAGTGGTCGAACGCGGCGGTCTTGAAAACCGTTATACCTTTTCGGGTATCGGGGGTTCAAATCCCTCTCGCTCCGTCCTGGGGTAAGGTCCCTTTGGAACTTTGGAGGCGTGGTAGAGCGGTAATACAACGGTTTGCTAAACCGTCGGTTCCGAAAGGGCCGGGCAGGTTCAACCCCTGTCGCCTCCGCTATTTTTTTGAGGCTATAGCTCAGCTGGATTAGAGCACCACCCTGCGGAGGTGGGGGTCGCACGTTCGAATCGTGTTAGCCTCGCTAGAACTACAGTTTTTTGGTCAATTCTTTTCCTGCTTATTTTCAAGAATCATTTCTAAGTCGGTAGCGTGAAGATTGGCTCAAGAAGACTGTATTTTTTTTGGAAAGATGTCCGAGTGGTTTAAGGTACATCCTTGGAAGGGATGCGTGGGTGCAAGCCCACCTGGGGTTCGAATCCCCATCTTTCCGCTTTGTCCAGATGCTCTGCACATTGCAGCCAGAAAACCCCGTCAGATCCGGAAGGAAGCAGCGGTATTTGGATTGTGATGGTGCCGGAGACTATCTGGACTTTTTTTTACTCTTTTACATTGGGCTTAGAGTAAGTTGGCACGACCGTACGCCCCTGCTACGGTCGTGGGTGCCGGAGATTATCTGGACTTTTTTTTACTCTTTTACATTGGGCTTAGAGTAAGTTGGCACGACCG
>ERZ842401.221-NODE-221-length-78586-cov-28.214514_pt1 | contig 78586 bp, 67 predicted proteins | sample MGYA00521270_ERZ842401 | MGnify/ENA primary metagenome ERZ842401 (study PRJEB31892, sample SAMEA3878208) | bioreactor metagenome | biome: Moose rumen | place: Sweden | collected 2011-10 | study: EMG produced TPA metagenomics assembly of the PRJEB12797 data set...
AATGCCGCAACTGCACGGATGCTGGAGATCCTGACAGAGGACAGTACTCCCGGAGCACGGGAACGTGATGGGGGAAGTTCCGGATCAGAACCGGAGAACGGGGATGACTCATCTCCCAGGAATACTCAGGATGAAGGCAGTGAAGGTGCCGTTGAAGCCACCGAAGAGGACAGGGAAGGTGGTGAGGATGAGGAAAGGTCTTGGTCTGGGTCAGAGTCTGAAGTTCAGGCCGCGGCTGGGTAGCATCTTAGGCTAGAACAGAGACCTGCCAGCCAAGAAAGAGGGACGGCTCCCGTACTTCCGGGGGCTGGGTGGGTGGCTGCCCGCCCGGGGGATTTTTTCCAACGGGATCTGGAACATGCCACCACGGAAATTGACGATGACATTTCCCAAGGTCTGGAGCCCTATGACTTCAGCAGTGTGAAACAATTCAGCTTTGCTTATCTTTCCGGTATGGATGCACGCATCTTCAACATGGATGAAAGCGCCTGCTTCGAAACCGTAGCCGAAAGGGTATCGGATACTCTTGATCGCTATCTTATCGATGCTGAAAATTATCAGTACGTAAATATTTCCGAAAGGGAATACGACATCAAACAGGATAGCGTAAGATATGCTCTCATGCCAATCTGGTATATGGAAGCAATCTGGAAGAATAAAAAGTACACTGTTGCCATGAACGGGCAGACCGGCAAACTGGTCTGCGAAGTACCGATATCTAAACTTAAGTATTATTTGTTTCTCATATCAACAGGTGTCTTAACCTTCTCAATCTCTTTGAGCGCATATCTGCCGATTATTAGGAGCTTTGAAGAAAGAATATCCAATGGAACGCTACTGCTGATTATTGATGTTGTTCTGGCAGGTATCGTGGCTCTTGTTCTTTATGTTGCAGGGATAATTCGTTTGTTTAGATCGGTCTTATCATCCCTGATCAGTTTTATATGCTGTTTGTTGATTTCTGTTCCAGTTTCTGTTTATGCCTTTAATCAGGTGAACATGTTCGACCTTCTGAAATATGCTGGCGTAGGAGAACATCTGTTAGTATGTGTTGTCTTAATGTGCTTTCTTGCAGTTTTCATCAAAGAAACAAACGATGAAACCTCTATGAAATTCAGATATGAGGCGGACGACTACAAAAATAATGAGAGCTGTGCTGTCGATAATCGAAAAGTTGATTTACTCTGGGAAAAAACAACTACAGATGGAAACTCACTCATTGATGGTATCGAGCCGAAACCTGGCTTTACTGGGCTTTCGGAAAAAAGGAAGATCCGACGTAATATTGGTGAACATGGCCGTCAAAACTGAATTCAGAATCATCTCAGACTCAAAAAGATAATCATGAGTCTTTTGGCTCAAATGAACTTACTGTCTTAATCTGCTTATTCGTTGTTGAGTTTGATGTGGAGATTTCAGGCTTGCCCTTGGCGGTTGTGTTAGATGCTTTCACACCAAAGACAATCCCCATCATGGCGTGCACACAAGAAAAGGCGGCTCATCTTCAAGATGAGCCGCTGCTTGATTGGTATGACTTCTGAATTGTTGATCCGGCAGGCTTCATGACACCGGCGGAAAGGATCGGGTATCAGAAGTCTCCCGGGGGATTGCTGCCGTCACCGCCGGGACCCTGACCGTCAGGAGGTGTGCCACCGTCGCCGCCCTGGCCGTCAGGAGGATTCCCGCCGTCGCCGGGATTGCCGCCGCCCTGGGCACCCAGGGAGTAAAGATGGGTGTTGGCCGTCACTTCGATGGTTCCCATTTCCGTGCCGCCGGTCACCTTCGTGGGCAGATCGTAGTAGAGACCGCCGGTGGCGTTGCCGCCGGTGAGGGTCACCCCGGACATGACGGAGTAGGTGTCCCCGGCGACCAGCTCCGGCGAGGTCAGGGTCATGATCCCGTAACTGGAGATGCTGTCCGGGATCTCATAGGCGAAGACTGCCTTGCCAGCTGAGTTGGTCACCGCCATGGTGGTGCCCGGCTTGCCACCGTAGGATGAGCCGATGACGAAGGTGTTCTGTGTTGAACCGTTTTCAGTGGCGTAGGTCATGCTACTGCCGCTGATCCCGATGGCCAGGCCCCCCGTGATGTTCAGGGTGCCGTCGCAGTCAAAGCCGTCCTCGCTGCCAAGGGAGGACACAGCCACCACCACACCGCCCTCAATGTTGATGTCACCATTGGAGTCGATGGCGTCGGCAGAGGAACTTTCCAGCACCACATAGGGGCTTTCATTGCCGTCCTTGATGGTGATGTAGCCGTCACCGTCCCGGCTGGCGTTTAGGGCGTCATCAGTGGTGGAGACGGTTATCTTGCCGCCGCTGATCAGCACACCCAACTTGCCTTCTATGCCCTCAGGCGTGAGTTTTTCCTCCTCGGTGACTGCCAGGCCGTCCTCGTCATAGTAGGTGATCTTCGCACCGTTGCCGTCCGAGTCGATGACCTTGCCGGTGGTCTCAATGCTTATGGTGCCGCCGGAAATGGTGACCACCGGGCTGGGATCATCTCCCGTGTCAGCAGTCTCGGCGTCGTCCTCAATGTCCCACTTGGCACTGATGGCCTTGCTGACAGTCTTGATCCCGATGACGCCGTCGGTGATGGTTATCCCGCCAAGGCCGGCGCCGTCTTCGCTTTCGTCACCGGGCACGATAATGCCCCGGCTCTGCTTGTTGGTGTTGGTGCCGACGCCGCAGAGCAGCACTGTGCCGCCGCTCATGTCAAAGCCGTTTTTGCTCTGGATCCCGTTGCGGCCCTCATTGTACACACCGACTTTTCCGCCCAGCATGTAAATGCGGTTCTTGGCGTAGATCCCGTGCTTGTATCCGGTCTCTACATTCAGGCTGCCCTCCCCGGCGATGCGCATAATGCCGTTGGTGGACAGGACGCCGTTGGCGTCAGATCCCAGGGCCCACTGCTGGGTCTCCTCGGCATCCCCATCGATGTCCGCCGCCAGGGCGTTGGTGTCATAGTAGTCCGTGCCGTTGGCTTCGCTGTAGCCGGTGCCGAATTCCCGGCTGTCGGCCAGGTAGTTGTCTCCCTTCAGGGTCACATAGACGGTGGCGGTATTCGGTCCGACGGCAATGGCCGGATAGTTGCCGCTGGTTACGGACACGCCGTTCAGCTCCAGGCCCACAGCGGCATTTTGGGCCGCAGTGATGTCAATGGCCCTGGTGCCGGTGCCGGAAAGGGAGAACTGGATGCTGCCCTCAGCCTCGCTCAGGTCAATCACCAGCAGATCATCATCCATGGCAGCGATAACGCCCTCCATGATTTCAGCACCTTCGTCTTCCGTCAGTACTGTCCCCGCACCGCCGTCAACCTTGAAGGTCATGCTGTCAAGATCAAGGGTCACGTTGTGGGCGTATTCGGGAGCATTAGGGTCAGTGCCGTTGTCGCCATAGTCGCCGGTGTAACTGGCAAAGAGGTTGTCGCTGCTGTCCATCCCCTTTTCGCAGGTGAAATTCACCCCGGATGAGGTTGTTCCGGAGTCTCCGTTGCCGCTGTCGTCACCAGGCTGTTCGTCGCCACCGCCGCCGGGCTGTTCCTGGTTGGCGTCGTCAGTGCCGGAGGATGAGCTGGAATAGTGGCTGGAGTGGCCGCAGGCCGACAGGGCCAGGGCAGCCATCAGCGCCAGGGCAAATTTGGTCAGGGATGGTTTTTCCATGATGGACCTCGCCTTTGCTGTTGGGACAAGATTTGTGGGATGAGTTGATCGGGAGTTTCCCGGGGCAGATCGCAGGAGACACCAGATCGGGCACTTGTCAGTGCCGGGCGCCGGAGGGTAAAGGAGTGGAGACTCTCAGCTCAGAGTGCCATAAGGTGCGAGCAGTTCCGTCCGGATCCATGCCGGGCACAGAGAGACTGTGCCTGCCATGGCAGAGCTGAATGATGAACAGCAGGCAGATCTGGCGGTGGCTTCAGGGATCAGACGCCGGTGAGGATCTCTGCCAGCTCGTTGATCCCCTCGCTGGCCTTGTTGATCTGCTCGGCCAGCTTGGAGGGATCGATCTCCAGCTTGCTGGTGATACTGCTGGGGAAGCGCTTGACGATGACGTCGGCCGGAACTCCGGCATTAACCGCAAAGTCAACAAAGATGGCCAGGCGGATGATCAGGGCCCCGGGGTTGGGCTCATCATAGTCCATGGGGTTCAGGTGCTGCTCAGTGGAGTGCACAAAGAACTCCGGCAGTTTCCAGCGCCGGACCAGCTCCGCTCCCAGCTGGCTGTAGTCGTAGCCGATCATTTCCCTCTGGGCATCAATGCGGCTGCTGCCGTTGGCCACGGCGGCATTGATGAGCTCGGCCTCGGTGGGGAAGCACTGCTGCACCAGCAGTTCGCCGATGTTGTGGATCAGTGCGCAGGTGAATGCGGTTTCGGGATCAATTTTCTTGGACTCCTTGGCGATCCCCTTGGCCAGGGTTGCGATCTGGAAGGTGTTGATCCAGAACTGGTTCTTGTCGAAGGACTTGGGAGTCTTGAAGGAGTTGTTCAGGGCAGTGGCCACCACCAGGGAACTCACCTGCTTGAACCCGATGCGGATCACCGCCTGATCAATGGAGGTTACCTCAACACCCCGGCTGTAAACCACGGAGTTGGCCATTTTCAGCACCCGGGCTGAAATGCTCTGATCCATGGAAATCTTCTTGGCAATGTCCTGGATCTTGGCATTCTCATTGGCAAACTCCTGCATCAGTTCGTGCAGGAGGGCAGGCATGGTGGGCAGATGCTTGAGTTTGCTGAAAATGACGTCGAGAGACATATATCACCCCAGAATACAGAACACCCCGGACGGAGCACCTCCTGCCGTCCCGCCGTCACATGGGCCTTTCTGCGGGGAACCTGCGGAGGAGTGTAACCGTCTAATAATAGATAATTCAGTGCTTTTTGCAATCAATGCGGTTCACATTTTTGGAAACCGGAAAAGGCCCTCCGGACGGGTTCCGGCGGGATGAAGATCCGGCGGATCCTATGGTACAATCATTTTGTGATCAGAGCCGCAGGGCCTTCAGCCCTGCCGGGATCCCTGATCTGAATGCCGGGGACCGGGGGCTGTTCCGGTCCGGATCCAGAGGGCTGCCTCCGGCATCCTGCCGGTGCTTCCCTGGCGGACTGCTGTCTGGTGCGGTGAGATCCGATGCGGATGTTTGACTATGCAGCTTACCCTGTTTACTGATTATTCCCTCAGATCCCTGGTGTACATTGCCCTGAAGACCTGGGACAAGGGGAACCTCACCACTATCAAGGACATATCGTCGGATCTGCGGATCTCCAACAACCATGTGGTGAAGGTGATCCACAACCTCAGCCGATCAGGCTTCATAGAAACCCTGCGGGGGAGCCACGGCGGCATCAGGCTTGCCCGGTCCCCGTCAGAGATCAATCTTGGTGACGTGGTCTCGGCCACGGAGAACTTTTCCTGCGTGCTCCACTGCGTCCATACAGAATGCACCTTCCACCAGGTGTGCCTTTTTCAGGGGATCATGCGCCGTGCGGCCACGGCTTTCATTAAGGAACTGTCCCAGAACACCCTGGCGGATTTGGTCAGTGAGCGGGATCGTCTGCTTTCCGCCCTGGAGACGGCACCCGCCTCAGCAGAGCAGGAGGGTGAGCCCTGCTGCCTGCTGACAGTGGGGGATGATCCCGGGACGGCTGAAGGAGCGGCTGAAAGCACGGTTTCTGGTCAGGGCTGAGATCCGATCCGGCTCCGGACTTTCCGGCCGGCAGCCTTCTTCCGCAGATCTGAAGATCTTCCGCTGCGCTGTCCCAGCTGCCGTCTTTTTTCCCTTTCCGCGTCAGGCTTTTTCCCAGCCTTGCAGCCTTTCCCTTCCCGCTTTTCTTGCTTTTCCTTGCCTTCCGATGATCCCGATCCCCGGCATCCTCACCTTCCGGGAACTGGCATCCTCACCGGGCGCTGTCCCGCCAGAACATGGGGACAATCAGCACCATGACCGTGAGGATCTCCACCCGGCCGCACAGCATGTCAAAACTCAGCATCCATTTGGACACGTCGGGTAGCTGGCCGTAGCAGCCCGAGGACACGGCCGCATCGCCAAAGGAGGGGCCCACATTGGAAATGGCCGACATGGATGAGGTTATGGCCACCACCACGTCCACATTCTCCGCTGCCAGCACCATGCTGCTGACCATGAGCAGCATGATGTAACTCAGGAGAAAGGCCACCACGGATCTGATCAGGGCGTCGTCGATGCGGTGCCCCTGGTAGGTTTGGGCGATGACTGCATTGGGATGCAGCAGCTCCTGGCACTGCTTGCGGAACAGGATCTCGATGATCTGCAGGCGGAAGAACTTGATCCCCCCGGAGGTGCTGCCGGTGCAGCCGCCGATGGGCAGGATCAGGAGGATCACCAGGCAGGCGAAGGATCCCCAGGAGGCCCAGTTCCCCAGGGAGAAGCCGGAGGTGGTTATGATGGACACCACATTGAACACGGCGTGGCGCACGGCCTCTTCCAGGCTGAAATTGCTGCCCACCAGCAGGGCGGCGGTGAGGATGAGGCTCATGATCCCGATGAAGCGCAGGTAGCCCCTCACCTGCTGGTTGCCCAGGAGGGTGCTGATGCTGCGCCGCTTGACGCTTTTGACAAACAGCATGAAAGGAAAGCTGCCAGCCAGCATGAAGAGCACGCACACCCACTGGGCGGAGGGGGAGAAGCGGGACATGGAGCTGTCTGAGGTGGAGAAGCCGCCGGTGGCAGTGGTGGTGAAGGCGTGGCACACGGCGTCAAACAGGGACATGCCGCACAGGTGGAAGCACAGGCAGCACAGCAGGGTCAGGATCAGGTAGACGCCGATGATGTTCTTGGCAATGGTGGTGGCCTTGGGGGTGTCCTTGTTCTTCTCCGAGGCTTCGGACTGGAAGAGCTTCATGCCGCCCACGTTCAGTTTGGGCAACAGGGCCACGGCAACCACCACGAAGCCCACGCCCCCGATCCACTGGAGCATGGATCGCCACAGCAGGATCGCCGGCGGCAGGGACTCCAGGTTGTTCAGCACCGTGCCTCCGAAGGTCGTCAGTCCCGACATGGTCTCGAAGAAGGCGTCGGTGTAGCTGCACTCCAGCATAAAATAAAAGGGCATGGCGGCAAAGGTGCAGTCGACCAACCAGATGATGCAGGTTATGAGGAAGTAGTCCCGGGTGGGGAAGTCGAAGTCGGTTTTGACTCCCGGGCGCATGAAGAAGAAACTGGGCACGGCTGCCAGCAGGATGGCTGACAGGAACTCAATGTAGCCGGAGGTCTCGGTGAACAGGGCGTAGAGGAACGGGAACAGCATGAAGGTCACCACCTTGGAGGTGGAGATCCCCACAATGAACAGGATTGAGTTGAGCCTCAGCTTGTCCATTTAGGATTCCTTCGTCTGCACCAGCTTCTCAATTTCCCGGATGTGATCCTTGTTGGTCATGAAGATGACCATGGTGTCACCGTCCTCAATCTCCAGATCCGCGCAGCACACATGGGTGATGCCGCCGTGGTGGAGGGCGCAGATGCAGGATCCCGCCGGAAGCTTCACCTCCGACACCTTGCGTCCCACCATCTGGGAACTGCCCTTGGCTCCGTGCACCACAATCTCCATGGCCTCGGACAGGCCCATGCGCATGGAGTGCACCTGCTTGATCTCCGCATGGCGGATGAAGGTCAGCAGGGCGGAGAGGGTGGAGAGATCCGGGCTGATGGTCACGTCCACGTTCTTGGAGCAGATCCCGAGGTATTCCTTGCGCCGGATGGTGACGCCGGTCTTCCGGGCTCCCATGCTGGCGGCCATCATGGCGGCGGTGATGTTGTTCTTGTCGTCGTTGGACACGGCGATGAAAAAGTCCGTCTTGTCGATCTGCTCGGACTCGAACAGCTCCTGGAGGGAACTTTCCTCCCGGAGGATCATGGTGTTGGTCAGCTGCTGGGCCAGGTTTTCGGCCAGTTCCCGGTTGGACTCGATGAGTTTGATCTTGTACTTCTTCTCCAGGGATCGGGCCAGGGAATAGCCGATGACGCCCCCGCCGTAAATCATGATCCGGCGGTAGGGGTTCTCCAGGTTCTGGAGCAGGCTCATGACCTCCCGGATGTGACCGGTGTCGGTGACAAAGTAAACGTCGTCTCCGGCCTCCACCACTGTGCCGCCGTTGACCTGCAGGGATCGGCCGTTGCGGAAGACACCCACGATGCTCACGTCCACATACCCCAGGAGATCTTTCATGGTGCTCAGGGGGTTGCCTACCAGGGAGCCGCCATAATAGGCGGTGACCTGGACCAGGGACACATGCATGTCGGCAAATTCGAAGAGGCTCTTGGCTCCCGGGTACTCCACCAGGCGGGCGATATGCTCCGACACCAGGTGCTCCGGGGAGATGATCTCGTCAATGGCGATGGCGTCGGGCCGGAAGAGCTCGTCCTTTTCCACCAGGTAGGCCTCGGACCGGATCCGGGCGACCTTGGTGGGCAGGTGGTACAGGGATGAGGCCACCTGGCAGGCGATGATGTTCTGTTCATCGTTGACGGACACCGCCGCCAGCATGTCCGCATCCTGGGCTCCGGCCTCAAAGAGCACTTCCGGGTAGCAGGGCACGCCGCACACCACCCGCAGATCGCACTGCCGGCTCAGCTCCTCAAGGTTCTCCTTGCGGCTGTCGATGACGGTGACCTCATGGTTTTCCTCCACCAGGCTTTTGGCCAGGGCTGCTCCTACGGATCCGGCGCCGATGATGATGATTTTCACTGTTTCCCTCCCCGGGGCGCCGTCAGGGACATGCGGTGTCCCGGCGGCAGGATCTGGCCGGGCCTTCCCGGATCATTTCCCATGGCGCCCTGCTCACGCCTTCAGAGGCTTCCTGGCCAGGGCAGCATAGAAGAAGCCGTCCCGGTCCCCGTCGCCGGTGATGTGCACAGACTCCGGCAGGGGCAGATGGCAGGCCTCGTCCCGGTGGCGTTCAAGGAAAGCGTCAATCTGATCCTGATCTTCCTGGCGCAGCACTGAGCATGTGGAGTAGAGCAGAGTGCCCCCGGGGCGCAGCAGGGTCCACAGACCTTCCAGCATGGCCTGCTGGCCAGCGGCCAGCTTGGCTATGTCCTTCTCCGTGCGGATGTGCTTGATGTCCGGATGGCGCCGGAGCACCCCGGTGCCGGAGCAGGGGGCGTCAAGTAGTATGCGGTCATAGGGCTCCCGGTCCCACCAGGGGGCCGGATCAGCGGCGTCGCCCTCCATCACCCTGATGGTCAGACCCCGGCTCTTCAGGTTCTCCTGGAGTCGCAGGAGCCGCCCGGAACTGATGTCCAGGGCGTCCACCCGGGCCTTGCCCCCGGTGATCTCCAGAATGTGGGTGGTCTTGCCTCCTGGGGCGGCGCAGGCGTCCAGGATCCGCTCCCCCGGCTGGGGATCAAGATAGACGGCGGCGGCCTGGGCCGAGGCGTCCTGCACATAGCACAGCCCCTCCCTGATCCCCGGAAGCCGGGAGGCGGGACAGGTTACCGCAAGCTTGATCCCGGCGTCACCGGCGGTGTCCGCCACGGCGATCCCGCTTTCATCAAGTTTGGCAGTGTACTCATCCCGGGTGGTCCGGGTCAGATCCACCCTGATCCACATGGGCGGGCGGCTGTTGCTGGCTTTCAGGATATCCTGCCATCTTTCAGGATGATCGGTCTTGAGACGGCGGAGGAGCCAGGAGGGGCAGGAGTAGATCTCCTCCTCCTTTTTCAGCATGTCCTCCTTCCGGAAGTCCGGGGCGGCGGCCCGGCGCATGACGGCGTTCACCAGTCCGGAAGCCCTGCCCAGATGCAGTTCCCGGGCGGCGTTGACGGTTTCGCTGACAGTGGCGTAGGCGGGGATCCCGGTGTACAGAAGCTGGTAGAGTCCGGAGGCCAGGAGTGCCTCCAGCAGGGGATCCAGCCGGGATTTGGAACTGGCTGTCAGGCCCCGGATCACGGCGCAGATCCCCTGGTAGTTCCTGAGGGTGCCCATGACAATTTCCTGGAGCAGGGCCCGATCCTTGCCGGGAACACTCTCCCGGTCAAGATCCAGGGGTGTGCGGGAGGTGACGACCCGGTGGACGGCCCGGGCGGCGGTGCTACGTATGCTGTTCACGAAAGCCTCTTTCCGGGGGCGAACATGTCCCGGTGGCCGTTGAGCACCGAGGCGGCGTCTGCCGGCTGTTTCCCGGGCAGCTGCAGGATCTCAAGAAGGAGGATCCCGCTGCCGGTGGCCACGGAGATCCCTTCCTTCCCCGCCTTGAGCACGGTTCCCGGCTCGGCGGTGACCGGATCCCGCAGCACCCGGGCCCGGCGGATCTTCACCTGGCTCCCGTCCACGGTGAAGCTGGCCACGGGCCAGGGGATATAGCCGCGGATCTTCCGGTGAAGGAGCTCCGCCGGCTCGGCGAAGTTCAGCAGGGACTCCTCCCGGGTGATCTTCTCCGCATAGGTTGCCAGGGCGCTGTCCTGGGGCACAGGGACGGCGGCGCCGGCGGCAATCAGATCCAGGGTTTCCAGCAGGGCAGCGCAGCCGGCGGGTAGCAGGTGCTGAAACAGATCCTCAGAGGTGTCATCGCTGCCGATGGGGACAGTCCTGGTCAGCAGGATATCGCCGGTGTCCAGTCCCCGGTTCATCTGCATGATGGTCACCCCGGTCTCAGGATCCCCGTTCAGCAGCGCCCTCTGGACAGGGGCGGCGCCCCGGAGGCGGGGCAGCAGGGAGCCGTGGACGTTGATGCAGCCGTGAACGGGAATGTCCAGCACCGCCTGGGGGAGGATGATCCCGTAGGCCACCACCACAAAGATGTCCGGCCGGAGAGCGGCCAGGGTGTCGATGTCCTGCTGATCCCGGAAATTCTCCGGCTGGTAGACGGGCAGGCCGTGCTCCAGGGCCAGTGCCTTCACCGGGGAGGCAGTCAGACGCCGCCCCCGGCCCGATGGCCGGTCAGGCTGGGTGTACACTCCGCAGATCTTGAAGCCTTCCCGGATCAGGGCTTCCAGGTGTCCGGCCGCAAAGGCGGGGGTGCCGCCGAAAACGATCCTCAGATCCCTGGCGCTCACCGGTGCATCTCCTGTTCCCTTTCTTCTCTCTTTTTATAGCGGTTGTACTTGGCCAGTTTCTTGTCGTAGAGGCCCCGCTTGAGGGAGGAAATGTGATCAATGAAGAGCCGGCCCTTCAGGTGGTCAATCTCGTGCTGCAGGCAGATGGCGGCAAGACCTGTGGCGTCCACGGTCTGATCGGCACCGTTCTCATCCTGGTACTCCACCACCACATGCTCATACCGCTGCACTGCGGCGCGGTAACTCATAGGCACCGACAGGCAGCCCTCCTCGATGGAGGCCTTGCCCTCTGCCAGGACGATCCGGGGATTGGCTGCGGCCAGCCGCACCGGAGGATGCTCCTCCTCGTTGACGTCAACCACAATGAGTTGCAGGGGCACGTCCACCTGGATGGCGGCAAGCCCTATGCCCTCGGCGGCGGCCATGGTTTCAAACATGTCGGCCACCAGCTCCCGGAGGCTGTCGTCAAAGGTGGTCACCGGGCCGCTGATATTCCGCAGATGCGGGTTGGGATATTTGATGATTGTGCGAACTGCCATAATGTTTCTCTGTGTCTGTGGCGGAAAGGCCGGAGTAAGGGCCGTGATTTTGGGACGGCACGCTCATTTTAGCAGGTTTGGCAGAAAAGACAGCAGGACAGAAGCGCAAGGGGAAGCTGGGCGGATCACCGGATCCGGTGTGTCCCCGGGTTGGAAATGACGGCCCGGGACCAGTGCCGGGAGGGCACCGGAGCCGGGTTCTGTGCCGGCGGCGTGGCGCTCCGCAGAGACACAGACTGAGTAGGTCAATGTTAGGCCAGTGTGCCGGAAAGGATGGATCTGTGCTTGACAGGTGCGGGAACCGGCCAGCGTGAGGCCAGACTGGGCGGGCGGAGCTGAGCCCTGCACCTTCCCGGACGGATATCCGGCCCCAGTCTCAGGATCCGGACTTTCACGGGCGGCCCCGGGGTTAATTGTGATCAGTGGCTTAAAAGAAAAATATAGTTATTGACGTGTTTTTGTGCTGATCCTATTCTAAAACGTACACTGTTATAACGGCTTTTTTGTCACATGACTGATGTGAGCTGAGGGAATAACTGGGATCCGCAAGGAAAATATATGATTAAACAAAAAATTACCGCTGTTTTGGCTGGCCTGTTGCTGGCAGGTCTGGCACAGGCTGATGAGCTGACACTGAAAGAAGGTCATCCCGACACCTATGTTGTGAAGAAAGGCGATACTCTCTGGGACATATCCGGTGTTTTCCTGGACAAGCCTTGGTACTGGCCGAAGCTCTGGAATGTTAATCCCCAGATCCGGGATCCCCACTGGATTTACCCCGGCGACGTCCTCAACCTGGTTTATGTTGACGGCAAGCCCCGCCTGGTCCGTGGCACCGCCCATCTTTCGCCCTCCATCCGCCGTGACAGTGGTGATGACGCCATCAAGACTGTGAACCTGGCCGAGATCCAGCCGTTCCTGTCAGCCGACTACCTGTTCAACGGAACTGATCTGGACAATCTGCCCTTTGTCCTGGGCAACAATCAGTCACATAACAAGATGATGGATGTCTCCACCATCTACATCAAGGGTGCGCTGACTCCCGGTGAGCAGTACGGTCTTTATGCGGCTCCCAAGTCTTACACCGATCCCAACGATCCCAAGCACCGGGTTCTGGGTTACCGGGCTGCCCTCACCGGCGTGATCATTGCCAACCGCGTGATTGACGGGATGACTGAGGCCACCCTTATCAAGTCCGTCCGGGAGATCAGCCAGGGTGACCGGGTCATGCCTCTGGACGGCGCCGCATATGACGCCACCTTCACCCTCAGGCCTGCCAGCAAGTCAGTTGACGCTGTGGTGCTGGAGAATGTCATTGACGCCACCTATGCCGGACGCAACCAGGTTGTTGTTATCAGCGCCGGTGCTGACAAGGGCCTTTCCAACGGTGATGTCCTGGACGTCTATCTTGAGGGCGTGAAGGTTACCGCCATGGATGCAGATCATGTGGTCTATGCCAAGACCGGCACTGTGGCCCAGAGGATCATTGCCGAGAACTCCGAGTACGGCAAGCTTCCTGATGTGGTGGCTGGACACGCCATGATCTTCAAGACCTATTCCAATCTTTCCCTTGCCCTTATCCTTGATGCCACCGAGTTTATCGCCAACGGCTCCAGGGTCAGCGGTCCGAAGGATTAGTTTCTAGTTTCAGTTCTTCTTGACTTTTAAGCAGGGCGGGGGTGCCATGGTGTCTCCGCCCTGTTCTTTTCCGTCTTTTATGGTCCCGGCCTCGTGGTGCAACCGCAGGCAGGGGCTTTTGTTCATGGGGGCCTCGGGCATGGGATCTGGCAGTGTGAATGAGCCTGCGCCTGGTGGCACTCCATCAGACAGCCCCGGATCCATGCCGGATCCCGGGACCGGCACCGGCCCGGGACAGGGTGCGGGATCAGGGTCTGGATCCGGAGCAGGAGCCGGTGACGGCAGGGTCCGCTGCTGTCCCAACTGCGGTGAGCCCCTGGTGCTCCGCCGCTCCCGGAATGGCTATCTTCTGGGCTGCCCCAACTATCCCCTGTGCGACCATGTGGAATCCGCTCCGGTGCAGGGCGTGGCCACCATCAGGATCCTCCAGGACTGCCCCTGTCCGGAGTGCGGCGCACCTCTGGCGGTGAAGAAGTCCCGCTACGGCATGTTTGTGGGCTGTACCGCCTATCCGGATTGCAGCTTCATCCACAACTCCCAGAAGGACGAACTCAGCATTCCCTGTCCCCAGTGCGGGGTGGGGGTGCTGCGGCACCGGACCACCAAGTTCGGCCGCTCCTTTTATTCCTGCTCCAATTTCCGGAACTGCCGCTTCACAGTCAGCCACACCCCTGTGGAGCAACCCTGTCCCAAGTGCGGCTTTCCCATCATGATCCGCCGCCGCTCCTCCCGGGGGGAGTTTCTGCAGTGCCCCTCCCGGAGTTGCCGCCACCGGGTGTCACCTGGCGCCGGAGAGTCCTGAGAGCCTTACCCCAGCCGGGGCAGTGACCGGATCTGCCTGTCATGTGTCTCACCATGTCCCGCACGGGTGTGAACATCCCCGGGATCTGACGGCGCGGCTTTTCGGCGAACCCGTTTTGCCGCACTGCCAGAAGGGCTGTTTCCCAGTTGACCGTGTCTGAAAGATGCCAGATCCTGTTCCATGCCGGCGCTGACTGTGAACCATGACGGATGAAGGGAAGTGGATCGGGGCGAATGTTTGATATGGTAGCCTGTGTATGATAGATTTGAGGCACCCAGGGATCTCCTGCGGGCGGCGGCATTTTCCGTGAACCAGACGGGATCTGGCATTCTGGCAGTCTGCCGTCCCAGGGGCAGATGATGTCTGACTGACGGCGTGACTGGGAACAGAACATTCAAGAATGAGGACAGTGTCAATTATGTTTAAGCGTTCGATCCTGAGTGCGACCATCGCCTCCATGCTTTTTTTCGGCGGCTCCATGATCTCCGTGGTGCAGTCCGCAGAGGTGGCCATTCCCGTCACCATTGAGAAGAACTCCAAGGTTCCCCTAAGGGTCCTTACCCGTCCGGGTGCTGTCCTGTATGCGGATGCCGGCGCCACCAAGGCGGTCCAGAGCAACATCCCCACTTTCACCTCCTATTTTGTGTACACTCGTCCCGAGGGTGAGGCCCGGGCTTCCGGAAGCGGCATGTATGAGGTGGGATCCGATGATCAGGGATCGGTGAAGGGCTGGATCAAGGGCACTGATCTTTTTGAATGGAAGCAGACCATGTGCCTGACCTTCAGCCATCCTGACGGCCGTGATCCGGTCCTGATGTTTGAGGATGAGGACTATCTGTCCGCCCTGGTGAACATGAGCGAAGACAAGCGGGACACCGCCGTGACCGGCTATTATGAGGCCATTGACCAGGCAGCGTCCGGGAAGAAGAAACTGTCCGGGGATTTCCCCATTGTTTCGGTGGAGCCGAAGATGTCGGTGGACAATGCGGCCAACTTCACCCTCCTGCCCATTCTGGACTTCCGCTCCGTGGAGTTTGAGGGGCGTGAGGCCCGCCTGCTGGACATCCTGGCGGTGAGCAGCACGGAAAAGGATCGCAAGTCCTCAGATCTGCGGACCAACTCAGAATATCTGGCCTCCGCCACGGTTTCCTCCGAATCCCAGGCCGACAAGCTCAAGCAGATGAATGTGGACGTGGTGTGGCTGATTGATACCACCAGGAGCATGGGACCCTACATCCGGATGGTGAAGGAGAACATGGTGGAGCTTTCCAAGAACCTGGCCTCCGACAAGTCCCTGAAGGATCGCATCGCCTTCGGCGTGTGGGGCTACCGGGACTCCGCCACCATTGAGGGTCTGGAGTATGTGACCAAAAACTTCACTCCCCAGCTGCAGAATGTGGACGACTTTGCTGCCACCATGAACCAGGTCAAGGAGACCACGGTGGATTCGGTGATTTTTGACGAGGATGTGTTCTCCGGTGTCAGTGATGCCATTGAGAAGACCGCCTGGCGTGACAACTCAGTCCGGATCGTGATCCTGGTGGGCGATGCCCCTGGTCATGAGCTGGGTCACGAGTGGAATGTCTCCGGCATGGATCAGAACACCCTGAGGGAGCGGGCCAACCAGAACAATGTGAGTTTCTATGCCCTTCACCTCACTCCGGCCCGGACCAAGAAGTTCAACCGCAAGGCAGCCGTGCAGTTCAAGGCTCTGGCCGAGAATCCCGGCATGTCCGAGTCCATGTACTGGGCTTCTCCCGCTGAGGATGAAGCCAAGTTCAAGGGGATCGCTCTGTTCCTCATTGATCAGATCAAGCAGTATGTGGCCAATGCCAAGACCGAGTTTGCCGGTGATGACGCCGCCGCCCCGGCGACTGCCGTTGCCGAGGTCCCCCGCCAGCCCGCAGTTGCCCTTCCTGAGGGGGTGACCGGACCTGACGCCGAGGCTGTGCGCCGGAGCCTGCATGCCGCATCAGTCACCTGGCTGGGCAATGAGGTCAATGTGGTTCCTCCCCGGGATGTGGAGGGCTGGGTCCTGGACAAGGATCTCAAGGACGGCACCAGGCAGTCCCTGGAGGTCAAGCTCCTGATCACCAAGGCACAGCTGGACTCCATTGCCAGTCTGCTGAAGAGCGTCCTCAGCGCCGGTGAGACCTCCCAGGTCAGCGGCGAGGACTTCTTCAACTCTCTCCAGGCCGCATCTGCCGTGGCAGCCCGTGATCCGGACAAGCTCAGCAGCGCCCCCAACCTGGCCAAGTCCGGTCTGATCCCTGACTTCCTCAGCAATCTTCCTTATAAGAGCCGTCTTATGGAGATGAACAATGAGGTGTGGGAGAGCTGGGGCCCGGATGAGCAGAACGCCTTCCTGAACAATCTTGAGTCCAAGATCAAGGCTTATGCCGCCATCCATGACGACACCTCCATGTGGATTGCCCTCAATCCCGAGGACGAGCCGGATGACTATGTGGCTCCTGTTCTTCTGGATCTGATGCCCTAGGGATCAGTCTCCTGGAGATCCCAGAAGCCGGCGGCCGGAAGCCATCTCGCTGACATTCCTGCCGCCTTTTCTTTGATCTGGGGACGGTACCCCCTCTGCCGCCATCGGCGGCGGTTTCCTGAAGCCCCCGGTTTTGTGGTGAAGGGATGGCTGACACCCGGAGCCCTTTTCCTTAGGAATGATGCCATGACGGAATTCATGAGGCTACGCCAGATCAGGTTCAGACGGCAGAAGAACGGATCGTCCTTCATGCTTTCTGTGCCGGAGCTGGACATCCGCCGGGGTGAAACCCTGGCGGTGGTGGGCCAGAGCGGCTGCGGCAAATCCACCCTGATGGATATTCTGGCCCTGATCCTGAAGCCTGACGAGGCCGGCGAGTTTGTCATGGCCGGGCAGGATGGCGGAACTGCCGGGGGAGGCCGGAGTGATGTTCCGGTGGATCTCTTCCATGCCGGCCGAAAACTCCAGGCTGCCATCCGGGGCACCCGCATCGGGTACGTCCTCCAGTCCGGCGGTCTGTTCCCCTTCCTGAATGTCATCGACAACATCATGCTGCCGGGGAAACTCTGCGGCATGAGTTCAGCCCGGCTTAAATCCGATGCCCGGGCCCTGGCGGTGGACATGGGCATCGCCGATCAGCTCTACAAGAAGCCCCAGCATTTGTCCGGCGGTCAGCGCCAGCGGGTGGCCATTGCCCGGGCCCTGATCCACAGCCCCAGCCTGGTGCTGGCAGATGAGCCCACCGCGGCGGTGGACAGCGTGTCTGCTGAGGAGATCTGCTCTGTGTTGAAGAAGTCGGTCCAGGATCGGAATGCCGCATTGGTGGTGGTCAGCCATGATCGGACATTGATGCGCCGGCATGCCGACTTTGAGGTCACCTTTTCCCTGGAGCGGGCTGACGGCATTGTGTCCACCTTGCAAAAGCCGGTGAGCCTCAGGCAGTGATGTGTCTGGCCTTCAGATGAAAGTGGAATAACCCATGTCCAAAGCCCTGCAGATAGCTGTTCTTTCCTATAGGGATGTTCTCCATGAGTGGAGAATGACCCTCTGTGTGATGTTTGCCGTGGCGGCCATAGCCACTCCCCTGCTTCTTTTCTTCGGCCTGCGCTCCGGCGTCATGGACACACTGCAGAAGCGCCTTCTGGGCAATCCTGCTACCATGGAGCTCCAGTCGGTGAATGAGAAGCGCCTGGACCGGGCCTGGTTTGAGGAGCTGGCACAGGATCCCAAGGTCTCCTTTGTCATCCCCCGCACCCGGCGCCTGTCCGCCTCGGCTGAGTTTTCTGTCCGGGACGCTCCGAAGCCTGTGCGGAAGACCTTGGATCTCTATCCCACCGGCGCCGGGGATCCCCTGCTGGCCCATTACGGCACTGAGGCCCCGTCTCCGGATGAGTGCGTGCTGACATCTGAGGCTGCCCGCCGGCTTGAGGCCCGGGAGGGGGACGTGCTCACAGCGGTGGTTTCCCGGGACCGGGGCCGCACCAAGGCCCAGCGGGAGTTTAAGATCCGCCGCATCATGCCCGATGCCGCCGGTCTGACGCCGGCCGCTTACATCACCCTGCCGTCTCTGGAGCAGATCGAGACCTTTAAGGACGGGCAGGCGGTTCCGGAGCTGGGATGGCCCGGAGGTGACAACATCATCCAGCCCGTTGCCCCGGTGGCCCTGGTGGCCATGGATCGGGAACTGGATGCCGTCAGGGAGAGCATGCTGGTGCAGAACACCGGCTTTGTCTCCCTGATCCGCCATGATCCTGCATGCGGTGCGGACGGCAAAAGCTCAGGCGGCGCCCCGTCCCGTCTGGATCTGCCCTTTCTGCCCTGTAGCCTGGTGCTGTACCAGATCTCCGGGGTGGGCGCCCCGGCGGTTCCTGCCGATTTCTCCTCTCTGGCCGACCGGGTCCGGGGACGGGCGGATGCGCTGGTGATCCCCTACAATCCCTTCCTGACATTGGAGTTTGCCGGCAGGAGTCTCAGGATCCTGCCCCTTACGCCTCTTCAAAGGCCTTTCCCCGGGGATGACACCTCCTGTGCCGGCGGCCTGTGCAGTTTTACCCAGAAGACGCCGGAGCGGGTGTTTGCCGTGGCGCCGGAGGTGGCCGCCGCGGCGGGTGAAGGACCTGTGACCGTCCGGGCGGTCTATCATGAGGTCAACGCCCGGGGAGAGACCACCGACCGCAGCGTGGAGTTTGCGGCCCGGTTCACCGCCAAGGAGGGTGTCGGCACCGGTGACGCCCTGGCATCCCTTTCCCTCATGGGACAGCTGAGCGCCATGCAGTCCCGGGATCTTACTGACGGGGAGACTTCCGGCGGCGTTCCTGCCTTCACCCCCCAGCGCCGGGGGTATATCGGCTTTAGAATGTATGCGGCAAGCCTCAATGACGTGGTGGCGCTGCAGGAGATGCTGGCAGGGCAGGGCATAAAGACTGTCAGCCGGGCCGACCGGATTGCCGAAGTCCTGTCCCTGGACCGTTATCTGGGACTGCTGTTCTGGCTAATTGCCTCAGCCTCCCTGGCTGGTGCCGTGTGCTGCCTGGTGGCCAACATGTATGCCGGCATTGAGCGGAAGCGCAAGGAGCTGGCTATCCTCCGCCTGCTGGGAGTCCATGGCAGCACCCTGTGCATTTACCCCCTGTGCTGCTCACTGTTGCTCACCCTGGGTGGGATCATCATCAGCATTGCCGTGTTCTTCCTCCTGGCCTATGTGGTGAACTCGGCTTTCGCCTCTCAGTTGTCGGAGGGGGAGCGGTTCTGCAATCTCACCATGACCCACCTGCTGGCTACGGTGTCCATAGCCGTGCTGATTGCATCGGTGTCAGGACTGGCAGCATCCCGCAGAGTCATGAAGATTGAGCCGTCGGAATCCCTGAGGGACGAGTAGGAGATGAGAGCATGAGATTTTTCCGGGGCCTGTGGGCCGCAGTTCTGGGGTTTGCCGTAGCCGGAGCGGCCGCCGCTGATGACGGTGACCGTCTGGTGCTCAAAGGGCCGGGAGGCGTGGAGTTCTCCTTCCAGCGGGTTGATGTGGACGGAGGATCCGGTCCCCTGGCCGGCAGGGTCTTCACCATGGGCAATGACGACGGCGGCTTCAGGACGCCCCGCACCAGGGTGACTGTGGGCGGCGCTTTCGCCGGCACTGATGGCCGCTATTACTACCTGGGCACCACCGAGGTCACCAACCGGCAGTACCGGGCGGTGATGGGGGATGTGGTCAAGGGCGATGACGACTTACCGGTGGTGGGGATCTCCTGGATCGATGCTCAGAACTTCATTGACCGGCTGAACCGCCATCTTTTCGACAAGGAACTCAAATCCCTGCCCCGATCCGGAGCTTATCCGGGCTTTGTCCGGCTGCCTTCGGAGGAGGAGTGGGAGTTTGCCGCCCGGGGTGGCACCAAGGTAGATCTCATGGTGTTTGAAGCGGATCTGCCCTATGACGAGGAAGAGGAACTGGCCGCTTATGAGTGGTTCTCCGGTCCGGAGTCTTCCCACGGCAAGATCCAGAAGGTGGGCAAGCTCAAGCCCAATCCCCTGGGACTGTATGACATGCTGGGCAATGTGCAGGAGATGACCTCCAGCCTTTACCGGGTGGAGTACTACCAGGGACGCAGCGGCGGCTTTGCCGCCCGGGGCGGTCACTACCTGACCAATGAGGATGACATGGTGGTTTCCAAGCGCTCCGAGGAGCCCTTCTACCTGGGCAGCGCTGACAAGGGCATGAAGCCCAACGTCAAGCCCACCATGGGTTTCCGCCTTGCCCTGGGGGTGCCCATCCTGACGGACAACAAGGCCATCGCCGAACTGGAGAAGAACTGGAAAACCCACCGCAGCTCCGCCGGGGCGGACATGCCTGCGGCTCTGTCGGTGGCTCCGGTGTCTGATCGGGAGAAGGTGTCGGCCGATGAGGCTCTGCAGCGTCTGACCCGCATTGCGGCGGTGCTGGAGAAGTCCGGTCAGATCAATGCCGTCCGCAAGGAACTGGAAGGCACCCGATCTGCCCTGACGGACATGGTCAATGTGCGGAAGAAGGCGGATGAGGATTCGGCCAAGGCCTGGGTCAAGATCGCCTGTGACCGGGGCATGTACCTTGCGCTGAATATCCAGAAACTGGAGCTGGTCAAGGATGCGCCCACGGAGAATCTCCGGATGAAGGCTGAGGAGTTCCGCTACAACGTCACCGTGCTTATAACCAGTTACAATGAAATCATGGCGGAGATGATCAAACTGCCCCGGGAGGCGGTGCTCAAGGGCTTTGATGAGCACACGGTGGATATCCGCCGGCAGCTGGAGAAGGCCACGGAGGAGCGGATCACCAGGGATCTCGGGCTTCAGATCCGCCGCATTGACATCACACGCCGTCATTATGAGGCTTATGAGAAGGCCAAACGGGGCGATGCCCAGGTTTGGATCCAGGATTATTTGAACAGTAAGGGAGAGTAAGCAAATGGTAACAGTTGCAGAAAACAGGGGTTTTGGTGTCCGCAGTGCGGCTCTGTGTCTGGCGGTCGCCGTGGCCGTGGGAACGTCCGGGGGCTGCGCCAATATCCAGGATGACAGCACCAGGACCAAGACCGAGGGCACCCTCACCGGCGCTGCCGTGGGCGCAGGCCTGGGCGCCGTCATTGGCCTTATTGCCGGCGACGGCAAGGGTGCAGCCATCGGCGCCGGCATCGGTGCCGGCGTGGGCGCCCTGGCAGGCTTCTTTGTGGGCAAGCATGTGGCTGACCGGAAGGAGGAGTATGCCAGCCGGGAGGACTGGCTGGATGACTGCATCGCCCGCTCCCGGGAGGTGAACCAGCAGACCAAGACCCAGAACGCCCAGCTGAAGAAGGAGATCAACTCCCTGGATGCCGAGACCAGAACCCTGAAGGCCTCCTATAAGAAAAAGAAGGCCACCCAGGCTGAGCTCACGGCCAAGAACAAGCAGCTTCAGGAACTGAAGAAGCAGAATGAGGAGAACATCAAGAACCTGGAGGCCGAGGTGGCCAAGCAGAAGACCGTGGCCGCAGATGCCCGCCGCGGCGGCAACAAGAGGGAGGCTGAGATCCTGGACCGGGAGATCAAGTCCCTGAATGCTGAGATCACCAAGATGAAGCAGTACAACAAGAGTCTTGCCAGCATGTCTTCCAGAGTTGCGGTGTAAGGGAGGTTCAGAGATGTTTTACAGAATTGCTCCGGTTTCTGCCGTTTGCGGCCTGCTGATCCTTGCCGGCTGCGCCAGCACCGATGATCCCCGCCATGGCGGCCTTTTCAGCTACAGCCCGGAGAAATACGAGCAGCGCCTGGCAGATCGGGAGGCCCGGCTTGCCGCCATTGAGGAGGAGCAGAGCTGGGAGCTTGATCGGCAGGCGGCCCTGAAAAAGGCCCGGGATTCCCGGACCAAGGAGATCCGGCAGTTGAAGTCAGATCAGGCCCGCATGGACAAGAAGATCAGGGATCTTAAGCGCAGCGGCAAGTCCTCTGAGGCCGCTGAGCTGGCCCGCAAAAATGAAGCCCTGAAGAAGGAGCTGGCAGAGATCGAATCCCGGTCACGGACTGCGGACACTTCCCCGGCGGAGATCGCCGCCAAAAGGGAGAAGATCCGCCAGCTCAAGCAGGAGCGGGAGGCCCTGGAGGCCGAGGCTGAGGTCCTGTCCGGACTGTAAATGGCCGGTCTTTTCAGAAGGTGCTTCTGTCTGCTGGTGTCCCTGCTGCCGGCGGTAGCCTCTGCCGTGCCTTGTGCCGGGGAGATCCATGATCTGATGCAGAAGCACGCCTACCTGCAGGAACTCAAGGACGGGCGGTTCACTGAAGCCGGCATTGCCTCCATGGACGCTGAGGAGTTTCAGACCGCCCTCCAGGAAGCCGACATTTACGCCTCCTACACCACCCCTGACCGGGTCTCCCGGCTAGTGAGCCTTAGGAAGGCCGGGGTTGCCGGGGTGGGCATGGATATCATCCGGGATCGGGAGAAGCAGGTGCGCTGTCTGCCCAACCAGGGCTCCCCGGCTGCTGAGGCGGGCATTGAGCACGGCAACACCCTCCTGGCAGTGGACGGTTTTCCCGTTGACAGCTTGACTCTGGATGAGATCGCCCAGTTTGTCCGGGGTGCCCCGGGCACCGACGTCACCCTGACGGTGGAGAACACCGCCGGCTATGTGGAGGAGTTTGTGGTCACCCGGGCGACGGGGGACTATCCGGATGTCACTCTCACCCTGGGCACGCCTGGCACCCCCCGGATCATGCGTCCCGGACCCAGGACCTCGGCTCTGCTGAACCGGGTTACTGGTAACAGGAAAGAGACCGGCACATCTGCAGGCTCATCTTCCCGGAGCAGCCCGGATGTCCTCCGGATCACCCGCTTCGGACCTAAGACAGCTGCCCAGCTGGCGGAGGTGCTGGCAAAACTCAGCCGGGAGCCTCAGACGGAAAAGCGCCGCCTGGTGCTGGATCTGCGGGGGAACACCGGCGGCGTCCTGGAGCAGGCCGCATTGTGCACGGCCATGTTTTTGGCCGATGACGCTGTCATTTACCGGTACCGGAGCCGTGCGGGGATCCGGGATGTCCTGGTGCCTCACGGCAGCCAGAAACTCAGCCGGCGCTTTCTGATCCGCCAGGATGAATTCACCGCCAGCTCGGCTGAAATGATGATCAACGCCCTCAGACACGGTGCAGACGCCTCCTCCTTTGGGTCCCGATCTGGCGGCAAGGCCCGGGTGCAGAATGTCTTTCCCCTTTCGGACGGCAGTTACCTAAAGTTCACTGTGGGTGAGCTGCAGTACCTTGACACCGAAGGCTCCTGGCAGGGCACCGGGCTGAAGCCGGATGTGGAGACCGGGCCACGGCGTGATCGGTGAGCTCCGGTCTGAGGTGCTGTTTTTCTCCGGGGCGCCTTTTCGGCGCCGCGGGTAGCCGTGAGGTTCACATGTTCCTTTTCCCGCCAAAGCTCATACCGTCAGTGGCGGCAGCATCAGCCGTTCTGTTGGCGTTTCCCGCCTGGGCGCTGGCGGAGTACCATCTGAGCGCCACAGGATCCGACCGGCAGGCTGCGCTGGGCAATTTCCGGGTGAAAGCCCTGCAGCAGCACCTGCGCACTGTGCTGAGTCCTGAGGATCTGAAGGGCTGTGCCGGGATCATCCGCAAAAAGAGCTTTTTGACGCCTTTGAACAGCGGCAGTGGGAGCATTTCCAGAGCCTGGTTGCCCACGGGGCAGATACCAACGCAATGGAGGCTCGGCGCCACCGCACTCTCCTGTGTACCATGATCAGAGATGATGACTACAGTACGGAGGATCTCAGGAGGATCCTGGATGCTGGAGCCGACGTGAACCTGGCTTCGGAGCAGGCCGGTGGCGAAACGGCCCTGATAGTTGCGGTGCTGGAGAAAAGACCGGAGGTGATGGAACTTCTGCTGAAGGCTGGAGCTAGGACTGACAGCCGTGCTGCCCACGGGATGACCGCTCTTTCCTTTGCCACCACGGGGAGTGGTGGCGAGGATGCCGCACTGGAGCTTGTCAGGTTGCTGACAGAGGCCGGAGCGGATCCCAATGCGGTGGCGGAAGGTGCCACGCCCCTCACCGGCGCAGTTCTCAATGGCAGGTCCAAGGTGGCTGAGTATCTTCTTGGTCACGGCGCTGATATGTGCAAGGCGGTGGATGTTCCGATCCCCAGGAAGAATGTCTCGGTGTATGACTATGTCATGAATGCAGAGATCCCGGCCAAAATGTCGGAAGAGAAAAAGCAGCGGCAGACTGAGATCCGGGAACTCATCCGGAAGCACTGCCGCTGAACAGGCAATGGCCGGCATTACGGATGTCTTTGAGATCTGGTATGCCGGTCATGGCGGGATGGAGTAGGTTTTTTCGAGGACACAAAGGACACGGAAGATGGTTAGGGGCTCACAGGGTTTTGTCAGGCTGGCACTTTCCGCCGCCGCCCTCTTCTGGGCGCAGGATCTTATGGCTGCCAGTTACGAACTGGAGGCCTCCGGCAGGGATGAGGCGGCTGCTTTGGGCAATCTGAAGATGACTGCCGTGAGGGAGTCGGTGAAGAGTGTTCTCTCGCCGGAGGAACTCAAGAGCCATGCCGGTCCCATCCGCAGTGAGATCTTTCTGAAGGTGAATGAACTTGCAGTTCCTGCAGAGGGGATCCGGTACCGCACGGAAAACGGCAAGGTCATCGCCTCGGGAACCGTTGAGGTCAGGGATGAGGAGATCCTGGATCGTCTGGGGCGGATCCCGGAGCTGAATGAGGCGGTAAGCGCACGGAGGCAGGCACTCTCCACGGCAGGATCGGCAGACGCCGGGACGGCCTCAGAGGAGGACTCTGTCACCCGTCCGGGCACCGGATCTGACATAGAAACGTCTCCGGAAACCGGCAACGCCGGCGGGGAGCCGGGTACCGGAAGTCAGAATGAAGGTGGCTCAGGCGCAGAGCCGGATGACGCCCGGGGGAACAGCACTGGCGGATCCGGGGAGATCGCCCGGGCAGAACTGGAGTCTGAGGGCGATCCGGTAAAGGAGCCCGGCGAGGCGACCGGAAACGGCGAGGATTCAGCAAATGACAGCGGATCCGGAATGGAAAACGGATCCGGAATCGGAACCGGAACCGGATCTGAGCCTAAGCCAGATCCTGATCCTGAAGCAGACGGTGATGATCCCGGCAGCGCATCTGGGGACCGGGAGGAGCAGTCCGGGGTGGAAAATCCTGGCGGTGATGTGGAGACGGGAACTACCTCCTGGACTGCGTCCCCGTCCGATGACGGCGGCCAGCAGGCGGAACCTGCTCCCGTGTCCGGGACGGAGCCCGGGCAGGGCAGTGGCGGTGGTGCGGCGGCAGCGGGAGCCTCCGGCAGGAGTGCTCCGGCTCCTGCCGGGAACAGCGGCAGCGCCCATGAGAGGCCAAGGGACAGCAGTTTTTCCGTGTGGCTGTTCACCCTGCCTTTCAAGGGGCTGGCTGAGCTCCTGGACGAGGCGATATGATATCCGGATCCGGGGCATGTCCTGCCTGCGGTGCCTGGTTTTCCCAGGGTTTTCCTGGGGAACTGCCTTTCTGAACTGATATGAGTCTGATTTGTTGAAGTGGGGTTTTCATGTTTTCTTTTGGCAAAGTGCTGCTCTCGGCTGCTGTCTGCATTTCCCTGGCATCCATGGCGGAAGCGTCGGAGATCTACCGGCTGGAAGCCTACGGACGGGATGAGGGCTCGGCCCTGGGCAACCTCAAGATGGCTGCCCTGAGGGAAAGCCTCAAGCGCCATGTGACCCCCGAGGACATGAAGACCTTTGCCAAGCCCATCAGATCGGAGATCCTGCTGAAGATCGATGATTTCGTGGTGGTCAGCGACAACCTGAAGTATGAGACCCGCAATCGGAAGAGTCTGGTCAGCGGAGAGGTTGAGGTTAATGATGTGCTGCTGCTGGAAAGGCTGGGCACGATCCCTTCCCTGAAGGATCGGGTGGTGGCTGAGGGCATTGCGGTCTCCGGGGGCGAGGCGGCCGGCGACAGCCATGAGCAGGAAGCCCGGCCTGAGCGCCGCCAGGTAATGCCGCCCAATGAGTTCATAGGGCTGGTTACCAGTCACCAGGGCAGTGAGAAGGCTATTATCGACGCTCTCAGATCCGGTATGGATCCTGACACCCGGCGGGTAGTGGAGGGTGTGCCCCAGGGGGATCCTGCCCTTTATGTCTATCTGACCAGCGGCGGCCGGGACCGGGGCGTGCTGGAGGCCTTTCTGGATCAGAAGCCGGATCTGATGTGGGCGGATGAGGACGGCTACAACACCCTTCTGGAAAAGCTCCTCGCCACGGATGAGGCTGTTATCGGCAAGGTGCTGTCAGAGTTTCATCCCGATTTCAAGAAGGTGAGTTTCCGGTACGGCCTTCCCCTGACTTCATATCTCGGCAGTTCATCCATGAAGCACGGATCGGATGTGGAGGTGCAGGCCAATCTGGAGAGGATGCTCAAACTCGGCTGTGATCCCAATGAAACCGCCGAGAGTGCTTCCGGCGGCCGGGGCAAGCCAGTGCTGTTCTATGCACTGCGGCGTGACGCGGAAAATTTCTGGCCGCCAGTGATCATGGAGTCCCTGCTTAACGCCGGGGCGGATCCCAACCGGACTGACAGTGCCGGCCGGACGGCGCTGTTTGTGGCAGTCAGGGAGCATTCCCCGGATCACATCCGGCTTCTGGCCATGAACGGCGCCAACCTGAATGCCGCCGACCGGGACGGCCGGACCGCCCTGATGGCCTATGCGGATCAGTCCACTGGCAGTGAGACCTATTCCGCGCTGATCGCCGCCGGTGCTGATGTCAATTTCAAATCACCCTCCGATGACGGACGCACGGCGGTTTTCTATGCCGTGGAAAACGGCAGCCCGGAGATCGCCTCACTGCTGATAAAGGCCGGAGCCGGCCTCAATGTCCAGGATGCCTCGGGGACCACTCCCCTGATCCTGGCTGTCAGGGGGCAGCAGAAGGAGATGATCAGAACCCTGGTTGAGGGCCGGGCGGACGTCAACCAGGCTGACGGGGACGGTCTGTATCCCCTTTCCCATGGAGTGAGCCTGCAGGATCTGGAGACGGTGAAGTACCTGCATGAGCATGGCGCTGATCTGAAGAAGGCCCTGGAGGTGAAGATCCCCGGCAGCGATATCACTTTCATGCAGAAGATCATGAAGGAGGATGAGACTGGCTACAGGGAGATCCGGGAGTTTGTCAGCAGCCAGATCAAGTGATCCCTTTCAGACTGCGGATCTGGGAGGGGTTGGGCGGCGGAAAGCCGCCCCATCCCGGGCAGGCGGGAGGCGGGAACATCGGCGGCGTTCACAGCCTTGCCATTGGGAATACTTCCGGTCAGGCTTAACTCCCTTTCCTGGCGTTAAGGGATATGATGCGTTTCCCGCCTACCTTGGTTCAGGACCGACTCACCATTCAGGCCTGACTGTTTCCGCCATTCTCTGATCTCTGCTCCGCTTCTGCTGCCGCATAGTCCCTGAACTCTTCCATGGCCCGTTCCAGGAGCTGGCGCAGTTCGCTTTCGGTCCATTTTCCCGGGGACTCCTTCAGATGATTTTCCCCGGCGCCATGGGTGAGGCTGTTTCTGCGTCTCTGGATCTTTGACCAGCAACTGTAACGGTAGGCTTTCAGAAGGGCAGGGATCTGACCGTATGAGCCTCCGCCCTCTTCTTCCTGGCTGTTCTCCGTCAGCCATTTCAGGAAACCGGAGATCCCGGGCTCTGTCCGTGCCATGGCGATCAGCAGCCTGATGACCGGGGGAAGGGAGGCCAATTCCGGGGTGTCCATGGCCTGCAGGGCTGCCTTCAGCTCCCCGCTCCGGTATGCCGGCAGCTGGGGGAGGATCCTGATATCCCGGAAGGCGTCTGTTGCAGTGCTGACCAGTTCGGTGAAATCCTCTCTGCCAGTCAGCGCAGCCGCTTCTCTGCGGAATTTGTCCCAGGCATCACTGCTGCTGTCGCATCCGGCGCCCCTCCAGGGGATTTCCCGGAGTTCCTCCGCCAGATCCCGGATCAGGACATTCTTCCGCTTCAGCAGATCTCTGAGAACTTCCGCCGCATTGCCGTTGTCCGTGTTGTCATAGGCCTCGAACATGTACAGCAGTGCCTTGAGGCTGTCATAGGAGGCATAGGACAGGGCAATGGAGGCGTACAGGATCCGCCGATCCTCGGTGTCATCAATCCATGACAGCCGTTCCAGCAGGATCCGGCGCAGATATTCCAGTGCGCTGTTGCCGGAGATCCTCTGACTTTTCAGGAGCTCCCTGACCGTTCCCAGTCTTTTGCATGCACCCTTGAGCCGGGTGATGTTTGCCAGAAAGTCCCCGTGTAGCAGGCTTTTCAGGATCTTTTCCCGATCCTTTGCACTGGTCACCGTCCGGGACAGGGGACCGCTGAGGAAGGAGAACTTCCGGGTCCGGGTGTAGAGGGCAATGTCCTCGGTCCAGGACCAGAAGTTCATCAGATCGGTCATGTCGGTGATCCTTCCCGTGCACTTCTCCGGGCTGAGAGGTGTTCCTGAGGGTGCCAGCGCTCCGGCAGCGCCTTCCAACTCTCCAAGAAGCTTCTGGAACTCCGGCTCCGGCATGTCGGCGTTTTTCAGGGCGCCAAGGCGGGCACGGAGCCGGTTGAAATCCTGGCTTAAGCCGCTTTTCTCCCGGATATCATCGTCCAGCACACCGTACAGGATCCGGTCAATCTCCAGGTTCCTGAATTTTCTGAGGTAGAGGATTGCCGCCCAGGCCAGCACCGGGAGTTGGCGCAGGGAATGGGTGATGTCCATCCAGATCCGACAGTTGCCTTCTGCCAGAAGGCTGTTCTGATCAAGGCTTTGGAAGAGTTTTTCCTGGGCTTTTTCTGAGCCGAGTTCCTCCGGGAGCAGCAGCAACTGGATCCGGCAGTCTCCCGGAAGTTCCCGGAGACGGGCGTTGATCTCCTCCGCCCGGGCCTCAGGGAGCCTGGAGTCGGATCTGCGGAGAATTTCCGCAATGATCTCTCCGGCGGCGGTGCCAAATGAGGGGAAGGTGTCTGCCAGGCAGGGGATGAGACTGCTCCAGTTGCTGGTCTCCGTGCCGCAGATCAGAAGGGCGTCAAAGTTGTATGCTCCTGCCAGGGCCACTCCGGTGTGGATGCTGTCAGTGATGAGCCGGTCACCCTGGCCGTCGGCGTCGGCCCGGTAGTCACAGATCTCATAGCTGCCGCCGCCCATAAAGGTCATCATCAGCCGTTTTGCCGGGATCTGCCCGGGCTTTCCGTCGGTCACTGGGGGCATGCCCAGTTGCTGGAATGTCTCTCCGAGCAGGCTCTGAAGCCGGTTTCCCTGCTGAATACCGGATTTGTAACTAATGATCTGGTCCCTGAGCTGCAGCACATGCTTGCTGAGAGGTCTGTCTCTCTTCTGATCCTTCTCTTCCTGCCGCTGCTCATCTGCCATGTGATAGAGCATGGAGCGGTAAGTATAGGTGAAATCATCATAGGTGTTGCCGTACTGAGCCCTGAGATACTTGGATCTGGTTTGCTCTTCTCCGTCCTGGCCGGATCCGCTCAGATAGGCCTCGTATTCAGCGTCCAGGGACTCGTTCATGGCGCAGATGGCGCGGGCCAGGGCCCCATAGGCGAGAAAACGCTGGGAGAGACTCTTGAGGGCCGGGATCCTGGGGAGTGTGATCCAGGAGAACTCCCGTTCCAGGAAATCCCTCAGGTTCTTCTCCCTGATCCCGCTGAGAGCCTCCTGCAAGGCGGCGCTGTTTTCAAGGACTGCGGAGCCGCTGCCGGAGGAGAGGCTGTCAGCGGCCGCCGCAAGACGGGGATCACTGAGATCAACTTTGCCGGCAAAGAGCTTCAGGCTGCCGGTGCTCATAAATTCCCGGTGGAGCAGGGCGGTGCGGACATGGTCCAGGGCTGGATCCAGGGAGTACATGGCGCCAGTGGTGCATGCTGCCGGTCTGGGACCCCGGCTCCGGTTCAGGATCTCCTGGCATCTGCTGAGCAGAGCCCGGACCTCCGCGGCTGATCCGGTCATCCGGGACGCATGGCGGAGATGGCCGATAAGGGCGTCAACCCGCCGCAGATCCCCGGTGCTCCTGGTGTTCTGCTCAGTCCTCCGGGCAAAGTCCAGCTGGGAGCAGAACACCTTTTCAAGGGTGAAGCCCTCGGTGTTCTGGATGGCCAGCAGGCTGATGAAGGAGATCATGGGAGCAAAGCGCATGCCGTTGGAGATGTCCAGGGTCACCCGGGACCGCCTGTTCAGAACGGGATCGCTGTCAGGGGATCCGGTGCCGGTGAGGGTGGTCAGATGACCGAAGATCTCCATCATTTCACCGCTGGTGGCCATGGTGGCGCTGTGGATCAGGAAGATGAACCAGCACTGGCGTCCTGATGCCTGGAAGGCGTGTCCGGCGATGTCCGCAAGGCGGTCTGCGGTGTCCTGGCTGACCGGACCGTCACAGCTGTCCAGGAAGGCGCGGTCGGCTGGATCCTTCAGATCCGTTTCATCCGCCCAGGTGCTGACCAGATCTTTCCAGGAGCTGCTTTCCGTCCCCAGGATGATCCAGTGGGTGAAGGGTGATCCCCGGGACTCCTCCAGAAGATACAGGGATTGTGCGGCATAGGCTGCGGTGACGGCTGTTTCCTGGCTGCCGCCGGTGCTGTGACTGGGGAACCGGTAGGTCACCCTGGAGTATTTGCCCGCTCCCAGCAGGGAGATCAAGACACGGTTTTCACCGGACATGTCCGGGCTCTGTTCCTTGGGGCTCATGATCATTCTTTCTCCGGCGTCTGTGGGACTGAACGCCCATCATAGCCATAAGATGGACAGAAGACTGTCGGATGCGTCAAGGATCCGGACTGTCATGGCGGCAGTCAGGACAGGATCAGATCTGTTTTCCCGCAGGACATTCGATCGGCGGCGGCGGCCACAGCCGGGCGGCGCTGTGTACGGATCCCCCTGCTGATGATAAAATCACGGAGTCGTTTACTGGAGGTTTTGTCAGATGACGGAAAGGTTTGTTGCCATACTCATGGGTTCCGACTCGGATTATCCTGTCCTTGAGCCGGCGGTGGAGATCCTGCGTTCCTTCGGCGTGCGGTTTGAGGTCCGGGTGACCTCCGCCCACCGCACTCCGGCAGCGACGGTGGCATATGTGACTGACGCTGAGAGCCGGGGCTGCGGAGTGTTCATCTGCGCGGCTGGTCTGGCTGCCCATCTGGCGGGGGCGGTGGCCGCCAACACTGTCATGCCGGTTATCGGTGTCCCCATTGACTGCGGTCCCATGAAGGGCGTTGACGCCCTGCTGTCCACGGTGCAGATGCCCGGGGGGATCCCTGTTGCCACCATGGCCATCGGCAAGGCCGGCGCCAAGAATGCGGCTTACTTTGCTGTGCAGATCCTCGCCCTTTCTGATCCGGATCTCCTGAACCGCTTCCGGGAGGATCGGGCCCGGGCTGCTGCCGCCGTGGCCGAGAAGAACGAGAAGCTGCAGAAGCTGGCCGGATGCGCCTGACCGATGCTGCGGCGCCCGGGCAGGCAGCGCAGCTGGCAGCGGTCCTGGAGCAGGGCGGTGTCATAGCCTATCCTACGGAGTCGGTGTTTGGCCTGGGCTGTGATCCGGATTCGGATGACGCCCTGGGGCGCCTGCTGGCGCTGAAGGGTCGGCCCTCATCCAAGGGGATGCTGGTGGTCTGCGGGGACTTCCGGGAGGCGGAGCCTTATCTCGACATGGATCGGGTGTCCCCGGAGGACATGTCCTTTGCCCGGGAATGCTGGCAGGGCTTCTGCACCCTGCTGTTTCCGGCGGGGCGGAAAGTGTCACCCCTTCTCCGCGGGGAGCATGACACCCTGGGCGTCAGGATCTGCTCCCATCCCCTGGTGCGGGAACTGTGCGGCGTCTTCGGCCGCCCTCTGGTGTCCACCAGCGCCAATCTTGCTGGCTGCCCTCCCTGCCGGACTGCATCCGAGGTCCGTGGGATCTTCGGATCCCGCCTGGATGCTGTGGCGGAAGGTGCCACCCTGGGGCTGGCAAGTCCCTCTCCCATCATCGATCTGCGTTCCCGCAGGATCCTGAGGAACTGAAACCATGGATCGTTATTATGTTCTGGGCAATCCCATTGCCCACAGCCGCTCTCCCCGGATCCACAGCGCCTTTGCCGCCGCTCTGGGCCAGGAGCTGAGCTATGAGGCCCGGCTGGTTCCCATGGAGGGCTTTGCCCGGGAGATTGAGTTCCTGAAGCAGGAGGGCTTTAGGGGCTGCAATGTCACCGTGCCCTTCAAGGAGCAGGCCTTCCGGGCCGCTGATCGGCTGTCTGACCGGGCGTCCCTTGCCGGGGCAGTGAACACATTGTCCTATGACGGGGGGATCCTTAGCGGGGACAACACCGACGGGGAGGGGCTGGCCCGGGATCTCGCCTGTCTGGGAGTACCCCTGGAGGGCAGATCAGTCCTGCTGCTGGGGGCCGGCGGAGCCGCCCGGGGCATTGTGGCCAGCCTCCTCCTGGGTCATCCCCGGAGGCTCCATATCGCCAACCGGACCGTGTCCCGGGCCGGCGCCCTGGCGGATCTGGCCCGGTCCTCACCCATGGCCGGCTCCTGTGACGTCTCCTCCTCGGGCTTTGAGGAGGCTGAGGGGGACTTTGATCTCATCATCAACGCCACCAGCGCCTCCCTCTCCGGGGAGATCCCGCCTTTTCCCGGATCCCTCTTGCATGAGGGGGTGTTTGCCTATGATCTCATGTATGCCCCGGAGGACACACCCTTTGTGGCCCGGGCCCGGAGCCTGGGCGCCGGGGCGGCTGACGGCCTGGGGATGCTGGTGGAGCAGGCGGCGGAAAGTTTCAGGATCTGGCGGGGGGTGCGGCCGGACACCGCTGATCTGAAGGATCGGCTCCGGCAGGAAATGCGGCGGGGCTGACATGGGATGCCCCCTGCAGATGGTGTCGGAAACGGATCCCTCCTTTCCGGAGCGCCACCGGGAGCTGGCATCCCTGGAATATCCGGTGCCCTATGCCCTGGTTCAGACCCCTGAGCGCCTGGAGATCAGGGAGTGCGGCCCCGGAGGTGCCAGGCTTTGTGTGGATTTCCTCACTGGGCGTCTGGGCTACCGGCGCCAGCACGGGGGCGGCGCCGGCCAGGCGGTGGCCCGGGCGGTGATGTCCCGGTCCAAGGAGCCGCCCCGGGTCATTGACGCCACCGCCGGCATGGGCCGGGATGCCTTTGTGCTGGCCTCCCTGGGCTGCCGGGTGACCATGTTTGAGCGCAACCCCGTGGTGCGGCTCCTGCTGGAGGATGGTCTCAGGCGGGCCTACGGGGATCCGGAGCTCCGGGAGCGCCTGATCCTGAGCCCCCTGAATTCCATCCTGGATCTGCCCCGGGAGCAGTGCTGCGATGTGGTTTACCTGGATCCCATGTTCCCGGAGCGGCGCTCTTCCGCCCTGGTGAAGAAGGACATGCGGATCTTCCATCATCTGGCGGGGGCCGATGCTGATGCCGGGGAACTGCTGCCCCGGGCCCTGGAGTTGGCTGCCCGGCGGGTGGCGGTGAAGCGCCCTCGGGGCGCCCCCTATCTGGGGGATGTGCCCACCGCCGACAGCATTGTTACCCCGGGATGCAGGTTTGATCTCTATTTCCCGGGGAAGTTGTATCCGCCCGGGGAGCCGGGGTCGAGGGGACCCTGAAAGGGAGAGCCCGGCTGATCCGGGAGGAAGGGAAGAGCTCGGCAGGAACGGGAGCAGCGGCGCCCCGGAGACGTTTCCGGCGCCAGGTTTCAGGAGAGTCCGGATCAAAATTTGGGAACAATGGCAGATCCCGCCGGGAGCGGATCTGATACATTGACAGTGGCAGGATCCGCTGTCAACGGAGATAACGGAATGCAGGTTGAGAACCAGGCGGAACAGATCCCAGATCAGATGGAGGAAACGGCTGATCTGGATGCCTTTGTCCATGCCTTTGAAATTGGCGACTACCGCACAGCGCTGGCTGGCTTCCGCCCCCTGGCGCTGAATGACAACGCCAAGGCCCAGTATTATCTGGGCATGATGTACCTGGGCGGCCGGGGCGTCATCCGCAGTCAGCGCCAGGGCCGGGAGTGGATCGCCCTGGCCGCCGATCAGGGCTACGGTCAGGCGGTGGCGGAGATGCGTCGCATTGACTCCTCCTCCGCAGAGGTCCGCTGGAATGTGGGCAACTCCCGGAAGCCCCAGGGCAGATCCTCCCTGGCCCGGCATGCCTCCGCACCGGTCCAGTCCCCCACCAGGAAGGCCGGCGAGATCACGCCTGTGGCCTGGGATCAGGATGCCGCCTACCTGTATGCCCGGGAGGCCTCCTCCTCATCCGGTCGTGGCGGCCAGGATCGCAAGGTGGTCTGGGTCTCCTCCCGCAATTCCCTGAATTCCGATTTCAACTGCCTGAAGAAACTGGCTGAGGCCGGTGACGCCCGGGCCCAGTTCCATCTGGGCATGATGTATGTGTTCTCCCGGGACATTGAGCATGATGCGGTCCAGGGGGCCGAGTGGTTGGATCAGGCCGTCCGATCCGGCCTGCTTGTTGCCTCGGTGAACCTGGCGGGGCTGTATTTTGCCGGGGTGGGGGTCTCCCGCTCTGAGGAGGCGGGGCTCCGGCTGCTGAAGCCCGCCGCTGCCAAGGGCATGCCCGAGGCCCAGGTGATGATCGCCTCCCACCTGCTGGATCCCGCCTCCACCGGCCACAGCCCGGAGGAGGGTCTGAAGTGGCTGAAGGAGGCCGCCGCCGGGGGCAGTGTCCGGGCCCTGATCATGCTGGGGGACGCCTACCGGGACGGGCTGTACGGGCTGGAGGCTGATGCCAACCGGGCCCGGGACTGTTATGACCGGGCCGCCTCGGCGGACAGCACCGAGGCCTGCTGCCGCCTGGGGATGATGCTGGCAGGACAGGCGATCCCCGACTACACCGCCGCCATATCCTATTTCACCCGGGCAGCCGCCGGGGATGATCCGGAGGCCCAGTACATGCTGGGCACCTTCTGCGAGCAGGGTACCGGGGTTCCCCAGAGCACCGGGGAGGCCCGGATCTGGTACCAGAAAGCTGCGGAGAACGGCTGTGTCCGGGCCCAGGTGCTCCTGGCTAACCTTTATGAGCGGGGTCAGGTTCCCGGTGCCGACTCCCCGGAGAACGCCTACCGCTGGTTCCGCCGGGCTGCGGAGAACGGATCTTCCGAGGCCCAGTACAAGCTGGCCTACTATATCGAGCACAACCTGGTCAGTTCGGATGACGTGGATGAGCCTGATGACAATGCCCGGGAGGTGCTGTGGACCAGCGCCAGCCGGCGGGGAGCCTCGGGATCATCCCGGCGCAGCCGTCTGGCCTTTCACTGGTACATGATGGGCGCCATGCAGGGGAACATCGACTGCGAATTTGCCGTGGCCCGGATGTACCAGGAGGGCAAGGGGATCCAGCAGAGCCAGGAGAAGTCCCTGAACTGGTATGTGCGGGCCGCCGAGCACGGCCACATTCAGGCCCAGGTCAGCCTGGCCCGGTGTTACGAGACTGGCAACGGCGTGGCCATGGACGAAAAGAAGTCCGTCTACTGGTACCAGAAGGCTGCGGACAAGTCGGATCCCGAGGCCATGTTCGCCCTGGGGAATGTCTATGAGCAGGGCAAGAGTGTGCGGCAGAACTATCGCACCGCCCTGGACTACTTTGTCCGGGCCGCAGATCTGGGCTGCCTTGACGCCATCTACAAGCTGGGACGGCTGTATTCCTCCAGCTATTTGGTGGCCCACAACATGACCAAGGCCATGGACTTTTTCAGCCGTGCTGCCAAGGAGGGCCACATCGGGGCCAAGAAGGCCCTGGCGGTCATCTGCATGGCAGACGACGAGGTGCCGGCGGACTACGGCAGGGCCCTGTCCCTGCTTCAGGAGCTCATCAAGCTCAAGGAGCCCACCGCCTACTGCATGATGGGCCGGATCTTCGGGGAGGGCCTGGGGGTGCCGGAAGATCGGGAGAAGGCGGTGGAGCTGTACCGCTACGGGGCTGATGCCGGGGATCCGGCGGCCCAGTTCGCCCTGGGCCGGGCCTTCGAGAAGGGCTGGGGGGTGTCCCAGAGCAGCCGTGATGCCGCCCTGTGGTATGACCGGGCCTCCCAGCAGGATCATGTGGAGGCCACTTACCGCCTGGGGCTGTTGTGCCGGTACGGCCGGGGCGTGCCTCAGGATCTGTTCCGGGCCGCTGAACTGTTCCGGAAGGCTTCCTCCAAGGGAAGCTCTGATGCCTGCCTGGAGCTGGGACGGATGTATGAGAAGGGCGTGGGGCTGGAGACGGACTGCTCCCAGGCCCTCAGCTGTTATCGCCGGGTGGCCGCCCAGGGCAATGCCGAGGCCCAGAACTGCATCGGCTATCTGTATCTGGGCATGTCCAGTTCCCCCAATGCCCTGAAGCAGGCCTATGCATGGTTCTGCAAGTCGGCAGCCCTCTGCAACCCCCGGGGGTGCACGGAGCTGGCCTATCTCTGCAGCCATGGTCTGGGGTGCGATCTGGACTATGAGCGGGCCCTGGGTCTGTACCGGCGGGCGGTGGAAATGGGCTATGCCGACGCCATGTATGCCTATGCCAAGATGTTTGAGATGGGCCTGGGAGTGAAGGCGGACAGCCGCCAGGCTTACAATTATTACGACATGGCCTCCCGGAACAACCATGTCAAGGCCATGGTGAAGGTGGGGCGGATGTCGTTGGAGGGGATCGGCTGCGTCCGGAATGTCAGCCACAGCGTGCAGATGTTCAATATGGCCTCCGAGGCCGGCAACGCCAATGCCCAGTATGAGCTGGCCAAGCTTTATTTTGAAGGCGTGGGCGTGGGCATGGACAAGCAGCAGGCCTATGTCTGGAGTTCTATGGCGGTGGCCAACGGCTGTGCTGATCCCGGAGCGGCGGAGCTCCGGGACGAGGCGGCCAGGTCCCTGACCTCTTCCCAGCTGAGCGAGGCCCAGTGTGAGGCCTCCCTGATGTTTGAGAATTCCAGGAGCTCTTAGGATGGGCACGGTCAGGATCATCAGCGGGCGCTACCGGGGGCGCCGTCTCCGGGTGCCGGATGAGGAGGGGCTTAGGCCCACCACCGACCGGGTGCGGGAGACCCTGTTCAACTGGCTGCAGTTCAGGCTGAACGGGGTCCGTTGCCTGGATCTCTTTGCGGGATCTGGGGCCCTGGGGTTGGAGGCCGCCTCCCGCTTTGCCGGGCAGGTGGTGATGACTGATCGTAATCCCCGGGCGGTGGGGAGCCTCCAGGAGAATGTCCGGATCCTGGGCTGCACCAACGTCACGGTCACCCAGACTGACGCATTGCAGTTGGTGTCCCGGAAGTGCCTGGAGCCCTATGACGTGGTATTCCTGGATCCCCCCTATCACCGGGATCTCCTGGAGGCAGCGGCCCGGGGACTGGAGGATCATGGCTTTCTCCGGGAGGGGAGCCTGATCTATGTGGAGCATTCCGCAGATGAGTCACCGGCTCTGCCCGCTTCCTGGCAGCTTTTCCGGAGCGGTAGCGCAGGGCAGTGCCGCTTTGCCCTTTATGAGGTTCACCGGGGGGATCCGGCGGCCGGGGCGGCGGAGCCGGGCTCCTAAAGCCCGTGAGTTTTCACCGCCTCCTGGGGTATAATCTGCCAAGGGCCGGCATCAGCTGCTGACGCCGGCTTTGCTGTTTTTTGTTGCGGGATCACAAGGCTGATCCCGCGGTTTTCATGGTTTGCGGAGTGCCGGCATGGGACTGTTTTCCTGGGGAAAGAAGAAGGAAGGATCGTCAGAGGCTGATGCTGTGCCGGAGAAAGCCGTGGCAGCGGAGACTGCTGCCTCCGGATCCGGTGACCGCCGGGGTGAGGATCCCACTGCAAGTCCGGCAGCAGTTCCCGCTGAGGGCGGGGAGAAGGAGCAGAAGAAGGGCTTCTTCAGCCGCCTGGTGCAGGGTCTTAGGAAGACCAAGAACAATATCGGCTATGGCCTGATGGCACTTTTCCGGGGGAAGAAGATCGATGACGATCTCTTCGAGGAGCTGGAAACCTCCCTGCTGATGGCAGATCTGGGGGTGGACACCACCAGGAAGATCATGGACGCCGTGACCTCCAGGGCACGCCTGGGGGAACTCCGGGACGCCGAGGCTCTTTATGAGATCCTCCGGGAGCAGATGCTGGAGATCCTCCGGCCGGCGGAGCAACCCCTGGTGATCGAGGGGCACCGCCCCTATGTGATCCTCATGGTGGGGGTCAACGGGGTGGGCAAGACCACCACCATCGGCAAACTGGCTAGGAAGTTCCGGGAGCAGGGGCGGTCGGTGATGCTGGCCGCCGGTGACACCTTCCGGGCAGCGGCGGTGGAGCAGCTGCAGGTCTGGGGTGAGCGCAACGGCATTCCGGTGGTGGCCCAGCAGACCGGATCCGATGCCGCCTCCGTGATTTATGACGCCCTGAGCTCCGCCCGGTCCAAGGGGACGGATGTGCTTATTGCTGACACCGCCGGCAGGCTTCAGAACAAGGCCAACCTCATGGAGGAACTGGCCAAGATCGTCCGGGTCATGCGGAAAATTGATCCCACGGCGCCCCATGAGGTCCTGCTGACCCTGGATGCGGGCACCGGTCAGAATGCCATCAGCCAGGCGGAACTGTTCAATAATGCCGTGCCGGTGTCCGGGATCTGCCTGACCAAGCTGGACGGCACCGCCAAGGGCGGGATCATCTTCGCCATTGCCGACCGCTTCCGTATCCCGGTGCGCTTCATCGGTGTGGGAGAGGGGATCGAGGATCTCAGGGATTTCAACGCCGGGGACTTTGTGACTGCGCTGTTCTCCCGGGATGACGAGTGACGGGTGACGGCCGATGATCCGCTTTGAGCAGGTGTCCAAAAGTTACGTGGGCGGCTTCCAGGCCATCCAGCAGGTGAGCTTTTCCATCGCCAAGGGGGAGATGGTGTACCTTAGGGGTCACAGCGGCGCCGGGAAGAGCACCCTCCTGAAGATGATCTCCGCCATTGAGCAGCCGAGCCTGGGCCGGATTTACTTCAACGGCGAGGAAATCACCCGGCTGACCCGGGAGCGGATCCCCTACATACGGCGCCAGATCGGCATGATCTTCCAGGATTATCGCCTCATCAACAGCCGCACGGTGTTTGAGAATGTGGCGCTCCCCCTGGAGATTGAGGGCTACCGCTCTGAGGATATCACCAAGCGCACCAATGCCGCCCTGGACTATGTGGGCCTGATCGACAAGAGCGGTTACTTCCCTTTGACTTTGTCCGGAGGTGAGCAGCAGCGGGTGGGCATTGCCCGGGCCATCGTCCATTCCCCCCGGATCCTGCTGGCTGACGAGCCCACCGGCAATCTGGATCCCGAGATGTCTGCGGAGATCCTGAAACTGTTCACGGTGTTCAACCGCAGCGGCGCCACGGTGCTCCTGGCCACCCATGACAGCAGCCTCTTCAGCCTGAAGCCCTGCCGACAGCTGGTGCTCCGCCGGGGGAAGTTGGTGGCCGACGAGCCGGCTCCCGCCGCCGCACCGGCCCGGGAAACCCGGGAGACCAGACATGGCTGAGAACCGCAAGTCCGCCGGGCGTGAGCGCCTTATTCTGCAGCACTGGAGGGTCTTCCGGAGATCTTTCCTGTCCCTGCTGTCCTCTCCCTTCCGCACCTGCCTGACTCTGGCGGTTATTGCCGTGAGCCTGGCGGTGCCCATGACATTCTATGTGCTGTACCTCAATGCGGCCATGGTGACTGCCCGGCTGAATGACACCTGCCAGATCTCCCTGTACCTTCACCGGGAACTTCCCCGGGAGAAGGCGGAGGCCTTCACGGAGCGCATGCGCTCTGATCCCCAGATCCGCACGGTGCGCTTCATCCCCCGGGAGGAGGGCATTGTGGAGTTCTCCCGGCTCTCGGGCTTTGCCGAGCCCATCAGGTACCTGGCGGAGAATCCGCTCCCTGATGTGCTGGTGGTGACCCCGGCAGAGGAGATCGTGGCCGATCAGAATGCCGCCGAGAGCATGCTCCGGCGTCTGAACTCCCTTGAGGAGGTGGAGCAGGGCAAGTTTGACCTCATGTGGGTCAAGCGGCTGAAGGGGATCGCCAGCCTGATGCGGAACCTTGCCATATCCCTGGGGATCATGCTGCTGGCCGGGGTCATCCTCACGGTGGCCAACACGGTGCGGATCAACGTCATGTACCACCGGGAGGAGATCATGGTCATGAAGTTCTTCGGCGCCACCGACTCTTTCATTGCCCGGCCCTATGTGTACTCCGGCATTCTCTTGGGCTTTTTCGGTGGCCTGCTGGCCTGGTGGGTCAACGAGTTCTTTATCCTCTGCGCCTCCTACATCGTCAATGAGCTGGCCGAGCTGTACGGGGAGAAGTATGAGATGTCCCTGCTCTCCTTCTGGGAGACCTCCGCTGTGGTGGTGGTGAGCATCCTGCTGAGCGTGGTGGCCACCAAACTCACCCTCATGCGCTACAGCGACCGCTGATCCGGTGCTGATCAGGGTTGGCAGGGGCTGATCCTGTCAGATCCAAGCCGGCCTTTGGACCGGATCCCGGAGCCAGGTGTCTGGTGCTCCTGCAGCAGATCCCCGGCTCACTGTCTGTCGCCTTCACCGGCCGTCCTTCCGGCATCTGCCGTCCCGCCAGACTCTTCTTTCCGCGATCATTCGTCTTCACCGCCACTGCTTCTGAGCCGTATGCACCCTGTCCCGCAGCACCGGGTCCCAGGTCTGAACGGCCTGTTTGTCCTTCCTTTCTTGCGGAATGCAAAAAACTGTATATTTTGTGATCAGTGTTGATTTTTTCAGAATTCGCACTATACTTCATGTGTGCGGAATGGCGTGCAGAGCCTTTCCGGTGATTTTGGGAATGCGGAGCTGAAGACGAAGATGACAGAGCTTGTGAGCAGTGCCGGTGCAGGTTCCCTTGTACAGTATGACGGACTTGAAGCCTACATCAGCAGGATCAACAGTTATCCCATGCTGACCAAGGACGAGGAGTACAGCCTGGCTGAGCAGCTCCGGGAGACCGGAGACAAGGAGGCCGCCTACCGTCTGGTCATGTCCCACATGCGTTTCGTGGTGCATGTGGCCAGGGGCTATCTGGGCTACGGCCTGCCCCTGAAGGATCTGATCCAGGAAGGCAGCGTGGGCCTGATGCAGGCGGTGAAGCGCTTTGATCCTAGGGCTGGGGTCCGGCTGGCAACCTATGCCATTCACTGGATCAAGTCTGAGATCCACGAGTTTGTGATCCGCAACTGGAAGATGGTCAAGGTGGCCACCACCAAGGCCCAGCGGAAGCTGTTTTTCAATCTGCGGAAGTTCAAGCGCAATGTGTCCTGGCTTTCCAGCTCCGATGTGAGCATGGTGGCTCAGGAACTGGGCGTGACCCCGGACGAGGTCACCGAGATGGAGACCCGCATGGCCTCCTCTGATGTGTCCTATGACTATGCCGAGGATGACGAGCCTGAGGGCCGTCAGCTCAATGCACCCTGCCTCTTCCTGGAGGACCGTACTTCCAACTTCTCCTTGAAGTACGAGAAAGCCAACTGGCAGAAATGCGCCCAGGAGGCCCTGAAGGAGGCCTTTGACAAACTGGATGAGCGAGCCCGCTACATCATCCGCCGCCGCTGGCTGGATGAGAAGCCGGCAACCCTCCAGGAGCTGGCTGACAAGTACTCGGTTTCAGCTGAGCGGATCCGCCAGTTGGAGAAGCAGGCCATGGATACCCTGCGGAAATACATAGCCGAAAAGAAGATCTGATCTGATCCCTTAAGGGATCACGGCTCACCGGGACCAGATGCCCCGGCCGCTGCCGCCTGGCACCTACTGGCGCTAGGCGGCAGTTCTGTTTTTCGGGAGTGGGATTTTCAATGGGGGCGGTTTTCAAGGAGTGTCCCCCGGCCGCCTCCGTGAGCTTCATACCGGTGCGTTCACCCTTCCTCCGGCGCAACCGCTATTCTCCGGATCAATTGCCCGGACAGGGCTGCGGCCTGTTGCCGGGCGCAAAAAAAGGGATCCCGTCAGGGATCCCCTTCTCATCTGGCGGCCATGCCGCCTTATGCTGAGGGCGCTCAGCCCACCATCCACATGGTCAGGATCCCCAGTCCCAGGCAGACCACGCTGATGATGCCGCCGGCGAACATGATGTCCCGGTTGCGCAGGTAGCCGGTGGCATAGGCCAGGGCGTTAGGCGGGGTGCTGATGGGCAGGCTCATGGCAAAGGAGATGGCGATGGCGCAGAACATGAGCACCGTGGGCCGTGCAATGCCGATGTCGCCGGCCTGGGTCAGCACTGCCACAGCAATGGGCAGCATCAGGTTGGCGGAGGCGGTGTTGGAGATGAAGTTGGACAGTGCCCAGCCGATGATGCTCAGCAGGATCACGATCATCAGGCCGCTGTACTGGGCATAGTCGATGATGTTGGCCAGCTTGGCTGCCAGACCGGTCTTGCCCAGGGCGTCACCCAGGGCGATGCCTCCGGCAATCAGCCAGATCACATCCCAGTTCATGGTCTTGATATCGGCGGTCTTGATGATGCCGGTGCAGGTGTAGCCGATGAGAGGGATAAGGGCGACCACATAGCTGTTGATCCCGTGCCAGCGCTCGGTCATCCACAGGAGGATGGTCAGGGCGAACACCACATACACGGTGATGGATTTCCAGTCCTTGGCAAACTTGGACTCAATCTTGATCTCGATTTCCTTCTGCTTGATGGGGTAGAGGACACACAGGAGGATCCAGCCCACCAGGACGCAGACCACTGCCAGGGGGAAGCCCACCTTCATCCACTCCAGGAAGCTGATGGTGTCAGCTCCGGTGAGGAAGCCCAGGGCAATGGCGTTGGGAGGTGTGCCCACGGGGGTGGCGATGCCGCCGATGTTGGCAGCCACGGGGACGCAGAACACAATGGCCTTGATCCCCCGGTCAGCCTTGTCGAACACCGCGATCACCGGGGTGATCATGGCCAGCATCATCACGGTGGTGGCGGTGTTGCTCATGAACATGGCAAAGCAGGCCGTCACGGTCATGATGCCCAGGGTCACCATGGCAGGTTTCTTGCCGAAGGGCTTCAGCAGGATCCGGGCCAGGTTGATGTCCAGCTTGTACTTGGTGGCGGCTATGGCCAGGGCGAATCCGCCGATGAACAGGATCACCACCGGGGCGCTGAAGCTGCTGAGGACGGACTTGTAGCTGATGACGTGGGCCTTGTCAGCCTCCATCAGGTAGTCCCTAAGACCCCAGAAGGAGGAGTCCGAGATCAGGATGGCCAGGGCTCCCATGGCGAACAGGGAGGTGGCGTAAACCGGAATGGGCTCGGTGATCCAGCAGAAAGCCGTGGCGGTGAAGATCACCAGCAGGATATGCTGCACCGGGGTGAGATCCAGGGCACCGGGGAAAAGCAGTGGCAGGAAGCCGGCAATGATGGAGGCCACCACCACGGTTATGATCTTGATGATCTCGGTTCTCACATTCATCTTGGTTTCAGGCTCATCTTCGGAACGATCAGCCATCATGGGCCTGGGCTGCTGGACAGCCGCGCTGCCGCCGCTGTCCTGAGCGGCAACACCATCGCCCGTCTGCGGTATGGGTCTGTCTTCGCTCAAAATAAACTCCTGTTATGAAAACAAAAAAACGTGCGCAGTATATCACAGAAGATTGTGCACAATTCAGACAGATGTGGATTTTGAAAGGTGGCTGACAGAATGAGTTTTTTCCCGGAAAACCCTGTGCCGGCCCCGGGTGGCGGGTATTTATCCCCCCGGGGCCATGGGATATAATGGATTTTTGCCCCACATTGCGACTCATAATAAAGATCAGTAGCGTTCTCTTATGGAAAACATCGAAATCCGCGGCGCCCGCACCCACAATCTCAAGAATGTGAGCCTGGTGATCCCCCGGGACAAGCTGGTGGTGGTCACCGGCATTTCCGGATCGGGAAAGTCCTCCCTGGCCTTTGACACCCTGTATGCCGAGGGCCAGCGGCGGTATGTGGAGTCCCTCTCCCCCTATGCCCGGCAGTTCCTCTCCATTATGGACAAGCCGGACGTGGATCATATAGAAGGTCTGTCCCCGGCCATTTCCATTGAGCAGAAGGCCTCCTCCCACAATCCCCGGTCCACGGTGGGCACCATCACGGAGATTTATGACTACCTCCGCCTGCTCTTTGCCCGGATGGGCGAGGCCCGCTGCCCCCGCCACGGGGTGACCCTGAATGCCCAGACCGTATCCCAGATGGTGGATCAGGTGCTGGCCCTGCCGGAGGGCACCAAGCTGATGATCCTCTCCCCGGTGATCAGCGACCGCAAGGGCGAGTACCGCCAGCTGCTGTCTTCCCTGGCCGCCGACGGCTTTGTCCGGGCCCGGATTGACGGGGAGATCTGTGATCTGTCGGATCCACCGGAGCTGGAGCTGCGCCGGAAGCACACCATTGAGCTGGTGGTGGACCGCTTCCGGGTGCGGGCGGATCTGCAGCAGCGCCTGGCGGAGTCCTTTGAGACCGCTCTGAAGCGCTCCGGGGGCCTGGTCCATGTGGACTACATGGACGGTGAGAATGCCGGGAAGATGATGATCTTCTCCAACCGCTTTGCCTGCCCGGTGTGCGGCTACTCCCTGAGCGAGGTGGAGCCCCGGCTTTTTTCCTTCAACAACCCTGCCGGGGCGTGCCCCGACTGCGGCGGCCTCGGCAGCCGGGAGCAGGTGGATCCTGAAAAGGTGGTGACAGATCCGGATCTGTCCGTTGCCGGCGGCGCCATCCGGGGCTGGGACAAGCGCTGCTACTATTATTTCCAGTATCTCAAGAGTGTGGCTGATCATTACGGCTTCTCCCTGGATGTGCCCTACCGGGAACTCACCGATCGGCAGAAAGGCCTGCTCCTTTACGGCACCGGCACGGAGGAGATTGAGATCAAGGTGTTCTCTGACAATGGTCTTGTGAAGACGATCCGCAAGCCCTTCGAGGGGATCATCCCCAACATGAGCCGCCGTTACTTTGAGCCCAAGGGTCCCTCCTATCTGGCCAATGCCCTGTCCAAGTATGTTTCCGTCAGGGTGTGCAGCACCTGCCACGGCTCCCGGCTGAACGAGTCCGCCCGGAACGTCTTTGTGGGGGACTCAAGCATTGCGGATGTGATCAACATGCCCATCCATGAGGCGGAGAAGTTTTTCCGGAACTTAAGTTTCACCGGGCAGAAACTGAAGATCGCCGAGAAGGTCCTCAAGGAGATCTGCGACCGGCTGTCCTTCCTGGTGAATGTGGGGCTGGGTTACCTGACCTTGGCCCGGACCGCCGAGACCTTGTCCGGCGGTGAGTCCCAGCGGATCCGCCTGGCCAGCCAGATCGGCGCCGGCCTGGTGGGGGTCATGTATGTGCTGGACGAGCCCAGCATCGGCCTGCACCAGCGGGACAACGGCAAGCTGCTGGACACCCTGCAGCATCTCCGGGACATCGGCAACACCGTCATTGTGGTGGAGCACGACGAGGAGACCATGCGGGCGGCGGACTTCATTGTGGATGTGGGCCCCGGGGCCGGCGTTCACGGCGGAGAGATCCTGGCGGCAGGCACTCCCCAGGAGATCATGGACAACCCCCGTTCGATCACCGGGGATTACCTAGCTGGCCGCAAAAGCATCCCCATTCCCGTCCGCCGTCCGGCGGCGGCTGATCAGTGGCTGATCCTGCGGGGTGCCTGCGGCAACAACCTCAAGGATGTGGATCTGAAGCTACCTGTGGGTCTGTTCACCTGCATCACCGGAGTCTCCGGATCCGGCAAGTCCACCCTGATCAACGACACCCTCTACAAAATTGCCGCCCGGCTCCTGAACCGGGCTGAGTCCCAGGAGTCCTTCCCCTATGAGTCCATTGAGGGACTGTCTTATTTCGACAAGGTCATCGCCATCAACCAGGATCCCATCGGACGCACACCCCGATCCAATCCGGCAACCTACACCGGGGCCATGGCCCCCATCCGGGATCTGTTTGCCGCCACCGAGGAGGCCCGGGCCCGGGGCTACAACTCCGGCCGCTTCTCCTTCAATGTCCGGGGCGGCCGCTGCGAGGCCTGCGAGGGTGACGGCCTGGTGCGGGTGGAGATGAACTTCCTGCCGGATGTCTATGTGCCCTGTGATGTCTGCGGAGGCACCCGGTTCAACCGGGAGACCCTGGAGGTGAAGTACAAGGGCAAGAACATCTCCGAGATCCTGGACATGTCTGTGGAGGAGGCTTATGAGTTCTTCAAGGCCATTCCCACCGTGGAGCCCAAGCTCCGGCTGCTGAAGGAGGTGGGTCTTTCCTACATCACCCTGGGGCAGTCTGCCACCATGCTCTCCGGAGGCGAGGCCCAGCGGATCAAACTGGCCAAGGAACTGGCCCGGAAGGACACCTCCAGGACCCTCTACATTCTGGACGAGCCCACCACGGGACTCCATTTCAAGGATGTGGACATGCTGCTGCAGGTGCTGTACCGCCTCAGGGACAAGGGCAACACCGTGGTGGTGATTGAGCACAACCTGGACGTGATCAAGACGGCGGACTGGATTGTGGATCTGGGTCCCGAGGGCGGCGACGGCGGCGGCCGGATCATCGCCCAGGGCACTCCGGAGGATGTGGCCGCCTGCCCGGGATCCTACACCGGTCAGTACCTGAAGACGGTGCTCGCCGCCAGCGGCGGGAAAGAGGACTGATCTGTCCGTATGACGGACACCGCCACCGGACTGATCAATTATTGTGATGTGCGGTTAAGGTTTGCCGCCGAAAAAAGTTTTATACTAGCCCAAAGGCGTTCCAGTTCCGCAGACGTCCCGTCTTTGTGCGCTCTGAAGGCGCAGGCAGCCAGGGAAGGCTGCCCTTATGGTGACGGGGTCGGCGGTGGGAGTGAGATCTCCGGGACGGAGGAGACCGATCCGCAGGCGGACTGCCGCAGGGTGGCAGCGGAGCGCAGAGAACAAGAGAGCAGGTGGTTGTATGCCATTACCTTTGACGAGACAGGATTTCAAAAAATATCTGTACGCCAGCGCCGAGGAGCGCTATGACTTTTTTGTCAAGAGAGTCAGACAGGAGTTGCAGTTCTGGGTGGTGCGCAATGCCGTGACCAAGGACATCATCTTCACCGAGGACGAGGAGTCCCAGTCCATCACCATACCGGTGTGGCCTCATCCGGATTTTGCCATGGAGTTCACCAAGGACAACAATCTCATCAACTGTGAGGCCAAGGAGCTTTCCCTGGTCAAGTGGCTGGCCAACTGGGTGCCCAAGCTGGATGAGGTGAGCATTGAGATTGCCGTGTTCCCCAACGGCGGGGGCGAGTGTGTGACCATTGAGGCCAAGGAGTTCACCGAGGAGATTGATCCTGAGATCAGCTGATCGGCGAGTGGCCGGAGAGCCGCCGGAGATCAGATGGCGTCAGCCGGACAGCAGTTGGGAGAAGTAACATTTCACATCTCAAGCATAGCCAACCGCGAAATATCGGCGCTTCAAGCTTGCAAAGAGTCAGTGGCCAGGATCCGCAACGGAAATTTCCATAACGTCAAGAGAGGTTCCAGATCCAAGGAAATTTTTGACGGAGGCTTCACGAGCCTGACAGTACAGGACTTGACCCAAGCGCAGCGCCGCCTTCCACTTGTGCGCCGCTAGCGTGAGGCTCCGCCGCCCCGGAAGCGTCCGCCTCCGCCGCTTCTGCTTCTGAAGCCTGAACTTCCTGAGGAGCCGTGATAGCTCGGGTGGCCACTGAATTTGCGGCTGCTGAAACTGCGCCTGCGGCGCCTTACCGTCTCTCCATCCTCGTTCTCCTCCACATCATCCCTTGGGACGATGACCTTTGTGTAGATGATGACGAAGGAAAAGAGGGCAAGGGTAAAGGAAAAGCAGCTGAAAGCCAGGATAAAATCCCTGTCAAAACTGCTACTGCGGAAGGTCTGCCACAGCGTGGCTTCGCCTGGAAGGTACTGCATGTCAGCCATGGTGTCGGCCCGTGGCACGTCAGGTCCAGGCTCGTTGCTCAAGAACTTCAGATTGGAGAGACCCGAGCCCCTGGGCATGATCACCATCCTGCCCTGGGGGGTGTCCTCCATCACCGGCTTCTGCTCGCCCAGGTACCCGTGCCACAAATACCAGAGGATCCCGTTGAAGGTGTTCACCGCGGCCCGGTTCCATTCACTTTTGGACTTCGCCTTGACTGCGTATTCGTCAAGAATGCGCCCGGCGGAGGCATCGGTGATCATGCCCTCCAGCCCCATGCCCACCTCCAGCCTGGCCTTTCCGGGTCCGGTGACCAGAAGAAGCAGGATCCCGTTGTTCAGTTCACCGTCCCCAATCCCCCAGCGGTTTGCCAGCTCCAGGCTGTAATTCTCAAGCGTCTGGTTGCCGGTGCGGGGAACCGTGACCACCACGACCTGGGCCTTGGTCCTCTGTTCCAACTCGGAGGCCTTGCTGACAATGTACTCCTCAGTCTCCTGGGTGAGCACGTGGCTGTAGTCGCTGACGAAAAAATACCTGCTGTGATCAGGAAAGATGGATCCGGAATGGTGAGAGCAGAAATATGCGGCGGGCACGATCGCAATCCAGCACACCAGCTGCCAGCCAAGAAAGCACAGAAGCCAGTGATCCCTGGCGAATTTCCTGAATCCGGAGTCGTCCTTGCCGTCGGCACTCGAATTTTCAGTCTGTCCTGCCGGATTTTCAGTCTGTTCAGCCATGAAAGTCCCTTCTGTCAAAATAAAGGCGTCCCGATCTCCGCTAGCGCAGCAGATCCCGTCACATGCCGCCGGCCGGAAGCCGCGCCTTCCCCGCCCGCGTCGGTCCCTGCCACATAGTCCTGCCGCCGACGATCCAATTCCAGCCTGCCCGGAAGAAGCCGGGCGCACGAAACGCTCCCTCAAGGGAAGCCGGACTGGTTTGCTCAGCCGTAATCGTCATTCTTGGCTGCTGATCCACATGGCAGGGCGGATCACGAAGGGCTCCATGGCGCTGCGGGAGCCTTCGGCGCTGAGATGCCCATTCTCCATGTGCTGCATAACGGTGCAGCCGTCGTAGCATTCCAGCCCCGTGCTTCGATCCCTAAGCACGACCAGAGGGGAATAGTCGTAGCCGACGCTGGCGGAATGCCTTTTGATCTTCTCCGCCACCAGCGGAGTTGTTCCGGCGTTCCTGGCACCGTATTCCGGCATGTACCGCATCACCATGCTCTGATCCGGAAGGAAGATCCAGTCCTCGGTGAGGCTCCGGGAAGAGCCGGGCGCGAAAATCATGGGGTTGCTGGCAATCCTGGTCTTCAGGATCCGCTTCCGCTCCGCTGGAGAAAAGGCCTTCCGCAGAAAATCTCCGTTGAGGAAAGCGCGGGCGGCGGAGGTTCTCCAGTCCCAGGCTTCCGGATCGTCGCCTTCACCGCCGGAGACGGCAAATGGCATGAATTCAAGACCCCTGTCGGCGATCACCAGCAGACGGCGACCATCCCGATCCTCCGCTAGCACGCGCCACCTGACAGGAGCGGGCGGTTTGCCGCTTTCCAACTGCCACCTGCCCAGAAGCAATGTGGAGCCGTGGGGCGACTTCACGCCGGTAAAGGCTCCGGTTTTAACCCAGATCCCCGGGCGGACCATGCCGCCGCCATGAAAAGCCCAGGCGCCCTCCCGGCGCACCTTCCCCTGAAAGTCCACAAAGGGCGCCTTCTCCGTGCCTCCGGTGGTCCGGAGCCACCACCAGCCGTAGTTCCGGCTGTCCAGATCGCCCCGATACACCGTCCGGGCGCCCTCCGCGGCGGAGGCGGTCAGGGGATAGAGCAGGCGATCCTCGGGGGAGGGGAAGTATTTCAATGCCTCCTTCTCGTCGGGAATGAAAAAGTAGATCCCGTTTTCGCCGCCGGAGGGCAGAAGCTCGTCTTCGGAGACGGACTGCATCAGGCTGTCGGTCTCCAGACCGTTGAGCACGTCCGCATCAATGCTGCTGCCCTCGAAGGTGCAGCCCTCGGGGTATTCCAGCGAATCGGCGGGGCAGTAGGACGAATGGCGGATCCCGTGAAGGGACAGCAGCAGCATGCGCCCGTTCTCCTCGTCCACCTCGGCCACCTTCCAGAGAACGGGGACTGAAACCGAGGAGCGTTCCAACATGCAATCCTCCCCGCTCTTTTCGGCGGCTGGAACCACCGGTAGATCGACGGCGGCATATTCAGCCACGTCGCCGATCTTCCATGACGGAGCTTGTCCATCCGCCGCCGTGATCCCGCCAAGAGCGGAGCCGGCCGCCAGCGCCAAGGACAGGATCCTGCAAATTTTTCTCATTGTCACTCCACCCACAATCTGAGCCCTATGCCGTGTTCTTGCTTCCGTCCGGGTCCCGGCGGCACAACTGAGACCAGGCTCTGCTGGAGGACTCCGTCCCGGCAGGCGCAGACCGAAGCTCATGCGGCGGGAGCTAGATGAGGTCAAGTCTGACGCCACGGAAGGTGGCCTCCTCCATGTCCATTATAAGACATTGGATGGCGGAAGCCCGCTGATCTGACGATCAGCGGGCTTCCTGCTTTCAGATCCCGGGCGTCCCGCCCGGGAAATGCCAGGGATGGTCAGATCCTCAGAGCTTGCAGCCCAGGACCTGGCGCAGATAGGCGCCGCTGCCCAGCAGACCCACGGCCTCATGGGTGACCACATACACGGGGATCTGGGCCAGATAACTGTTGAATCGTCCCTTTTCCTCAAAGGCCTGGCGGAAGCCGGAGTTCTGGAAGGCCTCCACAAAGCGGGGGACAATGCCGCCGGCAATATAGACGCCGCCGAAGGTTCCCATGCTCAAGGCCAGGTTGCCGCCGAAGCGTCCCATGAGCTGGCAGAACATCCTGAAGGTCCGGATGCAGTCATCATCGGTCTGGTTCAGGGCCTTGGCGGTGATATCCTTGGGCATGTAGTTCTCCGGCTCCCGATCCTCTGACCGGACAATGGCGTTGTAGATGTTGACCAGGCCGGGTCCGGAAAGCACCCGCTCAAAGGACACGTGGTTGAACATCCGGCGCAGCTGGAACAGCACCTTGTCCTCCTCCTCGGTGTGGGGAGCGAAGTCCACATGTCCGCCCTCGCCGGGCAGGGGCAGCCAGACGCCGCCGTGGTAGACCAGGTGGGCCACGCCCAGGCCTGTGCCGGCGCCGTAGATGGCAATAGGCTTGCCCAGGATCGGCTCCCCGCCGCCGATCTTGATCTTGTCGCTTTCCTTCAGTGCCGGAATGGCCATGGAGACAGCAGTGAAGTCATTGATGATCTCCAAGGTCTTCAGCCCCATGGAGGCGCGCATTTCCTTAATGGAGAACTTCCAGGTGTGGTTGGTCATCTGGACCCAGTCCCCGGTGACGGGGCAGGCGATGGCGATGCAGGCATGCTCAATCTGGGCTCCGGTGTCGGCAATGTACTGCCGGGCACAGGCCTCAAGGGTGGGAAAGTCCAGACCGGAATAGATCTTTATCTGGGAGATCTCGCCGCTGTCGAGATCTGCCAGGGCAAAGCGTGCGTTGGTTCCGCCGATATCACCGACCAGAATTTGGGACATACAAATCTCCGATGTTGTTGGATGGGTTGGATGGATTGGGTGTTTTTTCTGTCATCTTCCAGTGTGCTCAGCCGCCCATTGGCGGCATGCCCGCTGAAGGAAAGGATCATGGCTTCATTATAGCACCCGGGACGGCCGCTCTTAAGATGGCCGGCGGCCCCTGGGGCAGGATCATGCCGGGTGCCTGTCCCGGGATGCGGCGCTGCCGCTCCTGCCCGGGATCTGCGGAGGGCTTCTCAGCGTTTTCTGCCGCAGTAGTTTTCCCTGCCGGTATAGGAGCAGATGGCTCCGGCCGACATGGGCGGCAGGGTCATGGTGGCCGTGCCCTTCCTGACGGTGATCAGCTGCCCGCCGCAGCGGTCCTTCTGCTGGAGGATCTCGCAGTAGGTCCCGTCCTTCATGGTGGTGGGAAAGGTGCGGGTCACCGGGGTGTTGCCGGCGTTGAGGGCGTAGAAGCCCTTTTTGCCCCGGCTGAACCATATCACCTTGCCGTCGCTGCCCCGGCTGGTGACCTTCTCACCCCGGGTGGCCCGGGCAAAGCCCACGGCGTTCTGGATCAGGGGCTCCCGGTGTTCGCAGTTCCAGCCTTTCCCGCAGGGAGGCACCTTCCGGGGCGGGGGATCGTCATGCTCCCGGAACTGGTAGCCTGAATAGACCTGGCGGATCCGGCCGAAGGGAAAGGCCAGCATGAAGGACTGGGCCAGGTAGTATTTGGGGCCGTAGGTGTAGTTCAGGTAGGAGGTGCCGGCGGAGCCCCGCTCATTGTCATGGTTGGCCACAAACACCTCCGCCTGCTGATCGGCCAGGGGGAAGGCCCGGGGGGCGTCATACCGCAGCAGTTTCTTTGGCTGGTCAATGTCGCTCATGATCCGGCGGCTGTAACTGAATTCGGTGACCACTGACGAGGGGTAGAGGACATATTTGGTGGCGTCAATCCGGTCATGCTTGCCGATGATCACCTCGGAATACACCGGCGGGTTACCGGCGTCCCGGAGGATCGCTGCCAGGCTGTCCTCGGGCATGTGCTTGGCCGCATCGATCCGAAAGCCGTACACACCGAAGCTCATCAGCTTTTTCAGGTAGGCGGACAGCTTCTTCCGGGTTTCCGGGCGCTCGGTGTTGACGTCGGGCATGCCCAGCAGGGGGCAGTTCCGCACGGTGTCAGGCCGGCTGCCCACCATGCCGTCGCTGCATTTGACGTGGTGGAAGTCGTCATAGCCCATGTCCGGATAGATGAAGCGGTACTGATCAAACTCCGCCCCGGACATGCCTTGGCAGCCGTCCTTGCAGTAGGAGGCCCGGTGGTTCAGCACCGCATCGGCGAAAACCTTCACCCCGGCCTTCCGGCATTCCCGGATCATATGCTTCAGATCCTTCTCGCTGCCGGTCTGGGTGGTGAAGTTCTCAAAGCTCACCGGCTGGTAGACCGACCACCAGGTCCCGGTGTAGCTGATATGCTCCGAGGGCGGGGAGATCTGCACCCCTTCATAGCCGGCCGGACCCAGCACGTCCCGGCATTCCCGGGCGATGCTCCGGTAGTCCCACTGGAAGGGATGGACGATGATCATTTCCCGGGGCATGGCCTGAGTCTGTGCCAGGGCCGGGCCGGCCAGGCAGGATCCCAGGATCAGGGGCAGGAGGGTTGCTGCGGGTTTCATGGCGGACACCTCATGGCAGGGGACAGGACTTTCCGGGGATCGGCGATGGGCAACAGGATCCCTCCCCGGCAGGGATCCTCCCCGGGGTGAGTATAGCCCGGCGTTTCCAGTGGCGGCAACGGTCCCGTGGCCGTATGCGGTCACGGTTCAAAAAACGGCCGTTTCTCAACTGTTTGTGTCCGCCTGAATGAAATGGGCCGCGCCTCCCGGAGTAGGCACGGCCCGCTGACGGCAGATCAGAGCCTGCCGATCATTCCCATTCAATGGTTGCCGGCGGCTTGCCGGAGATGTCATAGACCACCCGGCTGATCCCGCTGATCTCGTTGATGATCCGGTTGGACACCCGGCCCAGGAGCTCATAGGGCAGCTCCGCCCACTTGGCGGTCATGAAGTCCACGGTCTGGACGGCCCGGAGGGACACCACATAGTCGTAGCGCCGGCCGTCGCCGGTGACACCCACGGACTTCACCGGCAGGAACACCACAAAGGCCTGGCTGACCTTGTCATACCAGCCGGAGCGGCGCAGCTCCTGGATGAAGATATCATCGGCCTGGCGCAGGAGGTCGCAGTACTCCTTCTTCACCTCCCCCAGGATCCTGACACCCAGGCCCGGACCCGGGAAGGGATGGCGGTACAGCATTTCCCCGGGCAGGCCCAGCTCCAGGCCGATCCGGCGCACTTCGTCCTTGAACAGCTCCCTGAGGGGCTCCACCAGGGAGAACTTCAGATCCTCTGGCAGTCCCCCCACGTTGTGGTGGGACTTGATCACATGGGCCTTGCCGGTCTTGGCGGCGGCGGACTCGATGACATCCGGATAAATGGTTCCCTGGGCCAGGAACCGGATCCCGGAAAGCTTCTTGGCCTCGGCGGCGAAGACGTCAATAAAGGTGCGGCCGATGATCTTGCGCTTCTGCTCCGGATCGCTGACGCCCTTCAGGCCGGCCAGGAAGGTGTCCTCGGCTTTGGCGTGGATGATGTTGAGCCCGAAGCGGCCGGAGAACATCTCCATGACCTGGCTGCCCTCGTTGAGCCTCAGCAGACCGTTGTCCACAAACACGCAGGTGAGCTGATCTCCCACGGCCCGGTGCAGCAGCATGGCGGTTACTGAGGAGTCCACGCCGCCGGAAAGGCCCAGGAGCACCTTCTCCCCGCCCACGGCCGCACGGATCCTTTCCACCGCGTCATTGATGATGTTGGCCGGGGTCCAGAAGGTGTCCAGACCGCAGATCCGGCGGACAAAGTTCTCCAGGATCTCCCGGCCCTTGACGGTGTGGGTCACCTCCGGATGGAACTGGACGCCGTAAAACCGGCGGACGGGATCCATGAAGGCGGCCACCGGGCAGCTGTCGGTGGAAGCCACCGCCGCAAAGCCCTCCGGGACAGCCTCTACCCGGTCCCCGTGGCTCATCCACACCTCCAGGGCATCCTTGCCGCTGGTGCCGGTGCCGTCGGAAAGCCCGTCAAACAGGGGGCAGGGGCTGTCCAGGGTGACGGAGGCGTAGCCGAACTCCTTGTGATCTGAGGAAGCCACCCGGCCCCCCAGCTGCTCGGCCATGGTCTGCATGCCGTAGCAGATCCCCAGCACCGGCACTCCTGCCTGGAACACCCATGCTGGGGCCCGGGGGGAGCCCTCCTGGGCCACTGACTCCGGACCGCCGGAGAGGATGATCCCCTGGGGGGCGAACTCCCGGATCCGATCCTCCGGAGAGTCCCAGGACCACAGCTCGCAGTACACGCCGATCTCCCGGATCCGCCGGGCGATGAGCTGGGTGACCTGGGAACCGAAGTCCAGGATCAGGATCCGCTGGGCATGAATGTTCTGTGTCATATATGTGCTCCCTGAAAAAGGAAAAGGCGCACCCGGAAAGGGTGCGCCGGAATGGCCTATCAGCCCAGACGGTAGTTCGGGGCTTCCTTGGTGATGGTCACATCATGGACGTGGGATTCCTTGATCCCGGCGCCGGTGATGCGCACAAATTGGGGCTTGGTGCGCATCTCGTCAATGGTGGCGCAGCCGGTGAGGCCCATGGCGGATCTGAGGCCGCCCATCTCCTGGTGGATGATGTGCTTCAGGGGGCCCTTGTAGGGAACCCGGCCCTCAATGCCCTCGGGCACCAGCTTGTCGGCGGCGTTGTCGGACTGGAAGTAGCGGTCGGCGGAGCCTTTGGACATGGCGCCCAGGGAGCCCATGCCCCGGTAGGACTTGAAGGATCTGCCCTGGAACAGTTCAATCTCACCAGGGGCCTCGTCGGTGCCGGCAAACATGGAGCCCACCATGACGCAGTGGGCGCCGGCCACCAGGGCCTTGGCAATGTCGCCGGAGTAGCGGATGCCGCCGTCGGCAATGACGGTGACCCCGGATCCCTTCAGGGCGGAGACGGCGTTGTCAATGGCGGTGATCTGGGGCACGCCGCAGCCAGTGACCATGCGGGTGGTGCAGATGGAGCCGGGTCCGATGCCCACCTTGACGGCATTCACGCCGGCCTCGACCAGGGCAATGGCGCCCTCGCCGGTGGCCACATTGCCGCCGATGATGGGCAGATCCGGATAAAGTTTCCGGGTCTCACGGATCCGCTCCAGCACGCCCTCGGAATGACCGTGGGAGGAGTCGATGAGCAGCACGTCCACTCCGGCTTCAACCAAGGCGTCAATCCGCTTCTCATTGCCGGCGCCGGCGCCCACGGCGGCACCCACCCGGAGCCGTCCCATGGCGTCCTTGCAGGCGTTGGGCTTTCTCTCGGCCTTCTCAAAATCCCGGACGGTGCTCATGCCCACCAGGCGGAACTTGTCGTCGACGATCAGCACCTTCTCGATCTTGTGCTTCTGCATCAGGGCCTGGATCTCCTCCCGGGAGGCACTCTTGGTGGCGGTGACCAGTTTGTCCTTGGGGGTCATGGCGTTGCACACCAGGGTGGAGGGATCGGTGATAAAGCGCACGTCGCGGCTGGTGATGAGACCCTCCAGTTCCCCGCTGGCATTGACCACGGGATAGCCGGCAAAGCCGTTCTGGTGGGTGAGGTTCAGCACCTCGCCCACAGTGGAGGTGGGGGAGATGGTGATGGGATTGGTGACCATGCCGCTTTCATAGCGCTTGACCCGCTTTACGGCCTCGGCCTGCTCCTCCACGGACATGTTCTTGTGGATGAAGCCGATGCCGCCTTCCTGGGCCAGGGCTATAGCCAGCTCGGGACCCGTGACGGTGTCCATGGCGGCCGAGATCATGGGGATGTTCAGACGGATAGTCTGGGTCAGTTTGGTGTGGAGATCAGCGGTGGCTGGCAGAACTGTGGAATGAGCCGGAACCAGCAGCACGTCGTCGAAAGTAAGAGCTTCCTGAGCGATTCTCAACATATGCAATACTCACTTGTATTTGAATAAATTCATGTGTTTATTGCGGCATTATTATATTGGATGGCGGGCTTGCTGTAAAGATTTGAGGCCTGTCACATTATTTATTTGTGAGGCTTTTTTATTGAATGGGGATCCGGATCGGGGAGGGAACCGACGGAAACGGTCTGATCCGGATCTGGCAGGAGGGACAGCTGACTGCCCGGGGAGCGGAGGGCGGGAAATGCCAGCCCCGTCCGGGGAGCAGGGGGCACGGCTCAGGGCCCCTGGATCGGGGAAGCCGGGCTCTGGTGTGTTCCGGGAGCCAGGTTTTGAGATGTTCTGTGAGCGGGGCTTGGGCTTCTCACCTCAGAACCGCAGGGACACATCCCCCACGCTGAAGGCCTCCCGGCGGCCGCTTTCGGTCTCGATGACGATGCAGCCCCGGTGATCAATGCCCCTTTCGGTGCCCTCAATGATGGTGTCGCCGCTGATCTTGTTGATCAGCCGGATGCGGCAGCCCAGGTGGAGATCCAGACTGTTCCATTCCTCCTGGAGGCTTTCGATGCCGCTCTGCTCAAAGTTCGCCAGCATGGAGCGGTATTCCCGGATCAATGCGATGACCGTTTGGTTCCGGGACACCTTGCCGCCGGTGAGCTCGTCCAGGGACACGGCGCCGATCTCCGCAGTCCTCAAGGTCCGGGTGGGCACCACGTTGAGTCCGGTGCCCACCACCACGTGGAAGGCGTCATCCGGGGTGGAGCGGGACTCCACCAGGATCCCGGCCAGTTTCCGGGGACCGGAGCACACGTCATTGGGCCACTTGAGACCCACGTCCGGCACCCCCAGCTTCCGCAGGGCCCTGATGGTGGCAATGCCCATGGCCAGGCTCAGACCCGTGATGGCTGCCGGGCTGATCCGCCAGTACATGCTCATGATCACCTGGCATCCCAGGGGGGAGATCCAGCTGGTGCTGCCCCGTCCCACTCCCATGGTCTGGGTCTCCGCCAGCACGCAGCTGCCGGGGGAGAACCGATCCAGGTAACTCATCATGTAACTGTTGGTGGAGTCGATCATGTCGAAGAAGTGCAGGGGGATGTCCCCGGTCTCCCGGCGGATCAGATCCTGATCCAGCAGCTGGATGGTGTTGGGCAGGGCATAGCCCTTGCCCTTGACCACATAGACATCCAGGCCCAGGCCCTGGATCTGGCGCACATATTTGGCAATGGTGGTGCGGGAGGTCTCCATGATCCCGCTCAGCTCGGTTCCGGAATGAAACCTGCCGTCGCTCAGGAGCTGCAGCAGCTGCTTGTAGCGGGGGTTCAGATGTCTTCTCATGTCATAAGTCCGTGGCGGGTATCTCGCCGTCAGTTCCCAGGATCCGCACCTCGGGCACCAGGCGGACGCCGAAGGTGTCAAAGACCTGGTGGATCACTTCCCGGGCCAGGGCCACCACATCACCCGGGGTGGCACTGCCGGTGTTCACCAGGATCAGGGCCTGCCGGGGGTAGATCTGGGCGCCGCCCAGGGTGCGGCCGCTGAGCCCCGCATGCTCAATCAGCCAGCCGGCGGCCAGCTTGAAACTGCCGTCCTTCTGGGGATAGGCGGGCATGCCGGGATGACGGCGGAGGAGCTCATCGTGAAGGGCGGCGGGGACGCAGGGGTTCTGGAAGAAACTGCCGGCGTTGCCGAGGACTGTGGGATCCGGGATCTTGGATCTGCGGACAGACACCACTTCCTCCAGGATCATCCGGGAGGTGAGATCCTGCCGTCCCTTAAGCTCCCGCAGGGGACCGTAGTCCAGGCGGGGAACCCACCGGCGGGGGAGTTTAAGGCCGATGCCGGTGATGATGAGGCTGCCGGCCCATTTCGTCTTGAAGTTGCTGGTGCGGTAGCCGAAGCCGCAGGAGTCCCGGGGGATCCGCCGGATCCCGCCGCCGGCGCCGCAGATCTCCACATACTCGCAGAAATCCGCCAGCTCGCAACCATAAGCCCCGATGTTCTGCACCGGGGCGGCGCCGCAGGTTCCGGGGATCAGGGCCAGGTTTTCCAGTCCCGGGATCCCCTGCTTCTCCAGGCGGAGCACGGTTTCGTGCCAGTTCTCCCCGGCGGCGGCATGGACATGCCAGGCCTTTGGATCCTCAGTGATCTCAAGGCCCTGGGACCGCACCAGGCCCACGGTGCCCGCAAAGTCCCCGGTGAACAGCACGTCGGAGCCTGATCCCAGCAGGATCTTCGGCTCCTCCAGGCTGAGAAAGCGCCTAAAGTCCTCCGGTTCCCTCAGCTCCAGAATGCTCCGGGCACTGACATCAAGTCCGAAGGTGTGCAGGCTCTTCAGGCTTACCATGCTGTCCTACTCAATCCGGGTGATATCGCAACCCAGGCCGTTGAGCTTGTCCTCAATATGCTCGTAGCCCCGGTCAATGTGGTAGATGCGGTCCACCACGGTCTCCCCCTTGGCCACCGTGCCGGCCAGCACCAGGGAGGCGGAGGCCCTCAGATCTGTGGCCATGACCGTGGTGCCCACGAGCCTGCCGGAGTCGTGGCAGATGGCGGTGTTGCCGTGGAGCTCGATGTTGGCTCCCATGCGGTTGAGCTCGGGCACATGCATGAAGCGGTTCTCGAAAATGGTCTCCACCACCACCCCGTCACCCCGGGCCAAGGCGTTCAGCAGGGTGAACTGGGCCTGCATGTCCGTGGGGAATCCCGGGTAGGGCTTGGTGGTGATCACCACCGGGCGCAGCTCCCGGCCCCGCATGTCCAGCTCCACCGTGTCCTCGGTGGTCTTGATCAGGGCACCGGCCTCGGTGAGCTTGTCCAGCACCGCCTCCAGCAGCCGGGGATCGGTGTTCAGGCAGCGGATGTGGCCTCCGGAGATGGCGGCCCCCACCAGGAAGGTGCCGGTCTCAATCCGGTCGGGCTGCACCCGGTAGGATCCGCCCCTGAGGCTCTCCACGCCCCGGACGGTGACGGTGCTGGTCCCCTCTCCGGATATATCCGCCCCCAGGGTTCTGAGGAAGCGGCACAGATCTGCGATCTCCGGCTCCCGGGCGGCGTTGTCGATCACTGTGGTGCCCTCTGCCAGGGCGGCGGCCATGATGAGGTTCTCAGTGCCGGTGACAGACACCAGATCCATGCCGATCCGGCAGCCCTTCAGCCGTCCCGAGGGCACCCGGGCCTTGATGTAGCCCGACTCCACCCGGATCTCCGCCCCCAGGGCCTCCAGGCCCCGGATGTGCAGGTTGCAGGGGCGGGCGCCGATGGCGCAGCCTCCGGGCAGGGACACCTCGGCCATGCCCAGCTTCCCCGTCAGGGGCCCCAGGCTCATGATGGATGCCCGCATGGTCCGGACCAGCTCATAGGGGGCCACATAGTTCCCCGCCCGGCCCTCAATGTAGACGTCGCTGCCGATCATCTCGCACTTCTTCCCCGCCAGGGTCAGGAGTCTCAGGGCGGTGCGCACGTCCATGAGCCGGGGAACATTGCTCAGCTTCACCGGCTCGTCGGTGAGAATGGTGGCGAACAGCAGGGGCAGGGCGGTGTTCTTGGCACCGGAGATCACCACGTCTCCTTCCCAGGGCCGGTCACTGCCCCGGATCTTCAGTTTGTCCATTGCTTCGGAATTCCGTCAGATTGTCCAGATGGTAGATGCGGATCAGGGCGATCAGGGCTTCTGGGGCGTTAAGGCACAGGAGCCTCTCCCCCCGGGCGTTACAGCTGAGGCCCCACTGGGCCACCAGGGCGGCGGCGGAGGAGTCGCAGCTTGCCACCTGGGCAAAGTCGGCGGCGCTGTCCTGGAACCACTCCCGGCGGTTTTCCCGCCAGATCCTGCTGACTGCGGCCTGATCCAGCCTGCTTTCCCGGATGACTATCATGGGCGGCCTACTTGCCCGAGGCGGGGAGGGAGTGCTGCTCCAGCATCTCGCACACCCGGTCAATGCCGTGCTTGCCGATGAGCTCGTTGAACTCCGCCTGCTTGGAGGACAGGAGGCTGATCCCCTCGGCCACCATGTCATACACCTTCCACTCCTGGGTCTTCTGGTTCTGCCGCAGCTTGAAGGCCACCTGGAAGTCCTTGCCGTCCTTGGTCCGGACGGTCACGTTGACCACGGTGCTCTTGGCGTCCCCCTGGGTCTTGGGATCAATGGTGATGGCCTGGTTGTCATACTTGCCCAGGGCGCTGGAGTAGGTGTCCACGATGTAGGTCTCAAAGGCGCTGACAAAGCGCTTTCTCTGGTTCTCGTCGGTGGAGCGGATGTTGGCTCCCATCACCTTGTAGGCGGCGTACTTGATGTCCACATAGGGCATCAGCTCAGTGCGGACAATAGCCTTCAGTTTGGCGCTGTCGGCATTGGGCTCCGCGGCCAGGCGGGGAAACAGGGAATCGGAAACGCTGTGTATCAGATCATAGGCCGATCCCGCCGCCAGGGCGGTGCCGGCGGCTGCCAGCAGGAGGATGCCGGTCATGATGGACATGAGCTTTCTGATCATTTTGGACTCCTTAGACCTTGATGGTTGGTTGCTGCTTCCGGACTCACTGGGCGCTGTCCTTGCCGGAGGAGAGACTGTACAGGAACTTGCCCAGCAGCTCCTCCAGGACGATGGCCGATTCCGTGAAATTGGTGGTGTCCCCGTCCTTCAGGTAGGAGGGGTTGCCGTCATCGTCCATGCTGGCGAAGTCTGGCTTGATCCCCAGGTACTGCTCCCCCAGGAGGCCCGAGGTGAGCACGGAGAAGGTGGTGTCGGATCCCAGCTCATTGTATGTCCGGTCGATTTTCATGGTCACCACCGGGCGCAGGGTGCGGGGATCAATGCGGATGGCGGCCACGCTGCCCACCACCACGCCGCCCAGCTTGATGGGGGATCTGACCTTGAGGGAACCGATGTTGCTGAAGTTGCCGTATACCGTGTAGTAGTCGGCGGAGCCGCCGGTCATGGTGAGACCTGCCACCTTCAGGGCCAGGATCACCGCTGCGGCTATGCCAGCCGCCAGAAAGCAGCCCACTGTGAATTCGAGCCAGTTAAACTTCATTGCTTGCATCCCCTGTCAGTTGAACATCAGAGCGGTCAGTACAAAATCAAATCCCAGCACCAGCAGGGAGGAGTGCACCACCGTGTCGGTGGTGGCCCGGCTGATCCCGGCGGCTGTGGGCAGGCAGCTGTAGCCGTTGAACAGGGCCACCCAGCAGACGATGAAGGCGAAGAGCACGCTCTTCACCATGCCCTGGACAATGTCCTGGTAGAACTCCACCGCCGCCTGGGTTCCGGTCCAGAAAGTGCCCTCGTCAATGCCCAGCCAGTCGACCCCCACCATCTTGCCGCCGAAGATCCCAACCAGGGAGAACATGAAGGTCAGCAGGGGCAGGGAGACGAAGCCCGCCCAGAACCGGGGGGAGATCACCCGCCTTAAGGGATCCACGGCCATCATCTCCAGGCTGGACAGCTGCTCGGTGGCCTTCATCAGGCCGATTTCCGCCGTCAGGGCCGATCCCGCCCGGCCGGCGAAGAGCAGGGCTGCCACCACCGGTCCCAACTCCCGGAGGATGGACAGGGACACCAGGGGACCGAGACTGGCCTCGGCCTTGAACTGCACCAGGACGTTGTAGCCCTGGAGACCCAGGACCATGCCGATGAAGAGCCCGGAGACAATGATGATCATCACTGATTGGACTCCCGTGGCGTACAGCTGTTCCACGAAAATAGGAAAATGCCGGCGGAAATTGGGCTTGCCCACCAGGGAATGGAGCAGCATCAGCAGTGCCCTTCCCAGGGCGGTGAAGAAACTGACGCCCCGGCGGCCCAGGGACTGGATGAGACTCAGTGGCATTGGCGGAGATCCTCCAGGTAGCTGCCGGCGGGATAATGGAAGGGCACCGCCCCGTCGGGCAGCCCGTGGACGAACTGGTGGACGTCGGGGTGCTTCTCCTCCCGGAGCTGATCCGGGGTGCCCTGGGCCAGCACCCGGCCTCCGGAGACCAGGTAGACCCAGTCGGCGATGGAGAGCACCTCCGACACGTCGTGGGACACCACCACCGAGGTGATGCCCAGGGTGGTGTTCAGCTCCTTGATGAGCTTGAGCAGCACCGCCATGGTGATGGGATCCTGGCCGGTGAGGGGCTCGTCATACATGATGAGTTCCGGATCCAGAGCTACGGCCCGGGCCAGGGCGGCCCGGCGGGCCATGCCCCCGGAAAGCTCCGAGGGCATCAGGGAGGCGGCGCCCCTCAGGCCCACGGTCTCCAGTTTCATCAGCACCAGGGTGCGGATGAGCACCTCGGGCAACTCCGTGTGCTCCCTCAAGGGGAAGGCCACATTGTCAAAGACGCTCATGCCGGTGAACAGGGCGCCGCTCTGGAAGAGCATGCTCATTTTGCGCCGCAGTTCATAGAGTTTTGACCGGGAGAGGGAGGGGACGCTGATGCCGTCGTAGAGGATATCGCCGCTGTCCGGCTTCAGCTGCCCGCCGATGAGGCGCAGCAGGGTGGTCTTGCCGGTGCCGCTGGGACCCAGGACCGCGGTGATCCGCCCCCGGGGAATGTGCATGGACACGTTGTCATAGATTTTCCGGAAGCCCCGGGAAAAGGTCACGTTCTCAATTCTGATGAGACTGTCCTGCGGCTGGATCATATGCTTCCCTGATTGCTGCGGCGCGCGGGCCGCGGTGGGTGGGCGGCCTTTCTGACTTGCTCCCGGACCCGTGCCGGGATCCTGTCCGGCGGGGCCTTCCGGTGGGTGATCCCCCGGATCGGAGCGGTTTACTTCCGTCTGAAAAATCCGCATGTGGGGGCTATTCTGCCATAAAAAGTGACCAAAATCACGAAAATTTCATGAGGTTTTTCGGGGCGGCCCCGGGACGGGACAGGAGGCACCGGGCGGGGTAGGGCGCCGGCAAAGGCCGGATCCTCTGCGGGATCCGGGGTAGGGCTTTCCGGAGGCAGCGGACTTTCCTTCCGGGGTGGCGGAGGCCGAGGAACGGCACCTTCCGGACATGGCGGCGGCCGGCGGCACCGCAGTCCCGCCTGCAAGATCCTCATTAATTTGCTAAAATGCCGGTGTGCCCCGGGTCCTGCGGCTTCCCGGGGCAGATCCTCCCTTTAGCCGCCCAGTGCCACAGCAGACAGGGAAGCCACATGGACATAAAGACCGAAGACGGAAAGCAGTTCAGCGCAGCCAAGCCGGGTTTCGACTTCAGCGCCACGGGGCTCAGGGTGCTCAACGAGGAGATCGGGGCTTTGCATGCCATTGAGCCCTACATCCGGGACAAGTCCTTCAGCACTGCCTGCGAGGCCATTCTCCGGGTCCGGGGGAAGGTCATTGTCACCGGCATGGGCAAGTCCGGCCACATTGCCTCCAAGATCGCCGCCACCATGGCCTCCACCGGCACCCCCGCCTTCTTTGTCCATCCCGGTGAGGCGGCTCACGGGGATCTGGGCATGATCTCCCGGGAGGATCTGGTCATTGCCATCTCCAACTCCGGGGAGAGCTCGGAGATCATCACCCTCATTCCGGTGCTGCGGCGCCTGGACATCACCCTGGTGTGCATGACCGGCAACCCCTCCTCCACCATGGCCCGGGAGGCGGACATTCATCTGTGCATCCATGTGGCCCAGGAGGCCTGTCCCCTCAATCTCGCCCCCACCTCCAGCACCACCACCAGCCTGGTCATGGGGGACGCCCTGGCCATTGCACTGCTGGAGGCCAAGGGCTTCACTGCCCGGGACTTTGCCATGAGCCATCCCGGGGGCGCCCTGGGGCGGCGGCTGCTGCTGCGCAACAGCAAGATCATGCACACCGGCAAGAACCTGCCGGTGGTCACCATGAACACCCCCATCAAGAGAGCCCTGGTGGAGATGACCTCCAAGGGTCTGGGCATGGTGGCCGTGGTCTGGGAGGACGGCACGGTCTACGGCCTGTTCACCGACGGTGATCTCCGGCGGGTCCTGGATCGGGAGATCTCCATCCACACCCCCATTGCCGAGGTCATCCGGGAGGGGTGCATCACGGTGCCCCAGGACATGCTGGCGGCCAAGTCCCTGGAGATCATGCAGTCCTACCGCATTAACGGTCTCCTGGTGGTGGATGAGGGCAACAAGCTCCTGGGGGCTTTCAACATGCATGATCTCCTGGCTGCGGGGGTGTTCTGAGATCCCCGGCCCGGCCGGCGCCACTGACGGCGCCGGATCTGATTTCCTTTCCTTTCCTGAAGATGCTGACAGGAGGCTTCTGACATGAAGACGCTTTACCAGGATATTGACGATGATCTGTACCGCCGCTTCGGGGCGGTGCGGTTGGTGCTTTCCGATGTGGACGGGGTGCTGTCCGACGGGCGGATCTATCTCACCGCCGCCGGGGACGAGATCAAGAGTTTCAGCGCCCGGGACGGGGCGGGGATAGTGTCCCTGCGATCCTGCGGGGTGGAGTTCGGGGTCATCACCGGCCGGTCCTCGGCCCTGGTGGAGAAGCGCATGTACTCCCTGGGGGCCCGTTTCATCCGCCAGGGGATCCGGGACAAGTGCGAGGAGTTTGCGGCCATCCTCCAGGAGATGGATCTCACCGCCGACGAGTGCGTCTACATTGGGGACGACGTGATTGACATCCCCCTGCTGCGCATGGCGGGGATCGGCATTGCCGTGCGGGATGCCCACCCCTTGGTGCTGAAGGAGGCGGATCTGGTGACGGTCAATGTGGGCGGCGCCGGTGCGGTTCGGGAGATCACCGATATCATCCTCCAGTGTCACGGACGCCTGGATCAGCGGGAGATCTCCCAGTGAGGAGAGGCCGGTGAGGAAAACCCGGTGAGGAGAGACCGTTGAGGAAAAGGCACCTGCTGGCCATTATCTGCGCATTGTTCCTGGCCGCGGCCGTGATCTACTACATTGCTGCCGTGGACGTGGCGGAGCATCCCTCCGCCGAGCGGGAGTACCGGCCCTCCTTTGTGGGCACGGGGCTTAATGTCCGGGTGCTGGACAGCCAGGGGCGCCTGGAGATGGCGGCCCGGGCTGACCGGATGGAGCATTACCGGGTGTCCGCCACCACGGTGTACGACCGGCCCCGGCTGTGGAGCCGCCTGGAGGGCGGGGACAGGGACAGCTGGGAGATCTCCGCTGAACGGGGGTATTTCAACAGCGGCGAGTTCTTCTCCCTGGACGGATCCGTGGCCGGTGAGGGCACCGGGGCCGGCCCCGGCGGCCGTACCGGATCCTGGCATCTGGCCACCTCCTATCTGCAGCTGGATCTCAACAGCCATGACATCAGCAGCGACCGGGAGGTTGTCATCACCGGGGACGGGGGCACCCGGAACCGGGGCACCGGTCTCAGGGGCAACCTGGATTCCAAAAAATTCAGTCTAAGGAGTGATTGCCATGCAGTTATCGATCCGGAGGTTTTTGACCGGGGCGGCCGTGTGTGCCCTGGCCCTGGCGGGGACGGCTCCTGCCCAGGCCCGGCAGGCGGATCTCAAGGAGAAGATCTCCATTGAGTCCGACAGCCAGATGGCGGACATGAACAGCGACCACATTGTCTTCACCAGCAATGTGGTCATCACCCAGGGCTCCATCCGGATCACTGCCGACCGGGTGGAGGTCTTCCGGGAGAACGCCTCCCGGAGCCAGCACAGCCGGCTGCTGGCCGTGGGGGGAGACGGGCGGCCCGCTGTCTATGAGGAGATCCTGGATGACGGCACCCGGGTCCACGCCCAGGGCCGGACCCTGAGCTATGACATCACCGCCAAGTTCATCCTGGTGGAGGGGGGCGCCTATGTGCGTAAGCATGACAACGAGATCCGCAGCGAGCGCATAACCTACGATATCGGCAAGTCCCAGATGGTGGCCACCTCAGGTAAGTCCGGCTCCTCCCGGGTCCACACGGTGCTGATCCCCGAGCAGCTGGAGCAGAAGCCCTCCCAGGGCCGGAAATAGTCACCTCCGGCGGGATCATCCCCCGCCCGGCAGGATCGGCAGGTCACAGGAGCAGCCCGGATCACGGATCCCTCTCCGGGGATCCGGCAGAATGGCCAGGGATCCAGGCGGAATGCCCCTGCCATGAACAGGGCTCCCCTGGCACACATGGCGTCTGGCGCCCGCAAACAGCAACATCCTATGGAGGGAGCACTCACATGTCCACGCTCAGGGCTGTCGGCCTGAAGAAGATCTACCGGGACCGGGAGGTGGTCCGGGACGTGTCCCTGGAGGTGTCCTCCGGCCAGATCGTGGGGCTCCTGGGGGCCAACGGCGCGGGGAAGACCACTTCCTTCTATATGATCGTGGGCATTGTGGCCAGCAACGGCGGGCAGGTGTTCATTGATGACGAGGAGATCAACTCCCTGCCCATGCATGAGCGGGCCCGGAAGGGGATCGGCTACCTGCCCCAGGAGGCTTCGGTGTTCCGCCGCCTGTCGGTGGAGGACAACCTGATGGGTGTCCTGGAGCTGGACCGCAGCCTGAGCCGCCGGCAGCGCCGGGAGCGGGTGGACCGGATCCTGGAGGAATACCACATCACCCACATCCGCAAGACCCTGGGCATGAGCCTGTCCGGAGGCGAGCGCCGGCGGGTGGAGATCGCCCGGGCCCTGGTGGCCAGTCCAAAGTTCATCCTCCTGGACGAGCCCTTTGCGGGTATTGATCCCAAGTCGGTGAAGAACATCAACGATATCATCGTGGGCCTCCGGGACCGGGGGATCGGTGTGCTCATCACCGATCACAATGTCCGGGAGACCCTTTCCGTGTGTGAGAAGGCCTATATTGTCGACGCGGGCTCGGTGATAACCTCCGGCACCCCGGAGGAGGTGGTGCGTCATCCGGAGGTTATCCGCCGGTATCTGGGCGATGATTTCTCAATGTAGGAGATATTTCTATGGCTGGCATGTCCCAATCACTGTCCCAGAGGATCTACCAGGGGTTCAGGATGACCCCGGCCAACCAGCTGTCCATGGAGATCCTGGTGGCCAACTCCATGGAGCTGGAGCAGCGGATCACTGAGAAGCTGGAGTCCAATCCCCTGCTGGAGCTGGATGAGGAGGGCATGTCCCCGGATGAGCCCGCCGGGGAGGTGAACTCCCGGGAAGATCGGGAGGAGCGGGAAGATCGGGATGATCCCTGGGAGCAGGGCGGACAGGATCCCTCCGGGGAGTCCTGGCAGGAGGAGACCCCGCCCTCCTCCTATGATAGCAATGAGCCGGTCCCCCTGGCCGCCTCCCAGCCTGGGGAGGAGACCTCGGCTGCCGAGGCCATGGAGTCCGCCTCCCTGCCGGACGAGGATTCCTCCCCCCTGGACGACTCCTGGGAGAGCCGCTGGGACGAAGGGGTGACTCCGGTGCACCGATCCTCCCCCGGGCAGATGATGGAGGAGGATCAGGAGTTCCAGCAGGGCACCACGGTGACACTGAAGGATCACCTGCTCTCCCAGCTGGACGTCTCCCCCTTCAGCACCACTGACAACGCCATTGCCCGGGCAGTGATCGACGCCTTGGACGATGACGGCTACATCTCCCCGGATGAGACGGTGGAGACCCTCACCCGGGGCGCTCAGTACATTCTCCTGGAGGATCGGCTCCTCCGGGAGGGCCTGGACTTCTCCCAGGTGGACGCTGAGGCGGAGATCGCACGCCAGGAGGAGATTGTGCCCGAGGAGGTGCTGTCGGTGATCCACCGCCTGCAGTGCTTTGATCCCGTGGGCACCTCCTGCTTTACCCGCACCGAGTGCCTGTGTGTCCAACTGCGCCAGCTGAAGCTGGAGCGGGAGCAGGATCCGGAGCCCAGGCATGAGGGCGTCAGGATCTACGATCAGGCCGCAGAGCTCCTGCAGATCCACCAGGATCTCCTGGCCCGGAAGGACTTCTCCTCCATTCTCAGGAAAATGAAGATCCGGGAGGAGCAGCTGAAGCGGATCCTGGAGCTCCTCAAGACACTGGATCCCTGTCCCGGCGCCCGCTTCACCGACACGGACAAGGACTATGTGGTGCCGGATGTGGCCGTCAGGAAGACCCGGAACGGCTGGAAGGCGGAGCTGGTGAGCCCCTATGCCCGGAGGCTGCGCATCAACCGCAGTTATGACTCCCTGGATCAGAAGTTTGTCCGGGACATGAATGCCGAGGCCAAGATGTTCGTCAGCGCCGTTGAGCGCCGGGAGAACACCATCCTGAAGGTGGCCCAGTGCATCACTGAGCGCCAGAAGGACTTCTTTGAGCAGGGACCCATGGGGCTGCGCCCCATGATCCTGAGCCAGGTGGCGGAGGAGGTGGGGCTCCATGAGTCCACCATCTCCCGGGTGGTCAACGGCAAGTACATGGCCACCCCCCAGGGGGTCCGGGAGATGAGTTTCTTCTTCACCAGCGGCGTCTCTGCAGACGACGGGGGCTCCTGCTCTTCCCGGGCGGTGCAGGAGCGGATCCGGAAATATGTGAGCGAGGAGGACAAGACACATCCCCTGTCTGACGGCCGGATCTCCGAGATGCTGGCGGAGGAGGGGATCCGGGTGGCCCGGCGCACGGTGGCCAAGTACCGGGAGGAGATCCGGATCCCGCCCTCCAGCGAGCGCAAGATCCTCTCCTGAGGATCTTCCCCGGATCCGGGCAAACCTGTCATGGGCCTTCCCTTGGGCGGCATCGGCCCCCTTGTGGTTCCTCCGGCACTGATCCTGTCGGCACTGTCCTTTTTTGTCCTGGGGGATCCGGTGTGGCATTTCCAGGGGCTCTGGGCGCGGGCAGGGGCTGTTGCAGGGAGCCTCCTGATCTTCTGGGGCGGCTGCCTCTGGTTTAGGGCGGTGTTCCTCTGCCGGATGGTGCGCTGCGTGCGCCAGGGGATCCTGATGACCAGTGGCGCCTATGCCGCGGTGCGCAATCCGGTGTACACGGCTTTTCTCCTGATCAGCACCGGCGGGATCTTCATCGGAGGCTGCATTCCCTTCCTGGCGGTTCCCCTGCTTTACTGGGGCGTCCTGACACTGCTGCTGCCCGTGACCGAGGAGCGGTGGCTCCGGGAGGCCTTCGGCCGGCGCTATGACGACTACTGCCGATCTGTGCCCCGGTGCATTCCCCGGTTCCCCCGGCTTTTCTGAGGGAGCTGGGCGGTCCGCCGGGGCGGCGCCGGGAGATCGGCGGCCGGTCTCATCTTATCCATCTTCTTCCTTCTGGCATCCCTGTATGGAGCTTTCATGACTGCAACTCTTGACGAAGGCGTGTTTGAGGGCGAGCGGGCCCTTTTCATGCGGCGGGATCTCCTGATCCGGAACAGCATTTTTCAGAACGGGGAGTCCCCTCTGAAGGAGTGCCGGGACATCACCCTGGAGAACACCGTCTTCAAGTGGAAATATCCCCTGTGGTACGGAGAGAACTTCAGCCTCACCGGCTGCTCCCTGATGGAGACCGCCCGGGCTGGGATCTGGTACACCCGGAACATCACCATGAAGGAGTGTGATATCCAGGCCCCCAAGACCTTCCGCCGCAGCCAGGGGATCACATTGGAGCATGTCACCATGACCAATGCCCAGGAGACGCTGTGGCACTGCCGGGATGTGCGCCTGGCCCATGTCACTGCCCGGGGAACCTATTTTGGCATGGACAGCCAGGGACTGGAGATTGAAGATCTGCGTCTGGACGGGGACTACTCCTTTGACGGGGCCAGGGATCTGGTGATCCGCAACTCCCGGCTCCTGTCCAAGGACGCCTTCTGGAATGCGGAGAATGTGGAGGTTTATGACTCCCACATCCTGGGGGAGTACCTGGGGTGGAACTCCCGGAATGTCACCCTGGTGAACTGCGTGGTGGAAAGCCTTCAGGGCATGTGCTACATGAAGGATCTGCGGATGGTGAACTGCCGCCTGATCAACACCACCCTAGCCTTTGAGTACTCCACGGTGGAGGCGGAGCTGGAAGGCACGGTGGGCAGCATCAAGAACCCCCTTGCCGGCAGGATCACCGCCGACGGGGCCGGGGAGATCATCTTCGATGATCCCCAGGTGGATCCCGCCCGGACAGAAATCATCCTGCGCCGGGGATCATGAGCCGATCCTCCGGCGGGGAGATCTACCTGAGATGCCTGGATCGGGGGGTGTTCCCTCCCTTTCCGGGCATGATCTTCCTGCTGCTGCGCATGGTCATCCCCGGGATCCTGGCCCAGGTGTGCTCCGTGGCCATGCAGTATATCGATGCCTCCATGGTGGGCCATCTGGGCTCCTCCCAGGCGGCGTCGGTGGGCCTGGTGTCCTCCTCGGTGTGGCTGATCTGCGGCATGGGACTGTGCCTCAACGTGGGGCATTATGTGCAGATCTCCCAGCTGGTGGGGGCCGGGCGGCTCCAGGAGGCCCGGAACCTCACGGTCCAGGCCTGGATCACCTCCCTGACGGCGGGGATCCTCATCGGCCTGGCTGCCGCGGCTGTCAGTTCCCGTCTGCCCGGCTTCCTGGGCGGGGAGCCGGCCATCTGCCAGGATGCCGCGGACTATTTCCTCTGCTGTGCGCTGTCGGTGCCCTTCCTGCAGATCAACATGCTGGCCACGGGAGTGCTCCAGGGTGCCGGCAGCATGAAGCTGCCGGGGCTGCTGAACATCCTGCGGTGCCTTCTGGACGTGGTGTTCAACTTCCTGCTGATCTTTGAGGGTGCCGCATACAGCATCGGGGGCTGGGAGATCCATGTGCCGGGCCTGGGCCTGGGAGTCATGGGCGCGGCCCTGGGCACGGCCATGGCCGAGATGTGCGTCGCCCTCCTGATGACCCTGTCGGTGAGCCTGCTCAACCCCCGCCTCCGGCGGATCCGGGGTGAGGGGTTCCGCTGGCGGCGGGATCAGATGATCCGGGCGCTGCGCCTCTCCTTTCCGGTGGGGCTGGAGCACGGCCTCATCTGCCTGGCCATGGTGGTCTCGGTGATGATCGTCGCCACCCTGGGCGCGGTGGCGGTGGCCGCCCATTCCATGGCCATCACCGCTGAGAGCTTCTGCTACATGACCGCCTGGGGGATCGGCACCTCGGCCTCCGCCCTGATGGGGCAGACGGTGGGCGCCGGGCGGCGGGAGATGGCGGTGCGGCTGGGGTGGCTGGTCACGGGGCTGGGCGCCGCAGCCGTGGGATGTGCGGCGGTGCTGATGTATGCCGCCGCCCCTCTGATGATGGCCCTCATGACTCCGGATCCGGCCATTCAGCAGCAGGGGGCGGAGATGCTCCGGACGGTGGCCTGGGCGGAGCCCCTGTTTGCCGCCACCATTGTCATCTCCGGTGCATTGCGGGGTGCCGGGGACACCATGGTTCCCAGCAGTGTGAACTGCCTGTGCAAATGGCTGGTGCGCATTCCCCTGTCTTTTCTTCTGGCCTGGTCTCTGGGACTGTATGGGGTGTGGGTGGCCATGAGCCTGGAACTGTGCATCACCGGGATCTGCATGCTGATCCGGCTCAGGAGCGGACGCTGGCTTAAGATCACTGCCAAGGAGGAGCAGAAACATGGGACAGTATGATTTTGACTGTGTGGTGGACCGTTCCGGCACCGACTCCCTGAAATGGGAGCGGGGCGGGGATGAGATCCCCCTGTGGGTGGCGGACATGGACTTCATGGCTCCCCGGGAGGTCCGGGAGGCCCTGATCCGCCGGGCCTCCCACGGGGTGTTCGGCTACTCGGTGATCCCGGATCGCTGGCGTGAGGCCTATGTGTCCTGGTGGCAGCGGCGCCATGGCCTTGAACTGGATCCTGCCTGGCTGGTGTTTGCCACCGGGGTGGTGCCTGCCATTTCCAGCGCCGTGCGCCGGCTTACCGCCGTGGGGGACAAGGTGGTGATCCAGACTCCGGTGTACAACATCTTCTTCAACAGCATCCTCAACAACGGCCGCCACGTGCTGGAGAGTCCCCTGATCTGGCGCGACGGGCAGTACAGCATGGACTTTGACGATCTGGAGCGCTGCCTGGCGGATCCCGAGACCACCATGATGATCCTGTGCAACCCCCACAATCCCGTGGGCCGGATCTGGAGCCGGGAGGAGCTGGCCCGGGTGGGCAGTCTGTGCCGCCGCCACGGGGTCACGGTGATCAGCGACGAGATCCACTGTGATCTCACTGCCCCAGGAAAGGCTTATGTGCCCTTCGCCGGAGTGTCTGAGGACTGCCGGGAGATCAGCGTGACCTGTGTGGCACCGTCCAAGACTTTTAACCTGGCCGGCCTTCAGAGCGCGGCGGTGTTTGCTGCCAATTCCCATCTCCGGGAGCGGATCAGCCGGGGACTCAACACCGACGAGGTGGCAGAGCCCAACGCTTTTGCCGTGGAGGGGGCGGTGGCGGCCTACACCTGGGGCGCGGAATGGCTGGATGAACTGCGATCCTATATCCAGGACAGCCGGGATCTGGTGGCGGAGTTTGCCCGGCGGCATCTGCCCGGGATCTGCCCGGTGGATGCTGAGGCCACCTACCTGATCTGGCTGGACTGTTCCGGGATCCTTGACGGGGGATCTTCTGTGCCCCTGACTGCCTTCCTCCGCTCCCAGGCCGGGGTCCGTCTTTCGCCCGGTGACAGCTACGGCACCGGTGGCCGGGGCTTCCTGCGGCTGAACGCCGCCTGCCCCCGGCAGATCCTGGAGGAGGGACTCCGGCGCCTGGAGCGGGGACTGGAGATGTTCTGGTGCCGGGAGCAGGAACTGAAACAGCAGCGGGATCAGGATCTGGCTTAAGATCCGGATCGGGATCATGAGCAGCAAGATCAGGAAAATCAGGAAAAGCCGGAAGATCGGGATGAAGACCAGGCCCAGGATCTGGTCCCAGGTCTTGCAGGATCTGCCGGATGAGCAGCATTAGGATCGGACCCATGACCGGATCCCTGCCGGAAGGATCCTTCTCCGCTGCCGGAGATGCGGGATCTGATCCGTGAACGAAAAGATGATGTTTTCAGCGCTGTGACGGAGCCTTTCCCGGCCCAGGGGCCGGAGCCCCGTCAGCGGGAAGTTAGCCAAGGAGTAAACGAAGATGAAGGAAATCAGAATACGCCGGAGCGTCCGCAGCTTCTGCGACCGGGAGGTGGATGACGCCACTGTTGCAGATCTGCTCCGGGCGGGCATGGCCGCCCCCTCGGCGGTGAACCAGCAGCCCTGGGAGTTCATGGTGATCCGGGACGAGGGGGACCGGAACTATATTGCCGGCATGGGCCCCATCTCCGGCTCTGCCGCCGCCGCTCCGGTGGATATCCTGATGCTCAGCCGCACCTATGATCTCCAGCTGCCGGAGCTGGTTTACCTGGACATGAGCATGTGTGCCCAGAACATCATGCTGGAGGCGGTGCACCTGGGCCTGGGATCGGTGTTCCTCACGGTGGTGCCCTATCCGGAGCGGATAGACTACATCGTCCGGCGGTTCAGCCTGCCCCCTACTGTGTCCCCCTTCGGGGTCATCGCCCTGGGCTACCCCTCCTGGGATCGGCTGAACCATGAGACCGACCGCTTCCATGAGGACCGGATCCACTGGGGAACCTACTGAAATCTGGCGGGCGATCTTTAAAATTATAAGTCAACTTTCAAAATTGCTTAATAAAATTAAGTATTTTCCTTTAAAAACTGCTTTTTCTCTTGTGTGACCTGGCATGAGATAGTAGAATTACGGCGTTGACAGAATTCCATTCTAGGGAGAATACTTTTATGACAGTCAGAATCGGCATACTGGGATACGGCAATCTGGGCCGGGGCGTTGAGGGTGCGGTTTCCCGCAATCCCGACATGGAACTGGTGGCGGTGTTCACCCGCAGGGATCCGGCGAGCGTCAAGATCGCCACTGCCGGGGTTCCGGTGGTGAGCGATTCCGAGGCCGCAGCCTGGAAGGATCGGATTGACGTGCTGATCCTTGGCGGTGGCAGTGCCACGGATCTGCCCAGGCAGACCCCCGCCTTTGCCGAGCTGTTCAATGTGGTGGACAGTTTTGACACCCACGCCAGGATCCCGGAGCATTTTGCCAATGTGGATGCCGTGGCCCGGAACAGCGGCCATCTGGCCCTGATCTGCTGCGGCTGGGATCCGGGCATGTTCTCCCTGAACCGGGTCTATGCCAATGCCATCCTTCCCGACGGCAAGGACTACACCTTCTGGGGCAAGGGCGTAAGCCAGGGCCATTCCGACGCCATCCGCCGCATTGAGGGAGTCAAGGATGCCCGCCAGTACACCATTCCTGTGGACAGCGCCCTGGAGGCAGTGCGCTCCGGCTCCAACCCTGAGCTCACCACCCGCCAGAAGCACACCCGGGAGTGCTTTGTGGTGCTGAAGGACGGGGCTGATCCCGCCAAGGTGGAGCAGGCCATCAAGACCATGCCCAACTACTTTGCCGACTATGACACCACCGTGCACTTTGTGTCCGCCGAGACCCTGGCCAGCGAGCATGCCGGCCTGCCCCACGGCGGCTTTGTGATCCGCTCCGGGACCACCGGTGCCAACGGCGAGTACCGGGACGTCATTGAGTACAGCCTGAAACTGGACTCCAACCCCGCCTTTACCGGCAGTGTGCTGGTGGCTTATGCCCGGGCAGTGCACCGCCTCAGACAGGAAGGCCAGATCGGCTGCCGCACCGTCCTGGATGTGGCCCCGTCTTACCTGAGCCCCCTCTCCGGCGACGAGCTGAGAAAGACCCTGGTCTGAGATCCGGATCTTTCGCCCTGCAAAAAATGCCGGCACCTTGGGATTTCCGGGGTGCCGGCAGTCATGCAGAACACAGTCAGACCCTCCCTCCGGGAGGGTTTTCTGCTCTTATTTTTCCTGCTTTTCCCCTGCCACCGGACGGCACGCTGCCGGGATGTCTGTTTGCGGACGGCGGCGTGTCTTCGGGAGGAGACCGGGGATCAGGGCAATGCGTAGCCGGCGCTCATGTAGAGGGCATACCACTCCTCACGGCTCAGGCGGAGGTTTCTTCCAGCCAGCATCTCGCTGCAATGCTCCCGGCTGCAGGATCCGCAGATCACCTGGGTGGCCGGGGGGATCCGGGTGAGCCAGGCGGCGGCCACAGCGGCTTTGGGCACCTGGTGCCTTGCGGCGATTTCCCTGAGGCGATCGTTGAGGGGACCGTAGGCGGGGCTGTCCAGGAAGGTTCCGGCAAAGGTTCCGTGCTGCAGAGGGCTCCAGGCCTGGATGACAACCTTCTCCATGCGGCAGTAGTCGATGATCCCCATGGATCGGGACACGCCGTTGGGTGAGTAGGTGTTGGTCTCCAGGCCTTCGGAGACGCTGGGGGCGAAGGCCAGGGAAAGCTGGATCTGGTTGATCTCGGGTTTCATGCCGAGACTGCGCCGGAGGTACTCCATCTGGGCGGGATTGCAGTTGGACACGCCAAAGCCCCGGATCTTGCCCTGAGAGGTGAGCTGATCCAGGGCGGCGGCGATCTCATCTGCTTCCCAGAGAATGTCCGGCCGGTGGATCAGCAGGTAGTCCAGATAGCCGCATCTCAGGCGGCGGAGGATCCCCTCGGTGCAGCTGACTATGTGCTCCCGGCTGGCGTTGTAGCAGACACCGGGCACAATGCCGCATTTGGACTGGATGATGAGCTTCTCCCGGGGCACCCGGCGGGAGGCAAGCCAGCGGCCGAAGATCTCCTCGCAGCTCCCCCCGCCGTAGATGTCCGCATGGTCGAACCAGCACACCCCGTTCTCAAGAAGAAAGTCGAGAAAGTTCATGGCGCCTTCCTCGCCGATGCCGGCAAGGCGCATCATGCCGGCGATGATGCTGTGCAGTGTGGGATCCTGCTGCATGAACTGATCTCCTGTTGCTGGTGGGTGGCATGGCCTGGCGGCCGGGATGTGACGGTATGTACGGCCCGGGATCAGTTCGGCGCTGTTCTGGCTGCGCCGGCCCGGTGAATACAGGGAGTGCCTTCCGGTCCGCACAGCGGATCGTCTCGACCTGATGTCATGTGCAGATCTTATCCTGTTCCCGTGGAGCCGGGGAAATTGATCCTGCTCATCCCATGGCGGGGCTCACAGTCCCCATCCCATGAAACCCTTTCTGGTGGCAGGGCGGACTGCCTGGATGGTGCGGTATGGCCTCAGGTGGAGCCGCTCCCTGGCGGCGGTGGCTCAAGTGACATGACGGCTGATCTCCCTAAGGGGAGGCGGCGTTTCCTTACGGGTGAAGAGCGGATCCGGGAAGGTGCTGCCAGCAGGGACGTGCTGCGGCCGGGACCGGTCAAGTCGGGCTGGGATCAGCGGCAGGAGTGAGGCTGGTGGAGGGAAAGGGCGGCAGGGCAGGGGATGGAGGGAGATTTGCGGGCAAGGTGTGATTGGCGGGATGGGGCTGATCTGCAGGCAAAGCAAAGGGGCGGCCAGGCCGCCCCCTTATTCAGATCTGACGCTTCTGTCAGAAGGATCCGGCGGGGATCTCAGTAGGCAACGCCCTGGGCATACATGGCCTTGGCAACCTTGACGAAGCCGGCGATGTTGGCGCCTGCAACCAGGTTGTTGCTGTCACCGGTGTACTCCTGGGCAGCCTTGGATGCACTCTCGTAGATGGACTTCATGATCCCCTTGAGCTTGGCGTCAACCTCCTCGAAGGTCCACTCCAGTCTCTGGGAGTTCTGGCTCATCTCCAGGGCGGAAGTGGCCACGCCGCCGGCGTTGGCAGCCTTTGCAGGTCCGAAGAGGAGCTTGGCAGCCTGGTACTGGGCAATGGCCTCATTGGTGGAAGGCATGTTGGCACCTTCGCCCACAGCCCAGCAACCGTTGGCGATGAGGGCCTTGGCGGAGTCCTCGTCAATTTCGTTCTGGGTGGCGCAGGGCAGGGCGATGTCGCACTTGATGGTCCAGATCCCTCTGCAGCCCTCATGGTACTCGGCGTCTTTGTGGTAGTTCAGGTAGTCCTTGATGCGGCCGCGCTTGACTTCCTTGATCTCCTTGACAGCAGCCAGGTCGATGCCGGCAGCATGGTAGATGTAGCCGTTGGAGTCGCTCAGGGCCACCACCTTGGCACCCATCTGCTGAGCCTTCTCAGTGGCGTAGATGGCAACGTTGCCGGAGCCGGAGATCACCACCGTCTTGCCGTCAAAGCTCTTGCCGTTGGCCTTGAGCAGGTTGTCCATGAAGTAGCACAGACCGTAGCCGGTAGCCTCGGTGCGGGCCAGAGAGCCGCCCCAGCCCAGTCCCTTGCCGGTGAGCACACCGGTGAACTCGTTGCGCAGTCTCTTGTACTGGCCGTAGAGGAAGCCGATCTCACGGGCGCCCACGCCGATGTCGCCGGCGGGAACGTCGGTGTCAGCACCGATATGCATGCTCAGCTCGGTCATGAAACTCTGGCAGAAGGCCATGATCTCACGGTCGGACTTGCCCTTGGGGTCGAAGTCGGAGCCGCCCTTGCCGCCGCCGATGGGCAGGGTGGTCAGGGAGTTCTTGAAGATCTGCTCAAAGCCCAGGAACTTGATGATGCCCAGGTTCACGGAAGGATGGAACCGCAGACCGCCCTTGTAGGGACCGATGGCGGAGTTGAACTGAACCCGGTAGCCGCGGTTGACCTGGACATTGCCCTGGTCGTCAATCCAGGACACCCGGAACATGATCTGCCGCTCAGGCTCGACAATGCGGTCAAGGATGCCGGCCTTCAGCCATTCGGGGTGCTTCTCAACCACCGGCTCCAGGGACTCCAGAACCTCATACACGGCCTGGTGGAATTCAGGCTGGCCGGGATTGCGGGCGAGAACACTGTCATAAACGGACTGCAAAAGCTTCATAGCGCTTATCCTCTGCTAGATGTCAAAAAAGTGAAAAATGAACTGAAAAAACCTGTGCCGCCGCCGGAACCGGCTCCGGTTCCGCCTGTGAGACGGCACCTCTATGTCTCATGGTGCACAAATATACACTCCTGCCTGGGGTGATGCAAGTCAAAAATTAGTTTTTTAAACTTAAAAATGAAAAAAGATAATTTTCTTAAGTTTTTAAAGTGGTTTTGCTGTTTTTGTCAGCGTCTGTATAAATAATGAGCATAAACTGCCGAGCTGGCGGGGTCTAAGCCTGCAGATCGGGACTGGGGCGGACCGGGAAGTGGGACAGCTCTGCCGGGAGGGATGGGGTGTGACCAGGCTTAAGGCGGGTCCGTAGGCGGGAACGGGCACTGACTGAGACGGGAACGGGCACTGACTGAGACGGGAACGGGCACTGACTGAGACGGGAACGGGCAC